>ERZ802830.770-NODE-770-length-31440-cov-20.3875_pt1 | contig 31440 bp, 32 predicted proteins | sample MGYA00345654_ERZ802830 | MGnify/ENA primary metagenome ERZ802830 (study PRJEB30503, sample SAMEA104212375) | marine metagenome | biome: Westerlies Biome; feature: [SRF] surface water layer (ENVO:00010504) within the epipelagic zone...; material: water... | reverse complement strand
TTTCGGGCCGTTAGCTCAGTCGGTAGAGCAGTTCGCTTTTAACGAATTGGTCCTGCGTTCGAGTCGCAGACGGCCCACCAACCTTTTATGAATATCTTTTTAATTTGTTTAGGAGGTTCTCTAGGAGCACTAAGCAGGTTTTACTTATCTAGTTTATTTCAAAAGTCGGAGAATTTTGAAATACCCTTGGGAATTTTAGTTGTAAATATTTCAGGCTGTTTTTTGTTGGGTTTGTTCTATCACCTAATGGATTCAAGTCTAGAAAGATACTTAACACCATTCCTTTTCATCGGATTCTTGGGTGCTTTTACAACCTTTTCGGCCTTTTCAAAGGAGTCTTTAGAATTGCTATATCAAGGTAATTTTTTGATGGCCTTTTTGTATGTAATATTATCAGTTTCTTCGTGCTTAGTAGCAACATGGTTAGGAATGAACCTTACAAAAATTAGTTAACTTTTAGCCCTCTTGTATCCCGCATTATTTGTCTATAACTATATCCCCTATAACCTTCAGAGGTTAAAAGTTTTGATGCCTCCTTGCGTAGCCATGTAATACCTTTTCCTGGATTATCTGTTTGCAACTCCTTTATAACATTCACTACCCTTTCTTTTTTTAGAGCCGATTCCATTGAAAGACTGTTGTTATTGAGCTCTTTATATTTGGGAGAGGACTTATCATTCATATAGCCCTTCAAATTTGAGACTTCGAGTGCATCCATCATCAACATAGTATTGTAGACAATGGTTTTTGATATTGGATTCCTATCCACTTCATCAAGTACAAGTCTTGCCCGAAAGATTATATGGGCTGCTAGCCTTAACCTCTCCGATATATTTTCACTATCTAGCATTTTTATAACATCATCCCATTTAGTAGAAAAATCAGATTCAGCTAAAATTTCAGCTGCTGCTGCGGCAATATTTTGTAAGTTCTTTTTTGGATCAAGATCTTCAACTGCTTCTTGGAGTTGAGTTAAAGAAATATCAAGATGTGATTCTTTAGATTCCATATATCTTCTTTTATCTTAACTATTGTTGTTTAATTATTAAATAACTTTATGTACACAATAATTAAGATTATTTTCACCGCCTTAGTGATAGTTATCATTTCTGAAATAGCTAAGAGGTCTACACTCATTGCGGGTATTGTAGCTTCCATTCCATTAACGTCTTTGTTGGCTTTTATGTGGCTATATTTTGATACACAAGACCCAAACTCCATAAGAGACTTGTCTAGAAATATTCTTTTAATGATACCTCCTTCTTTGACATTCTTTATCGCTTTATACAGCTTAATAGGATGGAATATATCTTTCTATTCAAGTCTATCTATATCAATTTTACTTACGGCCTTTGTGTATTGGATATATTTCTTTATATTAGGATTCTTTGGAATCAATTTAAAATAAAAAATAGTATGAAATTATTTATGGTACATGTTGGATTTTATGACAGATCTATTGGGGAAGGGCTCTACGAGACCCATGTGAATTATTTTATAGCCGCTGAGAATGCCAAAGAAGCCAAAACCAAGGCACATTCCTTAGAGGAATTTCAGGCAAAATCTATGCACATTGATGGAATAAAAGAAATTTCAAATGTTCAAGGCTATGAAGTTATTTTGAAGGAAGGTTCCGAATCAGAGAAGGGAAAGGTCATTTCATATGATGAAGCAAAGGAGTTATAAGAGTGAGCGATACAATTTTTCAAAAGATCATCGATAAGGAATTACCTGCAGATATAATTTATGAAGATGATAAATCTTTAGTTTTTAGAGACATTAATCCTGTTGCGCCTACTCATCTATTAATAATTCCAAAAAAACAAATAGAAAAAATATCTGATGCACAAAAAGAAGATCAGGATCTTATTGGTCATTTGTTTCTTGTAGCCGGAGAAGTGGCAAGACAATTAGGAATACAAGATGCTTTTAGACTTGTTGTGAATAACGGTGCAGGAGCACAACAAACTGTTTTTCATCTCCATATACATCTTATAGCTGAAAGAGATTTTTCCTGGCCTCCTGGTTAAGAGAAGGACTTGAGGGCTTCAATAGATTTATGAGATCTTTCAATCTTATTATGGATAGACTCTGTTAGTTGGAAATTATTACCAGTTAAATCCAACGCCATCCTTAAATGCTTTATTGATGTTTCGTAAGACCCAGTTAAGAAAAAATATTCTGCTCTAGATAGGTGCAATCCTATTACATTCTTATCTAGCCCTTGCACCTCAGCTAACCAATACCAAACTTGAGGATCTTTAGGTCTTTTCAATGTGAGATCCTTTAGTATCTTTTCTCCCAATTTATAATCACCTTTGTTCATCAACACTCTGTTATAAAGCATTGAGATAGGATAATTATAAGGATTAGTGCTTAACAGAGATGATGCCAATGCTTCTGCCTCAAAATAATTTTCTGCTTCAATATGAAGTTCTAAGAGACCTATTTGAAGCATGAGATTTTCACTGTCCATTTCCAATGCTTGCCTCATGCTATTTAATGCTTGAGAGTGTTTGTTGTCTCTAGAATATGCTAGAGCAAGTCCATAGTATGCTTCTAATTTCTCTCTTTCATCGGATGAATCTGTAAGTTCTTTTTGAAATATTGTTACAGCTTGTCGAGGTACTTCAGAAAAATGTACGATTGTTCTATTCCTTACGAGATCATAATCAAGTGAATTTCTATAGTTTTTATTTTCAAAGCCTTGTGCCCTGGATTGAGCATCCGCGATTCTATTTTTAGTAAGAGGGTGAGACCTTAAAAACTCCAGTTCGTTCGAGCCAGAAAGCCTACTTAAAGACTGTAATTTTTCAAACATGTAAGAAGTGCTTTTTGGATCGAAACCTGCCGATACCATATTTTTAAATCCAATTCTGTCAGCTTCTTGCTCATCTCCTCGACTAAAGGAGAGGTTCTGCTGAGTGATTGCTTGTTGACCTACTAGTAGAGCATTTGGATTACTTGTTGCTCCAGCAAGGGCTATACTTCCTAATATCATGAGGGAATTGGCTAAACTCCTATCTTTTTGTCTCTGCATTCTCCTTGCGAAATGTCTCTGACTTAAGTGAGCTAATTCATGAGATAGGACAGAAGCAAGTTGACCTTCAGTGTCTGCATGAAAAATAAGACCAGCATTGATGCCGATAATACCGCCAGGTGCAGCAAAAGCATTAACAGACTTTTCATCTATTAGCGCAATCTCCAATCTTCTATCACTTAATTCACTAAATTCGGATAATCTGTAAACTAAATGTTCGGAATAATCCTGAGAAACCGGATCGATATATTCTGGTAAAGTTCTGCGGAGTTGGGCCATATATAGCCTTCCTAAATTATATTCAGAGGCAATAGATATAACCGAAGACGAGCTATCTCCTATAATAGGGAGGTCTTCCTCGGAAGAAGATAAGTTGCTAGATACCAAGATCAACAAATAGATTATGAATTTCGCTATAATACTTCGCATATAATTTTTATAACGCTAATTATATTAAATTAAAGAATTAGATTAATTAAAAAATCATTAGTTCCACAATTATAATGCAGAGTTTATTAGATAAATTTATAAAAAGATTTTTCTCCAATGAGGAATCTGTATATTTTGCCATCCTACTAATATTTTCTTTCCTTTTTATAATTTTCTTTGGTGATATCTTATTACCAGTAATAATCAGTGTAGTCATAGCATTTCTTTTAAATGGGTTGATGAATACCTTGTTGAAGATGGATATTTCTCAACAACTATCGTTGACCATAACCCTAATAGTCTTTTTTGGCTGCTATATGAGTTTATTTTTAGCCCTGCCTTCAATTGGGACAGAAATTAATAATTTATTGCAAAATCTTCCGACAATTGTGAGTTCTTTTCAACAGACTCTGGTTGAGATGAATAATTATTTTTCAAAAGAAGATATCGATTTGATTTTCGCCAATTTGAGCAATCAGATTAATAGTTTATTGAGCTCAGCTTTAGGTCAATTAGCTGGAACAATTTCTTTAATGTTTAATGCTATCCTTTACGCAATAATGATCCCTTTGATGGTCTTCTTTTTCCTTAAGGATAAAAGTGAATTACTACCAATTGCCTCATTTTTACTACCAAAAGAAAATGGATTCATGCAATCCGTTTTTTCAGAAATGAATGATCAACTCTTTAATTATGTTACTGGAAAATTTTTGGAAATGATTATTGTTGCTAGTGCTTCATATATCTTATTTGCTGCACTAGGACTTCCTTATGCTGTATTGATTGCAATACTTGTTGGTCTTTCAGTAATTATCCCAATATTTGGTGCAATTTTAGTGACTATCCCAGTTGTTTTGATTGGTCTCTATGAGTGGGGTGTATCTGAGAATTTCTACTGGCTACTAGGATTCTATTTATTAATACAAATTTTAGATGGTAATGTTCTTGTTCCTATACTTTTTTCGACTAGAAATAATCTTCACCCGGCAGTTATTATTGTTGCTATTCTATTTTTTGGAGGAATTTGGGGTTTTTGGGGGCTATTTTTTGCTATTCCTTTGGCAACATTCATAAAAGCAATTATTAATTCGTGGCCAGACCCAATTGATTAAGTCTTAAGAAGTTTTGCTGCCTCAAGAACTTCTTTGGCATGACCAGTAACTTTAACTTTTCTCCATTCACTTACTAATTTCCCTTTTGAATCTATCAAAAATGTACTTCTCTCTATTCCCATATATTTTTTACCATACATGCTCTTTTCCTTTATAACATCGTATTGTTTGCATATTTTTTCATCGGGATCCGATATCAGTTCGAAATTGAATTTCTCATTCTTTTTAAATTTTTCATGGGATTTTATTGATTCCCTAGATAAACCAAAAATTACAGTATTTGCTCTGGTAAATTGGGCTTTTAAATCTCTAAAGTCTTGACCTTCTGTAGTGCAGCCAGGAGTGCTATCTTTCGGATAAAAATACAACACTACATTCTTACCTTTAAAATCAGAAAGGCTTACATTCTTATTTCCAGTACATTCGCCCTTAAAGATTGGGGCTTTGTTATTTATTTTAGGTGTTGGCATATCTCCTCCGTTAGAAACATTCTATAATATTGAGATTCTAACATTGAGTTAAAAAAATTATTAATGTTTAATCTAAAAGGCTCTATTACAGCTCTTGTGACTCCGATGGAATCGGATGGTGAGATAAATTGGGAAGGATTGCAAGATCTGATTGAATGGCACATTAGCTCTAGCACGTCTGGACTAGTAGTGGTTGGAACAACTGGAGAGTCAGCTACCTTAGATGTTTCAGAACATGTGCAGCTTATAGAAAGAACTGTAGATATATCGAATGGCAGAATAAAAGTTATAGCAGGCACGGGAGCCAATTCTACAAAAGAAGCTATTTATCTTACATCTTCAGCTAAATCTGCAGGTGCTGATGCTGCACTTTTAGTTACACCTTATTACAATAAGCCTACACAAGAAGGCTTATATCTCCATTATCAGTTAATTGCAGATGAAGTCGATTTCCCTCAAATTCTTTATAATGTGCCTTCAAGAACAGGATGCGATCTGTTGAATGAAACTGTTCTGAGATTAGTGGATCATCAAAATATCGTTGGTTTGAAAGATGCTACTGGCGATCTTGGTCGTCTAGAAGATTTTATGACCAATTTAGATTCAGATCAAAAAGATAACTTTGCTTTATATTCCGGAGATGATCCAACTGCTACTGAATTTATGATAAATGGTGGAACAGGAACAATTTCAGTAACTTCCAATATTGTTCCTAAAACAATATCAAATATATGCGATTATGCTCTTAGCGGAGAAGCCAAGACAGCCAGAGAGTTAGACACAACGCTAGTCAGACTCAATCAAATGCTATTTATAGAATCTAACCCAATTCCAGTAAAATGGATGCTCAATCGAATTGGAAGGATAACTGACGGAATAAGATTGCCCCTATCTCATTTGGATACAAAGTTCCATGGTGAAGCTGAGGAAGTTTTAGCAGAATTAAACTTATTAAATTAATGAATATGAATAAATCTATCTATCTACTTGTTGTTCCTGTCTTTTTAAGCTCTTGTAGTTACCTTTTAACTGATCATAAGAATGACTACTTGAACGAAAAACAAGAAAAGTCATTAGACTTACCAGAGAATTTGATAACTCGACCGATCATTGATTACTACCCCATAAATTCTTCTAACTCTGAGACTGTTGGTAATGAATACAATATCCCAATGCCGCAACAAGTCTTTTCTTCAGGTACCTCTAATGAGGTAAGAATGCATAAATTAGGTGAAATTAGATGGGTTTATGTTGAAACTTTACCCAGCAGCGCCTGGCCAATGATGAACGATTTTTGGATTACAAGTGGTTATAGTTTGGCAAAATCAGATCCTACTTCAGGAATCATTGAAAGTACTAATCTAGGAGATGGCGAGATAAAATCTAAACTTGTCATGAAAGTTGAACATGGTATCAGGCAAGCTAGTTCCGAAATTTTTATTACTCATTTGGAAGAAATCGAAGGTCAATGGATACGAGTAGTAGGAGATAATAATCTTGAGGAAGAAACTATGCGAAAGGTATTGGATTACTTCGCAACTACACCGCCAAGTGGAGGTACTTCACTAGTAGCCTTAAACCTGAACTATGGTCAGAAAGCCGCTCTCTTACAAGACGATAGTCAAGTAAGTTTTATCGAGCTAAATCTTGAATACGCGCGTGCTTGGGCAGCTGTTGATAGGGCCCTTAAAGAGGCTTTGATAAATGTAAATGACCTTGATAGAGATGAAGGAGTTTTTTATGTAAACTTTTCAAGAGAAGAGCAAAAGGGTTTCATTAGAAGAATCTTTTCTGGTGACTCATTCAATGGAGACTTTAAAATCTTAGTTACAGAAATTGATGAAAAAACCTGCAGAGTTACAATAAGCTCAGAAGCGGAAGAGGCTAAATCTTATGAGCGAGAGCTTCTTTCAGAAATCAACCAATCATTGTCTTAAATTTTATGGAAAATACAGAAAAAGGTGAACTAATAACCACAGGAAAGGCTAAATCATTGTATGAGTCTAATGAATCAGATTACCTCATAATGCATTATCGAGATGATACTTCTGCCTTCGATGGCAAGAAAATTGAAAGTTTAGATGGTAAAGGTACCATTAATAATAAATTTAATGCTTTCATAATGGAGTATCTTGAAGGGGAAGGAATCCCTACTCACTTTGAAAAACTTCTAAGTGAAACAGATAGTTTGGTTAAAAAACTCGATATGGCGCCTGTAGAGTGTGTCGTAAGAAATGTAGCTGCTGGAAGTATTTGTAAAAGACTGGGTTTGGAGGAGGGTATGGACTTAAATCCTCCTACATTTGAATTCTTTTATAAAGATGATGATCTTGGCGATCCAATGATCAACGAATATCATATTAAATCGTTTGGTTGGGCTACCGAAGATCAAGTGTCTCAAATGCAAACAAAAACTTTTCAAGTTAATGATGCTCTAAAGAAATTATTTTCTGAAGCTGGAATGATTTTAGTAGATTACAAGTTAGAATTTGGAGATTTCAAAGGTGAGCTTTTGTTAGGAGACGAATTCACGCCAGATGGTTGTCGAGTTTGGGATGCAGAAACTAGAGAGAAACTTGATAAAGACAGATTTAGACAAGGCCTTGGAGATGTTGTGGAGTCCTATCAGATAATGGCAAAAAAACTAGGAGTCATTTAGGGCTATTTGAGACCAGAATTTATATCCTTTAATTTTTCAGAACCAGGACATAAATCATTAAGATTCATCTCATTTAGAGGTTTGTCTGAGACATTTAAAATTTCTTTTAAATCTTTTGCTTCTGGATCTGCGTAAAGAAGACCAGTTAAAACCTTTCCATCTCTTTGAGATTCTTGAATATTTTGTATAGCCTTGATTTTATCCGCAGGATCATAATTCTCTGAGATTTTTTCTAAAGAAAGTAACGAACCATCATGCAAAGGAACATCAACAGTTGAACCTTTTGGATAATCTGTAAGTATTTCCTTTCCTGAAGGTACAAAGTCAGGCCTAGACAGGGCGTCATTATGTTCTCGAATGTAGTCATAACTTTTAGTAGAAGAATTATGATTATTAAAAGTTACACAAGGAGAGATTATGTCTAAAAAAGAAAAACCTTTATGGGATAGAGCAGCTTTTAGCAAGGGAACTAGTTGTTCTTTATCTCCAGAAAAGCTTCTTGCAACAAAACTTGCACCTAACTGAATAGCCATAGATGGTAAATCTATTGAAGGAAATAAATTATCATCTCCATATTTACTCTTGGATTCCAAATCATTTGTAGCTGAAAATTGACCCTTTGTAAGTCCGTAGGTGCCATTATTTTCTACTATGTATGTCATATTAAGTTGCCTTCTAGCGCAGTGAATAAATTGACCAATGCCTATTGATGCGCTGTCTCCATCTCCAGAAATCCCTAAATAAAGAAGCTCATGATTAGCCATAGCAGCACCAGTGGCAATTGATGGCATCCTTCCATGAACTGAATTGAATCCATGTGATTGATTCAAAAAGTAAGCGGGTGCTTTGGACGAACAACCTATACCTGACAATTTTGCGACCTTGTAAGATTCTATGCTGAGTTGGAAGCAAGCCTCAACTATTGCTGAGCTAATTGAGTCATGCCCGCATCCTGCACAAAGGGTAGAAACTGCACCTTCATAATCTCTTCGAGTTAGCCCCAATTCATTTTTTTCAAGAAGTGGATGATGATTCTTTGGCTTTACTATATAAGTCATTTCAATTCCTTAAGAAGCTACTAATGCCGGTTTACCGGAAATATGAGCATTTATTTTATTTGTAATATGTTCTGCGGTTATAGGTTGACCATCAAAACAAAGAATCGATACTAGTTTGTCAGGAATTATTCCACCTTCAGCCATAATTAATGTTCTCATTTGACCATCTCTATTTTGTTCAACTATAAAAAGTAGATCATGATCTTCAATGAATTCCCAAACTTCAAGATTAAATGGGAAAGCCCTAATTCTCATTGCATCAATATTTAAATTTTGTTCATCGAGAACATCTAGAGCCTCTTGCATAGAGCAATCTGTACTTCCGAAATAAATAATTCCCATCGAACTTGTATTCTTTTCTTGATTAAATACTGGACTAGGAACTAAAGAAGAGGCTGTTTGAAATTTCTTTACAAGTCTTGTCAGCATCTCAGCATTTTTGACCCCATCTTCAGTGTAACCCGCATATTCATCATGTGAGGTACCTCTTGTAAAATATGCACCTTTTTCAGGATGTGTTCCAGGATATGTTCGATAAGGTATGCCATCTCCATCGACATCTAAATATCTTCCAAATTTCTCTATTCCATCTAAATCTTCTTTAGAAAGAACCTTTCCTCTGTCATATTGATTATTATCATCCCACTCGAATTCTTTGGTAGACCAATCATTCATACCTAAGTCCAAGTCCAGAAGCACAATAACAGGTGTCTGAAGTCGATCTGCGAGATCAAAAGCTTCCACAGCAAAATCGAAACATTCCTTAGGATCTGATGGTATCAACAAAATATGTTTTGTATCTCCATGAGATGCGTATGCTGAACATAAGATATCCGACTGTTGTGTCCTTGTTGGCATGCCTGTTGAAGGCCCACCTCTTTGTACATTAAATAAAACAGTAGGAACTTCAGCAAAATAGGCTAATCCAATAAACTCGCTCATCAACGAAACTCCCGGTCCACTAGTGGCAGTAAAAGCCCTCGCTCCGTTCCAATTTGCTCCAATAGTCATACCCATGGCTGCTAATTCGTCTTCAGCTTGAATAAATGCAAATTTATTTTTTTCAGTGCCTATTTCAACTCTCATTTTTTCACTATATTTGCTGTAAGATTCTGCAAGAGAAGTGGAAGGTGTAATAGGATACCAGGCACAAACAGTGGCACCACCGTAGACACAACCCAGACCAGCAGCATCATTTCCACTAGTTAAGATTAATCCATCAGTTTTATTTGATTTGTTAACTTTGATATCACAATAATCTTTGAAGTTTTCTTCTGCATAGTTATACCCAATATTCAGAGCTTTTACATTAGGTTCAATGAGTTTTTCTTTGCCTTTAAATTGTTCTTCTATGAGAGATATATATATTTCTTTATCCATTTCAAGTATGGAAGCTAACAAGCCTACATATCCAAGATTTTTAAAGAGAAGTCTTTGCTTCGGATTGGTAAATTCTTGGACACATAATTTCGTGAGCGGAATTTCTAAGATATTTATATCTTCCCTACCAAAATCTCTTTTCCAAGAAGAATCATAGATAAGGTAACCGCCTTCTTTGAGCTCTTCTACATCCTTTTGATAAGATTGAGGATTCATGGCGACAAATAAATCAATACCTTCTCTTCTGCCGAGATATCCGTTTTCGTTGACTCTCACTTCGAACCAAGTCGGTAAGCCTTGTATATTTGATGGAAAGATATTTTTTGGACTTACTGGGATTCCAGATCTAAAGACTCCTTTCGCAAACATTTGATTAGCGCTTGCAGAGCCGGAGCCATTAACGTTTGCAAATTTTATTACAAAGTCATTTACAGATTTTATCTTCATTATGAATATGCCTTCGCTTCTTGATAAAGGAAATTTTGCATATCCCAAGCTCCTGTAGGACATCTCTCAGCGCATAAGCCACAATGAAGACAGACATCTTCATCTTTTACCATGACACGTGAAGTTTGCTCTAATTCTTCAGAAACCAAAATTTGTTGGTTTAAGTTAATGGCAGGGATTCTTAATTTATTTCTGAGATTTTCTTCGGTGTCATTGTGAACAAAACTTATACAATCTGTAGGGCAAATATCTACGCATGCATCACACTCAATACAAAGATCTTCTGAAAAGACAGTCTGAATATCGCAGTTTAAGCAACGCTCTGCTTCTTCAAGGGCTGTGATTTCATCAAATCCCAACTCAACTTCCATCTTAAGATCTTTTAAAGCATTTTTTTGGTCTGCATGAGGCACTAAAAACCTTTTGGCTTGTGAAATATCATTATTGTAAGACCATTCATGGACTCCCATTTTCTGACTTATAAGTGTAGTTGTTGGCTCTGGCCTTTCGTACAGATCTGAACTTTTACAGAATTTATCGATTGAGATTGCGGCTTGATGACCATGAGCGGCTGCCCAAATTATATTTTCTGGTCCCCATGCGGCATCTCCTCCAAAGAAAATCTTTTCATTTGATGATTGAAAAGTCACCTTATCAACAATTGGCATATCCCACTCACCAAATTCTATTCCAATATCCCTTTCAATCCACTCAAACGCATTATCCTGTCCAATTGCAACTAATACATCATCACATTCAAGAATAATCGGATCATCACCTGTAGGAACAAGACTTCTTTTACCTTTTTCATCAAATACAGCTTCTACTTTTTCAAATTCCATTCCGACTAGCTTCTCGTCTTTAATTAAGAAGCGTTTTGGTACATGATTATCTAGGATAGGTATTCCTTCTCCGAGAGCGTCTTCTATCTCCCATTCTGAAGCTTTCATTTGGTCGAAAGGACTTCTTACTGCAACCTTCACTTCTTCAGCACCGAGTCTTATGGCCGTCCTGCAACAATCCATTGCAGTATTTCCACCGCCCAATACTATTACTTTTTTCCCTACTGATTTAGTATGTTCAAAGGCTATGCTTGTTAGCCAATCTATCCCTATGTGTATATTTTTATGAGCGTCTTCTCTACCTTCGATATTTATATCTCTACCTTTAGGTGCTCCTGTTCCAACGAAGACTGCATCAAAATCTTTTTCTAAAAAATCTTTCATACTTTTTATTTCAGAATTAAATTCAGTTTTGATACCCAAGTTCAAGACTTGATCAACTTCCTCATTTAAAACCTCTTCCGGAAGTCTAAATGAAGGTATATTAGTTCTCATCAAACCCCCAGCTTGAGGATCTCTTTCGAAGATGGTGCATTGATAACCCATCATTACTAAATCTCTTGCCACTGTTAATGATGCAGGACCACCTCCTATTAAACCAACTTTCTTTCCATTGCCGGTTTCAGGAGTAGGTATTAAATTCGCAATATCATCTTTATGATCGTAAGTAACTCTTTTGAGCCTACAGATTGCTACCGCTTTTTCATGAGTTCTGGTTCTCCGGCATGCAGGCTCACAGGGTCTATCGCATGTTCTGCCGAGTATTCCTGGAAATACATTTGACTCCCAATTGAGCATGTACGCTTCATTATAATTTCCTTGAGAAATTTGTCTTATGTACTCAGGTACAGGTGTATGAGCAGGGCAGGCGTGCTGACATTCTACAACTTTATGATAATACTGGGGATTTGCAGTATCTGTGGGAGGTACATATTGAGTAACTGCTTGATCAGGTACAGAGAAAAGATCGAGACTCTCTTGGCTTTTCGCTTGATTTATTTTAGCCTTTAGTTGTTCAACTACTTGCCATCTTAATTCTTGAGCTTTATCTAAATCATGAGTCTGAAGTGACTTTCTTAAATCATATCCTAATTCTTCTCTTAGAGTTTTAGGTACAGCTACTTTAACCCACCAAGTGTTGTACCTTTTAAACAAGTACCTTGTGTCTGCGTTACTCATGCTTTGATTTTAAATTCATTCCATTTAAATTTGGAATATATGGTACATGTATTAACTTTATATACCAATACTTTTTATAAATATTATCTATATGTTAATGATAATCATTATCATTAATGGTACATGTACCTGTTTTTTTGTTTTTTTGGATACATAATTCTTGACTAATTTACTCGGGAACATATAATTCCGGCCGTGAACTTAACTACCAAAGGTAAATATGCTGTCACAGCAGCACTTGATTTAGCAATGCAACAAACAATTGCAGATGGCTTTACAAAGATTTCTGATGTTGCAAAACGTCAAGATATACCTGCTTCTTACCTAGAGCAAATATTTAGCCGTTTACGAAAGGCCGGTATTTTGCATGCAGCGAGAGGACCTAATGGTGGATTTAAGCTTTCTAAACAAAGAGATGAAGTGATGATAGGTGAGATCATAACTGCAGTTGAAAGAAATATGGATGCTACCCAATGTTCTGGTGAGGGTATTTGCAACAGTGGTACCAAGTGTATCGCACACAATTTTTGGATAGACTTTAATGACAATGTTAATGAATTTTTAATGACTAGATCTCTAGACGATGTCATTACAAATAGGAGAGGTAGTGTTGAACAAACGGGCCAAGCCCTTATAGCTACAGGATAAAATATGCAATTACCTATATACCTAGATTATGCCTCTACTACACCAGCAGACCCTCGAGTGGTCAAGAAGATGCAAGAATGCTTATCTCTCGATGGAAATTTCGGAAATCCTGCATCAAGATCGCATGCTTTTGGATGGAAAGCTGAAGAGGCAACTGAAGAGGCGCGACAGCACGTTGCAGATTTGGTTAATTGTGATCCCAGAGAGATTGTTTGGACCTCTGGTGCTACAGAATCTGACAATCTAGCTATTAAAGGAGCAGCTAGATTCTACAAGACTAAAGGAAATCACATCATAACCTCAAAAATAGAACATAAAGCTGTTCTAGATAGTTGTAGGCAATTGGAAAGAGAAGGCTTTGATATCACTTACCTAGACCCAGACAGTAATGGAATAATATCACCAGACCTAGTTAAAGAATCATTAACAGATAAAACAATTTTAGTTAGCTTAATGCACATAAATAACGAAATTGGAGTCGTTAATGACATCAAGGCTATAGGAGAAATAACTAGGGAAGCCGGTATAATATTTCATGTAGATGCTGCACAAAGCACAGGTAAGCTTCCAATTGACCTTTCGAAAATAAAGGTTGATCTTATGTCTTTCTCAGCGCACAAAACTTATGGACCTAAAGGAATAGGAGCTATGTACGCAAGCAGAAAACCCAGGGTAAGGCTAGAAGCTCAAATTCATGGCGGCGGGCATGAAAGAGGCATGAGATCCGGCACTCTGGCTACCCATCAAATTGTCGGCATGGGCGAGGCCTTTAGAATAGCAAAGGTAGACATGGATGAGGATAATAAGAGAATAGAAAAGCTTAGAAATAAGTTCTGGGGTGCCATTAAAGATATGGAAGAAGTCTATTTAAACGGAGATGAGATATCCAGAGCCCCTGGTTTCTTAAACGTGAGCTTCAACTATGTAGAGGGTGAATCACTAATAATGGCACTTAAAGATATAGCAGTATCTTCAGGTTCGGCTTGTACTTCAGCCAGCTTAGAGCCTTCGTATGTTCTTAGAGCTTTAGGGCTAAAAGACGAACTCGCACATAGCTCTATTAGATTTGCTATAGGAAGATTCACTACTGAAGAAGAAGTAGAATATACAATAGATTTGGTTAGAGATTCGGTGGAAAAATTAAGGACTCTTTCTCCTTTATGGGACATGTATAAAGATGGTGTCGATCTGGACACAATTGAATGGGCGGAAGGCTAATTTAGTAATTATAAATGAGGTAACTTATGGCATATAGCAAGAAAGTAGTTGAGAAGTTTGAAAACACTCTTAACGAACCAGAAAAAAACAGTGTTGGAAGATGGGATCCCTCTGATTTGGATATCGGAACAGGTATGGTTGGTGCTCCAGCTTGCGGTGACGTGATGCGACTTCAAATTAAGTGTAAACCAGAAAAAAACAGTCATGTAATAAGTGATGTCAAGTTCAAGACATATGGCTGCGGCTCGGCGATTGCTTCCTCTAGTGAATTAGTTGATATGCTAATTGGTAAAACACTTGAAGAAGCCAGAGAAATCAAAAATAAAGATATTGCAAATGCCCTTGATCTTCCTCCAATAAAAATTCACTGCTCTGTTTTGGCAGAAGATAGTATTCACAAAGCTATCGAGGATTACGAATCAAAGCTCTAAGATGTCTTCGGTAAACTCATACACACCAAATGAATTCAGCTTGTCCGAGACTGCAATTAATCACTTTTCCTCTAACTTGGCAGGGAAAGATTCTAAAGGAATAAGGTTGTCAGTATCAGAATCTACAGGTTGCTCAGGATATACTTACCAAATTGATTATGTAGAAAAACAAGAGTCTGATGATTTAGTTTTTAAATTTGAAGATATATCTGTATTTATTGATGCAAATTCTTTCAAATACTTAAAAGGAACAAAAGTAGACTTCCTAGTTGAAGGTGTCAATGAAGGCATAAAGTTTTTAAATCCAAATGTCAAAGCTATCTGCGGATGTGGTGAAAGCTTTGAGGTAGATATTTAGAGTCTTATGACCAAAATCAAAGTCTTCCCACACGAAGAGCTTTGTCCGGAAGGAGCAGAAATCGAAGCAGAACCTGGCAAGACGCTTGCCGAAGCATTGCTTGATAATAAAATTAAAATAGAACACGCATGTGAGCTTTCATGTGCCTGCACAACATGTCATGTAATTGTAAGAAATGGATTTGAAACCCTTTCTGATGCATCTGATGATGAAGAAGATATGCTTGATAAAGCATGGGGTTTAGAGGCGGAGTCAAGGCTAAGTTGCCAAGTAGAGATCTCTGAATTTGATTTAGAAATCGAGCTTCCAAAATATACTATCAATATGGTTTCGGAGAATCATTAATGCTGTGGACCGATGTAAATGAAATAGCTATTGAACTCGAGGAAAAGCATCCAGATATCGATCCTACCTATATTTTATTTACGGATTTAAGGAGATTAGTAATGGAACTGGAAGGTTTCATTGATAGCCCGGAAAAGACAAATGAAAAAATATTAGAGGCTATTCAAATGCTGTGGATTGAAGAGAGAGAATAGCTATTATTTTCTTCGTAAGTATAATGCGTTTCTTTAAAAACTAGGGGAAATAAGATGGCTTTAGAACGCACTCTTTCGATAATAAAACCAGATGCTGTTGCCAAAGGGCATGTAGAAGAAATCTGTAAGAGACTAGAAGATGCTGGCCTATCAATCACTGAGAAAAAAAGTATTCATCTGGATGATGCTTTAGCAGAGGGATTTTATATTGAACATAAAGGAAAGCCTTTCTTTGAAGACCTGATTAAATTCATGACTTCAGGGCCCATTCAGGTTCAAGTTCTAGAAGGCGATAATGCTATTATTAATTATAGAGAAGTCATGGGTAGTACTAATCCTAAAGAAGCAGCACCTGGAACTCTAAGGGCAGACTTCGCTGAATCAATAGATGCTAATGCAGTTCACGGTTCTGACTCTCCGGAATCTGCAAAAAGGGAAATTGACTATTTCTTTGGCTAAATGAAATTAAGCTGTGACTGATGCTCAAGATATTTCTGTAGGACAGATATTAGCTTCTGCGAGGAAGAAAAAAAGGTTACGTTATAAAAAACTTTCTTCGGAATTAAATATTGACGAAATTTATCTTGTTGCTCTAGAAGAGGGTAACTTTGATCTCATTCCAGGAGGCGAGGCTTACGTAAAAGGTTTTCTCAGATCGTATGCTAAAAAGTTAGATTTAAATCCAGATGATGTTATAGATAATTACCTAAGCTCAAGGAAAGGTTCTTTAAAAGCTGCAAAAAAATTATCTCCAAAAGATCAAATAAATAGTAATCCTAAAAATCTCTCCAAAATTGGATTTATAGCAACCTTTTCAATAATTTTTCTTTTATTACTAGGAATAATATTTCGAGAATACGAAAGTGATAACCAAGCAGTTACAGATACAATTGAAACCTCTACAACCATTACTTCAAATGATTCTAATGAGACCGATTATGAAAGTAATCTTCTTGTCTTAACACCCAATGAGAATCAATCTTCAGAATCTAATGGAGACCTAATTAAAGATATAAGTAATGATCTTGACTCTCAAGTAAGTGCATTACACTCAGAAGAAACTCCTTTAAACAGAATTCATATAAAGGTTTATGGAGATTGCTGGCTTGAAGTTTTTAATGAGAATAAAAGAGTGATTTACAAGCTATCTAAGGAAGGAGAAGAATTTACATTTAATGAATCAAAAGTAAAAATTATTGCTGGAAATTTTAAGAATGTTGAAGTCTCTTTTAATGATAAAATAGTAAATCTAGAAGATTATGCCAATATCAATCAAGTAAGTTGTATTGTATTACCTTCAGGGGATTGTAGTGATTTCAGAACAGCAGATAATTAGAAAGCAAACAAGAAAGATATACGTCGGTAATGTTCCTGTTGGCGGTGATTCACCTATTTCAGTTCAAAGTATGACAAATACTCTAACTGCTGATTCAGTTTCTACAATCAGGCAAATCCAACAATTACATGAAGCAGGTGCGGATATTGTAAGAGTATCGGTTCCTGATCAAGAAGCAGCTGACTCTTTTCATGTCATCAAAAGTAAGTCACCGGTTCCGTTAGTTGCTGATATTCATTTTGATTACACAATGGCTCTTGAAGCGATTAAAGGAGGAGCCGACTGTATAAGGATTAATCCAGGTAACATTGGAAAAGAAGAAAAAATAAAAGAAGTAATATCCGCAGCTAAAGATACTAATACTCCTATACGAGTTGGCATAAATGCTGGCTCTCTAGAGAGGAAATTACAAATAAAGTATGGTGAACCCAACTCAGATGCCTTGGTAGAATCAGCCTTAAATCATATAAATATATTAAAAAGATTAAACTTCGAAGATTTTAAATTAAGCATCAAAGCTTCAGATGTTCAAATGACCATTGAGAGTTATAGAAAAATTTCAGAATTGATTGATCAGCCGCTTCATTTAGGAATTACTGAAGCAGGTGGTTTCAGATCTGGTACTGTCAAATCTGCAATGGGTCTGGGCTCTTTATTGATGGATGGCATAGGGGATACTATCAGGATATCGTTGGCCTCAGATCCGGTCGATGAAATCAAAGTAGGTTGGGATATCTTGAGAGGCTTGAAAATAAGGTCTAGAGGTATAAATTTCATTGCTTGTCCAAGTTGTTCTCGAATGAACTTTGACGTGATTGGAACAATGAATCAACTTGAGTCGAGACTGGAAGATATTAAGGAAAATATTGATGTGGCTGTTATAGGTTGCTATGTAAATGGTCCTGGAGAATCAAAACATACTGATATAGGGGTTACTGGTGGATCTCCAAAAAATCTCATTTACATAGACGGCAAACCAGATCATAAGGTAGAAAGTGCTGACCTCGCGGACCATCTTGAGAAAATGATTCGAGAAAAGGTTAAAGAAAAATCTAAAATCGAAGAGAACTTAATAGCAAAAACATAATGTCTAAAATACAAACCCTGAGAGGTATGAATGACATCCACCCTAAACAAGTCAAGGAGTGGTCTTATGTCGAAGAGGTTATTAAGTCCGTGGTTGAATCTTATGGATATGAAGAAATCAGATTTCCAGTTGTTGAAAAAACAGAATTATATACAAGGTCAAACGAAGCTGCAGACATCGTCACCAAAGAAATGTACACCTTCAATGACAAAAGTGGAGAAAGCATTTCATTAAGACCAGAAGGAACTGCAGGATGTGTTAGAGCGGCTATTGATAATGATTTATTAAGAACTGATAAACCAAGACTTTGGTATTCGGGGCCAATGTTTAGATATGAACGTCCTCAAAAAGGGAGGTCAAGGCAGTTTCATCAATTTAGTGCAGAAGTGTTTGGATTGAGCTCTCCGGAAATAGATGCTGAGCTCATTATGATGTCCGCTCGATTATGGAAAGAGCTTGGAATATTCGAAGACTTAAGACTGGAAATTAATAACTTAGGAGACGAAAAAACAAGAAAATCTTATTCAAAAGCGCTTGTAGACTTCCTGAAAAAATTTAATTCAGATCTTGATGAAGAAGCCAAAAGAAAGTTAACTGAAAATCCATTGAGAATACTAGATTCTAAATCAACAGCAATTCAAGAAATACTGAAAGATGGCCCCTTAATTGAAGATTTTATCAATCAAGACTCAAAAAATTATCAAGCAAATTTATTGGATATTTTAGATGAAATGGGTATTGGCTATTTAGTAAATCCAAGACTAGTTAGAGGGTTAGATTATTATAATCAGACTGTATTTGAATGGAAAACTGATCTTTTGGGATCCCAAGATACTATATTAGGTGGGGGCAGGTACGATAACTTAGTACAAGAGTTAGGTGGGAAACCATGCCCAGCTATTGGATTTTCAATTGGACTGGAGCGTTTAATTTTATTACTTAATCAGGAAGATAAGATAAAACTAGAAACGAATTTAGATATTTACTTCATCTGTTTTTCTGAAAGTACAGCTCAAGAAGCTATAATATATGCAGAGAAATTGAAAGATGAGATTCCATCTCTAAGCATCAAAACTAACTTAGGTCTTGAAAGTGCGGGTTCGCAATTTAAGAAGGCTGATAAATCGGGAGCTAAAATAGCTTTAGTTATAGGCGAAGAAGAATTAAAAGATAAAAAAATAACTTTTAAAGATCTTAGATCAAAATCAGATCAAGAAACTCTAACTTTTGAAGATTTAGTTGAAAAAATAAACAAAATAAAGAATTAATCATGTCAAATTTTTTTTCGGCCTCGCAAGAAGAACAACAAGAAATAATCCTATCTTTTTGGGAGAAATTTAAATATTTAATAATTTTCGCTCTAGTTTCTGTTGTTGCTATTATTGCTGGTAGAGATTATTTTATTTCTTCCTCTAACGAGAGAGACTTCACAACTGCATCGTTATATCAAAGCTATCTAGAATCTGATGATATGGAAATGGGAACACAGATTTTGAATTCCTATCCTGATTCTATTTACTCTGATTTTGTAAGATTAAATGAAGCCAAAAGAAGTTTTGAAAATAAAGAATCTAATGAAGCCATAGATTTACTAAAAATTGTCATAGAGAAGAATTCTGGAGATCAATTTAATCCTCTTCAAGTAGCAGCAAAAACAAGGTTGGCAAAAATTTACTTAAATGATGCAGATTATGACCAAGTAATCTCCCTATTTGAAAGTAGTGATGAACTCACTTCGACAATGTATGAACTTAAAGGCGATGCTGAAAAAAAATTAGGGCAGTCAGCAGAAGCACGCATGAGCTATATGCTAGCGTTGCAAACTAATACTAATCAAGCTTCAAAAGCTTTAATCAATATGAAAATATCAGACTTAGAAGGTGAAACTTTTGAATAATTTCAAGCCATATTTCGTCCTGGTTTTCTTGTTGATTTTATCGAGCTGTTCCTCGCTGGGCTCTTTAAAATTTTGGGGGGATGATGACGAAGATGAAGAAATTCCAGCTGAGTTGTATTCCATTAGTGAGAATAGATTTGTAGAGAGAGTTTGGACGGTTTCAAATGGAAACGACATTTCTTATGGTCGTTTAATACCTGTTATATATGAAGGGCAAGTTTTTTATATAAATTCATCTGGTTATATATCCTCAGTTGATTTTGATTCAGGCAAATTACTTTGGTCAAAAGATACTCAAGATTTAGTATCTTCTGGTTTAGATGTTAGTTTTAAAACAATCAGTTATGGAACTCTTGATGGAGATATAGTTGCTCTTGATAGTAAGAATGGTGATGAGATCTGGAGGTCATTAACTTCAAGCGAAAGTCTATCTCCTCCAGTAAACTCTGGTAGCCACATCATCATCCAAACCGTGGATGGGAGAATATCTGGATATAACCTCAAATCAGGAAAAAGAGATTGGTTCCATCAAACAGTCTTGCCAACACTAACTTTAAGAGGAACTTCTAGACCATTTATAGATCAAGGATTTGTATTTACAGGATTTGCTAGCGGCAAAGTAGCAATGTTCTACCCTGATTCAGGAGCAATTAGACTAGAACTCCCGATTACATTGAATGAAGGGAAATCTGAACTTGAAAGAATAATCGATATCGATGGAAAGTCAGTTATCGTAAATGATTTATTGATAGCAGCAACTTATCAGGGCAATATCTCAGCAATAAACTTGAGAGACGGAAGACCAGTTTGGCAAGAAGACATTTCAACAGTTAAAGATCTTACTTCAAATGGCAACAGAGTCGTATCAGTTGATAGTAAAGATGTGATTAAAGCATTTGGGACAGCTACTGGAGCAATTCTCTGGGAGCAAGATGATTTGAAATTGCGTAAGTTAACTTCACCGGCTTCCATCAGCAATCTCATAGCTGTAGGAGATTTTGAAGGATACATTCATTTATTAAATGCTCAATCAGGAGCCTTTGAAGGTAGAGAGAAAGTTTCGAGGGATGCAATATCTGAAATTGAGTCAGTAGGAAATCATCTTTTGATATCTGATACTTCTGGGCGTGTTCAAAAGCTATCCATTAAATGAAGATCCAAAGGTATTTAATTAGTCATGTCTGTTGTAGCAATTGTTGGTCGTCCTAATGTAGGAAAATCGACAATCTTTAATATCTTAACTGCGTCAAAATCAGCTATCGTTGCTGATTTTTCAGGGCTAACTAGAGATAGAAAATATGGTCGTCTAAAAGATAGCCAATTAACTCTAATCGATACCGGAGGGTTGAATGAAGATACCGATGATATGTCTCAAGCTATCAAAGAGCAGACAGACTTAGCTATTGAGGAGGCTGACTATCTTCTGTTCGTTGTTGATGCAATTGATGGTCTTTTACCAACAGATAAAGAAATTGCTAAGTCTCTCAGAAAGCAAAACAAAGCAATTACTTTATTGATAAATAAAGCTGACAATACAAGGCTCGAAGAGTCTTCAGCAGAATTCAATAGTTTAGGATTTAAAAAATCAATTTTTTTATCTGCGTCTCACAATAAAGGCTTTGGAGATTTACGTGACCTATTGAGCAACTATGACGAACTAGTTATGACTGAAGATTCTATCAATGAAGATAGCTCAATAAAAATTTCAATAATTGGAAGACCAAATGCTGGTAAATCAACTCTTGTAAACTCTTTAATAGGGGAAGAGAGGTTAGTTGTTTCTTCGGAATCGGGTACTACTAGAGATTCGATCGATGTACCGTTGGAAATAGGAAGTAAAAAATTTACCTTGATAGATACAGCCGGAATGAGGCGAAAGCGTTCTATTAAGGAAGAGACAGAGAAGTTTTCTGTATCAAAGTCAGTCGATTCCATAAAAAGGGCTGATCTAGTTGTTATTCTGCTCGATGCTTCCGAAAATATTGTTGATCAAGATATACATCTGTTAGGGCTAACATTGGCCATAGGTCGACCTGTTCTCGTGGTCGCCAATAAAATTGATCTTTTAGATAAATCGGATAGAGAAAATCTTGAAAGCAAGATTAATCGAAAACTAAAATTCGCGAGTTATATAAAATTGCACTATATTTCAGCAAAAAATCAGAGAGGTCTAAAAAAACTCCTTAAATTGACAGATACTATTTATAAAGAATCACTAAGAGATTTAGATACATCTATTGTAAATAAAATACTGAAGTCTGCTCTTTACAATCAACAACCTGCTATGTCGGGTAGATTTAGACCTAAATTAAGATATGCACATTCTGGTGGGAAGAATCCTCCAAGGATTATCATTCATGGCAATAATCTTAAAGAAATCCAAGATAGCTATACACGATATTTAGAAAACTATTTTAGGAATGAACTTGAATTAGGATCCACTCCACTTGAAGTAGTCTATAAAGACCAAGTAAATCCTTTCAAAAATAAACCAAATCAATTAAACGAACGACAATTAAAAAAGAGAAAAAGGATGATAAAGCGGAGAAAAAAATAGAATAATGATTAAGTATCTACTTACTTTTCTGTTAATCTTCACAACCTTACTTTTTTCTAGTGAAACCAAGATTGAAACCTTGAAAGATTTAAAACCCTCTCCAAAAAAACTACCTGTAACCTTTGAAGCTCATGGAGTCAAAAGGATCGATAACTATTATTGGATGCGGGATGATTCTAGAAAAGATCCAGAGATCATTTCTCACCTAAATGAAGAAAATAGTTACCTGGAAAATTGGTTCGTTTCAGGAAATGACTTTAGAGAATCTCTTTTTGAAGAAATAACAGATCGTATTCCAAAGAATGAAGACTCTGTTCCAGTTAGATTAAAAAATTACGAATATTTTAGACGTTACAAACAAGAAAATGAGCACGGCATATACATTAGAAGGAAAGATAAAAATTCTGAAGAAAAAATTCTCCTCGATGTAAATGAACTCGCTAAAAATAAGGATTTTTATCAGTTAGCCAATTGGAGCATTTCACCTAAAGAAAATTTAATGGCTTATGCAGAAGATACAAGTGGTAGGCGGCAATACACAATAAAATTTAAAAATCTAGAAAATGAAGAAACCTCAAGTTTTTTTATAGAAAATACCTCTGGAGATATGGCTTGGTCTTCAGACGGAAGATACCTTTTTTATGTAATCAGAGATGAGGAAACTCTTCTTCCTTATAAGTTATTCAGACACGAGATAGGTACTTCTCAAATGAAAGATGTAGCCATTTATGAAGAAAAAGATACTACATTTTATCTATCGGTTGGTAATACGCGATCAATGGAATACATAGAAGTAAATATTTCTTCTACAACTAGTTCAGAAGTTCGTTTAATAAAGTCAGATAGTCCCGATATGAATCCTCAAATCTTTTTACCTAGGGAAGAGGATCATCTATATTCTGTCGATCATGATCCAGCTAGCTCAAGATTTCTAGTAGAGTCTAATTGGAAGGCTTTAAACTTCCGTTTGCTTGAAACTAATTTAAATAATTCTTCCGATAAAAATGAATGGAAAGAGTTAATTCCTCATAGAGAGCAAGTATTACTCCAATCTGTAATACCATTTCCAGAACACTTAATCATTATGGAAAGAGAAAATGGTTTAAGAAAACTTAAAATTCTCCATAAAGAATCTAAAGCAGAAAAGGAAATTAATTTTAATGATCCTACATACACTACTTATTTAGCTTCAAATCCAGAATATTACGTTGATAGATTCTATTTTGGTTATTCAAGTATGCGAACCCCTGATAGTTTATTTTCGGTAATGCTATCAAGCGGTCGTAAGAGGCTTCTTAAAGAGGCAGAGGTTAAGGGAGGTTTTTCTAGCAGCGACTACAAGGTAGATAGAGAATTTCTTACCGCCAGGGACGGGAGTCAAGTGCCCGTTTCTATTGTTTACAAGAAAAATAAATTTGTAAAAAATGGAAATCCTATATTTTTGTATGGTTATGGATCCTATGGAAATTCTATTGATGCAGGATTTAGTTCTTCTAGACTTTCGTTGCTTGATAGAGGATTTATTTTTGCTATTGCGCACGTTAGAGGTGGTCAAGAATTAGGAAGGTCTTGGTATGAAGATGGAAAAATCTTTAATAAATTAAATACTTTTTATGACTTCATTGATGTAACGAAAGGACTCTTAGATAAAGGTTATGGAAATAAAGATAGAGTCTATGCTGGTGGAGGAAGTGCCGGAGGATTGTTGATGGGCGCCATTGTAAATATGGAACCTAATTTGTATAAAGGCATTATTTCCAATGTTCCTTTTGTTGATGTGATTACTACTATGTCTGATCCTAGTATTCCGCTTACAACTGGAGAATATAGCGAATGGGGTAATCCAGACATCAAAGAAGAATTTGAATACATCATGCAATATTCACCCTATGATAATATTTCTGAACAAGAATACCCTAGCATTTTGGTGACTGCAGGTTTATGGGACTCTCAAGTTCAGTATTACGAACCAGCTAAATATGTCGCTAAGTTGAGAGATTACAATAAAGGTAAAAATCCCATTTTGATGAAGGTCAACATGACAGCAGGCCATAGTGGTGTCAGCGGTAGATTTGAAAGTTTAAAAGAGTTAGCTATGGAATATGCTTTCCTTCTTAGGCTGGATTCTAATTAATGGAATCCAATAGTCCTGTCTTAGAAGAAAATAATTCAAAGATTCTCTCAGTACTTATGCTCATAATTTTATTTGTGAGTATGGGACAGTCCGTCTATTGGCAAACTATGCCCATTATTGGAAGAGAATTTAACTTCACAGAGGTAGAAATTAATACAGTGGTCTCTATTTCTGCTGCAATGTTTATTGTATTCACCCCATTTTGGGGAAAACTGAGTGACAGAATAGGTAGGAAGGCAGTTCTCCTGATAGGTTTATTAGGTTATGTATTATCCAATATCCTATTTCTTTACTCTGCCTCATTAGGCTTGATAGGTACTTTTACAGGCCTTTCCTTACTAATGATTTTGTTGATGGCTCGTATAGTTAATTCTGCCATTGGTGCTGCTTCGAGGCCGGCTTCTGGGGCATATGTTGCCGATGTTACTTCAGAAGAAGAGAGATCATCTGGAATGGGGAAGTTTGGAGCGGCAAATAATATTGGAACTATATTAGGACCTGTAATGGTGGGTTCTTTAGTTGGTATTAATATTTTTAATGTTCAGATACCTGAATTTGGCCTTCTTACGCCACTTATTGTCATGTCTTTCGTCATGGCAATTGCAACATTTCTTGTATATTTATTTCTACCAAACAGGCCCATGTCATCAAATATTGATACTGAAAGAGAAAAGATTGTTTTAGACAAAAACTTAAAGATACTTATCTCAATTGGAGTAATTATTTTTACGGCTTTTGCATTAGTGCAGTCGATTACAGCCTACTATGTGCAAGATAGATTTGATATAAGCCTTGATGAGACTGCGAAAACAACCGCATTACTTTTAGGAACTATGGCATTTATGGCCATTATTTCTCAATTAACATTTGTCCAAAAATATAAAGGCAACCCTTTAAACTTAATAAAATTCTCACTCCCTCTTTTCATACTAAGTTGTTTGTCCATCATATTCTCACCGAATTTCTTGTTTCTTTACTTAGGCATGGCTCTTATGGGTCTTGGAATGGGTCTTGCTTCTCCAGGATACACATCTGCAGCTTCTTTAAATGCTGATAAAGACAATCAAGGAGCGGCAGTCGGTCTGGCAATGATAGCTCCAGGCATAGGTTTTGCTCTTGGGCCCTTGATAAGTGGATTTCTTTATAGCATCTCAATGAACTTACCTTTTATTTTTATACTTCCGCTTTTTATATTACTTGCAATTCTAATAAAGCGATTAGAACAATTAATTTAACCAAGAATCTGGTATTTGCTACTCCAAATAACTATAATAGCCAGGCTTTTACGCGCTCAGAAAGCAGATTCTTAAACAGACAAGTGATTGAAAACGATAACCGACCAGTAAATCTCAATTTACTAACCATTAGCCTGCCCATCATAGGGCTTTCTTCTATATTGCACAGAATATCAGGAGTAGCTATTTTTTTTAGTTTTCCGTTAATTGTATGGATGCTTAGCATTTCTTTGAAATCAGAGGAAAGTTATTCCTTACTTTCTAGTCTTTTTCAAAGCTCTGCTATTTTGAAGATTATGATTTATCTTTTTTTAGTAGGATTTAGCTATCATTTGCTCGCAGGTTTTAAGAAACTCTTGAGCGATGCCTTTGGGATAGGTGAAACATTGGCTTCTGGAAGAATCTTATCTTGGATAGTTTTCGGTGCAACCTTTCTTATGGCCATTTTATTTATTTTTTATATCTTCTAATCATGTTTACACGACTAGGACATGGATCGTTAGAATTTTTGACCGTAAGAGTTTGCGCTATCCTTCTTTTACTTTATACCCTTTATCTGAGCGGATTTGTTTTACTGACAGATGAAGTGAATTTTAATCAATGGTCAGCATTTTTTGACAATACAATAAATAAAATCTTTACATCAATATTCTTCTTAGCTTTTGCAGTTCATACTTGGTTTGGAACTTGGGCTGTAGCAAGCGATTATCTTACACCCAGAATATTTGGGAGCTTCGGTAGAATTTTATATGTTGTTTTTAGAGGTGTTGTTGCTGCCATAATTGCCCTAGTATTGACTTGGGCCATAATAATAATTTGGTGAATATATGTTAGTTAATGAAGTTATAAATGCTAAAGACCTTCCTGTAATGGAATTTGATGGGATTATTGTAGGAGGAGGAGGAGCAGGTATGCGGGCTTCACTTCAGCTTGCAGAGTCAGGATTAAATACTGCTGTCATATCAAAGGTATTTCCCACTCGATCACATACAGTCTCAGCTCAAGGTGGCATTACCTGTGCAATCCAAAGTGATGACCCTGATGATGATTGGAGATGGCACATGTTTGATACCGTTAAAGGGTCAGACTACATAGGCGATCAGGAAGCTATCGAATATATGTGTAGTGAAGGTCCTAAAGCTGTCTTTGAACTGGAGCATATGGGTTTACCTTTCTCAAGAACTGAAGAAGGACGAATCTATCAAAGACCTTTTGGCGGCCAATCTAAGGATTATGGTAAAGGTGGTCAAGCTACTAGAACATGTGCTGCAGCCGACCGAACTGGACACAGTCTTTTGCATACTCTTTTTCAAGCTAATCTCAAAGCTGGTACTAACTTTCTAAATGAATGGTTCGCAGTAGACTTGGTTGTAAATGCAGACAAAGCAGTTGTAGGAGTTATTGCTTTCAAAATCGAAACAGGTGAGATTTATTACATAAAATCAAAGGCAACTGTTCTGGCAACAGGAGGGGCAGGCAGAATTTATTCATCCACTACTAATGCTCTAATAAATTCAGGAGACGGAATTGGAATGGCTTTAAGAGCTGGTATGCCGGTTCAAGATATAGAAATGTGGCAGTTTCACCCAACTGGAATCCATGGGGCAGGAACTTTAGTCACTGAGGGGTGCAGAGGAGAAGGCGGATATCTTTTAAATAAGGATGGCGAAAGATTTATGGAAAGGTATGCTCCTAATGCAAAAGATTTAGCCAGTAGAGATGTAGTAGCAAGATCTATGGCTTTGGAAATTTTAGAAGGACGAGGGTGCGGACCAAATGCTGATCATATTTTCCTAAGATTAGATCATTTGGGACCTGAAGTAGTTCATAAAAGATTGCCTGGAATTACTGAACTTTCTAAGACCTTTGCAGGAGTTGATCCTGCTGTTCAGCCAATACCAGTTGTACCTACATGCCATTATATGATGGGAGGAATACCTACGAATATCAATGGACAAGTTATTTCGGTAGAGCACGGGGAAGACAAGATAGTTGACGGTTTATATGCAGCTGGTGAAGTAGCTTGCGTATCAGTTCATGGAGGAAATAGATTGGGTGGAAATTCTCTTCTAGACTTAGTTGTCTTTGGAAGGGCCGCTGGTCTTTACATAGAAGAGAGCATGAAACAGGGTGTTGAAGTAAAAGATGCTTCTAACGATGATATTGAAAAAGCTTTAGAAAGACTAAATAGATTAAATGCCTCAACAGAAGGGGATCAAGTAGCCGTTCTTAAAGAAAAGATGCAACAAAATATGCAGAATAATTTTGGTGTATTTAGGAGAGGGGATCTGATGGAAAAAGGTATCGAAGAATTAGCCAAGACTAGAGAAGAAGTAAATGATATTTTTCTTCAAGATAAGTCGGCAACCTTTAATACAGCCAGGATAGAAGCTTTAGAGATGCAAAACCTTTTTGAAGTAGCAGAAGCAACTGCGATAACTGCCAATGAGAGAAAAGAAAGCAGAGGTGCTCACGCAAGAGATGACTTCACTGAACGTGATGATGAAAATTGGCTGAAACATTCAATTTACTATGCCGATACAAAGGAAGTTAGCAAAAGAGATGTGAACTATAGACCTAAAACAGTTCAAGCTTTCCAACCAATGGTTAGGAGTTACTAATGAGCGCGGCAGCAATACCAGTAGCTCAAATTAAGACAATAACGATGAGTATTTATCGTTATGACCCAACTTTGGATAAGAAACCTTACATGCAAGATATCATTGTAGAAGTACCTACTGACAAAGATATTATGGTACTAGACGCTCTTCATCTTGCAAAAGCACAAGAACCATCCTTGTCTTATAGGAGGTCATGCAGAGAGGGAGTTTGTGGTTCAGATGGGATGAATATAAATGGAAAAAATGGACTAGCTTGTGTTACTCCATTATCCGAAGTAATTAAGAGAAATAAGATCACATTACGCCCTATGCCTGGTCTTCCTGTTGTAAGAGATCTGATAGTCGATATGAAACAATTCTATGATCAATTAGAAAAGGTTAGACCTTATTTAATAACTAAGAGTGATTCACCTGACACTGAAAGGACACAGTCACCTGAAGACAGAGAACAGCTGGATGGCTTATATGAGTGTATTCTTTGCGGTTGCTGCTCAACTTCATGTCCTTCTTTTTGGTGGAACCCTGACAAATTTTTAGGACCCGCAGCTTTATTACAATCATGGAGATTCATAGCTGATACTAGAGATGAAGCAACTGATGAAAGGTTAGATGACTTAGAAGATGCCTTCAGTCTCTACAGATGTCATGGGATTATGAATTGCGTATCTGTATGTCCAAAAGGGTTGAATCCTACAGAAGCTATCTCCAATATCAGAAATAAACTTCTTACACGAAAAAAAGCTTAAGAAAAATTTCTTTCTTGATAACACACTCCTAAGTTCTTCATTTATCCTCTACAATGCATTGCAGTGATGCTATGTATAAACATTCTTTAGATTGAATTTAAGGGAGAAAAGATGAATCTACATGAATATCAAGCCAAACAGTTATTTAGGGAATATGACATATCAGTTTCTGAAGGCTTGTCTGCCTCTTCTAGTCAGGAAGCTGAAAAGATAGCTTTATCTCTCAATGTTGATAAGTGGGTAGTAAAAGCACAAGTCCATGCGGGAGGAAGAGGTAAGTCTGGAGGAGTTGAAGTAGTTGATAGCTTAGAGAAAGTTAAAGCTTTTGCTGATAAATGGCTTGGAAAAAATTTAGTAACTTTCCAAACAGATGAGAAGGGTCAACCTGTAAACCAAATCCTAATTGAAACAGTAACAAATATTGATAAAGAACTTTATTTAGGTGCTGTTATAGATAGAGCTTCCCAAAGGCTCGTTGTTATGGCTTCAACTGAGGGAGGAGTGAATATCGAAGAGGTTGCCGAACAGACACCTGATAAAATATATAAAGCTGAAATAGATCCTATTCAAGGTCCAAATCAACTTCAAGCAGAAAAATTAGCCAGCAGCATGAGCTTAAATGAAGTGCAAACTTCACAATTTATAGAGATTTTTAATGGTCTAGTGAGATTATTCATAGATAAAGATTTATCCTTAGTTGAGGTGAATCCTTTAGTAGTAACATCCTCAGGGGATTTAATTTGTTTGGATGCAAAAATCAATGTAGATTCAAATGCTCTTTATAGGCAGGAACAAATCTTGGAATTAAGAGATCCCTCTCAAGAAGATCCTAGAGAAGCAAGTGCAGCAGAGTGGGATCTAAGTTACGTTGCTTTGGAGGGAAATATTGGTTGTATGGTCAATGGTGCAGGTTTGGCAATGGGTACCATGGATATCATCAAGTTGCATGGTGGCGAGCCTGCTAATTTCTTGGATGTCGGCGGCACAGCTGATTCAAAAAGAGTTGCTGAGGCATTTAAAATAATCCTTTCAGATGAAAATGTTAATACGGTATTGATAAATATCTTTGGTGGGATTGTTCGTTGTGATGTTATTGCTGACGGGATAGTAGAGGCTTTAACAGTAATGGGAGTTTCAGTCCCTGTCATAGTTAGATTGGAAGGAAATAGTGCTCAAAAAGGATTGAAGATACTTGACGAATGCGAGCTGAATATTATCCCTGCATCAAATTTGGAGGAGGCTGCAAGTTTGGCTGTAAAAGCATCAAACGGAGATATAACGTGAGTATTCTTATTAATGAAAGCACTAAGGTTATATGTCAAGGATTTACTGGAGGACAAGCTACGCAACACTGTATTCAATGCATTGACTACGGAACACAGCTTGTAGGAGGGGTGACACCTGGAAAAGGGGGTCAAATTCATCTCGATCTTCCTGTCTTTAATTCGGTAAAAGAAGCTGTAGACGCTACTGGTGCATCAGCAAGTATAATTTTTGTCCCCGCAAAATTCTGTAAGTCCTCAATTCTTGAGGCTGCTGAATCTGGTATTTCATTAATTGTTTGTATAACTGAAGGCATTCCTACTATAGACATGTTAGAAGTGAAGGTAAGGTGTGATCAACTAGGTGCCCGCTTAATAGGACCTAATTGTCCTGGCATAATCACACCAGGTAAAGCAAAGATGGGCATTATGCCTGGAGATATACATTTGCCTGGTAAGGTTGGAATTATATCTAGATCAGGGACTTTAACTTATGAAGCTGTAAAACAGACAACAGATCTAGGATTTGGACAAACAAGTTGTGTCGGAATAGGAGGGGATCCGATTCCTGGAACCAGTTTTATAGATGTTCTGGATTTATTTGAAAAAGATAATTCTACTGAGGCTATTGTAATGGTGGGTGAGATTGGAGGAACAGCTGAAGAAGCAGCAGCAGAGTTTATACAATCTAATGTGACTAAGCCTGTTGTATCTTATATAGCAGGTGTAACAGCTCCTCCCGGTAAAAGAATGGG
>ERZ802830.769-NODE-769-length-31486-cov-25.1346_pt1 | contig 31486 bp, 28 predicted proteins | sample MGYA00345654_ERZ802830 | MGnify/ENA primary metagenome ERZ802830 (study PRJEB30503, sample SAMEA104212375) | marine metagenome | biome: Westerlies Biome; feature: [SRF] surface water layer (ENVO:00010504) within the epipelagic zone...; material: water... | reverse complement strand
GCTGACCCATATCAAAATCTTCCAGACCGTGGGCCGGCGCGGTGTGCACACACCCAGTGCCTGCTTCGGTGGTCACGTGCTCACCTAGCACAATGGGCACGGGCGCCTCACCAAAAGGCGGCATCACTGACAGTCCTTCCAGCGCCGCCCCCTTGGCGCGCCCGATGATCTCGTGACGCTCGGCACCAAAGCGCTGGGCACACCCTTCTGCCAGCGCTTCAGCGACCAGGACCCGACGGCCACCGAGATCAAGTAGCACGTAATCAAGATCTGTTGAGAGCGCTACCGCGCGGTTGGCGGGCAAGGTCCAGGGGGTTGTGGTCCAGATGGCCAGATCGATCGGCTCACCATCGTCACACCCTAACCGCGACGCCGCATCCGCGCGATCAACAAAAGGAAAAGCGACGTCGACCGCAGAGGATTGCTTGTCGGCATACTCCACCTCGGCCTCAGCCAACGCGGAGCCGCAGTCAAGACACCAGTGCACCGGCTTGAAACCGCGGTGCAAATGCCCGCGATCAATGATCTTGGCCAACGTGCGGACAATGTTCGCCTCAAACTGAAAGTCCATGGTCAGGTAGGGGTGCGCCCAGTCTCCGAACACGCCCATCCTCACAAAATCGGCCTTCTGGGCTTCGACCTGCTTGCTCGCATAGTCGCGGCACTTCTGTCTGAACTCGGCTGCAGTCACCTTATGGCCCGGCTTGCCCACTTTCTTTTCAACATTGAGTTCAATGGGCAGGCCGTGGCAGTCCCAGCCAGGGACATAGGGAGCGTCAAAGCCAGACAGCGTTTTGGACTTGATGATGATGTCTTTGAGTATCTTGTTGATGGCATGCCCAACGTGGAGCTCACCATTGGCGTAGGGGGGGCCGTCGTGGAGGATAAAGGTCGGTTTACCCTGCCCCGCTTCGCGCATCTGGCCATACAGATCCATCGCAGCCCAAGCCTTAAGACGCGCGGGCTCGCGCTGCGCCAGATTGGCCTTCATCGGGAAATCGGTTTGGGGGAGATTCAGCGTGGCCTTGTAGTCACTCATACGTCATCCGTGGTCTGCAAGCCATGCCCGGGCATTGGCTTTGTCCGCCGCGATGCCTTCCTTCAAGGCATCAAGAGACGGAAATTTCTGTTCGTCACGCAGCTTGCGTCTAAACCGCACTGTCAGTCGCTCCCCATACAGATCGGGCGAGCCTTCCAAAACGTGCACTTCCAGCGTCGCCTCCAGACTCTCGCCAATAGTGGGCCTCACCCCGACATTGGCCACCGCCGACGCATTTCTGAGCCCGCCACCGGATACGTTCACCGCATACACACCATGCAGCGGTGATCGGATGCGGTGCAGCGCAATGTTGGCCGTCGGTGCATTCAGCTGCCGACCCAATTTCTGCCCGTGCTGAACACGGCCGGCCATTTCAAATGGCCGACCCAAGAGGCGCTCCGCGCTGTCAAAATCAGCTTCGGCCAGCGCTGCCCGAATCCATGTGCTGCTGACCCGCTCCCCAGCCTGCTCCCGGGTCGCTGTGGGGGCGACAGCATAGCCAAATTCTTCGGCCAGCGCGCGGACATAATCCAGATCTCCCTCGCGACGGTTGCCAAAACGAAAATCGTCGCCAAAGGCCAAGTACTCCACACCAAGCCCCTCGACAAACACCTGCTCGACGAACTCCCGGGCGCTGAGCTGCCGCAAGCGCTCATTGAATGGCAGGCAGAGCACGTGATCGACGTGGCAGGCCTCAAGTAGCGGCCATTTATCCCGCAGCGTCGTGATTCGGGGGGGCGCTTCAAGCGGGCGCAGGTACTCTCGCGGTAACGGCTCAAAAGTCACGACCGTAGTAGAGATACCCCGTGCATCCGCCTCCTGCTTGAGATGCGACAGCACCGCCTGATGGCCAAGATGAATACCGTCAAAGGCGCCAATCGTCACCGCACAGCCGCGGTGACGGGAACGCAAATTATGCCGGCCGCGGATGAGCTCCATCCCGGATTTTCACCCTGTCACATAGAAAAACGCAGTATAACGCTGCGCTGACCGCAGATCAGCCGTTACCAAGAGCGAACTTCATGAGGATATAGCCCTTCGTTAGCGTCGCAGATCCGCCAGACGGACACCACAACACAGCAGGCTCACTCCAAAGGCACCCAAACCGGCGCCACACAGGATGCCCAGTTGGAGTGCCCGCTGCCACCACAGCCAGCCCGCCCACATTGAGTGATCAGGCATCAGCCAAAGCAGGACCGACACCATCGCCGCAGTCGCGACGCCAAGCTGCGCCAGCCATTTGAGCGGCAAGCTACCGTCGGTTAACACCGCGTCGCGACGCAAGCCCCTGAAGAGCAGTAGGGCGTTGAGCCATGCCGACACGCTAGTCGCCAACGCCAGCCCCACGTGACCCAGGTTCAGCCACCACATAAGGGGAAACACAAAAGCGATGTTGAGCACCATATTGGCCACCATGGCGATGATGCCAATGCGTACCGGCGTACGCATATCTTCTCGCGCATAGAAGCCGGGGGCCAGCACCTTCACCAACATGAAGGCTCCCAAACCTAATGTATAGGCTCGCAAACTGGCGGCGGCCATCGCACGATCATCGCCGCTGAAAGCACCGTATTGAAACAACGTTGCCAAAAGTGGCTCGGCCAATATAGCGAGTGCCGCCGTCGCAGGAATCGCGATCAACAGCACGCTACGTATCGCCCAGCTCAGCGTACTGGCGAAAGCGGGATCGTCAGCACGGGCGCGCTGACCCGACAAAGTGGGCAGAATCACCGTGGCAATGGCAATGGCAAATACGCCCAGGGGGAGTTCTGTGAGACGGTCCGAGTAGTAAAGCCAGGAAACACTGCCCGCAGGGAGCAGTGATGCCAGAACCGTATCGAGCAGCAAGTTAATCTGGCTGACCGAGACGCCGAACAAGGCCGGCACCATGAGCACCATGATCCGCCTAACGCCCTCATGCCGGGGAGCCCAGCGCGGCCTAGGCATCAGACCAATACCCGCCAGCGCCGGCACTTGAAACAGGAGCTGTGCAAACCCCGCGACCAACACACCGAGGGCCAGCGCCACCACCGGCTCATCAAAACCGGGGGCGAACCAAAGGGCGGCCGCAATCAGGCTCAGGTTAAGCAATATGGGGGTCAGTGCGGGTACGGCAAAACGCTGATAACTGTTGAGAATAGCACCGGCGAATCCCGTCAGGGAAATCAATAACAGGTAAGGAAAGGTCAGCTTGATCAGTTCCCCCGTAAGCGCCAGTTTGGCGGGATCACGGAGAAAGCCGGGCGCAAAAATCGTTGCCACAACCGGTGATGCCATCACGGTAATCAGGGTCAACAGCAGCAGGGTGCCACCGAGCACGCCAGCAACCCGGTCCACCAACGCTCTGACCGCAACCTGACCACCCTGCTCACGCGTGTCCGCCAGTACGGGCACAAAAGCCTGCGCAAACGCGCCCTCTGCGAACAAGCGCCGCAAGAAATTGGGGATCTTGAAAGCCACGAAGAATGCGTCGGCGTTGCCGTTGGCACCGATCAGATTGGCAAGCACGACGTCGCGCAACAAACCCAGTACGCGGGACAGCATGGTGGCGGAACCCACTACTGCGGAGGACTTAATGAGCTTTGGCTCCTGGATGCTATCCGCAGTCGTCATGTTTGTGTCCCGCTCACCTGGCGATCAGTCGCCGTCGGAGCGCCACTGCGCGCGAAGCCGATCTGCATGGCGCGCCAACCACTGCAACGCGATGAGCGTGTGGCCGTTATTGATCTCGTTGCGATCCAGCATCTGCATCACCTGGTCACGAGGGAGTTGATGCACCAAAATATCCTCGTGCTCACTCTCCAGACCCTGAACGGTGCCTGGCTGAGACTGCGTCACTTCTCCGACAAAAAGCCGGATCTGCTCTGAACAGGCGCCCGCGCTGGGGTAAAAGGTCGCAATGGGCTCCAAACGTCCCAAACGGCACCCCGCCTCCTCCTCTGCCTCGCGGTGGACAACCTCGCTGTCCGATTCGCCCGCCTCCACGATGCCGGCAACAAGCTCCAGCATCCAGGGGCTGTGGCCATCGCGAAGCGCACCCACTCGAAACTGTTCAATCAGCACCAGTTGATCCTTAACGGGATCCCACGGCAGAACGCCCACGGCATCTCCGCGCTGAAACAGCTCCCTACGCATGGGGGCAGACCAACCGCCCTCAAACAATCGGTGACGCAGTGTCAGCGTCTCCAATGAAAAATAGCCGCGGAAGCTTTGCTCGCGTTGCTGAAGATCCACATCCTCCGCGCCGTAGCGCAGTCGGAATGCTGTCAAAACCGGCGCTCCGTGTACCAATTCACCGGCGCCGAGTGCTGATCCACCTGGTCAGCCACATCCAGAATCAGCCCAAACAGCGCCATACGCACCAGCACGCCGTTGTCACTCTGACGGAAGATGGCCAGATTGGGATTATCGTTGAGGTCGATATCGAGCTCCCTGGCCCCCTCACGGGAATCTCTGGGCAAGGGGTGCATGATCACGGTATTGGGCTCACAGTTCGCCGTGTAGACGCTCTGGTTAAGCCGGAATCGGCCTCTGTACAGATCCGCCTCTTCGGGACTGGCGAAGCGCTCCTCTTGAATCCGGGTGCTGTACACAATGTCGACATCGGCGATGCCCGTCTCCAGCACATCGGTTTCAAGCACTTCGTGCCCAGCCTCTCGAAGCGTTCCTACCACCGCCTCGGGCATGCTGAGGGCCTCTGGGGAGACCAGACTGATGCGCAATCCTTCAAACAGCGACAGGAGTTTTGACAGTGAATGCACCGTTCTACCAAAACGCAGATCCCCCACCATAGCGACACGCAGGCCATCGAGCGCGCGCTGCCGGCCCGAAAGCTCTGAGCGAATCGTGTAGAGGTCCAATAACGCCTGACTGGGATGCTCGTTTGCGCCATCGCCACCATTGATCACTGGCACCCGACTGGCCGCCGCAAACTCCGAGACCGAGCCATCCTCGGGATGGCGCATCACGATGATGTCGGAATAACCGCTCAACACGCGTGCGGTGTCATACAGCGATTCACCCTTGGCGATCGCAGAGTGCTCAAAGCCCGTGGTTTCCCGCACCTCGCCGCCGAGCAGGTTAAAGGCGCTGCCAAAACTGATTCGGGTGCGGGTGGAAGGCTCAAAAAACATGGAGCCAAGGATGGCGCCGTCGAGTACGCGGGTGATGTGCTCGCGATGCGCATAGGGTCGCATGGCGTCGGCAACGGTGAACAATCGCTCAACATCAGCCCGCTCAAATTGACTGATGCTCAGAATATGGCTGCCGGCGAATTGCATGCACTGCACTCCACTGCTATCTCGCTATTGTAGCGCCGATCATCCCTCCACTGACAGCGCTCTGACCCACTCTTCGAGCTGATTCAGTGCTGTCAGGGTGTTTTCCGTCACCTCGGGACGCGCGCGCTCCTGGGCAAGTTCTGCCTCAAACTGGGTCAGGGAAAAAGATCCCTCCTGCCACTGGAGCTGACAGTGCTCTCGCCACTGCGCGGCTTCCGCATCGCTCAGCGTATGGGGAAAGTTGCGGGCCCGATAACGGAACAGCATTTCGGGCAGTCGCGGATCGGTAAACGGAAAGCTCTGGCCGCCCAATGCCGTGGGGTCTTCGGCGATAGCCCGTTCGCAGAGACTGCGGTCTCCGTCACTCACGAAGCCGTTGTAGAGCAGCTGATCCGGATCAGACCGCTCCGGGAAACTTTGCGCCTGCCACAGGCTTTGAAAGCGCGTCATAAAGCCGGCCTGATCAGCAGCGCGCGCTTCCCTCAACAGGGACAGGTGTCGTCGATGCAGGTCACCATCCAGCCCCAATGACTCCGCCACCCCACCTGCCACCCACTGGGTCGGCAGCAACACTGGCGCGCGGTTGAGGCGAATGGTCTTGATCGCCGGTCTCTCAACCCCATCGGGCAGTTCCGCCTGCGGGGTAAACAAATGCTGCCGCACGATGTCAGTGGGCTGTTCGAGAAAGTCCGGCGATTTACCCAGATCGACGCAGATCACCTCACTATTATTTGTGGGGTGCCAGGCAACCGGTACGACCAATGCCAAATTGTGTCTCGCACCACCGAACATCCCCGACACATGAACCAGTGGCGTCAATTCATCCAGATTCACCAACGCACTGACCGCGCGCTTCGTGCGCTGACGGTGCAGGGTGTCAAACAAGTTCTCGTCACAGCGCCTCAACAATTTGGCGATCTCAATAGTGGCCACAACATCAGCCATCGCATCGTGCGCCGCACCGTGCTCAATACCATTGGCTGCGGTGAGGTCCTCGAGCCTGAAACTGGTGAAACCATCCTCTCTCACCGGCCACTCGACCCCCGCAGGGCGCAGCGCCCGGTACGCACGGGTCACATCCAGCAGATCCCAACGACTGTTGCCGTTTTGCCATTCTCTGCCGTAGGGGTCACGGAGACTGCGCCATAGGGCAAACCGGGTGATCTCGTCGTCAAAGCGAATCGAGTTGTAGCCAATCCCGCAGGTTTTCGGTTGAGCGAGCTCTTGGTGAATACGGGCGATGAATGCCACCTCGGGCAGCCCGCGCTCTGCCGCCAGCTGTGGCGTAATACCGGTCACCCGGATCGCGGCAGGATGAGGCAGTCGGTCGGGGGTGGGGCGTGCGTAGAGGGTGAGGGGTTCGCCAATGATCTCTAAAGCAGCATTGGTGCGAACCCCAGCAAACTGCCAGGGTCGATCCAAAGTGGCGTCTGCCCCGGAGGTTTCGTAATCGTGCCAGTAAAAGGTCTCAGATGAGCTCAAGCGCCTGCTCTTCGATCTGTGCTTTCCAGATCTGCGGCCCCGTCACGTGCACCGATTCACCCTGACTGTCGACCGCGACGCTGACCGGCATATCGCGCACCGTAAAGGCGTAGATCGCCTCCATACCCAGATCTTCGAAAGCCACCACTTCGGCTTTGGTCACCGCTTGCGAGACAAGATAGGCCGCACCACCCACCGCCATGAGATAGACCGCACCATGCTTTTTAATCGCCTCTACCGCCACGGGGCCGCGCTCCGCCTTGCCGATCATGCCCGCGAGCCCGGTTTCCTGAAGGATGTAATCGGTAAATTTGTCCATTCGCGTTGCCGTCGTGGGGCCTGCCGGGCCCACCGCTTCATCTCTCACCGGGTCAACGGGGCCAACGTAGTAGATAAACTTGCCCGCCAAATCGACCGGAAGCGATTCGCCCTGCTCAAGCATCTGAGTCATGCGCTTATGCGCCGCATCCCGCCCTGTGAGCATGGTGCCCGACAGCAAAAGCGTTTCGCCGGGCTGCCAGGTATGAATCTCCTCGCGGGTCACGGTATCGAGATTGACACGACGCACCGAGTCGCCCGGCTCCCAGCTGATATCCGGCCACTGATCCACGTCAGGCGGTGCCTGCAAGGCGGGTCCTTCGCCGGTCAGCGTAAAGTGCGCGTGACGCGTGGCCGCACAGTTGGGGATCATCGCCACCGGCAGTGATGCCGCGTGGGTAGGATAGTCCTTGATCTTCACGTCCAGCACCGTCGTCAGGCCACCAAGGCCCTGCGCGCCAATGCCGGTGCGGTTCGCCGCATCCATGATCTCGAGACGCAGCTCTTCAATCCGACTCTGCGGCCCACGAGCACGGAGCTCGTGAATATCCACAGGCGCCATCAGTGACTCCTTGGCCAGCACCATCGCCTTTTCAGCGGTGCCACCAATCCCAATCCCGAGAATGCCCGGGGGACACCAGCCCGCGCCCATTGTCGGTAGCGTCTTGGCCACCCAATCGACGATGCTGTCCGAGGGGTTCAGCATCACCAGCTTCGATTTATTCTCAGAGCCACCCCCCTTCGCCGCCACGTGAACGCTGACCGTGTTTCCCGGTACCAGTCGGGTATGAATCACCGCCGGCGTGTTGTCTTTGGTGTTTTGGCGACGCCCGGCAGGATCCTCAAGAATGGAAGCGCGAAGGGTGTTATCGGGATGGGTGTAGGCGCGGCGTACACCCTCGTTGATCATGTCATCGAGAGACATCTCTGCCTCCCACTGCACCGACATGCCGATCTCAATGAACACGGTGACAATGCCCGTGTCCTGACAGATGGGTCGATGCCCCATGGCGCACATGCGTGAGTTAATGAGAATCTGCGCCATCGCGTCTTTAGCAGCAGGATTGCGCTCCATCTCCCACGCGCGGTGGACAGCCTGCACAAAATCGAGCGGGTGATAGTAAGAGATGAACTGCAGCGCGTCGGCGACGCTGTCAATCAGATCCTGCTGTTTGATTACGGTCATCGCGATGGTGTGCTCCCGATTGCCATTCCTATTGCATGCCCGGCGCATTCATCGCCGCCATGTCAGCCTCAAGCTGCGCGATGTTGGCGTTCACCTGCCGCCGAAACGCATTGATCGATTCGATCCACTCGGCATTGCTCTCAACTTGTTTACGCAAAGCGGCGCGCTCGAGGTTCGATTTATTGAGCCCGTCTGCCAGACGCTCTACGTCGGTTTGCGCCCGCTGAGCACTCGCTGCGAGGCGCTCCAAATCGCCGGCCACTTGTGTCAAAGCTGCCAATTCAGACTGCATCGCCGTTAATTGCTCGGCCTGTGTCGTAGTTTTGTTATTGAGCCCCGTGATTTGCTTTTCCTGAGTCACCACCGTTTTCTCGAGTTTGGTGATCTTGGCATTGCTGGTCTTGCGAGCATCCCAGAGCTTGCGCACTTCGGTGTCGAGCAGGCGAAGCTGGGCGCCCATTGCCGTGGCCGATTTACTCACTGTTTCGTCAGTGTCTGATAGCAATGCCTCCAGATCGGAGACGCGGGCCTGGGTAGCCTTTTGCTGGGTCTGTGAGGCGTCCAACAAAGTTTGTAACTGCCAGGCCCAGCCACAGGCGATACCTGCCACTGCCAGCGCAATGGTCAGCAGCAGCCTCGCCATCAGTCCCATCGTCGCCTCACCGCGGGGTGCACGTGGCGGAATCGCCCCACGTGGCGCAGAGGAGACGGCCTCCTCGCGATTGGCTGTGAATGAGGGAATATCGTTGAGTTCGTCGCGCGACATAGTCGTCACTCGTTATCGGATGTGGGAATTATATCTCTCTGCACCCACTTGGCGACGACAGGTTGGATTATTCCCGCTCACTACAACGGGGGATGTAACGGCGCTTTTGTTGGAGGCAGGTGTTGGAGGCAGGTGTTGGAGGCAGGTGTTGGAGGCAGGTGCTGGAGGCAGGCTTTAGAGCCAGGGATGCTGCCAGGAAAATGGCGGGATATTCCCGCACCGGCTCGTATGTCTGTGCCAGTAGCGTTTTTGCGTCTTCGTAGCATTCTCTCCGACGATTGCTACGGCTCGAGCAGGATCGCCCGCAGAGGACCGCCGTCACTGGCGATATTGTCAGGTACCTTCAGGTCGAGAAGTGTCGCGGCCACGGGATACACGTCTAGCTGGTGCGCTTCAGGGATGACCTTGCCCTCTCGAAAGTCAGGCCCCACCGCCACCAGGAAAGCCGCCATGTCTTCCACTGTCGCCGGGTAGCCGTGCATGCCACGAAGGCCTGGGTCTTTACCACCACCCCGACGGAAAACGCGAGGCGGCGCCGTCTCAATAATGACGTCACCGACTCCCGGATGATTCTCAAAATGGCGCTCGGCAAGATCGAGAGAGGACAGCCGTCGCCAGCGGCCATCACTCATCCTGTCCAAAGCACCCGCCAAGGCATTCATGTCAGCATCAGGATCACGTTGGTAATACGTCACGCGCGTGCTGCCGTTAACGCGCTTGAAGCCTTTTGGCCGCGGCAATGTATTGGTATCGATGAACAGATCAGGATCGACCTCTGACATGCCGTGGTCCGAGACCAGCATCAGGTTGATATCGGCGCCTTCTTCCGCATTGATTGATTCGATGGCCTGCCATAACACCGCGATCTGATGATCCACCTCACTAATCGCAGAAAGTGTCTCTGGCGCTGTGGGTCCGAAAGTATGGCTCGCTGAATCGACCACAGAAAAGTACAGGGTGACCAGCTCGGGGCGCTGTTTTGAAGGCAGGCTTAGCCAATCGACGACCTGCTGTACGCGTTCTCGGTGGGGTATCCGACTGTCAAAGGCGCGATAATCAGTGGGCAGCGTGTTGGCGAAAGGGGCATCGGATTCCGGCCAGAAAAAAGTGGAAGCCCGACCGCCCTGCTGTTCGACCAAGGTCCACAGCGGGATCCCGGCCAACCAGCTGGGATCTTTGCGGCCCTTACCCATGCTGTAACAATCAGTGCGGTCACTGCGACAAAAATAGTTATCTATCACACCGTGCTCTGTCGGATGCAATCCTGTGGCGATCGACAGGTGACCGGGAAATGTCTTTGAGGGATACACGGTGCGCAGCTTTGTGACCCGCGAACCCTGCGCCGCAATGCTTCGCATGTTTGTGGCTTCTGGCCAGTCGAGATAATCCCAGCGGAATCCGTCGATCGATACCAGCACGAGTGTCTGTGCGGTAGTCGTGGCGACCCATAACGAGGTTGCCAAGCCCAAGGCAGTGATGAGTAAACGGGGAATCAATCTATTGGCTCGCGGCTGGATGAGGTCAATCTATGATGGCGCGGAACATAACACAGTGATGCACTGATTAACTGAAAACAGCCTCTGCTGAAACCCACAGAATAGCGACAACCTGTTTTTCGCGCATAAAAAAGCGGCCCGTAGGCCGCCTCTCAAACGGTTGATAACACGCAACCGATGCAATCAGAGATATAGCAAAATACCTAGAACCGCCAACATCAGCGCCAGCGAGCAGTGAACCACGCCCATCACAGACTTCATGGGCCCCATGCCGCCGAAGAGCGCATTGATCTCGAGCACAATGATGATGCCCATCGCCGTGAACAACCCAGTATCACTTACCGAGCCGCCGACTTGGGTGGAGATGGCCGCAATATGCTTGGAACCCAGCATGCCCAGAAGCATGGGACCAGAGAACAAGGTGTTGGTGCGGCTTGCCAGACCCGCCTTCGCGGCAGCGGCGGGGCCATCGCCCTCTTTCATACCCAGCACGATCTGCTGATTCGGCCAAATCACCAGCCAGACATTGAGGAACATAAAGGTGCCCGCCAATGCGCCCACCCAAATCGCGGGCATGGCCATGCCAAACGCGCCGACCTTTTGGAACAAGTAAGCACCTGTCAGGAAAGTGAGCATGGCGCCCCAGCGGAACCACCACAGTGCGCGAGGTGCCAGTTTGGCCATGGCGTCCGATTTAGCGCTCGCCTCGGCTTCCTTGAAATACTCGGTCTGAACAAAGTTGAAGTAGTACAGCATGCCGATCCAGACGATGCCGGCCAGCACATGGAAATAGCGAAAGAAAAATTCAATATAAGACATGCGTGCGTCTCCCGGTTTTGTAATGACGGCGCAAAGGCCCTGCCCAATCGACATTATATATCAGCGCACGCCTGAGCGGTGGGTTGATCGGCGGCCCCGAGGCAGCCCCTTTTCCTTCATTTTCTATACCGATGAAGATTCATGTTGTGGCAGGCAAGAAATAGCTTCCCAGCGTTCCTCTAGGCAAAAAAAAGCCCGGCGACAGCCGGGCTTTCTGTGTCATCGCGAGGCGAGCTTACATCATGCCGCCCATGCCGCCCATGTCAGGCATCGCGGGCGCTGGCGCGTCGTCCTTTGGCGCCTCGGCAATCATCACCTCAGTCGTGATCATAAGGCCAGCCACTGAGCCTGCAGCCTGAAGTGCGGTACGAGTCACCTTGGCGGGGTCGAGAATTCCCATCTCGATCATGTCGCCGTACTCTCCTGTAGCAGCGTTGTAACCGAAGTTACCTTCACCCTGACGGACTTTGTCGAGCACAACAGAAGCCTCATCACCGGCGTTGTCAACGATCTGACGCAGCGGGCCTTCCATGGCGCGCAGCGCAGCTGCGATACCAATATTCTGGTCCTCATTATCGCCCTCAAGACCCGTAACATGGCTGATGGCTCGAACCAACGCGACACCACCACCGGCGACGACGCCTTCTTCGACCGCGGCACGCGTGGCGTGCAGTGCGTCCTCGACGCGGGCCTTCTTCTCTTTCATCTCTATCTCAGTCGCCGCACCGACTTTGATCACGGCAACACCGCCGGCCAACTTAGCCACGCGCTCCTGGAGCTTCTCGCGGTCATAGTCAGAGGAGGTGTTTTCGATCTGCACACGAATCTCGCTGACGCGACCCTTGATTGCCTCGGCGTCACCGGAGCCATCTACGATGGTGGTGTTGTCCTTATCCATGGTGATGCGCTTGGCATTACCCAGGTGCTCCAACGCTGCACTCTCGAGATCCAGACCCACTTCCTCAGAGATCACCGTGCCGCCTGTGAGGATCGCGATGTCCTGCAACATAGCCTTGCGACGATCGCCGAAGCCAGGCGCTTTACACGCTGCGACTTTCACGATGCCGCGCATGTTGTTCACGACCAGCGTGGCAAGCGCTTCACCTTCCACGTCCTCAGCGACGATGACCAATGGGCGTGAAGCCTTGGCCACCTGCTCCAGCACGGGTAGCAGTTCGCGGATATTGGAGATCTTCTTGTCGACCAAAAGGATGAAGGGATCTTCAACCTCGGCAGACATGTTGTCCTGATTATTGATGAAGTAAGGCGAGAGGTAGCCGCGATCAAACTGCATGCCCTCGACCACGTCGAGCTCGTTCTCAAGACCAGAGCCCTCTTCGACGGTGATCACGCCTTCTTTACCGACCTTATCCATAGCTTCAGCGATGATTTCGCCCACGGAGGCATCGCTGTTAGCAGAGATTGTACCCACCTGCGCGATCGCCTTGCTGTCCTCACATGGCGTGGCCATGCCAGAGACCGCCTCGACCGCGGCAGTCACAGCTTTATCGATACCACGCTTAAGATCCATGGGGTTCATACCCGCGGCGACAGCCTTCAAGCCCTCGTTCACAATCGATTGCGCCAGCACGGTAGCGGTCGTGGTGCCGTCACCCGCGGCGTCAGAGGCCTGCGACGCAACCTCCTTTACCATCTGCGCGCCCATGTTTTCGAACCGATCCTTCAGCTCGATCTCTTTCGCGACGGAGACACCGTCCTTGGTCACGGTCGGTGCACCAAAGGATTTCTCCAGAATCACGTTGCGGCCTTTGGGGCCCAGCGTAGCCTTCACGGCGTCCGCGAGGATATTGACACCCTCTAGCATGCCGGCGCGGGCCTTATCGCCAAAAAATACGTCTTTAGCTGCCATCTCTTCTATTCCTTTCTCAAGTCAGTACGGTGCGCTTACTCAACGACCGCAAAAATTTCGCTCTCGCTCATCAGGATCAGCTCTTCGCCGTCCACCTCAATGGTGTTGCTACCGGCGTACTGGCCAAAAACAACCGTATCGCCCACCTTTACGGACAACGCGCGTTGCTCGCCGTTATCCATCACCTTGCCATCACCAACCGCTACCACCTCACCCTGATTGGGCTTCTCTTTAGCAGAGCCGGGCAGGACGATGCCTCCCGCTGAGGTTTCCTCTTCTTCCTTTCGACGAACGACCACGCGGTCGTACAACGGACGAATATTCATGGGTTTAACTCTCCAACATTATCGATTTCGCTAGTTCGCCCTTTCGGGCTTACCCCCTTAATGGGGGCAGGGACGCGCATTTCAAGGGATTTTTTAGCACTCTGCAAGGGAGAGTGCTAAAAAAATGCCTGATTGGGGCAAAAAAGAGAGGCGCTTACCAAAAAAAGGCCTTAACAGGCCTCATATTATGGTTTTTGCGCAATTAGCCCCCCGCTGCTGGGTCACGATCGACCGGACCCCTCAGGGCCCTGGCGCTGGATCTTCGCGGGCGTCGCATCGACTTCTTGAAACTCTCCTTCAAGTATCACCCCGTCGCCACCTTCAGATCGGGCATGAGCATCCGCCTGAGGCTGGGAAAAACTGTGAGTGAATTGCGCACCGGTCTTAACTCCCCGCAAACCCATGAGCTTGCCCAGCCAGCCCCGAAAAGGTGGAATCATAATCAGTAACGCTAGCGAATCGGATATCAAGCCCGGGGCGATAAGTAGTAAGCCAGCAATCGCCAGGGCCATATCACCTGCGAGAAGGTGTTGCTGCAATGCCCCCTCCCGCTGTGCAGCCTGAAGCCGCGCCAACACCTGCGTCCCGGCAAAGCGGATGGCCGCCAGACCAAGAAGGCCCGCGACCAGAACCCACAGCAGCGCAGCGCCCGCCGTGGTTCGAGCGCCCAACTCGATGAGGCTCCAGAGCTCCATCATTGGGTAGAGAAGAACGACCCATCTCATCAACTCAGCCTCCCATCGCTATCCGGACTTCAATGACAGCATGACTCAAGGCAGGGACTCCGTGGCGCGCCAGGGAGCAACCCATAACAGGGCCACCATCCCCGGGATTGCCAATGCCGTACAGAGCAGAAAAAACTGAACCCATCCGATGTCCTCTACGATAAAGCCAGTGGATGCGTTGGCAATGGATCGCGGGAGTGCCGCAAAAGCGGTGAATAAAGCAAACTGGGTAGCCGCAAACGTCCGGCTGGATTCGCGAGCAATGAAAGCCGTGAACGCCGCCGTACCCAACCCCACACCGAGATACTCAAATGCGATGACCGCGGCCAGCAGCCAGACCTTTGGCCCGCTGCTCGCTAGCACGGCAAAGCCAAGAATGCTGATCATTTGCACTGCGCCAAAGATCCATAGTGCGCGGTTGATGCCAAGTCGCAGCATGATCACGCCACCGAGGAGTCCTCCGGCGATAGATGGCCATAACGCTGCCTGCTTGGCAACCAGCCCGATCTCGGTCAGAGTAAATCCAAGATCCAGATAGAACGGCGTGGCCAGCGCCGTCGCCATGTTGTCACCAAGCTTGTAGGCCACCATAAAAAAGAGCGCTAACACGGCGGCTCGCCAACCTGATCGCGCAAAATACTCCCTAAAAGGCGCGACAAAAGCCTCGCGCATAGAACGGGGCTGAGGGCCCGGGTTCTCAGGCTCGGTAACGCTCAAGGACAGCACAAGACCCACCGTCATAAAGGCCGCAGTGATCCAGAACACCCAAACCCACGGCAGAGAATCAGCGAGCACTAAAGATAGGGATCCGGGCACCAGGCTGGCGATACGATAGGCCTGCACGTGGATCGCATTGCCCAGCCCTAGCTCCTCATCAGATAAGATCTCCCGCCGATAGGCATCAATCGCCACGTCCTGGCTGGCACTCAAGAACGCGATGATTGAGGCAAATGCCGCAACCAACGCCATGTTATTTACCGGATCAACGTGTCCCAGAGAACCGATTCCCAGTATCAGACAAATTTGAGTCACCAACATCCAACCCCGACGTCTGCCTAGAGGCAGACTTAAACGGTCCATCAGGGGCGCCCACAGAAACTTCCAGGAGTAAGGCAGACCCACCAAAGCCAACAACCCTATATCAGCAAGCGATATGCCGGAGGATCTCAACCAGGCAGGCACCAGCTGCATCAGCAAGTACAGCGGCATACCTGAAGCGAGCCCGGTTAACACGCAGATAAACATCCGACGATTGAGAATGGCTTCACGCAGGTCCAGCTTCATGAGATCAGCGCTATGCGGGATAAGAAGATCACCGAGAACCTATTTGACATAACCGTAGTGAGCCATCTCCACTTCCAGTTGCTCTCGAATCGTTGCTTGCTAGGACTCTGATAACTGCTCCTCTGAGGTCGTTCTCGGAATGCACTTGGTTCACATTGAAGGGCATGGAGCGTCTCGCTAAGCGTCACAAAAAGGCCTCTGACCCGCGCGGCAGAGGCCATTAATCGGCCCTTCAAGCGTTTTTTTTCCCCCAGTTCATTAAAGGTTTCTCGATAAGGTAGTAGCTCAGTGCTGCCAAGGCCAAAGTGGCTGAAAGCGAGATAATGAGAGCCAACATGCTGGCCGCGGGCGTGTCCCACAAATCCGGATACACAAGAACCAGCACACGCATCACTTGGAAATGCCAGAGATAGATGCCAAAGCTGACGTGACCCAGCCATACCAGCCAACGCTGCTCCAACCACTGCCATTCCAGAGTGGGTTCGCGGAGAAAGTAAACCAGTCCTGCAATGGGTAGCGCAATCATTGGGGGCCAAATGACCAAAATCCAGTGGCCAGTCCAATACACGTCATTGAGAAATAACTGCCACTGCATCAGCATGAGCAACAGGCTAAACGATATAAGAAGCCCCCAGCGCCGCTGAGAGACCGATAACTGACTGGGGAGAAAATTCATGCTGAACCCCAACATGAATGTCAGCAAGACACCCGGGAGAGAATCCAGTATCGGGAGGATCGCCAGGTAATTGTCAGTGTCTGTTGACAGAAACCAGGCGGCTCGCCAACCCAGGGTAATCATCACAGCCGCCGCCAGTAGTCTGTTCCAGGCCACCTGACGTGCTAACAGCCCAAGGAGGGGTAGCAATAGATAGAAACTCAACTCTACGGGGAGTGTCCACCAAACAAGATTGATTGGCTCTGCCATAAAGGGGGGAAGATTGATCCACAGCAGAAATTGCAGCGGCAATGTCGCCATACCTTGCGCAGAGATCAACCCGACAAGAAAAGTACCGCCCAGCAGAAGGATCAGCAGCTCGGCCCACACTGCAGGGTAAATGCGTAAGAATCGGCGAAGCCAAAATCGTTTGAGAAAGCTGACGTCGAGTTGAGCATGGATGACTTGGCCGCCCAGCAGGTAACCGGACAGCACAAAAAACAATGGCACACCCAGCCATCCAAAACCCACATAAATCGCGGGGTCAAGTATCGTACCCGCGAGTGTGGCAGGTCGGATGGCATCGGCAGCTGCTGGAAAAAACTGATGCCAGTGGAATATCAGGACCGCAGTGGCTGCTGCACCTCGGAGGGCATGAAGAGACGGTTTAAAGCCCACGGGTCAAGAGTCAAGACTAGGGGTCTGACACCAGCCGTTGCAGGACACGCTCGGCGATAGCTGCCTCATCGAGGTCGGCCACACCGGGCCATGCCTCAACGCGAAACGGCGCTAGCACCTCTCCCTTCAATGCAGCTTCCCGCTCTTTCTTGATAACGCGGATGAGGCGCTTTTGTACGGTATCTTGTGAGATGGCATCACGTCCACGACGCTGTTTGAAGCGGATAAAGTGCACCCCAAAGCTGGTCAACACCGGCTCAGAAATTTGTCCGGGCTCGTTCAGCGAATAAGCCATTTTTTCAAACGCCGGATGTGTTTGACCCGGGTTGATGAACCCAATATTACCCTCGTTTCTGGCTGCTGACGGGTCATCAGAGTATTCAAGTACGAGGGAGGTAAAATCTTCTCCCGCATCGATTTTAGCCTGTATCTCTCTGGTTCGAGCCATGAGTTCTGAAAAAGATCTGTCGTCTAATTCGACAAGCAGATGCTGCACTTCCACTTGTTCCCGCGGTCCCAGTTTGTCTTGCTCGATGATATAGCGCTCATCGGCAAGCGCCTCCCAGTCTGTAGCCACAAGCGCCTTGCCCGCGCGATCTGATACAAAAGCTGTCAACGCAACGCGATAACCACCATCGAGTTGCCGGTATGCTACTTCCGCTTCTGGCACCAAACCTTCCGATATCGCAATGCCCGCGGCTCGACGAAGGACGTAGAGGTTCACCAGCGCGTTTTTTATCGCCTCTGGTTTCCGCACACCCGACTCGTAGGCCTGCGGTACCAAATACTCCTTTAGATAGAGGTAAAGCTCGTCTTCGGTGACTGTGACGTTGTTCACTGAGAGCAGCACCTCCGCCCTAAGCGCAAGAGGACAGAGGGACAGCACCAACAACAGGAGACAAGAGGACGCCTTCACGGACAGACTCTACCGAGGGTAAACCTTGACGTAGTAAGAATCATAGCCCGGCTGACCGGGGAACGGCGCCCCTACCGTACAGGCGCGTCCTTCCTCAAAGCAGCCCACTGTCATGTTGAAATAGAGCACTCTCTCAGCCTGTCCGAGATTGCAGTCAAACGACCCAGAGTTTGCTGCTTGACTCCATTGCATATTGATAGGATTCGGGTTGGCGGAGAACTTCCTGCAAGCAATTGCGCCATTTAACACGGCGCCGCCAGGGGATTCAGAGAACCATCCCTTCCAGCGATAGCCACTAACCGTCAGGTCCCCCATATTGTTTGTAAACTGAACAATCCCGCTAGCTCCTGATGCCCCACCACTGGCGAGAAACGGATACGCCACCACCTTGCCGTTGGGAATAGGCGTATTATCAAAACCCCAGTCACCAGTCCATGGATCCATAGTTCCGCCAGGGTTCCTTCTACCATCAGAGTTGGGATCGCAAATGACGCCTGCCGGTGTGCCGGCGCAGTACTCGGAGGTATCGGTGGTATTGGTGGCGGTGAATTCGGCAACTACTGTGCAATTGGCCGTGATGGCGCCGGTAGTGTGGGTCGTTCCTGAAGTAGTCCCCGAGGGGCAGGACCCCGAGATCCTGTTAAACGAGAACCCTGAATCTGCCGTCAGCGTGAATGTCGACGTGCCACCCTCGGCCACAGCTAGTTGCCCAGCAGGACTGATGGACCCACCAGCACCCGCAGAGGCGGTAACAGTATAAGTGTTGGCAACGTTGGTTATCGGACAGCCAGTGCTATCCACTTGACCACCCTGACTAGGGCAGGCGTCCTCTGGAGTGAAAACGCCGTCTCCGTCCAGATCAGCACAACCACGATTGTCGGTATAGAGCGCGCTAGTGGGTGTGTTGGGGCACCCATCCCAGTCGTCGGGCACCCTGTCGCCATCACCATCAGTGAGGGCCGCGCCGCCACCGCCGGATGCTCCCGCTGCCACGTAGCAGTATCCGTCGGCAGTCACCTCACCCAGACATCTGAGCCTGAGGTCCAGGTCGGGCATGGTGATGGTAATGCCCTGATCTGCTACCGCCACATTGATCTCAGCGGTGTCGGGGATTTGTATGGTGTCCCCGCTGTCGGCACTACTGCCTTTAATAGTTAACGTCTTGGTCGCTGCCGAGATCGTACCCGATCCGATAAGCATTAATGCAGGCAACAGCCAAAAGAATCCGGAAAATCTGATTTTCAATGATGTGCTCACTACTCTAGGGCCTCCGTGCCAGCCAACTATCCATTCGCTTCCTCATTATAAAACGTCGAGCTACGATCCACTATTCCCACGACGCCATACTTTTACGCACTAAAACCCCGTGCGTTGGCGAAAAAAAAGGGGGCCATTGGCCCCCTTTTTGGTTATTGCTTGCGAGCAATCAGCAATCGTTAGAGGCGGTGCCGCTACCGACTGTGCAGGACTTATGCTCCGTCGCCATGGCGTAAGTAGCACCAGGGCCACCGTTAACAAACTTCTGCACGGCGAAACCAATGACTGGTAAGCCCGTAAGTGTGCCTTCGCCGTACCCAATTGTGCGAGTACAGGGGTCCTCAGTCACGGTCTGCCCATCTACGCCACAACCATCCAGCGTGCTGTCGATGTCTGCAGGCATCATGCTGATAGTCGCCCAACCATCCGATGCGTCGAGGTACTGGTTGACGCCGATCGCAACGCTGCTAGTACCAGCTGCAGATTCGGTGGCAAACTGGACGATAGTGGCCTCGTAGCAAATCGGCACATCATCACCCTTGGGCGGATCGACCGGGTCTGCAGGCGGAGCCGGCGAGAAGTCGGGGCCAGATGAACCGGCCTCAGGAGGCGGCGGAGGTGTTGATTCCTCACGGTCGACCGCTGCCAGCTCAGTCGGCTCACAGGCTGACTTACCAGTCCACAGCTCGCTAAACGGCTCAACTGGCGCAGCGCCGTTAATGTGGAAAGCCTTAGTCGGGAAGGTCAGCAACCAATCAGTTGTTGCGCCGATTGTGCTGTCTGTGACGTAGTCATTGTAGATCTCGGACGACATGATCGTCGCATTCAACGCTTGCACGCGATCTACCCCTGCCGGATAGTCACCGCCGAAATCCAGCGTTACTGCTGCGCCATCGACAGAGACAATTGCCGAGGTATCCATAGCGAGGTCGGTAAAGTTCGGGCGAATGTCGCCTGGCTGGTAGTGCATGTCAGAACCGTCCGCGCCTGTAGCAACGTGGTCGCTAACCGCAACCGCGTCGTAGCCAAAGGCCGCACCGGTTGGTACGTTGATGACGGTAGCGTAGCCGTAAAGGCCGCCACCCTGCCAAGTTGCCATGAACTCGGAATCGCCAGTCTCATCGCCTGTCTTTGACTCCGCAAGCCATACACCATCAGTGCCTGTAATGTTAGACCATGCGTCGACCAAAATCTGACAGTTTGCGGGCATACCATCTGCGTCGTGGGTAATCGCCGCCGCAGCGTTGGTCGTGCTACCTGCAGTTTTGTCAATGATGACAGCCGAATCTGGGTCCAACTGACCCATCTCGATCACTTCGATGTAACCCACCTGAGTCCGACCGATACCGGTGTTGTCGAAATCAGTGGCAGCAGCAGGATCGGTCACCTGCTTGTCAGTCGCGTACTTGAGGCTTCGGAACTCAACCCCATCTGCCGGAATGGCTGGGACAGTACAGGAGTTGTCGCCAGTCACTAACTTGGCGCCACCAGCTTCAGTCGCTGAAATCGCGAACGAAAAGTGGTCCTGAGGCGACAGGTACAGGTTAAAGTCGATCACTTCCTGAGAGTTCTGAGCTTCAAGAACTCGCACCTTCACGGCCTTGTGCCCAGCGGTCGTGTTGGCGATGTTGATCAGAGTGTTGTTGTCATTCTCAGCTGAGTACCAAGGATAGATCAGGGTTTCACCTGTACCCCGCTCATTAATATACATAGCCGCGTGTGCAGCGGACATGACTACCGCTGAGGCTGCACCGACGGCCAGTGGCAATACCTTCTTGTTCATGATCACTCCTAAAAGTTGTCAAACGTTTGATTGTGTGTCTGAGCCCAGCAACCCTAGCTATGCTAGCTCGTCGGTCCTACGAGTCGCGTGGCCACAGCAAACGCAGGACCGAAGCTCCTCAGGCTCGTCAACGGGGAGAACGTATCACAGGAAATGCACAACCCTCAAGTGAAGGAATGGTACTTTTTACGCCTACCATCGCTACAAATTCCCATTACGAGCTGCCCAGTGACTGTGACGGGTAGATTAACGAATTTATTCCCCGATTTCTTGATAAAGGTACCAATTGCCATCGATCAATAGCCAGTCCTCGATCAAAGCGGTGCTCAGCGCTTCATGGCGGGGCGGCCTATAGACAATCTCGCCCGAGACTTTACACCGTTTTACCGGCTGAACCCCGGGGCAACTCACACTCTGCACCGTCGCAGACAGCCACATTCCCGCACCTCCCCAACGTGAAGAGTACCGCGATACGCTCTCGGTGGTGCGATACGCCGGCGACGCGAATTGATAAGCGGCCTCATAATCGTCAACCATCAGCGCATCGAAGCGTTGCTGAGCCCGGGCTGCAACGATCTCCTCAGGACTCATAGGATCCAGAGATGCGCATGCACTGAGCACCACAGCCAAGATCGTGGATACAAGCACTTTCTGCATAGCTACCTCAGTTTTCTCAAAAATCTGCATACAAAGCGGGTTTAAAAGAGATTTGCGACAGCTCAATCACCGGTTACCGGATCAAAATTGACGGGGAGGTCCTCAAAATTGGTCAACCCGCGCATTCTAGAACGCATTTCGAGATTCAAGTCGCGGAGATCCTGATCAGACTCCATGACGCGGGGCGTGATGAAAATCAGCAGTTCGGTCCGCACGGAGGTTGTGTTCGTCGTGCTAAATAGCGCTCCGACGAGGGGAATATCCTTGAGCACGGGCACGCCGCTCTGCCGCTCGGTCTCGCTGTCGCGAATCAAACCGCCCAGCACCACGGACTCTCCGGATCTGATGGCGACCCTCGACTTGACAGCGCGCTGATTAAAACTGCGCTGCTTCGTGGCCGTGTCGACCGGACCGACATCAGTCACAGATTGTTCAATATCCAGCGTCACCAGCCCGCCATCGTTCACCGATGGCGTCACCGTCAATTGCACACCGGTGTCTCTATAAGTAATGGAATTCTGAACGGTACCGCCATCGGTTACCGTGGACTGGCTCTGTATGGGCTGCTGATCACCCACATTTATAGCGGCCGTATGGTTGTCGAGCACCATAACCGACGGCGTGGAGATGACGTTGAGTAGGGAGTCCTCCGCCAGGGCATTCAACACTGCTTTCGTCGTCTCAGTGGTGATGGTGTAAGAAAACCCCGCCTGAGGCTGCAAATTACCCCCGACGTCGAGTAAGCCCCGCCCACTGTCGCCCCCACCCAGATTGTTATCAAACGCCCACTCCAAACCATATTGAAGATCGTCTGTGAGAGTGACCTCAACAATACTGGCCTCAATCAGCACCTGCGTCGCCACGACATCGAGTTTGCTCAGGATACGCTCAATTTTCTGGTACTCGTAAGGCGTTGCGTACACCAGCAAGGAGTTGTTGTAGTCGTCTGAGACCACGCGCACGTCATCCCCGAGATCAAACGTGCCGCCCCCAGAACCGCCGCTGCGTCGCTTGCCGGCAGCATCAGAGCCACCGCCGCTGGTCGCCTCAGTCATACCGGGCGCCACACCGCCGGTTGAGGAAACACCACCGCTCCCACCACCATAAATCGTGCTCAGAAGGCTCGCCAGCTGGCCCGCGTTGCCGTTTCTCACCGGGTAGACCTGAAGAATGGGTTCCGACGCGGGGTCTTCTATGCTGTCCAGCTCCTCGATCCAACCTTGCACCGTCTGGATGTAATGTGCTCTCGGCGACACAACCATGATGCTGTTTAGGCGCTCCACCGGCATAACCCTTACCATGCTGGCTATACCTCCAACGCCGTCAGCAGGACCCGAGGTAGCCAAAATATGCTCTAACTCTGCGAATAGCTCCTCGACGGTGGAATTGGCCAGCGGAAAAATTCCCACTGATTTGCCGGCAAGCTGATCCACATCGAATGTGGTGACAATATCCAACCACCCCTGCAACTGTAGCTGCGTGCCCGCCAAGATCAGCAGGTTGCGGCCCGAATCAACCCTTACGAAGGCATCGTCTCGCGCAACCGGCTTCAGAATATCTGCCATCTCGTTAGCGCTGATGTACTGCAAGGGCACGATCACGTTGCTGTAGCCTACACCCGGCTCAGAGGTAAAGCTGGGCACGGTTGAGCGGATATTACCCGAGGCGCTGATAAAGAAGCGGTCATTGGGCCCGCGAATCATGAGTACATTATTGTTCCGCAACAGGGATTCTAGGATGGGTAATAACTGGTCTCTGGGGATGGGCGAGCGGGTTCTCAGGGTGATCTCTCCCGGCACCTGATTCTCTATGACATAGTCAAGACCTAACGTATCGCCCAGAATGGTATGAATCACTTCATTGAGCGGAGCCTGCTCAAAGTTCAACATCACCGCCTCGCCGTCAAGCCGTATGGGCGGTCTCGCCGGGGGCAGCTTAGCGCCCTCGTCATTACCGATAAAAATCGCTGGCTCGCTCGAGAGATCAGGTGCCTCAATCGGGACATCCGCAATCTGAGCCGTATCGCCTTTTGCCGGAGCGGCACTCGCACCGCCGGCGGCCATCTGCCCCGAATCATTCGCAGGCGGCGCAGTGGCGCAAGCCGAGAGACACAGGCTTAAAATCAACGAAGGCGCTGACTTACCGAGGCGTCGCAACATCACCAATACCGATCTCGTTATCATGAAACTTTTTACCTACTACGGCGCTCAACATACTGAGAGTCACCGGAGTCCAATGACGGGATAAACGCGCTGTTTATTCAGATTTTGTTCATATTACGGGTTGCGGTCCTTCGCCTGCGCTTCCATTTCTTGCTTCTGGCGCCTGGCAATGGACTCAAATGTCACCGGACCATCATACGCTGGGGGGGACGGGTTATCGCCCTCTCCCTTACCCGCAGTATTCACGCTAGTCGCGGGCTCCCGTCTGGGGGACACGGCAACACTCTGTGGCATGGGCAACGAACTGGCCATCGCCAATTCTAGCGAGGCCGTGCCACCCGCCGCGTCGACAAAGTGCGCTGAGCGCAGCTCCGTGCTCTGCAAGACCCATCCCCCGATCGAATCTCCGATATACAGCCGCACTCGCTCCTGCGCCGGATCGAACAAAATCACACCCCCGCGGTCACCTGAGGAGAACACACCCAGCAGCTGATGGCCCTCCAGTAGGCGTCGGTCGACACTTTGCTGATCCGGCTTTGAGACCACCGCCACCTCAGGTGCGGGCGGCTCCATCGGTCTGCGAGAGGTCGAAAAAAGTGGTCGAAAAATAAAGTCCAGGCTCTCTTCCTCGGTCATGCTGAGTGAGGCAGGCTTGCCGGGAGTGGCCACCGTCAGTTCCGCGGGCATTATGGGCTCCACCGCAGGTTGCCAAAAAATATTCGCAACGAGCAACGCTAGGCCGATGCCTGTGCATATCCCAATCTCTTTTAGATATGTGCCTGGCCAGCTCAATAAAAATTTTGCCTTCATCATGCTGTCACCCTGAGCGCGACAACCCGTAACCTGACGGTCAAAAAGTCAGGCGTTTCGTCATCGTCTCGACGAGATCGGCGTTTACGCTGGATATCGATGGAGACTGTTGCCAGCGCAGGAGAATGTTGAGAAACCGCGACCAAAAACGCATCAAGTGCAATCGGCGGACCATCGAGACTCAGTTCGACAGCTAGCTGGTCGAATAAACCGACCTCTTTTTCCTGATCGTCGATGTCCTGCGCGGCAGACACCGCCAGCTGGCTCCCCACGACTGTCAAGCCAGCCTCCTCGGCGAACCCTCGAAGGGTCTGTTGTAATCTGGCTCCTGTCGCGTTCGCATCATCCGCCCGGGGGTACGCCAACCCGTCAAGCGCCCTTGAAAACGCCTGCGCAGCAACTTGCAGCTCTTGTGCGGTAGCCTCGTAGCCCAACATGCGTGCAATTCTGGGTTCATAACGACCACTTTGCTGCAGGCTATCCAAGAGGGACGCGGACACTTTTAATAGGGCGGTCATCACCAAAATCACAAGACCGCCCAGGGTCGCCCCTATTACCCAGCGCGCCTCCGTCGGCAATTGTTCAAACCACGCTCTCATCGGGCACCCTCCGGCGTAAGCGTCATGGTAAGAGTGAATCGCTCGCGACTGGCTCGATTGTCCAACGTGAAGGCAGCGGGTGCGGTCACCTCGGAAAACGACCCGGCCTCTACCATCGCCGCCTGATAATCAGCCGCATTCACCGCTAGCCCGGAGACTGTAAGCACATTTTCTTTGATCGACAGGCGATTCAGGTAGACCGAGTCGGGGGTGGCGGCAGCCACCTTATGCAGCCAGGGCCGGTAGGAAACATGCTCTGAAAAGAAGCGCTCGGCCTCAGACACGCGTTCCTGAGCCTCGACAAGTGCGCCGCGCACGACAACGACCCCCTCTGACCGCTGCTCCGTCGCCGCGAGCATCGCACTGTATTGCTGCGCAGTCTGGAAAGACCAGATAACAGGAATCGCAGCGAGGAACGCCATACCCGAAACCGCCACCGCTGACCGCAGGGCAAACTGTCGCAAGTTTCCCAAGTATGGCGCATCAAGGGCCGGGTTCTGATAACCATCGAGCGTTACCACTGCGCCCCCGGCCTCGGCTGACAGTCCGAAAGGTGTGTCGTCTGCGGTCAGCGCGCGGCGCGCTAACGACGCAGCGGCATCAGCCGTGCTGCGCGCGACAATGATAATTGCGATTAAAATCGACCCCTCCCTGCGCTCCACAATCTTGCTTCCCCAGCAGGTCTCGTCCCAAGCAAAGGGGGTATGAGATTCAACGTGTGCAGTGACAGCCTCAGCAAGAAATATTTCAGCGCTGGCAGGTAGTTTCATGGTTGCGACCAACACTTCAGATTCAGGCAATAGCACCTGAAAGCTCTCGGCTGAAGGCGCAGTGTCGCTGCTGGCTGGCGACTCAAGCTCGCTCAAATGACAATAGTTAACCTCTGGTGAAAACCAGGCTCTCAAGCCTACCTCCTCACCCCACAATATCTGCTGAACACCAAGCTTTGCGCGACGGTAGAGTCCGCTGAGATCCAGACCAAACAGGCTTAGCTGATTGACCTCTCTCATCGTCCTACACCCCGGTTCTTATTAAACGTGACCGAACCGGACCTCAGCACCTCTCCTGTGCCCTGGCCACTCACCCAGGTCGTTTGCGCCAGCTTCTCACCTCCGGACAGAGTGATCTCCAACTCCGCAGCACTGATCGACTGCGCGACGCCACCGGGGTTGCGCATCGACTCCGCGATCGACTCAAAGGTGATTCTTCCCTCAATTACACCTCGCCCTGATTTGCCGGGAGACGTTGGCGGGCCTGCTGCAACCGACGCGGTATCAGCCTCGTTGCGAGCAAGATCGGCCAACTGTGATGGCGCACTGTCCGCAGACAATGGCCCAGTTCGGTATGCGTGGACGTAGGGTTTCACGTTGTCATACACCACACGAGATGAGCCAGCCACCGCCAGTAGTTCCTCCGGGTAACGGAAGCCAGGATACTCAGTCCGGTATGTCAGAACGCCATCGATCATCGCCATCGCGTCTTTATCGTCCACTTTGCCAAGCCCAGTAAAAAGCATCATGAGCTCATTCCGATCCGCGTCGTTAAGCGAGACGAAGCCACTTGACGGGCGCAGTGTCCCTGTAACCATCCACTCCTGGTCGAACTGATACTGCTTAGTGAATAAGGTCGGTTTGTCACTGTCTGGTTCGCCTTGCTCTGGTTGTAACGCAGGATCTGCGCCCTGAGACGCCGCTGTGTATGCTGCCAGTGCCTTGTCCCTCAACAATAAATAAGCAACACCTCGCCCTAGAGCCTGAGCCCTGGCCTCCCTGACACGCAGTTCGGCCATGCCGGTATCTTGGTGGGCAAAGTGTATGACGGCCGCAACCATCAAAGACATCCCGGCAATCATCCACAATAAAAGCGCGATGGCGAAGCCGCCTTGCTGGGAAGCGTTACTCATTGCAGCTCCCCATAACGTTCAAACGCCACAATGATAGGCGGCCATTCCTGCCCGGCTGCCTGAATCTGAAGCCGCACCGCCCAGGGGAGCGTCCATTCTGGGGCATTGTCCCCTTGCGGCTCCGGCGTATTCGTCCAATCCAAATCCGGGTGCACCCTATAGGCGACCCGGAACTGCTCAAGCCCACCGTGCAACGCCACGCTCTTCACCTGAGCCCCCCAATCGGGTTCATCCTGAGGGTCACCAAAGCGATCAAAAGGCGCAAAGTGGAGCATCAAATTTTGGCCGCGAGACTCCAGTTTCAGGTGCTGTAACCCACCGGCACTTCCGACTCGGTCAATCGGTGCTACCCACTCGAGTCGTCTTGCAGCTCCATCAAAATAGCCAGACTCAGGTAACGCGTCACGAAGCGCCTGGCGTAAAAAGCGATCTACCTCACGTTTCTGGGACGTCTGGGCTGTTGTCTGCTGAAGCCGATCGTAGCTCTGACCAAAGGTGCGCATCGCAGTCACCACCGCCAGCATGATCATGGCAAAAATCACTGACGCCACGGTCACTTCGACCAGAGTCATACCCGCTTGATGACGATGTATTCCCAGAGGTGATCGCATCACTCTGCGAGCTCCCGCAACGGCACCACCGTCAGTAAATTCAGATTACGCGGCGCACTGCGGCCGGGCCAACTGACCACCACCTCCAGATACTGTAGGGCACGCGGCGCCACCGCTCGTTGCTCAGGATCCAGTCCGTCTTCTACTGGCGCGGGCCAGCTACTAACCTGCCATTCATATTGCGCATAGCGCCCCGCCACCGCGAAGTTTTCCTCTGTCACATGGCTATGCTCAGCCAGCATTGACTCCGCCAACATCACCGCATCGGTATATTCCGACGCGACCCGGACATTCCGCGTCGCGCCCATAGCCGCCTGGTATAGCACCGACAAGGACAACGATAAGACCACCAGCGCTACCAGCATCTCGATCAATGAAAACCCATGAGCATTCGTACGAAACGTCTCGCGCTCAGAAGGCTGAGCATTGCACAGCGCAGAAGCCCTGAGGCCGTCTGCAAGTTTCTTTACTTCAGCATTCTGATCAATCGCAAAGGTCGGAGAACCGAGCGAAAAAGCAGCTTTTTTTACGAGTGACTGGCTCATTCAGAACGCTTCCTGCGCCACGTCGCCTAACAGCCAGTCGACAGTCAAATTCACCCCGGCGCCGGTCGGACGCGTCACCGAAATCTCGCCGCCAGAGGACCCACCTGCCGGGTAAAAGCGAATCGCCGCCAGCCCGGGCTTCGGGCTGACCTCGGCTGCGTACACGACAGTGATATCGAGCGCCTCAGGCAGCGATGCGAATTGCTCTGCACTCACCGAGGGCGAATCAGCGCTCAGCGCATAACGATTCCTGTCAGCGTCAATCAACAGGTCCATGGGTACACCCTGTGCAAAGGCATCGCGGCGGGCGTTTTTAGCGGCGGACACGATCTGTCTGACCGCATCGCGGTATTCCATGGTCGCAGAGAGTGTCCGTATGGAGGGCCCGCCGAGAGAGAAGAGCAGGCTCGCGATCGCCAGAACAACGATCAGTTCCAGCAGGGTAAATCCTCTAGCGTCGGAGGAGATCATGGTGATTAGTTGGAGACGTCGCCGTCTTCTCCCGCACCACCCTGACGCCCGTCGGCACCGAGCGAGACAATCTCGATACCGCCGCCCGAAACCCGGTATTCATAAGCGTTGCCCCATGGATCCTCTGGCACTTCCTTCTTTTTCAGGTAGGGTCCGTTCCAGCCCTTTGCGCCAGAGGGCTCACGCACAAGCGCCTCAAGCCCATCGGTCTCACGAGGAAACCGCCCGACATCGAGCTTGTAAAGCTCCAAAGCCTGCTCAAAGTCACGAATCTGAATGGCCGCCGATTTCGACTTGGCGCCACCGAGCTGGTTCAGCACCTGCGGGCCTACCAGGGCCGCCAACATGCCCAAAATCGCCAGGACCACCAGCAGTTCTACCAGTGTAAAGCCACCGTGGCGCGCCACTCGTCTCTTGCTCTGAAACATAGTCCTGTGTCCTCTTTTTCCGGGTTTCAGTAGCCGTTAAACCACTAGTGTGTTGACGGATAGAATACCCATCAAGATACCCATAATGATGATGGCAATAATACCGCCCATCCCAAGAATCAGTGCGGGTTCGAGCAGCGTTAGCGCTCGCTTGACTTCATCCTCGACCTCAGCCTCAGAAACCTGAGCTAGCTCAATCAACATCTTATCCAGGCTGCCGGACTCCTCACCCACCCGCACCATTTGCAACGCGACGGGCGAGAACACCCTAGAATCCAGCGCCTGAGACAACCGCCCACCGCGCTTGATGGTTTGGGGTAACTCAGCGAGAGAGGCGCGAATCAGGCTGTTTCCCACAGTTCCTACCGCGATATCAGCTGCCCGCAGCATGGCCACACCATTGTGAAGCAATGTGCCCATGGTGCGAGCAAACCGAGCGACCTCATACTTGAGCATGATGGAGCCAATCAGGGGAAACGTGAGGCTTTTAAGGTCCAGCCACTCCCTGCCCTGCGGCGTCGCCGCCCAACGTCGCAGCCAGACAAACAGACCGGCCGACGCGACCAGTAACAGCCAGCCCCAGGCCGAGACCAGATCACCCAAGGAGACGATCAGCTGGGTCAATAAGGGCAGCGACTCACCCATATCGTCAAACAAGGCCTCAAACTCTGGTACGACATAAGCCAGCATGATGAAAACCGATAACGCCGCTACTGAAGCCAAGATCGCGGGGTATATCAACGCCGATACGACCGAGCCGCGGACCGTTTTTGAGCGCTCCAAATAAGCCGCAAGCTCCGCCAACACATCAGCCAAATGTCCGCTCGCTTCTCCCGATCGCACCATGTTGACATAGAAGTGGTTGAATACATCGCGTCGTTTCTCGAGACCGGCACTTAATGCCTTTCCCCCCTTGAGAGCGTCGAGCAGCTCCTCAAGCAGACTTTTCTGCACACCTTCAGCAGCGGATTCAATCTGGACTTTCATCGCTCGATCAAGCGGTAGACCCGCCTTCAATAAGACGGCCATTTCCGCGGTAAATCGCAGCACATCTTCGCGATCAAATCGTTTTTTATTGGTTTTGACTCGGGCGCCAGATGAAACCTTACCGAGCAGCGCTTTGGCAGTCTCAACGTCGGGCAGTGGCAGGCTATCTCGCTCTTCAGGTTGACTGAGGTGAGGAGCCCCCGATGTAAGATTGACTGACAATGGTGTCAGCTTCTGAGCGCGGAGTTGACGCTGAGCACTCGCCATGTCCTTCGCAGTGAGAACACCCTGATCAATCGCGCCAGACTGCGCGAGCGCCTTATAACGAAAAGCAGGCATCCGTCAGCGCTCCGGGCGCTTATCAGGCCGCATAGAGGCCATCTCCCGGCTCCTCATTCTGATCCTGAGTCACCCGCAGAACCTCATCCAGCGAGCTGAGACCCAATGCCACTTTGTGCAGGCCATCCTCGTAAAGCGTTCGCATTCCCCGGGCCCTCGCGTGCTCCCGGAGTTGATGGGCGTCAGCGCCATCCAGCACCGCGCGCTGGGCTGAGGGGTCCAGAACAAACAACTCATGAATCGCCATTCGACCGCGATAGCCGGTTTGCTTGCAATGCTCACAACCCGCCGCCTCGTAAACGGTCTGGTTGCCCGCGGACATAAAAGGTTCGAGTCCAGTACTTTTTAGCACGTCAGCAGGCAGTTCCGAGGGTGTCTTACACTCACTACACAATTTGCGCACCAGGCGCTGGGCCAGCACGCCGTTTACCGCAGCGGCAATCAAAAAACGCTCTACCCCCATATCTTCAAGCCGGGTAACGGCTCCTGCCGCCGTATTGGTGTGCAGTGTGGATAGCACAAGGTGCCCTGTGAGGGCAGATTGCACCGCGATTTGCGCCGTTTCTGTATCCCGCATCTCACCAATCATAATGATGTCGGGGTCCTGCCGCAGGATAGATCGGAGCGCCAGGGCAAAGGTGAGGCCAATTTGACTATGCACGGGGATCTGGTTGATACCGTGTAATTGATACTCGACGGGGTCCTCGACCGTGATGACTTTCAGCGAGTCAGAATCCATATTTGACAGCGACGCATAGAGAGTGGTCGTCTTGCCAGAGCCAGTGGGGCCAGTCAGCAAGAGAATACCGTGGGGGCGCTGCAACAAATCCGTGTAGTGCTCAAACGTATCGTCACTGAAGCCCATGTCGGCCAGATCAAGGCGAATACTCTGGCGATCAAGCACCCTCATCACAATGCCCTCGCCATGCACGGTGGGCAGCGTCGAGACCCGGAGGTCCAGCTCGTGGCCCTTGACACGCATCATAATGCGGCCGTCCTGCGGAAGACGGCGTTCAGCGATGTTGAGGTTAGCCAGCAATTTGATGCGCGACACAATGGCAGCGGAAAGATTCGCATCAGCAATCTGACTCGCC
>ERZ802830.767-NODE-767-length-31527-cov-10.7629_pt1 | contig 31527 bp, 22 predicted proteins | sample MGYA00345654_ERZ802830 | MGnify/ENA primary metagenome ERZ802830 (study PRJEB30503, sample SAMEA104212375) | marine metagenome | biome: Westerlies Biome; feature: [SRF] surface water layer (ENVO:00010504) within the epipelagic zone...; material: water... | reverse complement strand
CCCCAAAAAAGATAGAACTAGTCTTATATGAGGGTGAAATATTACAAAATGTTAAAACAAAGATGTCTAATGTAATACTGTACTCAGAATTTTCTATTTTTGTGAAAAACTCTGTTACCGTCTTCATCTATGAGGTCTATCTGAAGCTCTCTTTTTTCTGGGTAAAGTGTGATTTTGCCGTAGCTTCCCAATCGCCCAAAGGGCTCTTCCACCATCAATGTGTCAGTCTCTTTTGCACCCTTCCAGCTATTATTAAGTGAACTAGATGTGAATTCGAGAAGGCTGTTTTTTGAATTTATGGAAGCGCCGGGCATCTCATATAAGGCGCTGAAATGTCGATCACCGGAAATTAACAAAATATCACCCCCCTTACGGGTTTTCAGTGCCATAAGGAGTTTTTTGCGTTCAGCAGGAAAATTGCTCCATTTTTCCCAGCCATGATTGCTTGCGAGCACCTGAATAGATGATGCAATGATTCGAATATCCGCAGATTTAGCCAATTCCTGCTCTAGCCAAAGCCATTGAGCATCCCCCAGTAAAGTCGCCTCTTTATCTTGAGTTGGCATATATTGCGTGAAGCGTTTTGTGAATTTAAGAGGTGATTTCTTTAGTTTTGAACGAAAATAACGCGTATCTAGAAAAATCATCTGGATTTTTATATCGCCGATTTGGTGGAACGTCGCATAGTAAATGCCTTCTCTTTGTCGGCGGACATCATTGGTTGGCACTTTCCAAAAATCGAGAAATAGAGCCTCTGATTGTTTCTTTAATGGATAATCCCCCCCTCCGTCATTGCGGCCATAATCATGGTCGTCCCAAATGGCGTGTATTTCCCCAAGACTGTCTCTATCAAGGAATTTATCTGCGACAGCATAGGCTTGTTTTAAGGCATCCATTGTTTCTGCCTCAGTATCTCCGTAAACATTGTCTCCAAGAAAAATAAAAGCATCCGGCTGTTCACGGTAAATCTGGTCAAGAATATTAAGGGGCTTATCTTGCTTTAAGCATGACCCAAATAAAATTTTATACGGTTCTGCAAAAACGTTAGAAGCACAGGAAAAAAACGTCAGAAATACTAATAATTGAAGAAAACGCGACTTATACATTGCAACCTACGAAAACCGTTCACATTGAACACTCGGATAAAATACTGACCGAATTCTTGCTCAGGCGAAAGAGTAAGAAATTAATCCGAAAGATTCATTCTATATAAAAATAGTTGCCCACCTGAATCGGCACGGTTTTTGACAACAGCACCTCCAGATTCCGGTCGCGCTTGGACTGCACCTATATAAGCCTGGCGATTGGTGGGCACTTGGTTTCGTATTTCTTGACGAGCCGTGCCTTTCAACTCGTCCATCGAATAAAAGGCACCATCCGATTTACGTTTAATAAGGGCTGTGACAGGCCAGTTGCCGGAAAACTCATTACTACCGGCTTTCACAAATGTGCCACCAAGAGCCGAAACACCTTTTTGATAACGTGAACTATATTTGCCGCCGGCGATAGCCAAAAGATGCGCGTCGACCACATTCATTTGTTCGTCAATTGTCAGCACATATTTCCGTTCGCCGTAATCATTGCCCGAGTCCTCCTCGACAATCAAATAATCACCATCAGCTGTTTTTGACCAATAAAGCCCGTCCGGGGACACCATTTTAGCGACCCCTTTATCCCTATGTATTGATGCATCACCCTTGACAGTTTTGAATTCACCTCCCGTTTTAACAGTCAGTGCCCCGTCAATTGCTGCAACCGAGCGAATAACGGATACATCAAGATGAGGTGGTAGTTCATTATTGGCGGTGGCGAACACCTCCCCGAGATTGCCTAGATCAAAACCCATTAAGGCACCCTCATCCGTCATGTTTTGGAAATATCGCGCCTTGCCAGAGGGGTCGACGGCTGGATGTTCTGTTTTGGTGTCACCATTGAAAAATGTATAGCCTTCTGGTTGTTCTTCTTCACTGTCCCAAAGCATCATTTCTGTGTTCTTAACCGCTACAGGATTGTCGAAACCGGTCCATTGATATGAGGTGGGATAGAAGCGCCCCTGAAATCTATCCGGTGCGTCAGCATTTTTCAGATAGCTATCAACCATTTTGTCCTGAGGGTTAACTTCCAGACCTAATGCGGCAAAAGTCTCAGGGGTCAGTGCCAGACCATAGATTTTTCCGTACAATAAACCATTGCGCGCGAGAAAGGCGTCGCGTGGTGAGGCGGTTTGATAATCAATTTGTCTGCCATTGGCGTCGCGATTTTTCATGCCTACATAAATGCGGTTTGGGGCGGGTTCATAGCCGTGATTATAGCCGGCAGCAACAATAACCACATAATCCTTATGGCCTGAATGAATAGGCATCAGTTTTTCATAACCCGTCTGCCCTAGTGCAGGGGCGGTGTAGGCTGTTTTATTGGCGATATCCACCACAATGCTAGCAAGTCCGAGTGTGGCGTTTGCGTCTTTATCATCGGATGGAAACATAGGGCTGATTTCCCATTCTTCAGCGGCCAGCCATACATCATCAGAGAAGCCCATACCTTCGCCATATTTATTGGCGGGCTCATACCAAGCTCCACAAAAACTCTGGAAGAAAAAGTCAGCTTCACTCAGAGCGTATTTAGGTTTGAATTGGATGACTGTGCCATCAGGACGTGTCTGATTGCCCCACTTCCCAGACAAATTTGTTGTGTCAGGGGAGGAGGGGGTCACTAAATTACCGAAGCCGTTAAATATCTTATTAAATAGCTTGCCTGACGTTTTGACCATTGTGTTGGCGGCTTTATCATTATCCAAAAATTCGGCAAAAGCCTCTCGGTCATAGTCAATGGTGTGGACATGTGAGCCGGTAAAAGTCACGCCGGTTTCCATCTCCCAAGGGTAAGTTTCTGGAGCAGGGGAGCGTCCTAAAGTGGCATATGACTCACTTTGATAGACGACACGAATAGTATCATTATCTTTCAACCACACGGCATGACCATCAGGATATCCGGTTAACGCCAAACCGGATTTGGCATCGACTTCGCCAATGGTGGCAATGGCTTTAAAAGAAGCAAACGGAAAATTAACATTACCGCTTGCACCGTCTTTTAGGTCTTCATCCGAGAGACCCGCCTCAGCAATAAGAGCTGTAGTCTCCCCAATAGTTTTTTGGGTTTGTTGCGCTTCAGTTGCATAAGAGACATCTATAGTGGCGAGATATAATGCCGATAGCAGTGTGGATTTTAATTTTAAATTCATTTTTATTCCCTTTTAACCTTAATTAACGCAGATGATGACCGTAAAATGAATTTTTGATGACAAAAAAATGAAATTTCCATAACTCATTTTCAATACATGGTTTTGTATTTTCATCATACAGATTATGTCGGATGTCAGCGCAAATCTTAAGGGCTTGAGACGCCAATGTTTTTATCTTAGAGAAAAAAATTCACAGCTGTCCTGATAGAATGTTATGGATTGTTTTTTACAAGGGCGTTATTGATGGAATTTGGTTTAAAATTGCAAAGTGTTTTGGGGCTGGTTATCTTTGTATCCATAGCCTTATTATTGAGTGAAAACCGATGTAAATTTAACCTCAAAACGGTTATTATTTTGCTTTTGACACAAGCGGTTTTTGCTTCCGCTATTTTAAAAACACCAATCGCTAAATTTTTTTTCGGGTCAGTTAATAAAGCTATTATCACGCTCCAAGAGGCTACAGAGTTTGGTACGAGTTTCGTTTTTGGATATTTGGGAGGGGCACCCCTACCGTTTGAATTAGTTGATGAAAGCGATGCATATATTTTTGCTTTCCGCGGATTACCCTTAATTATCGTTTTTAGCTCTCTCACCGCTTTGCTCTTTTATGTTGGTGTACTGCCGTTCATTATTTCAAAAATTGGCAAATTAATAAGAAATATATCCAATATCAGCGAAGCATCTGCGCTGGGGTCAGCGGCAAATATTTTTATTGGCATGGTTGAATCACCAATGCTTATTAAGCCCTATTTAGCAAAAATGAGCCGTGGAGATTTATTCATCATCATGACGACCGGCATGTGTACAGTCGCAGGGACAGTTTTTGCGGTTTATGTGGTTGTGCTTAATAATTATGTTGAAAATGTTTCCGGTCATATTTTGATTTCTTCTGTATTGAGTGCTTTTGCAGGTGTTTTGGTGGCCACGATTATGGTTCCTCCAGAAAGCTCTCAAAACTCAACTCCACAAAATGAGATAAATGCCGCAGAGGAAGACGTGAATAATTATGAAGGCTTTATGGATGCTCTGACATCTGGGACCAATCAGGGGTTAATTATATTTTTAAATGTATTGGCCAGTATCGTCGTAATGCTCGCCTTGGTTTATTTGTTAAACGGCTTTTTGAGCTTTCTCCCCGACATAAGAGGGGAAGAAATTACCCTCCAATATATATTAGGCTTATTCATGGCGCCTCTCATGTGGGTGACTGGCATGAGCTGGCAGGATGCTTTGACGGCAGGGCAGATAATGGGCGTAAAAACGGTCTTTAATGAACTTCTTGCTTTCATTGAAATGGGCAAACTTGAAGATGGGGATTTGTCACCCAGATCACGTATCGTAACCTTTTATGCCGTTAACGGTTTTGCAAATCTCAGTAGTCTTGGAATTATGCTGTCCGGGCTATTTATTCTTGCGCCAGAGAGAAAAACAGACATTCTGCAGCTTGGGTTTAGATCAATAATCGCTGGAACACTTGCAACATTAATAACCGCGAGCGTTATCAGTATTTGTTTATGAGTTGATTGATGACGGATATTAAGGTGATAGGGTTTCATGCTCCTGATGCTAAGGAGCAATTTCATGAAAGTTTACATGAGACAGGCTTTGCTGTTCTCGAAGATCACCCGGTTAATAAAGACCTCATATCTTCATTCTATCAGGTATGGACAGACTTTTTTAATACCGAGGAAAAACATAAAAATACCTGGTTAAGAGACCCTCAGACGCATTCTGGATATTTTCCTTATCAATCTGAAAACGCTAAGGGCAATCCCGAGAAAGATTTAAAAGAATTCTTTCATATATATCCATTTTCTCAAATGCCGGCCGAATGTGAAATAATAACGCGAAAACTTTATTCAGAGTTACTCGATTTAGGAACGCAACTCCTCCAGTGGTTAGAAGTTGGGTTGCCGGATAGTGTGAAAAAGGTAATGACGCATCACTTGTCTGATATGCTGACCGATAGTGAAGAAAATCTAATGCGCGTGTTGCATTACCCTCCCATAGAAGAAAAAGAAGCCCTACGAGCAGAGCGTGCGGCGGCTCATGAGGATATAAATCTCATTACGATTTTATTGGCTGGTTCGGAGCCGGGGCTTCAAACAAAAACATTGCAAGGCGAATGGATTAATGTTCCATGTCAAGATGATATGATTACGGTAAATTCGGCTGATATGCTGCAACTAGCGACGCATAATTATTATCCGTCTGCGACACACAGGGTTATCAATCCTGAGCATGGTCAAAACAACTCCAGATATTCGGTTCCTTTCTTTCTTCATCCAAGACCTGATGTTAGGCTATCTGAATCTCATACAGCGAAAACTTATCTTCGCGAACGGCTAACAGAAATAGGATTAGGTGAAAAAAAATGATTGGATATGTTTTTTTGGGCGGCGGATTAGTCAATAGTTAACTTAAACATCAGTTTTTCTGGATTACTATCTGGCATCTTATTTATTGTGGGTATATCCATCCAGCATGACAAATAGAATGTGGCCTTTTGCAGTAACACATCAATAAAAATAATCTCATTTAAGAAAATGATATATTATTAGTCCTACTAAAATTCCTTTTATGAAGGATATCCAAGCAACTCCGTGTTCTGAAATTCCAAGCTTGTCTTTCCACGAATTATCTTCCTCGGCGACAAACGTGCCGGATATGTCAATAAAAGAAGTCTCAGTTTCACTAAATGATGTGTCAGTTTCAGTCATGGTTCCCCCCATGTTTATATTTTTATTACTCAACACCTTTATCGCGGTGACTTAATAATACGCTGTCAAAAACAAAACAGAGAGTCGAGTCTTTATTAACAAAAGTTGGTGTTATTTATTATTAGTATATATGCTTATGAAGCTCTTGGTTATCAATCCCAATATTTGCCAAAACGATCATAAAAGCTTTTATCTAGGATTGCAGATATCCGCGCCTCGTAAAAATGATCAAGTTAGATACTAATAAAAAAGGATTTTGCGTTTGCATTGCCCATGCAAAAAAAGATATAGAAAACAATCTCATTTTGCTTTGTTTGTTAGCTTAACCACTGGTGATATTGTCTGAAGGTTAAAAGATGTCTTCGCGCTTAAAGAAAAAAAGAGTGACCGTTACTGATATTGCCAAGGAAGCTGGCGTATCTCTCAAAACGGCTTCTCGCGCCTTAAACAACAGCCCGCATGTTCGTGAAGAAAAACGTGAAGCCGTTTTAAAAGCTGCAAAGAAGTTTAACTTTCGCCCAAACATTTCTGCACGCCAACTTGCCAGCAATCGTTCTTACGTTATCACGCATTTCTACGATAATTTGAATACGGATTATCTCTCTAAAATCTATACCGGCATGCAGCAAGCATGCCACAAAAACGGATACTATGCCGTCGCTGAAGCAACAGACTGCAGTAAGAAAAAATTTATCCAACAAACACTCGAATATGTTTCCACTTTTAATATTGATGGCCTGATATTGTCCCCACCTCTGTGTGATGATGCTGCGCTGATTTCTGCTCTGAAAAAACAGGGCATCAAAATGGTTCTGATATCACCTCAGGAAACAAGCGATGAAGATTATTTCGTTTTTGTAGATGAGGAAAAATCTGCATTTGAAATCACTGAACATCTCATCAATATCGGACATGAACACATAGCTTTTCTCGGCGGGTTGAAATCACATAAGGCTGCAACTGACCGGCAAAAAGGTTTCGTGGCCGCCATGAAACATTATGAGTTAACCGCATCCAGAAAAAATATAAAAAGCGGCGATTTCACCATGCAATCCGGGCATGACGCCTATGTAGATATTATGAAAAAACTTCCTGAGGCGACAGCTATATTCGCCGCCAATGACGAAATGGCAATGGGCGTTATAATGGCAGCCTTGAATGACGGCAAAAAGATTCCGGAAGAAATTGCTGTGGCAGGCTATGACAACATTAGATTTTCAAGTTTGTTCTGGCCAAGCCTCACGACTGTCTCACCACCCGTCATAGAGATGGCAGATTATGCAACGGGCCTTCTTATTAGATTAATTTCAGGTGAGACAGTTAAAAACAAAAGTCATGAATTTGTTTCTGAAATAATACTCAGAAAAAGCACCAACAAAAAACAATCATCTAAGAAATAAAGTTGAAAATAATTCTACAAGTATTTCAATAAGCTTAAATTGACAGCGTTGTCATTAAAGAGTAATTTATTTTTTAATCATTCTGAATTAGAGTGGTCAAATAACTCCTAGATATTAGGTAAATAATATGGCCAAATTTGTTCCTGTCGGATCTTTTGATATTGTCATTTTCGGTGTTACGGGCGATCTATCAAAACTGAAACTCATACCAGCTCTATTCCATAGATTTCGCGATGGACAAATAGACCGCTCCAGCAAAATCATTGGTATATCGAGGCAGTCTCTTGCCGCAGAAGAATTCCTGGAATTAGCACATGATGCCTGTGTTAAATCAACATTGAAGGATGAAGAGTTTCCAGCCGATATGTGGGCAGAGTTTGCGTCTATGCTCACCTATATTGAAATGGATGCAACCCAACAATGTGATCAATGGACAGTGTTAAAAGATCTTATTTCAGCTAAGGATCAACCTTGCATCTTTTATTTGGCAGTCTCCCCGCATTTATATGTTCCAATTTGTAAAACCATTGCTGAGACAGGGACTAAATCTGAAAACGCCCGTGTTGTATTAGAAAAGCCGATAGGAACAGATCTACAGTCTGCAATCGAAATTAATCAGGGCGTCCGTGCCGTGTTCGATGAAGACTCAATTTTCCGCATGGATCATTATCTCGGAAAAGAGACAGTTCAAAATCTATTAGTGTTAAGATTTGCAAACACGATTTTTGAACCTCTCTGGTCCAATCATTCTATTGATCATGTTCAAATTACCGTCTCAGAGACCCTTGGTGTCGAAAATCGTCACGAATATTATGATAAGTCCGGCGCTGTCCGAGATATAATGCAAAACCATTTGCTTCAACTTCTTTGCCTCACGGCTATGGAAGCGCCTATTTCCCTCAAAGCCGGGGATGTTAGGGAAGAAAAAATCAAAGTTTTACGTGCGCTCAAAGGTTTCGACGCACAATCGGTTCTCAAGGAAACAGTTCGCGGACAATATGTCAGCGGTAATGTCGAAAAACAGGCTGTAAGCGGATATACAGAAGGCCTGCCGGATAAACTAAAAAACAGTACTACGGAAACTTTCGTAGCTATCAAAACTGAGATTGAAAATTGGCGCTGGGCAGGCGTACCTTTTTACCTGCGCACCGGGAAGAGAATGGCGGCGCGCCGCTCAGAGATAGTTATTCAATTTAAACCCCTACCCCATAATGTTTTCGGTGAAGGTATCAGAGAACCGAACCGACTTATTATACGACTTCAACCGGATGAAGGCATGCGCCTCTACATGCAAATTAAAGAGCCTGGCCCGGGTCACTTGGCCTTAAAGTCTCTTCCGCTTGATTTATCCTATGCGGAAAGCTTTGCTGAAGTGAGCTACCCCGACGCCTATGAACGGTTACTTATGGATGTAGTACGCGGCAACCTCTCCCTTTTCATGGGACATAACGAGGTTGAGGCAGCATGGCAATGGACAGATAACCTTCTGCAATCGTGGGATAAAGCAAACCAACCTATGGAAACATATATGGCCGGTACTAATGGCCCATTACAATCCGCAATGTTGCTAGATCGTGAAAATCGCGCTTGGTGGGAAGAAAAGGCCTGAAATGACCATTCAACATCCAAAGATTGAGGTTTTTGATACACGTGAACAACTTGATGGTGTCGCAGTTGATAGAATTTCAAAAATGCTCGACGGACAGAGCAAAAATGGTGGCCGGGCATGCACTCTCTTTATGTCAGGTGGCAGCACACCGGGACCTGTATATGACCGACTGTCAGAGGTTGACTTAAACTGGCGTAATATTTACGTCGCACCCGCTGATGAACGATGGGTGGATGAGAGAGACCAAGGATCTAACGCTCGCACCATTAAGCAAACGTTGAAAAAAAATCGCGCCGGTCATGTAAATTTTATACCTATGAAATCTGAACACTCTTCACCAGATGCTGGCGCACTCAGCATTGAGATGAATTACCAACAGTTACCAAGGCCTTTTTATATTGTTCTAGGCATGGGCTCTGACGGGCATATTGCATCATGGTTTAAAACGGCTCCGGAGTATCAATCCTTGATTACCCGTCGCGATAAATTTCTTGTTGCGCCAATTCACCCCGAACAAAATGAAATTACAGGGGCTTACACTTCACGCATGACAATCACACCCTATACTCTGCATATGTGCCAGAAAGCTATTTTAATGATAACGGGTAAAGATAAGCATGATCTGCTTACTGCTTGCCTTGAACAGCCGGACAAACATTTGCCTGTGAACCACGCTATTAATATTTTAAAATCCAAACTGACTATCCTTGCAACAGTCTAACTTTACGGCCTAATTTTGAAATAGGCTACTTACGCGCTCGGTAATAAATATGACCCAAAAAAAAATCATAGAGATAACTGAAAAGATAGCTTCGCGCTCTCAAGCAAGCCGGACTGATTATCTCAATATGATTGAAGAAGCCCAAACAGCACATAATTCCAAAGGTCTCTCTGCGGGCAATGTCGCACATGCGACAGCGGCCTGCCCTGTTGCAGATAAAAAATCTATGATTGCAGGAGACTGGGCGCATCTTGCTATCGTTACGGCCTATAATGATATGCTCTCAGCGCACCAACCCTATGAGCGATACCCAGAACTTATTCGCGGCTTTGCAAGAGAATTTAATGCAACAACACAAGTTGCCGGCGGCGTGCCGGCAATGTGTGATGGTGTTACCCAAGGTCAACCGGGAATGGAATTATCTTTATTTTCCCGTGATGTGATTGCCATGTCTACTGCCGTTGCCTTATCCCACAACACATTTGATGCAGCAATTTATCTTGGTATTTGTGACAAGATTGTCCCCGGATTGTTAATGGGCGCCCTTCAATTTGGTCATCTACCAAGCATATTCATTCCATCTGGCCCCATGCCATCCGGCCTTGCCAATGAAGAAAAAAGTCGTGTGAGAAAAGCTTATGCGCGCGGCGAAGCAAGCCGAGAAGAGTTGCTCGAAACGGAGATGAAAAGTTATCATAGCGCCGGCACTTGTACTTTTTATGGCACAGCTAATTCAAACCAGATGCTCATGGAGATCATGGGGTTACATGTCCCGGGGGCTGCTTTTGTTCCACCGGAGACAGATATACGTGATGCCCTCACCCGAGTGGCGGTCAAACAACTTGTTGAAAATGCTCAAAAAACGCAGACCAAAAATTGCCTTGCCGAAATTGTTAATGAAAAGTCTATTGTTAACGCAATGATTGGGCTGCTCGCTACCGGCGGTTCCACCAATCACACTATTCACTTACCCGCTATTGCTCGCGCAGCTGGTATACTTATCAACTGGGATGACTTTGACGAGCTTTCACAAATTGTGCCGCTTATTTGCAAAATATATCCAAACGGCAAAGCAGATATTAATCAATTCCATGCCGCAGGTGGCATGAGCTATGTCACCCGCACACTTCTTGATAATGGTTATCTTCATAATGACGTCAAAACCGTTTTGGGAGATGGGCTGGAGGCCTTCGCATCAGAGCCGGTCCTAAAAAACAATGAAATTGAATGGCGAGCTGGTCCTACAACATCTGGCGATGCAAGCATCATCTCCGATGCTAAAACGCCGTTCAGCGCTAATGGCGGACTACGAACCGTATCAGGAAATCTCGGCCGCGGTGTCGTGAAGGTTTCAGCAGTAAAACCGGAACACTATCTGATTACCGCTCCGGCTCGTGTATTTTATGATCAAAATGATGTTGTCACGGCTTTTGAAAACGGGGAATTGGAAAGAGATGTTATTATCATTCTTCTCGGGCAAGGGCCAAAGTCCAATGGAATGCCTGAACTTCATAAACTCACGCCGCCACTGGGTGCTTTGCTTGAAAAGGGCTTTAATGTCGCTTTAGTAACAGACGGCAGAATGTCCGGTGCATCAGGAGCTGTTCCCGCTGCAATACAGATCACTCCGGAAGCTTCGGAAAACGGTTTTATAAGCCTCGTCAAAGACGGTGATATGATTTGTCTGGATTGCACTAATGCTTCGCTCACAAATCTTGCTGAAGACTTCTCAGTACGTGAAATAAAATCAGATGTTACGCGGCCTTCCCACAAGACGATGGGGCGTAATTTGTTTAGCCCCTTCCGAAATGCTGTTTCCGGCGCCGAGAGCGGTGGTTCAGTTTTCTTTGAGGATAAGTAAAATGATACTTGTGGGGGATATCGGGGGAACGAATGCACGGTTTGCAATCGCCATGGAAACCGACAGCAAAAAAATTGTTATCAGTGATTATGAAAAGTTCAAAACCCGGGAGTTCAAACAATTTGATGAACTTCTTGAAAAATTTGTCGTGGGTATAAAGCACAAGCCTCACAAGGCTATTTTAGCAGTCGCCGGCCCTGTTAAAGATGGCAAGGCGAAATTTACAAACCAAAATTGGCTCGTTGATAACAAGCTCATTGAAGAAAAATGCCGCATTTCCTCTGTCGAAATAGTTAACGATTTTGCGGCGATGGCTATGGCAGTACCGAAAGTAGGCGAAGAAGGTTTTATAGAGATTAATCGTGGCGAAGCCCACGCGGATGCGCCTATTTTGGTGTCTGGCCCCGGCACGGGATTCGGATCATGTATACTTGTATCCCAAGGCAATTCATGGCGCACCCTGCCCTGTGAAGGAGGTCATAGCCTGTTTAGCCCACGAGATGAAACGCAGATTGAACTTGTTAGGATTTTACAGCGCAGTAACCCTAATATTTCAGTCGAGAATTTTTGTGGAGGCAAGGGGCTTAATGATCTCGCTCAGGCAGTATGTGAGTTGAAGGGACATGAGTATCAAGAACTTAGCCCTCACGAAATTTTGGAAAAGTCCGTGACTGGTGAAGAACCTTATGCGAGCACATGTACCATACGTGCTGAGGCTATTATGTCCTCTTTAGCCAATATGGCGCTTGTGACAGGCGCACGCGGTGGGGTGATTATTGCCGGTGGCGTTGCCAAACATTTAGTGAATTTTTTATCTTCTAAGAACGCTCTCGAAGCCTTTACTTCAGTATGGCCTCATAATGATATGCTGAAAAATATACCAATTAAATTGCTGATAGAACCAACCGCACCACTTCTTGGAGCTGCAGCCTTTGGCTTCACCCGAAATTAAAAAGAAATACATATGACAGATTTAAATAAGATACTCTACGCCATAAAAGCCAAACCAATTGTTCCTGTTCTTACAATCCACGATATCAATCATGCAGTGCCTCTTGCAGATGCTTTTGCTGAGGCTGAAATTGATACATTGGAAATTACATTCAGAAGCGAACAAGGTGCCGCCGCCATTGAAAAAATCAAAACAGAGCGGCCGGATATTATTGTTGGCGCTGGCACAGTAATTAATTCGCAGAATTGCCAAACCGCGATTAACTGCGGCAGCGATTTCATAGTTACACCCGGTGCAACTGAGGAATTACTCACCATTTTATCTAACTTATCCATTCCTGCTATTCCAGGCATATCTACTGTAAGTGAAGCCATGAATGCGCTGGAAAAAGGGTTTGGCTATCAAAAACTATTCCCTGCCGGCATTGCGGGTGGCCCAGGGTTTTTAAAGTCTATTAATGCACCTCTACCCCAAGTTAATTTTATGCCCTCTGGCGGTATCTCTCAAAATAACGCAGGAGATTACCTGTCCCTAAATAATGTTTTTTGCGTCTGCGGGACCTGGATGGTCGATAAAGAAATGATTAAGCAAGAAAATTGGGCAGACCTTACTGATTACATTAAACAGCAAACTACTCTTAAATTTCTGAGTTAATTTTTATTAACATCACGACATTTTTACCGATGCAAATAAGCTAAAATAATTTTGACAACGCTGTCAGTTTTACTTAAATTATTTACTATAAGAAAAACAAAACCCACCATTAAATGAATTGAAAAGGGCTTATAATGACGATCAATATTGCCATTAACGGATTTGGCCGCATTGGTCGCATGGTGCTGCGCAGTCTTATTGAAAACAACGTTAAAGGTCTTAACGTTGTTGCGCTGAATGACCTCGGGTCATTAGAAACCAATATTCACCTTCTCAAACATGACAGCATTCACGGCAGTTTCACCATGCCGGTGAGACAATTAAAGTCTGGATTAAAAATCGGCACACATAATATTGCCTGCCTTTCTGAGCGCGATCCTGCTAATCTCCCATGGGAAAAATTAAATGTTGATATTGTGTTGGAATGCACAGGCATTTTCACATCTCGGGACGGCGCACAAAAACATCTTCAAGCGGGCGCAAAAAAAGTGCTTATCTCCGCCCCGGGTTCCGACATTGATTTGACGGTTGTTTACGGTGTTAATCACAAAAAAATTAATCGTAAACATTCGATAGTCTCCAATGCGTCATGCACAACCAACTGTCTCGCCCCGGTTGCCAAAATATTAAATGACAAATTTGGTATCGTTAAAGGACATATGACAACCATTCACGCCTATACAGGCGACCAAAACCTGCTCGACACGGTTCATAAAGATCCCCGCCGCGCGCGCGGTGCCGCATTATCTTTAGTACCGACCTCGACAGGGGCGGCCAAAGCAATTGGCCAGGTTTTGCCTGAACTCTCGGGAAGACTTGAGGGCACGGCTGTCCGTGTCCCTGTTCCGAATGTATCGGTTATTGATCTCGTATGTGAACTGAAAAAAAACATCAGCGTTGACGATATTAACAATGAAATGAGTAAAGCATCCAAAGGGCCAATGAAGGGCGTTTTGGATATTAATTCAGCACCGCTGGTTTCAAGCGATTTTAATCACAACCCGCATTCCTCCATTTTTGACACGACGCAAACCCAACTTATTGGGAAAAAAATGGCGCGCGTTATGAGTTGGTATGACAATGAATGGGGGTTTGCAAACCGCATGCTGGATGTCGCTAAAGCAATGGGGAAAAATTAAATCCCGGTCATTAGCAAAAACATAGAAGTCATTAGTATTGTAATTAGGGAGTATTTGTTATGTTTATAAGTCGTTTTTTTGCACTCACTTTTGCCTGCCTAACCTTAATTGGGTGGAGCGAACAAACCAAAGCGAACCCACTTATAGGTGCTTGGGAAATATCGGAAAGTAAATGGAATAATGAGGCTAGTCAGTTGCCTGAACCCCGTGCAGTAAAAATTTATAGCACGGAAAACGTTATGTACTCTTACTACGATTTGCAAAAGCCGGATCAAGTACTTATTGGCGCAGGTAGCTATAGCTATGTTGATGGCGTCGTTTCGGAAACAATTTCCAATCATTCGAACAAAGAATTAATCGGTAGTATCTTCAAATTTGAAATCAGCATGTCTGATGACAAAAACACTTTCCGTCAAACTGTGATGTTTGGTGAAAACAAGCTGGAAGAAACCTGGCGTCGGTTGGACTAATCCTTTTTCCGAACAATCTTGAATTGTTCAGGAACTTCAAATGTCCATGTGTTTTGATTTAAATCAACTGAGCCATTTAGTCTTTTTTCAACAATCTTATCGATGATGCTGATTGATTTGCTGGCCATGGCAGGAAAGTTATCAAAACCGTTATTATTAAAGCCTTTCCTGGTACGATGAATATGATATTCGGAAGACAGTGTTCTTCCGAATATTTTTTCAAGCTCTTCTTTGCCCAACATAAACCCAATTAAACCTGCCCATGTAGCTGTTGGATTATCTGTGTCCCAACCAGCTAACGTGCCAATCTTAACAGTCCTCTTGAAGTCACCTTCTCCATAAAAAAGGCTGATTAAACTCGCTCCAAAATTAATACCAGCCGCAAAACAACCATTACAATACAAATTACGCGACGTCATATCATATCCATCGGCTTGTTGAATTTGATACCGTTCATAGAGTCTATCTCGCGCCTCTTCCCATTTAATACCTCGGTCATAATCAGCTTTCACAAAATCAAACATGCCGGCTGTGTATGAGTCTTCAGGTAATATACTGCGCGCCTTGTCAGCCATACTGAACAAGGCGTCCTTATTTTTCATTTTTTTAATAAATGGTGATGAGGCTTGTGCATGCATCACTACATAAAATTCTGCTGCAAGTGCCGCCTCTCCTCGTGCTGTTGTCTGAATTGGCATCTTAGCCAAATCTAAAGCCAATAAAGGATTAGCAGGTGCAAACAACCCAAAAATTTCTGTCGTCAGTTGTGCGTCAATCATCTCCCAATGGGGGTTTAAATCAGGTTGGCTAGTTTTAGGAGGTATCACGCCCTCCAACATTAATTCGTGAGCACGTTGATTAGATACCCAGAGATAGTTTTCAAACACTCCATCCTCCTTGCCATAGGGGGTTGGATATTTTTCGTCATAGATATGCGTGATCCATGCTTGCCTTACATCTTCGCCAGACAGTATTGTTAAATCGTTTTGAAATAAATATTCCTGATACATATATTCAATATCCGTATCATCGTCTGAACCCCAGACTTCACCAGGCTCAAGCAATACAAAATCTATCACAGGGGAAATATTACTTTGCTTACCCTCATCCCATATACTGGGAAGGTCATAGGTTCCCCAATCATCACGCGTATAAAAAATTCCATGAATACCAGTGCCGCCAATTTTGTCCATTTCCGTAATACGGCCAGTCCAGTTGCCAATACTTGCACCAAGCCAAAAGCCCTCCATGCGGTCAGCATAAACCGCACGATCAATAATTATTGTGTGTGAGCTTTTGAGGGTATCGGACAATGCCGCACCTGCCCCAATAAGCGGCAATAATGGTAAACAAATCCATGAAAAAAGTCGTCTCATGTTCAGGCAAAATAAATTACAAAAAGGAAAGTACAAACAAGAAGTAAGGCGGAAGATATAAACAATTGCCTATCTTTTAAAATTTCTAAAACTGAATGTTCTTTAACCGACCAAGTCAGATTTTTATCGAGCTTGTCATCTCTTTCGGAGTAACTCGTGTCAAAATAAGTGATCACAAACATAGATATCAGGCACAAAAGACAAATTGGTAAGGGTACATAGAGATAATGAAAGTCAAATAAAGGAATGTAATTTTTAAGAATTACCAAGCTTAAAGAGCCGGATATACCGATAAGCAGCGAATAAAAAGCTGCATTCGATGTAAAGCGTTTATAAAAAATACCCCCTACATATACTGTCACAAGAGGCGTAATAGAGTAGGACAGCGTACTTTGAACATACTCAAAGAGCGTATCGAATTTATCTATTTCACGCGCCCAGAATGCACTGATAATCATAATAACTAATGTAAAAGCACGACTGATAAAAATGAGTTGTTTTTCATCTAGGTTCGGCTGTCGTCGCCTCACAAGATCAAGCGTAAAGATGGTTGTCGCTGCATGAAGAGACGAGTCAGTATTTGAGAGTAAAGCCGCCACGAGGCCGGTCATTGCGAGACCTAATGCTCCTACAGGCAAAAGCTCGGTTAACAAAATCAGATAGACCCTATCCGGTTCATCTATACCGGGAAATAAAACCGCGGCAAAAACTCCGGGTATTACCAGAATAAAAAATACAGATAGCTTTAGAAAACCCGTAAATATCAATCCAAATTGAGCATCGCGTAAACTCTTAGCGCTAAGCCCCCATTGCAGCATATTTTGATTAGCAAACCAGAAATACGCACATAATATTGGAATGCCTGTAATGAGGCCCGGCCATGGCACAGCCCGATCATCTAAAGATCGTATAAGAGAGAAACTTTCCGGCGGTAACCCCGCCTGAAAATCATCAATCAATTGAATAGAAGCAAATGAAAAATAGGCAAGAGTAACAGAGCCGGCGATGATGATAAGGAACTGCAATGAGTCTGTGCGCGAAATGGCTGCTAGCCCACCTACCATAACATAAATACCCGAAAAAATAACTGCCAGCAGAATAATATTGCTGACAGATAGTGACGGGATTAAAGCGCTTAAAATCAATCCGCCGACATAAAGCGCCCCTGCAAGATCAATGAAAATAATCATGAAAATCATGAAAATTGAATAAAAAATCATGACTCGATGATCATATCTCTTATTCAAATACTCCGAGATGGTAAATACACCGCTCCCCAAAAGCATCTTATAGAGAACGATAGCCATAAAAATCAGCGCTAATATACCAATCCATTCATAATTATAGATGGCAATACCCGTCAAATAGGCAGCTCCGGTAATGCCAACCAATGCCGATGCAGAAAAGTTTGTTGCAAAAAGAGATGCACCAACTTTAAGCCAATTTAAATTTCGGCTGCCAAGAAAAAAGTCCTCAAGCGTGTCGTGGTTTCTTTTACCCGCAAGACCTAAAAATAAAATTGTTGCGAGCGTAACAATTAAAATTGTGTAATCCACACCAACCAAAAGGGCACCTCATCACGCATAACATACGCGCTATTTTAATTTTTGTGGCAACCTTTTCTGGTCTGCTTGTCGAGCCCACATTCATAAACTCTTACCCAGTCTACGACAAATTGCTTAGGGAATGATTGGGTGATAAAGCCGACATCATTATGCTCTTCAGGCCATTTGCCACCAACAGCAAGATTCAAAATCAAATGAAACGGGTGATCAAAAGGAGCATGCTCACTCGGATTACCCTTTTCTGGAATGGTTGACCAGTCGGCAGAGGTCAAGGTTGAAAAATGCTGACCATCCACATACCAGTCCATCCTGCCTTCGCTCCATTCAAGAGTATAAACATGAAAACCGTCTACCGGGGCAGGTAATGAAATATTCGTTCCTTTTTGAATGTTATTAGGTGCTGATCCGCCAAAATGCAGTGTGCCATAGACACGATCTTCGCGGCCTACACTACATTCAGGGCATGATGCCGACAAATTGATCGCTTCCATAATATCAATTTCGCCGGATGCAGCCCAGCCGCCATATCGCCATTCTTCAGGCAACATCCAGAAAGCCGGCCACATGCCCTGCCCCATGGGCAATTTCATACGGGCTTCAAAGCGTCCGTATTGCCAAGCTTGCTTACCTCGTGTCGAAATTCGACCTGACGTATAGGCCTGCCGTTTTTTTTCAAATGTTTTGCTAGATGTGGGGTTTGGGATGTAACCATCACGTGCAAGTTGCGGCACAGCAAGCCCTTTAGCCCTTTTTTTAAGAGCAGTAATTTTCAAGAAGCCATCCTCTAGCTTCACATTTTGCTCTTTATCTGTGTAGCATTGGCGTTCGTTATTCCCGCCACCCCAGCAATCCACATCATAGGTCCATTTTGATAAATCCAGCTTCGAGCCACCAAATTCATCTGACCAGATTAACTCCCATCCACGTAATTCAGGAGTCTCCGTATTTGCGGGCGACATAAATATTGCTATTAAAACCGCAGTGAAAAAACAAAATCTGGTCATTAATGTTCTCTTTTTATTATTTATTTGAAACTACGCAGTTTCAGTCACGCCACAATACTGTTTGACGTAATCATGATGCATAGGAAGGTTTTTAACAGTCTTTTCAACACCTTCTCTAATTGTCTTCAAAAACAGGTTCATCTCTTGATCTGTCATTTTTGATGCAATCGGGTGATGCGCCTCAGGCATTATACCCTGCCCTAACATGACTTGAATCCAAGAGTTTTCAGCGAATAATTCATCACTCTGTCGGAATACCCTACCAGTCTCTCTAAACAGTTCTATTTTCTGCTTAAGGCTATCAGTCAACTTAATATCAGCGCACATTTTCCAGAATGGATCATCACGTTCATTTGCTATGTAATGCAAAACCAAAAAGTCTCGGATTGTTTCCATATCCCAATCAGCTTGATTATTGAATTCATCAATATCTCGTTGAGATATCTCCTGATATGGCATCATTCGAATAAACCGCAAAATATTACGCTGAATAAGGTGGATACTTGTGGATTCTAATGGCTCCATAAAACCACTTGAAAGCCCCACAGCAACACAATTTTTATGCCATTGTTTTTTGCGTGTTCCTGCACGGAACTTAATGAAATTTGGATCCGTGATTGTTTTCCCGTCTACAGTCTGCAACAGTTTATCAAGCGCGCCATTTTCATCCAGAAAATCATTGCAATACACTATACCATTACCGGTACGGTGCTGGAGTGGAATGCGCCATTGCCATCCCGCTTCATGGGCAATAGAACGTGTATATGGCACGGCTGGCCGCGTGGACTCTGTTTGAACAGCTATCGCACCATTACAAGGCAACTGATCCGTCCAATCCTCAAATTCAATGCCCAAGGCCTCACCAATCAAAAGACCTCGGAAGCCCGTACAATCAATAAAGATATCCCCTTCAAGGGTTATGCCATTATCCAGATCAAGAGAACTGATAAATCCGCTTTCACCATTGAGATTAACTTTATTAATTTTGCCTTCAACACGCTCAACACTGTTCTTCTCAGAGAAGCGTCTTAAAAATTTAGCGTAACGTGAAGAGTCTAGATGGAAGGCATAACTCATACCCTCATTAGGAAGATGTGAAAATTTATTATCCAATGCCGCTTTAAGCTCAAGACAATAATCATCATAGGAAATATTATGACCTCTTTTTAAGCCATTCAGCCAAAAGTGTTGAAAACCACTTGTCCAATGATCTTTACCCGTAGTGCCGAATGAGTGAATATATTTTTCACCATCTACCCTCCAGTTTTCAAAGCTAATACCAAGCTTAAATGTAGCTTGAGTTTCACGCATAAATTCGTTTTCAGGAATATCCAGCATCCGGTGAAAAGTAATGATAGGTGGAATTGTTGCCTCGCCGACACCTACCGTACCGATTTGCTCTGACTCTACGAGCTTAATATCGACCAAGTCGCCAAGCGTTTTCGATAATGCCGCAGCTGCCATCCAACCAGCAGTTCCCCCGCCGGCAATAACAATCTTGCGCAGTTTAAAATCATTTTCTTCTGACATGTCCAAACTCATTAGCTTAAAACCTCTAGTAAATAACTCTTAATTTTTCGTGCCAAATCTGAATTAATTGTACTCAAAATACCTCTACCTTTTTCAGGAATATGAGACACATTTTCTTCAGTATTGTTGAATACATAATACTCAAATAATTGCTTCCAGTGATGTTTTTCAGGGTGCGGCAAATCGCGTATCGTCGCGATGGCTAATTTCATTGCAGCGTCAGGACCACCAAGAAATACCGGTTTTTCCCGCCACCAAAAATTTAACATAACGTTAAAATCATCCAGCCCTTCAACTGCATGCCACCACATACTCGGAATGTATATGATATCTCCCGGTGACAATTCAGCAGTAAGGGCTTGCTCAAGCGCCTTAGCAAATTTCGGATATTTTTTAAAATCCGGATTTTCTAAATCAACCATACTCACCGCGCGCCCTGCAGGTGTGAAGTCTATTGGCCCTAGATAAAGGTTTTCAAATTGCGCGGGCGGCATGAGTGTAAACTTTCTGCGCCCACCAATTACGCAAGCTACATTGCTCGGAAAATCATTATGCAAAGGCACCTGTATCTTATTTCCAATCCATAAGCCCGCACGGCAATTATCTCCTGCTAAATAGGCAGGTGTCTCAGATAATAAATTCTCAAAATATTTATGTATCTCTAAAGAGCTGAGGTAGAGCGCAACATCTTCGCCCGCATCCCGAATTTCATCAAAATAACCAAGCACAGTCTCAAAGGGTGCTCTACGTTCAACGAAATTAACTCCCATATCTCGATTATAAAAGATCTTCCCTTTTTGCTCCGGTTCACCGATGGCAAAAACAAACTCACGCTTTAAGCTAAACGATAAAAGATACTGCTTTAACGCCGAAGCGGATTCACGCCCCTTCTGAACCAGAGGCCAGTCACTATGCAATTGACGAACAACAAAAGGACGACCTGAAGCAAATCCCTCTTTCAAAGCATCAGGATCATGTGATGATATCTCAGCTATTTGTTGAACAGACATAGACCCCCGAAACCCTCCTAAGTTCGGAAAATCAATATTCATTTTCCAAGTTTAAGATTTTTTCTTTCAATCAATCCGGTGACACTCGCAAGTGACGCTAAAGCCATATAAGTGGGCATCAAATACCCTTTGCCGCGCATTTCAAGCAGCAAGTTATCTTCCAGATTCTTGAACCGGTCTTCGTTAATCGTTTGAAAACCTGTCAACCTGTTAAGCGATTGATCATCAAGCGCGACATCAAGAACAAAAGGCTCAAGCAAATCGTATTTAACCAACCACTCAACATAGCCTTTACAAGTTTCAAAACCAAAATGCAGCATTTCCATATTCTTGACGGTGTTTTGAAGGAATTCGGATTCCATCCCCATCTCATCAAAAATACGAACGCCGTCTGTATCACTCTCATCGGCAATGAGAGGACTATCGAGATCTACAAATACGCGTCCATCACTTTCATTATCCTCATTAGCACGGCCAATGATAAAAGGCTGAACATCAAGAGCGAGTGGAATATAACTACAATCCCACCCCGCTTCACTTACAAATAAATTCTCAGATGGCTCAAGGCCCAGAAGAGCCACAGGCGTAAATTTTTCATTCTCGGGGTTTTTTTGAAAAAATATTGGATAATGCGTCTGTATATTCCTGAACTCAACTGGGAATGTCGCGCATACGCTTACCCCAAAGGCGAGGTGAGCATTTTTATCTTTCTTCAGTTTGAGGTCTTTATGATTTTCTTTTGTTAGCAAAACGACATTTGTCATAAAAATCACTTTTAATAATTAGAATTAAATTCAGTTTAAAAGAAAAGGGGGCAGGTTAGTCAAGCCTCAAATGAGAACTAATCTAACCTGCCCACCAAAGTGTGTTCAGTCTAACCTACGGATAGGTCTAGTAAGTGTAACGCAGACCGAAATAGTATCTTGCAAAGCCCGGGGCTGCAAAGAATGTATACGAAGAGTCTCGTCCATGCGTACGCGGCAGATCCTCTTCCGTCATATTGATACCATCAAAGAATACAGTAACATTATCATTGACCCTGTAGCTCGCGCTTACATCAATTTGTTCGTATTCCTCAACGTAAGTTGGATGGTTGCCAGTCGCATTCAAGAATGTGTCGCGCCAATTATAAGCGATACGTGCTTGAATACCATCTTTGTCATAGTAACCAACAAGGTTCGCACTATCACTCAAGCCGACAAGAGCAAACTGGTTACCGGCAGCAGCATTGACTGTGTTGTCATATTCTGCTGACCCATCAACGATTGTGTAGTTAGCCACGAAGCCAAAACCTGTATCGGTGAAATCATGTTGCCATGCAATTTCCCAACCATCGATTGTTTCTTCATTGGCTCCGTTCGTTGGTGCCGTAAAGCGGAATGGAATATCCGGATCTGCAGACAGACCATTAATAACAGTCAAGCCGTTTGCATCGACGCTAGTTGACTCTGGGTAATTAGCAATGATCCAGTTTCTTACAGCGTTAGCATCTGTATCACCGAGAGCGGCAACTGCAGCATCATAACGTGGACCCTGACCAGGGTGACCAACATTAAATGGCGCCACATCAACATTACCGGAAGTAATCCAATTGCTTACATCTTTGGTAAAGTAACCAACAGAGAAGTAACTGACATCACCATAGTAATACTCAGCTGACAAATCGAGGTTTTCAGACTCGAATGGAAGCAACTCAGGGTTACCACCTGAACCTGTACCGCGGTCAATACGGAAAAGTTGGTCAACAGTATAACCAGCCTGCAAGTCTGAATATGTCGGGCGTGTGATAGTCTCACTCCATGACATACGGAACTTGATATCATCCGTAAAATCAAAATCAAAATCCAATGAAGGAAGTTGGTAATCATATTCGGCAGTCTGAGTTAGGAAGTTTTCACCTGGCGCAAAACCGAGATAAAACTCGTTCGCAGTCGCCCAGTTCGACGCAACAGGCACCTGACTTAAGGCTGTGGATGTAACTTCAGTTTCTTCGTGACGCAGACCGGCGACAACATTAGCCGGACGACCGAAAAGCTCAAATTCCTTATTCAACTGAATGTAGAAGGATGTTGTTTCTTCTTCCAAAGTCCGGTTGTTACCAGTGTAACCTGGGAAACAAACATTATCAGTTCCACAAACATTATAGTTAGTTCTTAGGAACTCTGCAGTTTCCGCAAAGTCAAAACGGTGGAACTGAGAGATTAACTGATTAGCGCCGCTCATACCATCAAATGCACTTTGCAAATTAGTCAGTTTGAACAAGTCGTCTGGCGTATTTGCTGGTGTGTTTCCTGGAATTCCACCCCATGTGTCATTTTGACGGAAGCCATATTTTGACTCAATTTCATTTTCAATAATTGAAACACCGAAATCGATACTGTCAATGTAGTCATTAACCGTGTCATTATTGGTAAAGTCATATGAACCATGAACCTGACCTTGGTCAATGTCTGACTTCATGTAGGCATAACGGAAGACATTACCCGTGAACTGACGACTAGCAGAACTGAAAAGTGTTGCCTGATCAGTCTGACCAGTGACGGACATGATTGGCAAACCACCAGAGAAATCAATACCCTGACCTGCAAGCTGGATGGCTGCAGTACCGATATCATTGTTTGAGCCATATTCGCTATTTGGCTTAGACTCGGAAGATGACCGGTTGTAATCAAATACCAAGCTGAGGTTTTCAGTTGCCTGAACCTCAAGATTCAAACCAATACTATCAAGAATATTTTCATTAGCCGTCAGACCTGCACCCATTGAGAAATCGGAAGGCGCAGCAGCATCGAATGTTTCAGTATAAGAAACGATTGGAGTAGGATTACCATCACCCCAAACAGATGCAACATTGCCATGGTTAAACCAGATGCTGACATTGTTACGTCTTTCTTCGATTTCATAAGTTGCCTTAAGAATATCGACTGTTGCCGTAATTTTTTCATTTGGCGCATATTGGAAAGTCAGAAGACCGTTGAAGCGTTCTGAGTCATAATCCTTAAGGGCATAACCCATGTTTTGCGGAATACGATATACATCTGTATCACCCGGGCCGTTAGTAACCGTGTGATTGTCGTTTCCAACAATTGAACCCCAATTGCCTTCAGCGCCGTAATAAGCATCACGCCACCCTACTGTCGCTTCATTAACACTGCTTTCACGCTCTTGTGAAATCAGAGACAGAGAAACACCGAATGTGCCTTCATTAATGTCCCATGTGTTTGAAACAAGCGCAGAAATTTCTGGAGTCTCCGAAGAGCCACCATTACTAGACTCGTCACTGACAATTTTATATGAACCTGTAGCTTTGAAACCAGGATCATCAAGAGGGCGGGTTGTATTGATATTAATGACCGACCCGATACCGCCACTGGGAACACCCGCACGACCTGTTTTATAAATTGAAAGGCCTGCAACTGACTCAGATGCAAGATTGGCAAAATCAAATGAACGAGAAGAAGGAGCACTTGCGCCATCACCAAGCGTAGATGTAGCCAATTGGCGTCCGTTGAATGTTACAAGGTTGTATTCAGGACCGAAACCACGAACAGTGACGGTAGACCCCTCACCTCTTTGACGGTCGATTGAAACACCTGAAATTCTTTGAAGCGACTCAGCCAAGTTTGTATCCGGGAACTTACCCATCTCTTCAGCTGAAATGGCGTCAACGATACCTTTAGCATTACGCTTAATATCACCGGATGATTTAAGACTTTTCCGGATACCCTGAACAATAAGCTCGTCTACTTCCTCAACACTCTGTTGAGCTGACGCAACATCAACACCCATTGAAATTGCAGCAACCGAAACCCCTGCAAGCAATGAATGTTTAAATGCTTTTTTGGCAAACAAATTAGGCATAAGTTTTCCCCCTCTATACCAAACCAATTAATTTCTAATCAGAAAACTAAAATTGTCTATCGTTGTCAATTATATTTACAGAGGAAAGACAATTATGGTGTGACTAGCGTCAAATTTGTTACATTTATGTAACACAAATAGCTCTCAGACCTCAAAATAACGCCTATAGGGTAAGTTTAAAAAATATTATTTATTAAATATAAATAGCCCGGATTTATAATTGGCTTGATTCTCTCACATACAATTTGTGAGGCAAAACACGAACTATCGGGTCAAAATTCTGGGATTTTGGAAAGTTATTCAGTTGCTGCATTGCCTCTGCAGCCATTTTTGAGAAAGGCTGAGCTACGGATGTTAATTGTGGCCAAAGGACTTTTGAAATAAACGAGTCATCGAAGCCAGCTATCGCAACCTGCTCCGGAACGCTTAGCCCCATTTTGCTCGCAACCATCATCGCGGCAGCTGCCATTTCGTCATTAGAGCAGAAAATGGCGGTTGGACGGGTATTTTCAGGCAATGATAGCAGTTCTTGAGTGCATGAAAGCGCCTTTTTATAATCAAAACCACCTTCTTTGATAAAATTAGAACGTATCGGCAGACCCGCATCTTTGAGCGCTTTTTCATACCCGCGCTGGCGTAATAAGCTTGCAACGTGCATAACATCACCAGTCAAATGTGCAATTCGTGTATGCCCTTGATTTATTAAGTGTTTGGTTATCTGTATTGCCGCTTTTTGCTCATCAATCACAATAGAAACACATGATGGAAAAGTCTGAGAAGGTGAGATGAGCACAAAATTTACACCACGCTGGCGCAAAAGCTCATGCACCTCTTCCGAGTCACAAAGCGGTGGAACCAATACAACATTTTTAATTTTTGTCTTATCGAGAAAACGACCAACCTGGCTAAGCCAATCCCGATCACTTTCATCCAGCAATTCAGCTACCAAATAACGCCCAGCATTAAAGCAAGCTTCCAGAAAGGCCTGGTTTAGCCCCGATTGATAGCCACTGGTCGGGTCGCCATACATCAAACCAACACTGAGCGTATCCCCTAGACGCATTTGTCTGGCTATCGAACTCGGTGAATAGTCAAGTTCATCCATTGCTTTCTGAACCTTATCGCGCGTATTTTTGCTCACATGACTGTAATCATTGAGAACGCGAGATACGGTTTTTACAGACACGCCAGCTTTTTCAGCAACATCGTGGATAGTACTCAAAATAACCCTCAAATCGGCATTTGTTGACTTAACTTAGTTTGATTCCAACTGAACCAGGCAAAATTATAGCTAGCAAATATTTTAGAAACACGCCTACAGAAAAAAGTAACAACCATCTCTAATATTTATTTAATTGTCGAATATTGTCCCATAATGCATTGACTTTGTCCAATAAAGACAATAACCATTTCTTGAAGACAATAATTGACAGAAATAACGAGGGAATATCATTTATTTTGGCCATAATTTAGTAATTCTAAAGCAGGTTAGTAATTCACAAATTTAGTTTTTGTGATGATTAACACCTAAACCTACTGAACCAGTGGCAAATCTCCTATCCAATTTAATACCTTCAGAACTTTTGGCTATCACCAAAAGGCCTATCGATACAAATGAGTCAGGGAATTCTAATGTTTAAAAAAAGCGTCGCAAAAAAAACCATTGCAATCACATCTGTTTTCATTGGGTTACAATTAAGTGCATGCAGTGAAGAGAAAACCGCACAATCAGAATTAATACTTGCTCAGATGACGCTTGAAGAGAAAATTGGACAGGTCATTCAGGCTGATATTGCTTCCGTTACGCCTGCTGAAGTTAAAGAATATAACCTCGGCTCTATATTGAATGGCGGTAATTCAGCTCCCGGTGGTGGTAAAACAGCTGAATGGAATGAATGGCTAGCTCTGGCCGATGCCATTTGGCTCGCATCAACTGATACTTCAGATGGTGGTCTGGGAATCCCGGCAATTTGGGGAACGGATGCCGTTCACGGACATAATAACCTACAAACGGCGACAATTTTTCCACATAATATTGGCCTTGGCGCAACACGCGACACTGACCTGCTAGAGCGAATAGGTGCCGTGACCGCACATGAAGTTCGTGCAACAGGGATAGACTGGGTATTTGCACCAACTGTTGCGGTAGCGCGCGATTATCGCTGGGGACGCACCTATGAAAGCTATTCTGAAAACCCCAAGCTTGTTTCAGATCTTGGGGCTGCACTCATTTTGGGAATACAAGGCAAGCCCGGCACTGACACCTATCTTGGCGATAAAAAAACGATTGCTACCGCAAAACATTTTGTCGGTGATGGCGGCACTCAATACGGCATTGATAAAGGGGACACGATAGTTACTGAACAGGAACTGCGTGATATTCACGCCTATCCTTATAAACTTGCTTTCCAAAATGATGTGCAATCCGTGATGGCATCCTTCTCAAGTGTGAACGGCACCAAGATGCATGAAAGCAAAACATACCTGACCGGCCTGTTGCGTGATGAAATGAACTTCAACGGGTTTGTTATCGGTGACTGGAACGGACATGCCGAAATCCCTGGATGTACGTCAACTAATTGCCCTGACGCTTTCCTTGCCGGTGTTGATATGTATATGGCCCCTGAAAGCTGGAAAGGTATTTACGAGTCTCTCAAATCTCAAGTTGAGAGTGGCGTTGTTCCAATGGCGCGTCTGGATGAGGCCGTTCTAAGAATTCTGCAAACAAAATTGAATGCCGGCGTCTTTGAAGCGGGACTACCATCACAACGTCCGGAAACAAAACAACAATCATTAGGAAGTGACGAGCATCGGGCTGTAGCGCGTGAAGCCGTCCGTAAATCTCTTGTTCTTCTGAAGAACAATAATCAAACCCTACCTATTAAACCCGAAACCAACGTTATGGTGGTCGGCGCCGCTGCAAAATCCATGAAGCATCAAACAGGTGGGTGGACGCTCTCATGGCAGGGTAATGATAATGCCAATGATGAATTTAAAACCGGCGAAACCATTTATGCAGGGCTTAAATCTGCCGTTACTCAAATAGGTGGCACGATTAACTGGTCAGTTGACGGGTCTTATGAACAAAAGCCAGACACAGCAATCATCGTCTTTGGGGAAGAACCCTATGCGGAGTTTCACGGCGATAGAATGGATTTAATTTTTGAATTTGAAGGTGATCCTAATCTTAATATTCTCAAACAACTCAAAGCTGAGGGGATACCTGTTGTTTCCGTTTTCATTAGCGGTCGGCCGCTTTGGGTGAACAGCCATATTAACCTCTCCGATGCCTTCGTTGCGGCCTGGCTACCCGGCACGGAAGCTGGCGGGATTGCAGATGTTATGATCGCCTCTTCGGATAGCACGCCACAATATGACTTTGTCGGGCAATTGCCATTTTCTTGGCCTGTTGAAGCAAATGGTCAATTAATTCGCAAAAATGATGGCTCTGCATTTCAATATGGCTATGGTTTGAACTATGAGGATAGTCTGCAACTCGCCGCCCTACCCGTTTCTGACATTTTACAAAAACCTGAAGAAATCTTTTCAGGTAAAATTCTATCCAAGGGTAAAGCAGTCGACCCGCTTGAGTTTTATTTGGGGGACCTTACCAATTCAAACACGCCAGCTCCAATGTTGAACCTTAAGAGCCTTGGCGGAAGCCTTATCTCAGCAGGCACGGATTATCAGGCGCAAGAAGACTCAAGAAAATTAAGCTGGGTAAACAGCAATAAAGCAGAAGCCTCAGCCCGTCTGGCGCGCCCCTTTGATATAACGCAAATGCCTGAATACGATATGCTCGCCCTTACCATGACATTAAAAGTCTCCAAAACTGGCGATGAAGAATTCGTTATTGGGATGACTTGCGGCGAAGACTGTTTCGGGGCACTGCCTATGTCTTCCGTGTTATCAGAACTCCCCCTCAATCAGTGGAAAGAGGTGCTTATTCCCCTCAATTGTTTTGCAAGCAAAGGGCTCGACCTAAAAAATGTTGAAGTGCCGCTATTCATGCAAGCCAATCAAGGTTGGGAATTATCGGTTAATAAAGCAGAACTTGTCAGCTCAAAAGAACTGACAAGTTGTCCGCAATAATTATTTGGTAGCAATCTAGAAGGCTACTACCAGAAAAAAATATAAATACCGGTGAGTAAAACCCCGATTGCAATCGACATTCGATTGAACAGGGCTGCACTTTCAAAACTAATGCCTGAAACATCTACAGGTTGCCCTGGCTCTGGCTCTTTAGTCAGAATTGAGATGATATATCCGGCAGCTATACAGGCAAGGAAGACAATCCAAATACGGATCACAAAAGGAGTATCCGGGGTTGCCAATTTGAGCATAATATTTGATCCGACCGACACAACAAGCATGCCAAAAGCACCTTGTGAATTACATCTTTTCCAGAACATTCCAAGCAGGAAAACTGCAACGATGCCGGGCGCAATATACCCTGTATATTCCTGAATAGTTTGAAACGCGCTCGCCATGCCGCCAAGAAATGGACGCGCCAAGAACACAGCAATCACTATTGAGACCAGAGAAGTTATCCGACCAACTGTCACATAATGCTGCTCGGTTTTTTCAGTGGCAAGATAATCGCGATAAATATCCATGGTGAAAATCGTTGAGATAGAATTCATCATGGAAGCCAGTGAAGAAACAATGGCAGCAATGAGTGCGGCAAATACCAACCCGCGAAGACCTTGAGGCATAAGAGTCATTAATACGCCATATGTGGAGTCCGGCTTAGCCTGAAGTGCCGCCATGTCTAGCTGAGAATTTTGTGCCAACCACAAAGCTGCAATGCCTGGAATAACAACGATTACCGGAATTAGAAGTTTCAAAAAAGCTGCAAAAGCCAGACCTTTACGGGCCTCCTGAAGACTTTCTGCACCGAGAGCCCTTTGAATGATATATTGGTTAAAGCCCCAATAAGAGAAATGCAAAACCCACAGACCGCCTAACAAAGTCCATATACCGGGCAAATCCTGATAACTTGGATTCTCAGGGGATAAAATCATTTTAAAGTGACCCGGAAAATCATTCATGAGGACACCAAAGCCCCCAAAAATACTTCCGCCACCATTTACCATAGATAACAAAATACCTGTAATTGCTGCCCCGCCGACAATAAGAATAATAACTTGAATTATATCGGTAAGCGCTACGGCTTTAAGTCCGCCATAAGTTGAATAAAGCACGGCAAAAGAAGCCAGCCCTATCATGCAATACATAACGCTCCACCCAGTAAGTGCATTAAGCGCCAAGCCCCCAAGCCATAATACAGCTGTCAAATTGACAGAGGTGTAAAGTACGACCCAGAATATTGCCAATAGCAATTTGACCTCGCCACCAAAGCGTGTCTCCAAAAATTGCGGCATGGTGTAGATTTTTTTCTCAAGAAAAATTGGCAGGAAAAACTTCGCGACAATAAGCAATACTAAAGCGGCTTGCCATTCATAAGCCGCAATTGCTAACCCAACGACAAAGCCCTGCCCCGACTGACCAATAATCTGCTCAGCAGAAATATTAGCCGCAATTAGCGAAGCACCAACCGCCCACCATTTAAGGCTGTTACCGGCAAGAAAATAATCTTTACTATTAATTTCGTGATCAGCTGGCGCTCTGGAAACATAAAGAGCGACCCCCATCAATACAGCACCGTAAATTGCAATTACGGATAAATCCAGAAATGTAAGCATTAGCCCCTCCCGACAATGACTTTTCTATCATATTGATATTGATAATTACTTTTTGTGACAACGTTGTCAAACAATCAACTTCTTATGAGATTTTTCTCAGCATTATATGAACCCTTAAGGACTGTATTTACAGCATTAATGGCTAGCTTATTAAAAACTGATGCAAAGAAACAAAACCTCTAAGAGGACGATTGATTCTCTTCTTTTTGCTTTACGAGATCCAGGGCAACATCAACAATCATATCTTCTTGACCGCCAACCATGCGTCGGTCACCTAACTCGACCAAAATAGTTCGAACATCAATGCCATAATCTTCAGCCGCTTTCTCAGCATGCCTTAAAAATGAAGAATAAACACCTGCATAACCAAGAGAAAGGGTCTCCCGATCAACGCGCACCGGGCGATCCTGCAATGGACGCACTAACTCTTCGGCGGCATCCATAAGTTTGTAAACATCACACCCATGCTTCCAGCCCTTCCGATCCGCAGCAGCGATAAATACTTCTAAAGGCGCATTACCTGCCCCCGCGCCCATACCTGCCAATGAAGCATCAACACGGCGTACGCCGTTTTGCACGGCAACTATTGAATTCGCTACACCCAAAGACAAATTGTGATGCGCGTGAACACCGCGTTCAGTTTCGGGGTTCAGCACACGGTCATAGGCTTGCACCCGTGACGCGTAGCCATCCATATCAAGCGCGCCAC
>ERZ802830.766-NODE-766-length-31529-cov-8.7021_pt1 | contig 31529 bp, 27 predicted proteins | sample MGYA00345654_ERZ802830 | MGnify/ENA primary metagenome ERZ802830 (study PRJEB30503, sample SAMEA104212375) | marine metagenome | biome: Westerlies Biome; feature: [SRF] surface water layer (ENVO:00010504) within the epipelagic zone...; material: water... | reverse complement strand
GTGTGTCTTATAACGGAATTTTTGTTGCTCAGTATTTAAATTTACCAGTAAATTTTCTTCCACGTCCACATGCTTATGCTCCGCTACTACTTTCCACAGGCGATTTAAAAATCTGAAGCTCCCCTCAACTCCAGAGCTAGACCAGTCAAGAGACTGATCGGGCGGCGCCGCAAACAACGTAAACATTCGGACAGTATCAGCACCATACTTCTCGATTAAACCTAAAGGATCTACTGTATTCCCTTTCGATTTCGACATTTTTACACCGTCATTGAGAACCATTCCTTGGGTTAATAAACGCTCAAAGGGTTCATCCGAATCCACCAGCCCCTCATCTCTCAACAGCTTGTGATAAAAGCGAGCATACAGCAAATGAAGTATCGCGTGCTCAATACCGCCTATATATTGATCAACCGGTAACCAATAATTAGCTCGGTCATCTAGCATTCTTTCACCTTGATCAGGGCTTGCAAAACGAGCGTAATACCACGATGACTCCATAAAGGTATCAAATGTATCAGTTTCTCTGATGGCTAAATTACCACACTTAGGGCAAGAGACATCCAAAAATTCTGTCATTTTTGTAAGAGGTGAACCAGCTTCATCTAGTTCTACATCTTCGGGCAACAAAACGGGCAAATCTTTTTCTGGTACAGGGACAGAACCGCAAGCCTTACAATTTACCATTGGTATTGGAGCTCCCCAGTATCGTTGGCGCGATACGCCCCAGTCCCTCAGGCGAAAGTTTGTGGTTTTCTTACCTGAACCCTGTTCGCTTAAATATGTAGCAATAGAATCGAAAGCTTCGTCAAAATTTAAGCCATCGAACTGTCCAGAATTTATTACCTTGCCCTTTTCAACAAATGCGCTTTTTTCCAAATCAGCGCTCATGGTGGAATCATTTGGTTCGATTACCAATTTAATTGGAAGATTATATTTTTTTGCAAACTCCCAGTCCCGTTGGTCATGAGCGGGCACGGCCATAACTGCTCCTGATCCATAACTCATAAGGACGAAATTCGCTATAAAAATGGGCAACTCTTCTTTCGTAATTGGATGTATTGCTTTGAATCCCGTATCAATACCCATTTTTTCAAGGGTTGCTAACTCTGCTTCAGCGACTTTCAATCTATTTTGTTCTTCAATGAAATTGGCAAGCTTATTATTCTTTGCTGCTGCTATTTCGGCAAGAGGGTGCTTGGGTGCAACTGCTAAATAAGTCACACCCATCAGGGTGTCAGGGCGGGTTGTGTAAACAGATATTGGCTCCGTACCATCTTTCGCGTCGACTACTTCAAATTCCAGCGTTAATCCTTCGGAGCGACCTATCCAGTTCGACTGCATAGTTCGAACTCTACTTGGCCATCCTTCAAGCTGGGTTAAGTCGTCTAATAGCTCTTGGGCAAATGCGGTAATCTTAATAAACCACTGTGGGATATTTTTCCGTTCGACTAAAGCACCTGACCGCCAGCCACGGCCATCTATCACCTGCTCGTTTGCTAGCACAGTTCTATCAACAGGGTCCCAATTCACCTCAGCTTCTTTTTTGTAGACTAGTCCCTTTTTAAAAAGTTGAATAAAAAACCATTGCTCCCAGCGATAATAATCTTTGTGGCATGTTGCTATCTCTCTCTTCCAGTCGTAGGCATATCCCAATTTCTGCAACTGTTCGCGCATGTAATCTATGTTGTCATACGTCCATTTTGCTGGGGCGACTTTATTTTGTATAGCGGCATTTTCAGCAGGTAGACCAAATGCATCCCAACCCATGGGTTGCAAAACATTCTTTCCTTGCATACGCTGAAATCGAGAGATGGCGTCTCCAATCGCGTAGTTCCTAACATGACCCATATGCAAGTGGCCGCTGGGGTAGGGAAACATCGACAGGCAATAGAACTTTTCCTTTGTAACATCTTCGGACACAGAAAAGCTATCATGCTCACGCCAGTATTCTTGAGCTGAAGCCTCTACTGACTTAGGGTCATATTGTTTTTTTACGTCATTCATCGGTAGCCATTTTTTATCTTCTGTACCTGCTCTAAATAGTATCAACAGAAGGTCGTTAGGGAGCTGAGTTTTAAGCTGACCTCCAAGTTCTTCATTGATATGCTATTTTTTTATTATATCGACGGAGCCGGAATTAACCTTGATTAATTTGATTTGGCGGCTGTCCGCATTTAACACTGTTACTTGAAAAGGTCCGACGGAGGTAATTTCTCCACGTTCTGGGATTCTACCGAACTCTTGTATAACTAGTCCTCCGATGGTTGAAAATTCTTCATCGCTGAAATTAGTTCTAAAATATTCGTTAAATTCACTGAGTGGGGTCAATGCTTTTACAATGTGGTTCTTTTTGTCAAACTCTCTTATGTAATCCTCGTCGTCGATGTCGGTTTCATCTTCGATGTCTCCAACAATCTGTTCTAGCACATCTTCAATCGTAACTATTCCGCACATACTTCCATATTCATCGTTTACAATCGCCATGTGTTGTCTGGTTTCCCTGAACTCTTTGAGCAAGATGTTAAGTCTTTTATCTTCGGAAACAAAAGTTACTGGTCTAATTATGTTACGTATTTCGAAGTTTTCGTTATGGCTCTCTAAATTTACTTGAAGTAAATCCTTAGCAAGCAGAATACCTTTGATATCATCAACGCTCTCGCCAAGCACGGGAAGTCGAGAATGAGAAGATTGGCTCACTAGTCGTACGATTTCCTCGGTGGGAGTATCTGCGGGCACAGAAACCACTTTAGGTCTTGGGATCATGATGTCTTTGACTTGCATGCTAGACACCTGAAGAGCCCCCTCGATCATGCTTAAAGCTTGGCCATCAAGCACCTGATCTTGGGCAGCATTTCGCAAGAGTTCTAATAGGCTGTTGGTATCGGTGGGCTCGTCAGAGAATACTTGTGCTATTTTATCGATCCAAGACTTAGGTCTTGGATCGATGCTAGATTGCTCGTCTGTCATGCGTGATCTTCTCGTATTTCTCCGGTTAACCGCGGGACATTTACCCTATCAAATATGGGTTCGGGAATCCAAGTTTTTCAAGCACTTTTATTTCTTCTTTTTCCATATTCTTTGATTCACTTTCAGTTTCATGAGTGAAGCCCTTCAAGTGCAGTGTGCCATGGACTACCAGATGCGCCCAGTGGGCGCGCTCTGACTTTTCTTGTTCTTTTGCTTCACTTTGGATTAATCTGGGACAAATTACTATGTCTCCTAGATGTTGTGACGGCATTACCGATTGAATGGACTCTGGCAATGAGCTGGGAAAAGACAATATGTTGGTGGGCGACTTTTTGTTGCGGTATCGAAGGTTTAATTCAGCAACCTCTCTCGGACTAACGAGCCTAAAGCAAATGCTAACGGGGTCAGTTAGATTGACAGTTTCAAGTGTTTTGGCGACCCAATCATGTATTTCGATGGAATTGGGAATGGATTGAGCTCCGCAATCATTAATCAGATCAACTTTCAAATTCATTGATTCTCGAGCTATCCTTACCGGTTATTTTTGAGACTGTGTCTTGATCGAAGTCATCATACGCTTCGACAATTCTTTGAACTAATCGATGGCGGACTACATCCTTTGCATTGAAATATGTGAAACCTATCTCATCAATACCGTTTAAAATCTTGCTTACTTGGACCAAGCCTGATCTTGTGCCTTTTGGCAGATCTATCTGCGTAACGTCACCTGTAATAACGGCGGTTGATCCAAACCCTATGCGGGTTAAAAACATTTTCATTTGAGCGCTGGTGGTGTTTTGGCTTTCATCCAAAATTACAAAGGAATTATTTAACGTCCTTCCTCGCATGAAGGCTAGAGGAGCGACTTCGATTATATTTCTTTCAATTAATTTACCTACCTTTTCGAAACCAAGCATTTCGTAAAGGGCGTCATAGAGAGGTCTGAGATAAGGGTCGATTTTTTGGGTGAGGTCTCCGGGTAGAAATCCCAGTTTTTCACCGGCTTCAACGGCAGGTCGTACAAGCAGTATTCTATTCGCACTCCCACTCATGAGGGACTCTACGGCGCAAGCCACTGCAAGATAGGTCTTTCCTGTCCCGGCTGGACCAATTCCAAAGCTAATATCTTTCTTCTGAATGTTCTTGACGTAGAGTTGTTGATGTTCGCCTCTAGGTTTTACTGATGCTTTAGAGGTTCGAATGAGTGAGGTACTCTTTGAGGTACGGTTGTTGACTTCAGCCTCACTTTGTTGAGCTTCGTGAATTGCAAGGTGAACCATTTTTGGGTGAATTAGACTTCCCGATTCCGTTGATTTATATAAAGACTCTAGAATATGACAACCATTCTTCGTTGCAGCTGTTGAGCCAGAAAAAAGAAACGTGTTTCCCCTCTGCTGAATATTCAACGATAAGCCACTTTCTATTTGCTTGATATGTTCGTTTAGATGCCCGCATAGATTGGATAAGCGTTGCGCGTTATCAGGCAATAATGTGAGGCTTGTTTTATGATCTTCCATATGCTCGAAGTTGTTAAGGATTTTTGATGCTGTAGTGTATCAAGTTTTTACAATCAGTTGGCGCGATTATTTACTCAGAGAGTTCCCTGTAAGGAATTAGGTAACGCATCAGATATCTTAACTTTAACAAAACCTCCAATCAGTGCTGTGTCATCACAACGGAAATTAACTACACGATTGTTCTCGGTTCTGCCTTGAAGATACTTAGTGTCTTTCTTAGACTTGCCTGTTACTAAGATTTGCTGATTAGATCCTATCATACTCACACTAATAGCTCTGGCTTGCTCTGAAACTTGAGACTGGAGTGTCGCGAGTCTATGTTTTTTCTCTCGCTCGCTGGTTTCGTCCTTTAAACTAGCTGCTGGTGTGCCGGGTCGTGCACTATAAATGAAGCTGAAGGAAGTATCAAAACCAACTTCCATAATTAATTTCATTGTGTCTTCAAAATCTGAATTTGTTTCACCAGGGAATCCGATAATAAAGTCGGAGGACAAGCTTATATGGGGTCGGCGTGTAACAATCTTTCGAATTATTGATTTGTATTCTAATACTGTATGACCCCGCTTCATTGCTGCCAAGATCCTATCACTGCCGCTCTGGACGGGTAAGTGGAGATGTGACACGAGTTCAGGCACTTCTTCATATATGTTGATGAGATTGTCGTTAAATTCAATAGGGTGGGATGTGGTAAATCTAATCCTATCTATACCTTCAATGTTAGCGACATGACTAATTAATATTGATAGATCAGCATTCTTACTGTCAGGGGTTAAGCCTCTGTACGCATTAACATTTTGGCCAAGAAGATTTATCTCTCGAACCCCCTGATCAGCTAAGTGGGAAGCCTCAGTCAGTATATCGTCAAAATCTCTTGATATTTCTTCGCCTCTTGTGAAGGGTACAACACAAAAGCTACAGTATTTGCTGCACCCTTCCATCACGGTAAGAAAGGCTTGGGAAGATTCTGCTTTAGGCAAAGGCAGTCGGTCAAATTTCTCAATTTCAGGAAAGCTTATATCGACCTTTGTTTTTCGGCTCGAGGAATTTAGCATATCGGGTAGCTTATGTAGGGTTTGCGGCCCAAAAATGACATCTACAAAGGGAGCCCGCTTGCTGATTGCACTTCCTTCCTGGCTCGCCACACAGCCTCCAACCGCAATTTTCACATCCGGGTTAGAATCTTTTACGGCGCGCCATCGTCCTAGTTGGTGAAAAACTTTGTCCTGAGCTTTTTCTCTGATTGAACAAGTATTCAATAGTAAGAGGTCGGCATTTTCTGGGGTATCAACCAATTCTGTTTCCTGTTGTTCGCGCAAGAGATCTAACATGCGAGAGGAGTCATACTCATTCATTTGGCAGCCATGAGTTTTAATGAATACCTTGCGTGTTTGATTATTGGTTGAGTTGCCCATTAGTATTACGGTCTAAGCTACCAGTTGATTCCAATTCACAATTATATCAGCAGTAAACCGCTAGGATTAACAAAAATTCCTCTCAAATCCCTTGAAATTGTTCGATTTAGACAAATATTTAGGTAACTTGTGGGAATTAAATACTGTAAAGTAGCAAATCAGAGACAGCCTGCGTCTGAAGATTTTAGATTTAATGCGCTAAGGAATTGATTTAATGGGAAATTTATCTGAGATATATAAGATTACCTTTTTAAACAAAGGTAAAGTCTACGAAGTCTTCGTTAAGCAGGTCTATCAAAGCGACCTTTACGGTTTTGTAGAAGTGGAAGACTATGTTTTTGATGAAAAAAAACAAGTTGTCGTTGATCCTAATGAAGAAAAATTGAAGTCTGAGTTCAGCGGCGTCAAGCGCAGCTTTATCCCCATGCAAGCTATAATTAGAATTGACGAAGTTGAGAAAAGTGGTGTTTGTAAAATTAGCAATGGAGACAACATAGCGCCGTTCCCAGTTTCCCTCGTTGGGGCAAAGTCCGACTCTAAAGATTCTTAAAGTTGAATCAGACGCATCTTTGCCGTGAAGGCTGGAAGCATCATTACGGTGAACACTCTTGTCCGAACACCCTTATGAAAGATTAACTCCAGACACTGTAATTAGGGCTATTGAGAGCCTAGGATACGAGCCAGATGCTCGAATTTTTGGTCTCAATAGTTATGAGAATCGTGTTTATCAAGTTGGAATGCAAGACGGGAGTTCAATTGTTGTTAAGTTCTATCGCCCTGGTCGTTGGACTCTTAGTCAGATCCGGGAAGAGCACCATTTCTCTGAGGAACTCTCTGCTCTCGAAATTCCTGTTATTCCTCCACTAAAACATGCCCAGCAATCAATTTTTGAGTTTGAGGACTTTCAGCTTGCTGTTTTTCCTTTATTCATTGGTCGACCTCTAGAGTTAGATGATCTTAATAATTTGCTAGTCATGGGGAGATTTATTGGCAGAATCCACTCTGTTGGAATTAAATCAATTTTTACAGAAAGGCTTGAGATTAGTATTGATAGATTTGCAATAAGTAGCAGGGAGTTTCTCCTTGAAAACAATTTCATACCAACCGAATTAATTCCAGCATATGAAACTTTAAGCAAAGATCTCATAGATAGGATTGATTCCTGGTTTTCTGATCATGGAGCTGTGAATAAACTAAGAATTCATGGGGATTGTCATGCCGGAAATGTTTTGTGGAAGAATAATACTCCTAATTTTGTTGACTTTGATGACACAATGAATGGGCCAGCAATTCAAGATCTTTGGATGATGCTGTCTGGTAGTCGTGATCAGAAACAGGCGCAGTTGCTTGAATTGGTTGAAGGCTACAATGAATTCTTTAGTTTTCGAGTTTCCGAGTTATCCTTAATAGAGAGTTTGAGAACCTTGAGAATTATGAATTACAGTGCATGGCTAGCGAGAAGATGGAGTGATCCGGCGTTTCCGCGAAATTTCCCTTGGTTTAACACAGACAGGTATTGGTCAGAACACATACTTCAGCTGCGTGAACAGCTTTCAGTATTAGATGAACCACCTTTGGAGATTTTACTTTGAGTGATTAAAGTATTAGTCAAATAGCAAACGTCAAATGATTTGTAAGTCTGCACCTTGAATTTTGCCATTGTGCCCAATCGAGGCAAACTTTACTCCTTCCTCTCTTAATCTTTGCAGGCCCTCTTCTTCCCCTAAAGATAGAGCTGTTCTTGCGAGGGAGCCTGAATGGGTGCAAAGGTGTGATGCAACCGTGGCAGCTCTGAGTCCGATACATGGCCATCCGCTTTTAGCATTTACGAGGGTGTTATAATCTTTACCTTCGATGCTCAAATATTTTGAAAAATCTCCACAGCTTGCAATTCCGCCTTCAAGGACTTCGATTTTAGCGAGTAGTGCATCCTTATCAGTTGGGTTTGCTACACCGATCACCCAGGGCTGATTGTCTGGTTGTGGTCCTATGACGCCAAAATCCCCCCCAAGGTTGACCAAGCCGTGGTCCGTCCCCAGCGTTTTTGCCAGCTTCGCGATATGATCAGTTGCGTACTCTTTGATAATTGGTCCGAAATCTATTTCCATTCCAGTAGGCAAGTAGAGTCTTGACTTTCGTCGTTGTAATTTATCGAACCCAACATTAGGTAAAAGCGCATCTAATTCTTTCTGACTAGGTTCGCTCTCACCCTGACTTTTCCAAATGTTGCTCAACTTAGTAGCTGTTATGTCAAAAACTCCATCACTTTGCTCATATGACTGCTGGGCAAAGTCAAATAAGGCCCGCGTTTCAGAGTCAAGTTTAATTCCCAATCTATTGCCCGCAGATTGATTAACTTCAAACAAAAAATTGTCCTTCCTTCCTGAGGAATACTTCTGTTCAATACGCGTAATTTCAATGGCAAGCTCTTGAGTTATTTTCTTTGCGTTGATCCGAGATTCATCATAAGTTTGAATTTCGCAATAAGCCGACATTGCTTGAAATGAAAAACGCTTGAGACTGAGAGTCATAATAAAGATTTACTTAGAAATGAATAATTTAACCGATAAGAAGCCAAAAGGCTGGAAAAAACTACCCAGACCGGGTCCTTCAATATTAATATCAAGGCACGGTCTGAACAAAGCTTGGTAAATGTTAGTTCTCTTGCAAGACTTTCTTTATCTCTTCTTCAATAACATTGATATCACCATTTCGAAAACCCATATGAACTAATTCAACATTTCCGTCAGGGGAAACCAAGTAAGAAGAGGGCATTCCAATGACCCCGAATAGTTCTGCAGCATCTCCCTCGGGGTCTTGTGGAATCAAAAAATCTAGCGGTGTGTCTAATAAGAAATCAAGTCCATCTTCAATTGGGTTATCCACATTTATTGCGATGACTTCTAGGCCATTGTCTTTATACTTGTCGTAAAGTTCATTATAAAGCGGCAAAGAAGTAATGCAGGGCGCGCACCAAGACGCCCAAAAATCAATATACAGGGTTTTCCCCTCGAGATTAGACAACTGTATATTTGGTTGTCCCTCATATATTGACGCTAAATTGAATTCAGGAATTGTATCACCTTCCTCTAGAGCGAAAGAGGTTGCGCAACTTAACGTTAAGCCCAGCAGGAAAATGGCTCGTAATCGTTGAAAAATCATTGTAGTTCCTTTTTCACTATTATTTATTTGTAAATCTGAATGTGCATCGTTGTGCATATTTTTAGCAAAAGCAATCTTTCTATAGCAGGACAAAAATCCCTAAATCTAATTCCCCTTCAATATAACGCAGGACAAATTAATTCGTCTAGTGTTCGTTGAAAAGATTGTCACCGTCATTTTCTCAATTATAAAGCTGTAAGCGCCGGACCCCGCAGATTCTCAATCATTTTTTCCCATCGGCGGCGCTGAATTTTCAGCGCCCTCTTCAACTCCTTATTTTCTTTCCGAAGCTCAAATTTTTCCAGCTTGCTAAGAGTTGCAAATTTTTTACCCCTGAAAAACGCTTGCCGATGCTCCGACCAAACTCTCAAAGTAGTTAAGAATTGATGGTATTCATCTTCCAAGCGTTTTTGCCAAGTTTCGGAGACATTTAATTGCTGGCATGTGCTTGCAGCCTCCATATATTGCTTCTCTATCTGGACTATTTCTGATTTTGCTGCGCTGCACGTTTTTAGATTTTTGGTTATGCCCAAAATAGAGAATAAGCGGATTAGCCATTTTGTGGGGTCATAATGCCACCACTTATTACCGTTTCGATAATCCCATTGAAATGTATGGTGATAATTATGGTAACCCTCGCCGTAAGTCAACAATGCCAAAAATGAGTTGTCGCGCGCGCTAGTTGAGTTGCTGTAAGGTTGACGACCCCAGATATGTGCAGCTGAATTAATGAGGTAGGTGCTATGTTGACTGAGAACCAGTCGCAATAAACCTCCTAACAAAAGACAACCTATGACGTTTCCATTTATTAGACCTAAAAGTGATGGCAGTCCCACGTTAGTAAGCAACACGAGTTTCAGATAGTGGTTATGTTGAAAGACAACAATAGCGTCCTGGAGTAAATCTTTAACATTCGATAGGTCTTCCTCACCACTCTTGTAGTTTCTCAATATCCAGCCGATATGCGAAAACCAGAATCCTCGTTTAGCTGAGTAAGGATCTTTCTCGTTATTATCTACAAATTGATGATGGCGCCTATGATCTGATGCCCAGTGCAAAATATCATTCTGAAGGGCACACGCGCCTCCGAGCGCGAAAATCAATCTCAAAAGAGGATGAGCGTTGTAAGTTTTGTGTGACCAAAGACGATGATATCCTGCGGTTATTGATATGCCGCAAAAGATCATCATGCATAGAAAGACGATCCATTCAAAGGTTTCGTATCCATAGAGATACCCATATAAGGGAACAAATAAGATGGCCATTAAAGGAGTAGTGCTGAATAGCACCATATTAGTCCAGTTGATGGGTGCTTTTTCGTTTAAATTATTTTGATTCATATTCAGATAGATAGGAATTTAGGGAAAAATTCGTTAGTACACTACTTTAGCTTTTGGTTGATGATACACCACCTTTGTAGAATATAATAAAAGTTCATAGAAATCTTTCTTAGTAGGTAATCCCGTATACTTAGCGATATATTTTTGGAGGGTAATCAATTGCAAGATCAAATAGAGGAATTACAGATTAAGTTTAGTTTTCAGGAAGGCACGTTACATAAACTCAATGAAGTAGTTACCGACCAGCAACGAGAGCTCCTCTTGCTTAAGTCTGAAATAAGGAATTTGAAGTTAGAATTGCAAAGTATGAAAGATCAGTTGAGAGGATCAGAAAATATACCAATTGAAAACGAAATCCCACCGCATTACTAATATGACGTCATATATTTTTCGGCTACCACCACCTAAAATATCATTGTAGTTTTTTACATGATGCCCGATTGATCAAGGCGAAATAATACGGAAGCTAAAGCTCTAGTTCAGAAGTCCAGAAATCTTTAAAAAAAGAGGCCCCCTAACACGGCAAGGATGGTCATGGCGAATAAAAACCATTTTATGCTCTCTTGGGATGCTTTGATCGCAATTTTTACCGCTATATGGGCTCCAACCATTGAGCCACTCGCTAAAATAAAGCCGGGCACCCACCAAACTAGATCAAATGCCACGAAAATGATCATTGCGACGATCGTAAAGGCTAAAGCACAGACCATTTTTAAGGCGTTTGCTCTTACTAAATCATAGCGAAGTCCTCCTGCAAGTGCCGCTAAAAGTATAAAACCAACACCGGCTTGAACAAATCCACCATAGACTCCGGCTATAAAAAGACCCCACCATGCTGATTGGTTCCCTCTTGGAGACAGCGTTTGTGTTCCAACTGGTGGGGCGATTATGTCAGGGCGTATGAGAATTATGATTGACATGCAAAGTATTGTTAGAAGTAGTATAGGCTTTAAATATAGATTAGGAATTATCGCGGCGAGTAGTGCTCCAAGCCCGCCGCCTAGCAAGCATGGGATAAGAATTGGAATTATGGCTGGGCGATCGAGAGTCTTGTGCTTATCATAACCAGCAACTCCAACGATAGATTGCATCAGGATTGCTACTCGATTAGTGCCATTTGCTATGTCGGCGGGCAGGCCAAACATCATGAGTGCAGGAAGGGTCAGATTGGAGCCTCCGCCGGCCACAGTATTTATTCCTCCTGCCACAAAGCCAGTAATTGCCAGTAAAGCTACAGAAAGTAAATCTAGCTGCATTTAAATCCTCTGCTCGTCAAAATCTTTTTAACTTAATAAAGACTTCGATTGAAAGAAGTAATTATGAAATGGGTTTTGCATACAGGTTATCGTACAATGTGTGCGCAGATTAAAGAATAGCAATATCGAGCACGCTATGGCACAAAAACTTAAAGTGGTAATGGCACAACTGAACTTTCGGGTTGGTGACATTGACGGTAATACGGAAATAGTTATTGAGAATTCACTTAAAGCGGTTTCCGAGCATTCTGCTGACGTAATAGTTTTTCCAGAGTTAACCTTAACTGGATACCCCATGGAGGACTTGCTCCTTAGGCCGAGTTTACAGAATCGTGTAGACAAGGCAATTAGTAAGATTTTGAATGCGAATTTATCTATCGTGATTGTTATCGGTTATCCGTATGTTTCAGATTCAAAGCTATATAACGCCTTAGGGGTTTTTTGCGATGGAGAGATTATAGGGAGTTATTTTAAACAGTGCTTACCAAATTATCAGGTATTTGATGAGCGACGTTATTTCGAACCTGGAAATAAAACATGTATCGTTGAGATACAGAATATTAGATGCGCTTTTACAATCTGTGAAGACATGTGGGAAGAAGGTCCGGCGCAAGATGCTCAGCAGTTGGGAGCACAGTTATTGATCAATATTAATGCATCACCATTTCATATTAATAAGCTTCAAGAGCGGAAGAATTTACTGACGAAACGTTGTCGCCAAGGAAATTTTCCCATCGTTTACGTCAATTTAGTTGGAGGGCAGGATGAATTGGTTTTCGATGGTGGTTCCATGGTCGTCGATGCCGAGGGCCATTGTCGTTATCTAGCGCCAAGTTTTGAGGAGAGTCTCTACCCAACTATAGTCCATATTGCAAAAGAAGGTGTTGAGAACCTATACGACCAGAAAATTTCGCTAGATCTTTGCGTCGAAGAAAGTGTGTATCGCAGTCTGGTGTTGGGAGTCAAAGACTATGTGAGGAAAAACAAATTTCCTGGGGCAGTGTTAGGGCTATCTGGCGGAATAGACTCAGCCTTAACCCTGGCGATCGCTGTAGATGCCCTTGGGGAAAATAACGTGCAGGCAGTCATGATGCCTTTCGAATATACATCTAAATTAAGCTTAGATGCAGCTGAAAAACAAGCTACACGATTAGGTGTGAAGTACTCAGTAGTCCCAATTAATAAAATCTATCAAGCTTTTATGTCGGCACTTGATCAAGAATTTTCGGGCACTAAACCAGATGTAAGCGAACAAAATCTCCAAGCTCGTTCACGAGGAGTCATTCTAATGGGAATCTCAAATAAGAAAGGCCTATTAGTTTTGACGACTGGAAATAAAAGTGAAATAGCTGTCGGCTATTCAACCTTGTACGGAGATATGGCTGGAGGTTTTAATGTTCTCAAAGATGTGTCAAAAACTTTAGTTTATAGATTGGCACGCTATAGGAACCAGTCTGAAAGTAAAGGAGCTGGTAACATTATCCCGCAAGAGGTCATTGATAGAGCCCCATCTGCAGAGCTCCTCCCAGGACAGAGTGATCAGGATAGTCTTCCACCTTATGAAGAATTGGATCAAATTTTGGAGCTTTATGTAGAAAAAGACTTAAGTGCGCAGGCGATCATCGAGCATGGTTTTCCCGAAAGTGTTGTCCAGCATGTTCTTCGCCTTGTCGACCTAAATGAATATAAGCGCAGGCAAAGTCCGGTTGGCATAAGGTTGACTGAGCGCGGTTTTGGTAGAGATAGACGTTATCCTATTTCTAATGCATGGGAGATCGGAGATTAGCCTTCCGCTTCACTAACATTAGGTTACTTTAATTGAAAATTCCTAAAGTAATAATATCGAAAAAAGACCTACCTTCTTCTTCAACTTCGATGTCTTGTTGGGCGTCAATAATTTGCTGACTACCGGAGGTTAATGGGCGTTGGGTAGGAGCAAGAGGAGGGTCAACCGCATTATCGCCAACAAGACCAAAAGTGACTGTGTATAGTAACGATGGGTTCGTGATCTCGGTCCTGATTATGAAGTCACCGCTAGTGTCTATCGATGCATGCTCCGGATAATTCTCCTTTAGAAGAGCTAATGAAGTATCTGCAAGTTCATTTAACCCGAGCCTCAGATAACACTCCACCATGATTGCGATCCCATCCGCGACAGCTGGCGTACCTTGGAAGTTTTCAACTACGTACTGTGCTCGTCGTAAAGCGGCTATGTATGCGCGTCGCTCAGTATAATAATCCGCTACATGAATTTCATATTGAGCAAGGTTATTCCGTAAATAAATCATCCTGCTTCGAGCATCACCGGAATAGGGACTGTCTGGATAGAGAGCTAAAAGTTGGGCAAAATCACTAAAGGACTCTTGAGCTCGACCAGGGTCTCTTTTTGTATGGTCGATTGGCAGAAAGCGATTGAATAGGCCGCCACCGTCTGTAAAGGACGACAAACCTTTCATATAGTATGCGTAATCGATGTTTTCACTTTCGGGGTGCAGTCGAATAAAGCGGTCTGCCGCTGCTCTTGCGGCTTCCATGTCTTCATTTCTGTAATAAGCATAAACAATTTCAATTTGTGACTGCTCGGCGTATCTACCAAAAGGAAATCTTGACTCTAGAGCTTGATATGTCGATATTGCGGCGCGGAAATTTTGTCCGTTTAACTGGTCTAAAGCACGTTCATAAAATTGTGCTTCTGTTGACAGGCCCGCGAATTCGCTGTCATCCTCATCATCTCCAAACAGACCACAACCAGTCGTGAGAATGCTAAGTATCAGAACCATATATACTTTTTTGACTTTTAGCATCAATATTTAATCCAAATTCTTAAAAAATTAGCGGTACTATTTAAACATAGAGTAGAGTATTTACCCATAACTTATCGATAATAAGTTGCGCTTGTGAACATACACACTATAGTTTAGTTCGATTTAACGGGAAGCTATTTCTAAAACGCCTATGACAGAATTACTAACGGCTTGTGTTCCTGATGCTTTGGCGGGAAATCGTGTCGATCAAATAGCAGCTAGTTTGTTTCCCAAGTATTCTAGGGCCCGTCTTCAATTATGGATTAAGGAGGGCAAGCTAGTTGTTAATGGCAAAGCACTGCGAGCAAAGGATAGATTGCAAGCCGGAGACAGTATTGTTGTTAGTGCTGATCTACCGAAAGTCCAAGAACATCAGGCTGAACAGATTCCTCTCAATATCGTCTATGAAGATGAATCGTTATTAATTTTAAACAAGGAGGCGGGAAGGGTAGTTCATCCAGCTGTCGGAAACAGAAATGGTACATTGTTGAACGGCTTATTACATGACTTCCCAGAGCTTGAGGTCATTCCACGAGTGGGTATAGTTCATCGTTTGGACAAAGACACAACCGGGATCATGGTTGTTGCAAAAACTATTGAGTCTCATAAGTCTCTTGTCGGACAACTTCAGCGGCGCTCGATGAAAAGGGAATATGAGGCAGTGGTCACGGGTGTCCTAACAGGAGGTGGAATTGTGAATGCAGCAATTGGCCGCCATCCTGTGCATAGGAAGAAACAGGCAGTGGTAGAAACTGGTAAAGAGGCAATAACACATTACCGCGTAATCAAGCGATTTCGCGCTCATTCTCACGTTCAGCTAAATCTTGAAACAGGGAGGACCCATCAAATTCGAGTCCATATGTCACACATTAATCACAGGTTAGTTGGTGATCCACTTTATGGCGGTAGGTTGCAATTGCCTGCGGCGAGTAGCCCAGATTTTATTGATACTCTTCAAGCTTTTAAGAGGCAGGCGCTGCATGGGAAACGACTATCGCTTCTCCATCCAGTGTCGGGAAAGCAAATGGAGTGGGAAGTAGAGATACCGCAGGACATGCTTAATTTGTTGGATGCATTAAAGCGTGATGCAAGCTTAGTAGAATAAAAATATGACTGTAATAAAAAAAGTTTTGCCAAATTGGCCTGCACCAGATCATATCCATGCTTTTGTTACCGAGCGCAGTGGTGGCTGTTCCGTTGGTAGCTTTGCTAGTTTGAATTTGGCTGGCCACGTGAATGACTCAGAGTCGGCAGTAGCGAGGAATAGAGATCGGGTGAGATCGGCTTTGCCGGATAATTTAGCTTATCAATGGTTGGATCAAGTTCATAGCAACATAGTTAACACCGTAAATATCCCAACTTCCCCGATGAGAGGAGACAGCTTGATATGCAGATTGCCAGGAGTCATTTGTTGCGTTTTGACCGCTGACTGTTTACCTATATTCTTAACGAATAGGAAAGGCACCGAGATAGCGATACTCCATGCGGGTTGGAGAGGAATCTGCTATGGAATAATAAACAATACTATTAACGCGATGCACTCCCGGCCAAGTGATATTTTAGCTTGGTTAGGTCCTGCGATCGGGCCATGCCATTACGAGGTCGGCATTGACCTTAAAAATGTATTCAAAGAAGCAATTGGGTCTAAGGAGCTGTGGCTCGAAATAGAAAGGTGCTTCGGGCAGGGGAGCAAAGAGGATAAATTGTATCTGAATTTGTATAGAGCTGCAGAGGTGATCCTAGGCTACTCAGGCGTTAATGAAGTTTTCGGCGGGAACCAATGTACTTTTTGTGAGGAAGAAAAGTACTACTCTTACAGACGAGATCAGGAAACAGGAAGGATGCTTAGTGCAATTTTTATTGAACCCTAGGGCTGCGCATAGTCTCCACTTTGCTATTGAATGGGAAGGTTGAAACAATAATGCAGTAGATTTTAGTTCCGCTTATTACAACTAATCGAAAAAATCCATCGAGGACTTTATGGCTGACAATAAAAAGGATGAGTTCTACGCTACCTCGAGCACTCGTGCTGAAATAGACTGGTTCGTTTTCGGAAGTGCATCTTTCATTTTACTTATTTTAATTGTATGCCTCGCTGCTTACCCTGAATCGAGTGCGAACATAATTAACAGATTTTACATTTTTGTAACTTCGAGTGTTGGAGTGACTTATGTTATCGCGGCTTTTCTAGTTTTAAGTTTCTTGGTCTGGCTGTCATTTAGTAAATACGGCTTGATTATGTTTGGTGACACCTCAGCACCAGCTTATTCGGAGTTTTCTTGGTGCTCGATGCTATTTTGTGCGGGCATCGGAGCCTCGTTACTATATTGGGGGGCAGCAGAGTGGGTGTTCTATTTCACCTCTCCACCTTTTGGAATGACTAGTCGCTCAGATGAGGCCATAAGTTGGGCTGCAAGCTATGGTATTTTTCATTGGGGTCCGATTGGTTGGGCATTTTATTGTCTGCCGGCAATAGCTCTCGGATGCTCGTTTCACATAAAGAAAATTCCAACTCTACGTTTAAGCGCGGCATGTGAGCCGGTTTTGAAATCAAATACGGATCGATGGCCGGGACGAATCATTGATTTACTATTCTTGCTGGGCGTTATCGCGACGTCCGCAACCGGTTTAGGTTTTGGTACTTCAGTTGTATCTTCCGCCGTTGCCGAATTAACCGGTATTGCAGAAGGATTAGAGTTGCAAATAATAATTATCCTGATAGCAACATCAATAATTTCCGTAAGTGTATATAAGGGGCTCAACAAGGGAATTTTAGTTTTGAGTAGAGTTAATACTGCTATGGCGCTTGTATTTATTGCTTTTGTTTTTATTGTCGGGCCAACCGTATTTATCATGGAAATGGGTGTTACCTCTCTTGGTGTTGTTGTTAGCGAGTTCATAACGATGTTGACGTGGACTGATCCTATGCAGAGGGGTGATTTTGTAGAGTCTTGGACTGTCTTTTATTGGGCATGGTGGCTTGCTATGGGGCCATTCGTCGGGATGTTCATTTGTAAAATATCTGAAGGGCGGAGTATAAGGCAGGTGATTTGGGGTGTGCTTTTTTACGGAAGCTTTGGATGCTCATTGTTTTTTATTGTGCTTGGAAACTATGCTCTGCATGTCGAATTGTCCGGTCTATACCCAGTAGTTGAAACTGCCATTCAGTCGAGCCCATCATCAGCGATAGCAGGAATTGTAGCTCTGCTACCGGCAGGTCAATTTTGGTTATTTTACCTCGCGATTATAGGTATAGTCTTTATGGCAACAACATATGATTCTGCCTCTTACGCACTTGCCGCGGGATCTTTACGCAGGCTGGAAGAGCATGGTCATCCTACTCGATGGCATAGATTATTCTGGGCGGCGGCCTTGGGTTTCTTGCCTATAAGTCTTTTATTTGTCGGCGGTCTACGAGAGCTGCAGACAGCCTCTCTGGTGGCTTCGTTGCCGCTGTTATTTGTTTATGGGCTGCTTATTGTCTCGATTTTGCGAACTTTACGGGCTAAATACGATTCAAAAATAGCTTAAACAATAGTAATTAATGCATCCAGTACAGCGTTTGGTTGTTCGGAAAGCATGGAATGTCCGCAATTTTCTATCTCGCATACTTTGCTATTAGGTACTATTTCAGCTACTCGCAAGGCATTGAGCGGCGCAGTCATTTTGTCTTGATTTCCTACCACGACTAAAGTCTTTGAGTCGATCCTTTTAGCTAATATTTCTCCGTCTTTAAATTGGTTGCATGCGTTAAGATCTTTATAAAATATGTTATCTGGCGCTTTCTCAAGCAAGCGTTGTCCGATCATTTTCATGCAGATGCCAGGAGTCTCATTACCTCCTAGTTGACCAAATGCGCTATGACTCCATGTGTTTGCCATATCTATAGCATCATGATCGTTTTCTTTGGCCGCACTAAGCAGAGCATCAGATACTGGCATAGGTGTCGATGTGCCTAATAATGAGAGGGTGCGGGTTCTTTTCGGGTATCTTGCCGCGAAATTGAGTGCTATGAGAGAGCCCATGCTGTGACCGACAATAGCAGCCGTAGCTATACCTAGCTCATTTACGGCTGAAGCGAGCCAATCTGCGAAAGCATCGATGTCTTCGCAAATTGGACCTTCTGAAAGTCCATGACAAGGCAAGTCAAATGCATAAACATTAAAATTATGGCGGGCGAAGTAACGTGAAGGCATAACAAACACCGTATGATCCATTCCAGCTCCATGGAGGAAAATTACGTTCTTTTGGCTGCCCTTCAATTGGCCGTTACCTGTGCTAAAGAATGTCTTGTGACCTTGGATTTTAGTGATCATGACCTCATACCTTCTGCGAAGCTTTTAATCCGCGCTTCAAGTCGGCCATCAAGTCTCCAGAGTCTTCTAGCCCTATCGACAGACGTATTAGTCCTTCTGAAATTCCCGCTGCTTTTAACGATTTGCTATCCATTCTATGGTGCGTAGTGCTTGCGGGATGAATTACTAGCGATTTGGCATCACCCACATTTGCGAGGTGGGAAAATAGTTCAAGATGTTCGATAAATTTTATTCCGGCCTCTCTACCTCCCTTAATTCCGAAACTAAATACTGCGCCACATCCTTTCGGGAGAATAGTTTTGGCTAACGCATGATCAGGGTGTGAGGGAAGTATTGGATGGTTTAACCATTCAACCTGATCTTGTTCTTGAAGAAAGTTAACAACAGCTGATGTATTTTCGACGTGCCTTTGCATTCTCAAAGGCAGAGTTTCAATCCCTTGAAGAATTTGGAAAGCCGTTGTTGGACTCATGCAAGCTCCAAAGTCTCGTAAGCCCTCCCTTCTCGCTCTTGTAATAAAAGCAGCGGGCCCAAATTCTTCTGCGAAGTTCAAATCATGAAACCCTTCATAGGGTTCGGTTAGCGTCGGGAACTTTTGTGATAACTCCCAGTTGAACGTGCCGCCATCCACGACGAGGCCTCCAATGACGACTCCATGGCCAGATAAAAATTTAGTCGCGGAATGAACGACGATATCAGCGCCAAAATCGATTGGTTTGCAAAGATAAGGAGTCACAAAGGTAGCGTCCACCATGAGCGGTATCCGCGCGTTATGAGCAATTTCTGATATGGCTGGAAGATTCAGTACCTCTAGCCCCGGATTACCGAGTATTTCACCGAATATCACCTTTGTATTTGGCTGAATTGCATTAGCGAGACCCTCTAAATCTCTTGGGTCAACAAAGCTTGTCTCTATACCGAAACGTTTTAGGGTGTAGTCTAAAAGATTGTGTGTTCCGCCGTACAAACTCCTTGAAGCAACTATGTGGTCCCCAGAGCTGACAAGTGTTGCTAATGCTAGATGCAGTGCAGCCTGCCCGCTGCTGGTCGCGACTGCGCCAATGCCATTGTCTAAGGTTGCAATTCTCTCCTCAAGCACAGCATTTGTGGGATTAGACAAGCGGGAATAAACATGGCCGGCTCGTTCAATATTGAATAACCCTACAGCAAAGTCTGTATCTTTAAAAACAAAACTAGCTGACTGATAAATTGGAGTTGCCCTGGAGCCAGTCGTTGGATCTGGTTGTTGGCCTGCGTGGAGGCTTAGTGTGTCAAATTTGAAATTAGCAGGTTTCGCCATTAGACGCCTCGAATGAGTAAAGAATAGGACTATTTATGATTATCTATATTATAATAATTCCAAAAAATAATGTTGGAAAAGTCAGTGTTTTCTGTCTTGCATATTTTACGTGCAATTTGCCAAATTTTGCGATTGATTAAAATTTCAATGAGACGCAATGTATAAAGACGACATAACTATTCTTGATGCTGGTATGGGCAAGACTCTCGGTATGAAGGGGGTCGAAATTCCACCGACTATATGGTCTGCTAATGCATTGATCGTGGCTCCAGAAATGGTTCTTGAAGTTCATCGTGAAAATATTGCGGCTGGAGCGCAAATGATCACTACGAATAGCTACGGGATAATACCGTCAGAGTTGGAGAAGGAAGGGTTAGAGGAGAAGTTTGAAGAGTTAAATCATAGTGCTGGACAATTAGCATTAAGAGCAGTCAAAGAGTCAAATGAAACAGTTAAAATTGCAGGAAGCTTGCCGCCTTTAAATGGCAGTTATAGGCCTGACCGAGTCTTAGGAAAAGAAATAATTGAGCCACTTTATGAGAGGCAAGCCGAGCTGCTCGCGCCTTATATCGATGTTTTTTTGTGCGAAACTATGTCAACGATTCAGGAGGCCATATCATCAACCTCCGTGGCTTCAGGATTTGGCAAACCGGTATTAGTAGGGTTGACCCTTCATGATACAGAAAAAAATAAGTTGCGAAGCGGCGAGTCTTTAAAGTCAGCTATTCATGAGTTGAAGAAGTTGAAGCCGGCGGGAATTATCGCTAATTGCTGTCTGCCAGAACGTATAAGCGATGCTATTCCACTATTAGTTGACAGTGGAGTCAAATACAAGGGCGGATATGCGAACGCATTTACCCATGTTCCAGAAGATTGGTTACTTGATGGTGATAAAGACACGGATGGCAGATTGAAACTTAGAGAGGATTTGTCGCCTGATAGATACTGCGAATTTGTATCAGGGTGGATTGAAGAAGGTGCCAATTTTGTCGGTGGGTGCTGCGGCACAACGGCCAGCCATATTAAATCGATTAACGAATGGATAAAAATAAAATCGCACTAGCCACCGGTAAGTGTTGATTCTTTGAATCTAAAACTCTCCTCAGTAGCATTGAATTTCCTGTACATAGGCCTCACATTAAACGATAGCGGTTAAAGCTTGAGTTTTTGGGGACTGATATGCGAATTGATAAGATGACCAATAAGTTGCAATCGGCATTTGCGGATGCGCAGTCTTTGGCTGTTGGGCAAGAAAATAGTGAAATTGACCCTGTGCATCTGTTGCTCGCTTTGGTTGATCAAAAAGGAGGTTCCATTCGACCACTGCTAGCCCAAACAGGGTTCAATGTAAGTGAGGTGCAAGGTCAGCTCTTGAGTGCAATAGAGCAACTGCCGACAGTAGTTGATAACCAGGGCGAAGTGTCAGTTTCTCAAGGATTGGCCAAATTATTGAATCAAGCAGACAAGCTGTCCCAACAGAAAGGCGACTCTTTTGTTTCCAGTGAAACAATTTTACTAGTTGCAATGAATGATAAAGGGTCTGTCGGTAAACTCTTGAATAGTTTTGGGGTGTCGCGAATTGCGCTAGAGACTGCAATTACTAATTTACGAGGTGGAGAGACGGTCTCTGATCCTCAGTCAGAAGAATCGCGTCAGGCATTAGAGAGATTTTGTGTCGATCTGACAGATAGGGCTGAGAGGAGTGAATTGGATCCGGTGATAGGCCGTGACGCAGAAATCAGAAGAACCATTCAGGTGCTTCAGAGGCGAACCAAAAATAACCCTGTTCTTATCGGTGAGCCCGGTGTAGGCAAAACGGCGATAATTGAAGGTCTCGCACAACGAATTGTCAATGAGGAAGTGCCCGAGGGTTTAAAGGGCAAAAAGGTTATGGCTTTGGATATGGGCGCTTTGATCGCCGGTGCCAAGTTCCGAGGTGAGTTTGAGGATAGGTTAAAAGCTGTACTGAATGAAATCGCGAAGCAGGAAGGCTCTATAATTCTTTTTATTGACGAAATACACACTGTTGTTGGCGCAGGAAAGTCGGAGGGAGCTTTAGACGCGGGTAATATGTTAAAGCCTGCCCTAGCTAGGGGAGAATTGCATTGCGTAGGCGCGACAACTTTAGATGAGTATCGACAATATATCGAAAAAGATGCTGCATTGGAGCGTCGTTTTCAAAAAGTTTTGGTTGAGGAGCCTACGGAAGAAGATACGATTGCAATCCTTAGAGGATTGAAAGAGCGATACGAGATCCATCATGGGGTAGACATATCAGATTCTGCGATAATCGCGTCTGCAAATTTATCACAAAGATATATCTCAGATCGGCAGCTTCCGGATAAGGCGATCGATTTGATTGATGAAGCGGCAAGTTTGATTCGGATGGAGATTGATTCGAAACCCGAAGAAATGGATAGACTAGAGAGAAAGTTAATTCAACTTAAAATAGAACAAGAAGCGTTGAAGAAAGATAACGACTCATCATCTGAAAAACATCGGGCGAAATTGAAAGAAGATATTCTTGACTTGGACAAAGAATTTACTGACTTAGAGGAAATCTGGAAGGGTGAGAAAGCCATCCTTCAGGGAGTGCAGGCAATAAAGAGTTCTATGGAAAGAGCCAGGGCCGATATGGAAGCCGCGAGACGAGCAGGTGATCTCGCAAAAATGTCAGAGATACAGTATGGCTTGATTCCGCAATTAGAAAAAAGACTTGAAGTGGCGACTGCAGCAGAAGCTGCGGAAAAAAAGTTACTTCGAAATCGGGTCACTGAGGAAGAAATTGCAGATGTAGTGTCGCGTTCGACTGGTATACCAGTGAGCAAAATGCTCCAGGGGGATAAGCTTCGATTGCTAAATATGGAAGATTCTCTTCATGCGCGCTTAGTGGGGCAAGATGAAGCTATCTCGGCGGTGGCGAATGCGGTAAGAAGATCTCGATCAGGGCTTTCAGATCCGAATCGGCCTAATGGTTCCTTCCTTTTTCTTGGGCCTACCGGTGTGGGTAAAACAGAGTTATGCAAAGCATTAGCTGCGTTTCTTTTCGATACTGAGGATGCCATGGTTAGAATAGATATGTCGGAATACATGGAGCAGCACTCGGTTGCTCGTCTCATAGGTGCGCCTCCAGGATACGTTGGTTACGAGGCGGGTGGTTTTCTAACGGAGGCTGTTCGAAGAAGGCCTTATTCGGTCCTATTGTTAGATGAGGTCGAAAAGGCTCATTCAGACGTTTTTAATATCCTATTGCAAGTCATGGATGACGGCAGACTAACCGATGGGCAGGGGCGAACAGTTGATTTTCGAAATGCAGTAATTGTGATGACCTCGAATTTAGGTTCTGAGCGGATTCAAGAATTGATTGGTGAGGGGAAGTCTGATCTGCATGCCGACAATAAACTAAAAGGGATTCTAGCAGATCTAGTTCGCAAGCATTTTTCACCTGAATTTGTAAACCGTATTGACGACACGGTAATTTTTCATCCATTGTATCTTAAGCATATTCGTGGAATCGCAGAAATTCAAATTGATCTCCTGAACAAAAGGCTGGGGGAAAGGGAACTTAGTATCGAGTTAAGCCCTGAGGCTATGGGTCGTATAGTCGATATCGGTTACGACTCCGCGTTTGGTGCCAGACCTTTGAAGCGTGCTATTCAGAAAAGCATTGAAAACCCGTTAGCTGAGGGCATACTAAACGGAGATTATCCCGCGGGTAGCAAGGTGCTCGTCAGCGTCAATTCCTCAGGCGAGCTATCTTTCAATTGATTCGCTGGAGACCCTTTATCGGCTTAAGATCTTGCAGCAAAATAATTGGTAATTGTCTATAAGTGCTTGACTTTCGTGGCATAACTGAGAGAATGCCGGCGAATATGAGCTGGAAAATTTGGCAGACACCAAATTTTCCCTAAGATGCATTGGCCTGCCGCAACCCGGCAAACAAAATAAATGCATTAGGGTGAAGAACAACATCTACCTTAGGCCCCTTTAACGTTATCGCGTACGGAGCCGACATCATGCAATACCCATAGCCGTTATGGTTAATTTGAAATGGTATTGTTGGGTGTAAATAACTTCTAAGTAGAGAATTTAATTAGCAGTGAGCTTAACCGGCTGACGTTGCTGAATGGCTATGTAGTTCAAGTAAAATTTGAGTTTATTGGAAGAGGCAAGAAAAGTGGATCGACTATCTGGTGGTGACATGCTAATTCGTGCATTGCACGATGAAGGGGTTGAAGTCATATTTGGCTACCCTGGAGGGGCCGTGCTTCATATTTATGATGCGATATTTCGCCAAGATAAAGTGGAGCATATACTTGTTCGGCATGAGCAGGCGGCGACACATGCGGCTGATGGTTACGCTAGGGCTAGCGGCAAACCTGGTGTGGTGCTTGTTACATCTGGACCTGGCGCTACCAACGCAGTGACTGGTTTAGCTACGGCTTACATGGATTCAATTCCCATGGTTGTAATTTCTGGGCAGGTTGAAAGTAGGATGATTGGAACGGATGGTTTTCAAGAGACGGACATGGTTGGGATTTCTCGGCCGATCGTAAAACATAGTTTTATTGTTCAAAAAGCTGAAGATATACCTTCTGTTATCAAAAAAGCTTTTTATATCTCAAAAACTGGGCGACCTGGCCCTGTTGTTATCGATATTCCGAAAGATATTACGGACCCTAAGGTGAAATTTGGATATGAATATCCAAAGGCTGTCAAAATGCGTTCTTACTCAGTTCCAGGAAAGGGACACTCGGGTCAAATTAAAAAGGCGGTGGAAATCCTTCTGGCTGCTGAGCGCCCCATGATTTATACAGGCGGAGGCGTTATCCAGGGGGAAGGGTCCGAAAATTTGACGAGGCTAACTAAAAAGCTCGGGTTTCCCATAACTAACACATTAATGGGACTCGGTGCTTTCCCTGCGTCAGATAAGCAATTTTTAGGAATGCTAGGTATGCATGGGACCTTCGAGGCTAACATGGCCATGCATCATTGCGACGTGTTGTTGTGTATTGGTGCACGTTTTGACGATCGGGTCACTAATTCGGATACCTCTAAATTTTGCCCGAGCGCAAAAATACTGCATGTTGATATAGACCCAGCTGCGATTTCTAAGACAGTGACGGCCGACGTGCCTATTGTAGGTGCGGTCGGGCCAGTTCTGGAGGAGATGCACCAGCTTGTAGATGAGCACAAAGGGCAGATAGACAAAAAAGCATTGGAAGCCTGGTGGGAACAGATCGAGCAATGGCGTAAGAAAGAGTGCTTGAAAATAACGCCCCGGGATGACGGAGTCATACTTCCACAGGAGGCCGTTAGAGCTGTATTCGAAATCACAAAGGGCGATGCGTATGTTTCTTCAGATGTGGGGCAGCATCAAATGTTCGCTGCGCAACACTATGGGTTTGATAAACCGCGCAGATGGATAAATTCTGGGGGTCTTGGAACGATGGGTTTTGGATTCCCTGCCGCCATGGGAGTTCAACTTGCTTACCCAGATGCAATGTCGGTATGCATAACTGGTGAGGGTAGCTTTTTGATGAATCAACAAGAATTTGCTACCTGCATGCAATATAAACTGCCAGTCAAGATTATTTGCTTAAATAATCAAGCGCTAGGCATGGTAAAACAATGGCAGGATATGCAGTATGGAGGGAGACATTCTCATAGCACCTACGCGGAGTCACTGCCAGATTTTTCAAAATTGGCTGAAGCATACGGGCATATCGGTATTAAAATCTCCAAGACTGAAGATCTTTATCCTAAGTTAAAAGACGCATTTGCAATGACGGACAAACTGGTTTTCGTTGATATTCTCGTTGACCCGAATGAGCACGTGTACCCGATGGCAATTAAGGGTGGGGCGATGAAGGATATGGTCCTAAGTAAAACGGAGCGCACATAAGATGAGACATATAATATCAGTTCTTATGGAAAATGAACCAGGCGCCTTGTCGCGAGTGGTCGGACTTTTCTCTCAGCGAAACTATAATATTGATAGTTTAACGGTTGCGCCGACGGAGGATACATCTCTTTCTAGATTAACGCTTACAACGAGCGGCGATGACGCCCGTATTGAGCAGATTACGAAGCACCTCAATAAATTAATCGATGTTGTTAAGTTGGTAGATCTAACTGAGGGAGCCCACATAGAGAGGGAATTAATGTTAATCAAGATCAAAGCCTCGGGTTCGCAGCGCGGCGAGGTAAAGCGCACAGTCGATATTTTTCGTGGGCAGGTCGTTGATCTCACAAGTAATGTTTTTACAGTGCAGTTAACAGGTACGGAGGAAAAACTTGACGGTTTTATCGCGGCTCTTGGAGACAATCCGGTGTTAGAGGTTGCACGAACTGGAATCTCTGGTATCTCCCGGGGTGAGAAAACGCTATCTCTTTAATAATAAAAAGCGACCATAGAGGTCGCTTTTTGAGAGACCATCGCTATTCCTATCGAAATACGCAGTAACCTTATCAAATCGCCTTTTTCATTGAGGTCATATGCATGCGAAGCTTTCTGCCAACGACTTCAATTGGGTGAGACCGGATCGCGTCATTTACAGCAATGAGTTCAGCGTTATCAACCCCAAGTTCATCCAGCTGTAGTCCTTTTCCGATGACATCTGTATCAATTTTTTTCATAAAGCCTTCTAGTAAGGGAACACATTCGTGGGAGAATAGATAACAGCCGTATTCAGCCGTATCTGATATAACTTCATTCATTTCATAGAGCTTTTTGCGGCCGATTAAATTCGCGATTAATGGAACCTCGTGGAGCGATTCATAATAAGCGGACTCAGCTATCACACCACTTGATGTCATCGTCTCAAATGCGAGTTCTACCCCAGCTTTAATCATGGCTACCATCAATATCCCATTATCGTAATACTCTTGCTCGCCGATTGGCATCTCACCTGCGGTAGATTTTTCAAACGATGTCTCTGATGTTGCTGCCCGCCAAGTCAGTAACTTATTATCGTTATCCTTCCAATCATCCATCATGCCGGACGAGAAGTTTCCAGTAATAATATCGTCCATATGTTTTTGAAATAGTGGCTCCATTAATTCCTTTAATTCATCAGCAAGTTCTGACGCAACTAATTTTGCCGGATTTGATAAGCGGTCCATCATATTGGTAATTCCGCCATGCTTGAGGCCTTCAGAGACTGTTTCCCACCCGTGTTGGACGAGCTTTGATGCATAAGCTGCGTCTATTCCCTTCGCAATCATTCTGTCAAAGCAGAGCAATGAGCCAGTTTGAAGCATGCCGCAGAGGATTGTTTGTTCACCCATCAAGTCCGATTTTACTTCAGCTATGAAAGATGACTCGAGGACGCCCGCTCGATGGCCGCCAGTAGAGGCTGCATATGCTTTAGCAATCTCTAATCCGTCTTTATTAGGGTCATTTTCAGAGTGAACTGCAATTAATGTAGGAACGCCAAAACCGCGTTTATACTCTTCTCTAACTTCTGTACCTGGGCATTTTGGCGCTACCATAATGACCGTAATATCCTCTCGGATTTGCATGCCCTCTTCGACTATATTGAACCCGTGAGAATACCCTAAGCATGCACCTTTTTTCATGAGAGGCATTATTTGATTCACTACGGCGGTGTGCTGTTTGTCGGGGGTTAAGTTCAACACTAGATCAGCTGACGGGACGAGATCTTGGTACGTTCCCACCAAAAAACCATTTTCAGTGGCATTTTTCCATGAAGCCCGTTTTTCCGAAATGGCTGCCTCTCTTAATGTAAACGAAATATCTAGACCGCTATCACGCATATTAAGGCCTTGATTTAACCCTTGCGCTCCGCACCCCACGATGACTATTTTGGCGCCTTTGAGCTTATTCACACCGTCACTAAACTCAGATTGCTCCATGAAGCGGCATTTGCCGAGTTGCTCAAGTTGGAGGCGAAGGGGCAGCGTATTAAAGTAATTCATGGACGAACTCCGTATTTTTCCTGACAAGTCATTCTTTATTTTTAGCAAAAAAGTAGTGAGGCCGGATCATATAGCATCTGATTTCCGGGGTAAAATGCAAAAAATGATGGGTTCTAAAACAAGAATGGGCTGTATAATCAATCTGGTAAAAATTTAAACCCATTTTAAGGTAATTATGAGTGAAGATGATCTAGAAGAAACAGAGATAACGATTCCCATAGATGAGCATGAGGAGATAGTTTCTGAGGGTGGCAAAGAGGTGCGCCGCAGGGGGGTATACCTGTTACCAAACCTTTTCACACTCGCCGCCTTATTCGCGGGCTTTTACGCCGTGATAGCGAGTATGTCAGGGAATTTTAACGAAGCGGGCTGGGCAATCTTAATAGCCGGAGTTTGTGACGGTTTGGATGGTCGTATCGCACGACTGACTGGAACCCAGTCAGCTTTTGGAGCCGAATTTGATAGCCTTGCTGACGTAATTTCTTTCGGCATGGCCCCTGCTCTTTTGATGTTTACTTGGGCTTTTGAGCCTTTGGGTCAGCTTGGCTGGGCGGCTAGCTTTATGTTTGTGTCCTGCGCTGCGCTGCGCTTAGCGCGTTACAATGTGCAGTTAGGGACGGTAAACAAGCGATTCTTTTTAGGTTTGCAAAGCCCAGTCGCGGCAGGAATAGTAACAGGGGTTCCTTGGGTGGGATCTCACTATGGAATTGAGGCTACCTTATTTGTCTCATATGCTTGTGCTTTTTTAACTATCTTTACCGGACTACTGATGATCTCCAATTATCAGTATTTTAGTTTTAAAGAACTGAGCTTTAAGGGGACCGTCCCTTATATGGTTTTCGTCTTTACGATAGTATTATTGGTGGTGATCGCCCAGAATCCACACGAAATGTTATTCTCTATTTGTGTGATTTATGCTCTGTCCGGCCCCATTGGCTGGATAAGAAAGCAAATCAAAGGGAAAAGACAGACGCAGTCAGAGGGATCTGGAGGAAGTTAGATAAGATTTTAACGTGAAAATGCAGTGTCGCAATCCAGCTGAACGGAGGTAGCGTAATATTGGGACTGTCGTGCTAATAGTGTTCGTTATGGACTAATTTAATAATAGGTAGGCTCTTATGCTAATCAAGAAACCGTCGGATATTAAACCTTCTGAAATTACTCCAGAGAATGTATACCGGAATCGAAGGAAGTTCATGACAGATGGAGCCAAATTGATGTTGGGCTCAACTGCTGTCGGTGGTTACTCATTAACTTCGGCTGCTCAGCAAGGGGATGCTCTCAAGGCGAGAGCGCCGGCCGCGATGCGGCGAACTCCTCCAGCAGCTTGGTGGGCAGAGAAATTTAATAGTATAAAGGCAGCTCCGGACTCAGAGCCATACTTTACAGGCGAATCATTGACGCCGTATGAAGATGTCACCATTTACAATAACTTTTATGAGTTTGGTATGAACAAATCTGACCCGGCAACGCGTTCTGGTGAGTTCAAAACTGACCCTTGGTCAGTTGAGATAACTGGCGAGGTTGCGAAACCCGGCAAGTATGATTTGGAGGACATCTTAAAACCAGTCGATTTGGAAGAACGGATCTACCGTTTAAGGTGTGTTGAAGCATGGTCAATGGTTATCCCCTGGATTGGCTTTCCGCTCGTTGACTTGATCAAGCAGTTTGAACCGACATCGAAGGCTAAATTCGTCGAATTCGAGACCATTGTCGACGCGGATTCTATGCCCGGTGTCAATTCAAGGTTTGCTATAGTTAGCTGGCCTTACCGCGAAGGTTTGAGAATAGATGAGGCTACGAACCCGTTAACATTTATGGCTGTAGGTTTATATGGCTCATATTTGCCATCCCAAAATGGAGCACCTATGAGATTAGTTGTGCCGTGGAAATATGGTTTTAAAAGCATCAAATCTATCGTTAAAATAAACTTTCGGGAAACTCAACCGAATACAACGTGGAAAGATTTACAGGCTAGCGAATACGGGTTTTATGCAAATGTGAACCCAGAAGTCCATCACCCCAGATGGCGCCAGGATATGGAGCGAAGATTACCCCAAACGCTATTCAGTCGGCGTGTGATAGAAACGCGGATGTTTAATGGTTATGGTGAACATGTTGCGCACATGTATGACGGAATGGATTTAGCTAGGTACTACTAGTTAAAGCCTTTAGATCTTATGGTTAGACCTCTTAAGCCGGCAGTATTTTTATTGGCGCTCATACCATTTGCATATCTATTAAGCAGAATCATTCAGAATGATCTTGGGCCTGACCCGGCTCAGACTCTCTCCATTGAAACTGGAGAGTGGACACTTCGCTTTTTAATCTTAACGCTTGGGGTTACTCCCGTCAGACAACTTTTTGGGCTGGTCCAAATTGGAAGATTACGGCGGATGATAGGTTTGTTTACATTCTTTTATGCGTCATTCCATTTCATGTGTTGGATGGCATTTATATTGGGTTTCCGTTGGTTTGCTATTCTTGAAGAGCTAATAGAAAGGCCATACATCACAGTTGGTTTTTTAAGTTACGTGATTTTGTTTTTACTTGGATTCACCTCAACAAATGCTATGGTTCGCCGGCTGGGTAAGAATTGGAAGAAGCTGCATCAGTTAGTTTACCTTGCGAGTGTTTTAGCCATTATTCACCTACTGTGGATATTACGGACAGATATTAGTGAGGCAATTTTCTATGGAGCCTTGACTGCGGTTTTGCTTGGATATCGACTGTACAGAAGATTAAATCTCAAATTCCGTTAACTCTCTTGCTAGCTTGTGTTTTGAGCGTATAATACGCCGTCTTTTGATGTATTTACGGGGCCATAGCTCAGCTGGGAGAGCGTCTGGTTTGCATCCAGAAGGTCTGCGGTTCGATCCCGCATGGCTCCACCAATTTCACACAAAAATTTACGTGGATTTGAAAAAAGGAAGATGAATGACGATTGTCACCATCTTCCTAATTTTGCAACCTCATCTAACTGATCTTACAATCCACCTCTATTGATAGACGCAGTTCATAATTAGGCTCTATAAACCGTCCCTGACCACGTAAGTGTTTCAAGAGAGATCTGGCTTTCTGTAGAAACGCCACCTTCCCGCGAATCTTTGCCGGTCATTTTTAACGACCACGTATTAATACCAGCTTTCGCCCATGTGCCAGACTGAAAGCCAATTGTTTTTGTCCCATCAGGAGAATAGCCCTCTCCTGCCCAGCTGACTTCGCCTGAATCCGCATCAGGGTCTCCATAGTTGTGAATAACAGTTAAGGTGCCATAAACGGCGCCGTAAATTTCCATGTCATCATCGGTTTCCCAATTAATTGTCGCTACAAGGTTTCCGTCACTATTCTGTGAATATGAGGTCCCTGCGTGTTTCAGCGTAAAGTCAGCTATTTTTTCACTCATGGTATGCTCCTTAATTAAATTTTAACTTTCTTAATAACGTTTAGACTTAGCAGCCAAATCTGCCCTGTATTAATTTAATACAACTGGTTTAAAATTCTTGTTCTA
>ERZ802830.765-NODE-765-length-31611-cov-90.5956_pt1 | contig 31611 bp, 45 predicted proteins | sample MGYA00345654_ERZ802830 | MGnify/ENA primary metagenome ERZ802830 (study PRJEB30503, sample SAMEA104212375) | marine metagenome | biome: Westerlies Biome; feature: [SRF] surface water layer (ENVO:00010504) within the epipelagic zone...; material: water... | reverse complement strand
AGGTCGACTGGAACCAGATGGGTCGCATCGGCAAGATCGTCGGCATCTTCGCTGCGGTGATCGTTGCTCAGATCCTGATCAAGGGCATCCTCGACACGATCAATCTGCTGCCCGTGGTGCCCGGCCTGCTGGAGCTGCTCGGCGTTGTGGTGGTGGGCCAGTGGAGCTGGAGAAACCTCACCACCAGCGACAAGCGCAGTGCACTCGTGCAACGGGTGCAGTCCCTGCGTCAGGAATACCTCGGCTGAGGTCTTAAGTGATCGTTCGAGCCAGGCGCTTCAGGCAGTCCTGGCTCTGGGAGACGTAACCGCCTCCGAACAGGTTGGCGTGGTTCAGCAGGTGATACAGGTTGTAGATCTCGACGCGCTCCTCCCAACCTGAGCGGAGCGGCAACACCTCGTTGTAGGCCCCATAGAACGTTGCGCTGAAGCCGCCGAACATCCTGGTCATGGCTAGATCCACCTCGCGATCGGCCCACCAGCTGGCGGGGTCGTAAAGGGCACCACGGCCATCGTTCAGAGCCCCTGCATTGCCGCCCCACAGGTCACCGTGCACCAGAGCAGGGCTTGGGGCATGGCCTTCAAGCCGCTGACGCAGGCCAGTCAGCAACCGATCCAGCCACTCCCCTGAAAAAGAGAGATCCCTGGCCAGGGCCAACTGGGGCTGCAGCCGCAGCTCCACAAAGCAGGCACCCCAGCCATCCCGCCATCCCCCCGGCTGGGGGCCTGCGCCGATGTAGCCATCCCGATCCCAGCCGAATCGCTGGGGCGAGGCCGCTTCCGAAGCTTGATGCAGCAGTGCCAGGCCACGACCCAGGGCCCGCTGATCACGGCCGCTGAGCTCCAGCCAGGGCAGCAGCAGCACCGCTCCGCTGGGCAGGGCTGACAGGGACAGAGGCTTGGGCACCACCAGCCAATCCGGATCGGCATGGGCATGCAAGGCCTCAAGCGCCTCGGCCTCCACCTCAAACAGGTCCATGGCCTGGGGGGTGCCGCTTTTGGCAAACAGCCGCTCGCCGTCCGCCAGGGTCAGGCACCAGGCCTGGTGGATGCAGCCGCCCCCCACCGCACGCACATCCACCAGCTGGCGGCCCGGCAGTGGTCCAGTGGATGCCACCAACTCCTGCTGCAGTTGCGGGTGCATCGCCGGGACGGATCGCTCGTTGCCAGCATGCACCGGTTCAGGGGTGCGCTTTGACGGCAACCGGTGTGATCGTGATCGGTGGCGGCATCGCCGGGCTCACCGCAGCGGCGCTGCTGGCCAAGCAGGGGCTGCCGGTGACGCTGCTGGAGGCACATCACCAGCCGGGGGGCTGTGCCGGCACCTTCCGCCGAGGGCCGTGGACCTTTGACGTGGGCGCCACCCAGGTGGCCGGGCTCGAACCGGGCGGCAGCCACGCCCGACTGCTGCAGCATCTGGGCCTGCCCCTGCCGGAGGCCGAGATCCTCGATCCTGGCTGCGTGGTGGACCTCGGGGATGGCTCCGAGCCCATCCCCCTCTGGCATGACCCCGAGCGCTGGAACGAAGAACGCCGTCGCCAGTTTCCCGGCAGCGATGCCTTCTGGCGCCTCTGTGAGCTGATCCATCGCAGCAACTGGGGCTTCGCCGGTCGTGATCCGGTGGTCACGCCGCGCTCCCTCTGGGACCTGCGCCAACTGGTTTCCGCCCTGCGCCCGATCACCGTGGCGTCGGGTCTGCTGACGGGCTTGACCATGGCCGACCTGCTCGGCCTCTGCGGTTGCGGCGACGACCCGCGCCTGCGACGGTTTCTCGACCTCCAGCTCAAGCTGTATTCCCAGGAGCCCGCGGACCGGACCGCAGCGCTCTACGGCGCCACGGTGCTGCAGATGGCCCAGGCACCCCTGGGGCTCTGGCATCTGCAGGGCTCCATGCAGGTTCTCAGTGATCAGCTGGTGCAGGCGATCGAAACCCAGGGCGGCCGCGTGCTGATGCGCCATCGGGTCACCGCCCTCGAGCCCACAGGCCAGGGCTGGCGGGTGGTGGTGGACAGTCCCGCAGGCCGTGATCAGAGCCACATGGCTGCCGATCTGGTCTGCAGCCTGCCGCCACAGTGCCTGCTGGAGCTGATCCCCGAGGCCGTGATGCCCAGGGGTTACCGGCAACGCCTGAGCCAGCTGCCGGAACCCAGTGGCGCCCTGGTGCTCTACGGCGCGGTGCGACGGGAGGCATTGCCCAGCGCCTGCCCGGGCCATCTGCAACGGGGATCCGACGATCCAGGCTCCCTGTTCGTTTCGATCAGCCGCGAGGGTGACGGACGGGCACCGGCGGGTCAGGCCACCCTCATCGCCAGCGTGTTCACCCCCACCGCGGACTGGTGCAGCCTTGAGGAGGAGCCGTACCAGGCCCGCAAAAGCCAGTGCCTGGAGGCCATGCGACGGGAGCTCAACCACTGGCTTGATCTGCAGCCCCAGGACTGGTTGCACGTGGAATTGGCCACCCCCCGGGGATTCGCCGGTTGGACCGGGCGACCGCGGGGGATGGTGGGGGGACTCGGCCAGCATCCGAGCCGCTTCGGGCCCTTCGGTCTGGCGGGGCGCTCGCCGATGGAAGGGCTCTGGCTCTGCGGCGACAGCCTCCACCCCGGAGAAGGAACGGCCGGCGTCAGCCTTTCAGCCCTCAATGCCTGCCGGCAGCTGGTGGCAGCGCGCGGCGGCGAGCTGCAGCTCAGGGGTTGAGTTCAGCCGAAGCATCCAGGAACCCGGGACGCAGGTGCTGCGTGCGGGTCAGCTCCTTGTGCAGCTGATCCCAGTTGGTTTTGATCACGGCATCCTCCAGCTGCTCGAGACTCCAGCGGTAGGCCGCCAGGGCCTTGAGCACCGCCTCACGGTTGCTGCTGGCCATGGCCACCCCCAGGTCGGGATTGCCGCCACCGACGCGGCTGGTGTCGGCGAAACCACTGGAGGCCAGGGCCTGGGCCAAGGCGCGGATCTCAGGGTCGCGTTCATCGCCGGCAGCCCGCAACAGAGCAGCGCTGACCAACACCGGCATGTGGGAGATCAGGGCCACCGCCTGGTCGTGTTGGGCGGCGGCGGCCGTGAACCAACGGCTGCCGAGTCGCCTGGCCAGGTCTTCCACCACCGCCAGTGCCGCCGAATCGGTCTTGGCATCCGGGGTGGCAATCCAGGGGCGCCCCTGGAACAGATCGCGCTGGCCTGCCTCCACACCGGCCTGCGCCGTTCCCGCCATGGGGTGGCTGGCCACAAAGCGTGGGTGACGGCCGTTCCACACCTCCAGCACCGGTTGTTTCACCGAACCGACATCGGTGACCACCGCCTCAGCCGGCAGCGCCTCCAACAATTCCGCATTCGGCTTGAGCAGCGCCGGAATCGGTAACGCCAGGATCACCAGGTCGCAGCAGGCCAGGCAGGCGGGATCGGTGCTCACCGCGCTGACCAGTCCCCGCTCCATCGCCCGTTCTGCTGTTGAAGAACGGTGGACCAGGCCTTGCACCTTGATGCCCTGAGCGCGCAGATCCAAGCCGATCGATCCACCGATCAGGCCAAGACCGACGATGCCAACGCAGCCCGAATCCACACCCATGCCGCTCAACGGTCCTGGGTCCATGTTGGTCGATCGATTGCGATGAACCGTTTGGGCATCGAACTCTGCGTAGGGTTCACCGATGCTTGAAGCTCAGGCCCACAGTCACCTGAAGACACTGCTGCGGCAGGGTGAATCGAACTGGCCCCATCACCTGACCCTCAGCCGGCTGGTGGGTCGCAGCCTGAGACGGGGCGACCGGACCCTGCTGCGTCTGGCACCGAACCAACGGGAACGCTGGTGGCTGGGGCTGCTGATGCCGCTGTGTCTGCAACCCAGCAGCGCCGTGCTCGTGCTCACAGCGCAACAGCGGCAGCGACTGCTGCAGGTGGAACGTCCGCGCCTGGCCCGCCAGGGATTCCGACTGGCCTGCTGGGAGGGCAGCACCCCGCCGCCGCAGGATCAGCTCTGGCTGCTGGACCATGCCGGCCTGATTCAGGCTCACCGCAATGACCTGCTGGGTGATCGTCAGTTGCTGTTGCCAGGCATCGATCAGCTCAGCGAACAGCTGCGGCGGTGCATGGCCATCCGTTTGGATGCAAGCCACTGGGAACAGTTGCGTCTGGCCCTGCCCCAGGCCGAAAAGCCATTGCTGGAGTTGCATGAACGGCTCAGCAGACAACTGTTCCGGGAAGCGCCGCGGGTTGACGCCTGCATTCGACTGGACAACAGCGCCTGCCAGAGCCTGCGGGATCTGCTGGCGGTGATGGGGCCCTGCCCATCACCCTGGTCTGAGTTGCTCGCCTGCGATCCCCGCGAGTGGGCCAACTGGGCCGAGCTGGATCACACGATGCTGCAGTGGAGCTGGTGCCTGGAACCACTGGAGCCCCTGCAGCAACTGCAGGGGCTGCTGAGCCAGCGGCCGACGCTGATGCTGAGCGACAGCGGGGACAGCGCCCGGCTGGAACAGGAACTGCAGGAGGCGAATGCCTCGCCCACGGTGACCGCGGTGCTGCGGGAGGCCGAACTGGAGGAGCCACTGCCGTTGTTTGCCCCCAGGCGTCAGCCCTTACCCAACACGGAGATCTATGCCGAGCATCTGCTGGAGCAAAGCCGGCGACTGATCCTGGGGCGCCCAGGCCTCACGGTGCTGCTGCTCGACGACCCCAGCCTGCGCCGTTCCCTCACGGCATCGCTGGCCGCCGAATTCGGCACCCGAGTTCAGGATGAGTGCACCGCACCGGAAGACAACGGGGTGATCAGCGGCAGCTGGAGCTGGTGGTTGCAGCACCTTGACCAGTTGCCGGAGCCGGAGCAGATCATCATCGGCCTGCTGCCGATCGCCAGCCTCACCAGCCCGATCACAGCCGCCCGGGTGGAACGGTTGAAATCCCAGGGTGCGGACTGGTTCCGCTCCCTGCTGTTGCCGGAAGCACTGCGCCAGATCCCTGCCGCAGTGGCCCCCCTGCGCCGATCTGGAGGCAGGCTTGCGGTGCTGGATGGCCGCCTGCGGGGGCGGAGCTGGGGCGACCAGGTGCTGCAGCGGCTTGAACCCTGGCGACCGCTTCAACGTCTTCTGCCCGACTGACTCACCCGCCTCAGAGCTGAATAAGCTGAAGTGACGACAGCTTGTGGGGATGGGAGAAGCTCGCCGACGGTCGGCCCAAGGCCTGCCACCACGCCAACCCAAGAAGGGTGCGTCCCCGAAGGACACCTCCCCACGGATCGTGTCCTGGATCCCCCTGACCCGGAATCAAGCCCAGCAGTTTGTGGCGGTCACCACCCGTGGGGCCTGGATCGGCATCGGCGCCATGGTCGTGTTCTGGGTGACGGTGCGCTTCATCGGACCTGCCGCGGGCTGGTGGACCCTGGCGGACACCCCCTGACACCCCTTCCAGACAGGGACACACGGAAGCTGAAGAAAACCTTTAACCTGGGTCTTACTTAGGACTCAGGCATGTTCCCCCGTCTCGCCGAGCACTACCGCTCTGTGGTTCAGGATCTCGTGATGAGCCTGCAAGCCCTGGCCTCCGGCCTGAAAGCCTGCGGCATGACCGCCAGTTGCTACTCCTGCGGTGATGGCGAGGATGCCCATGGCGCGTCGTTCGTCTCCGACCTCGGCGATGGCCACGTGGTGCGTTTCCTCGTGTCCGATTTCGGTATCAGCTGGGTGGAGTCCCGCAACGGCCACGAGCTGGTGAAGCTGGAAGGCGCCGAAGCCATCCAGGAACTGCAGCGGATGACCGAAATGCTGCACCAACGCCGGGGTGCGGACAGCACAGCAACTCAACTGTCCGCTCCATCCGCGGCCTGAGTCAGGCCGCCGCCTCATCCGCCGCGGCCTTCGGCGCCGCGGCCGCCGCCGTGCGAGCTGCTGCTGCAAGCGGTTTCATCGAGTTGGCCTTCACTTCAGATCCCTCGGTGAGCTTCTGACGCACCAGCTGCTCGATGGTGATGGCGGCTTCAGGGTTCTCTTCCATCCAGGTGATGGTGTTGTCCCGGCCCTGACCGATGTTGTCGCCCTCGTAGCTGTACCAGGCCCCCTTGCGGATCACCACACCGGTTTCTTCCGCCAGATCCAGCAGACAACCGAGGGTGCTGATGCCGCGGCCGAACAGGATGTCGAACTCAGCGATGCGGAACGGCGGAGCCACCTTGTTCTTGGCGACCTTGACCTTCGCCCGGATCCCGAATTCCTCCGTTCCTTTCTTCAGCGTCTGGATCCGACGGATGTCCAGTCGAACGGAGGCATAGAACTTGAGCGCATTACCGCCTGTGGTGGTTTCAGGGTTGCCGTAGGTGACGCCGATCTTGAGGCGCAGCTGGTTGAGGAAGATCACGGTGCAACCGGACTTGCCGATGTTGCCGGTGATCTTCCGCATCGCCTGACTCATCAGACGGGCCTGACTTCCGACCGCCAGATCTCCCATCTCACCTTCGATCTCAGCCCGCGGCGTCAGGGCGGCCACCGAGTCGATCACAACGATGTCAACCGCCGCTGAGCGCACCAGCTGATCGACGATCTCCAGCGCCATCTCGCCGGTATCCGGCTGGGACACCAGCAGATTTTCCACATCCACGCCGAGGGAGGCGGCGTAAACCGGATCGAGGGCATGCTCAGCGTCGACGAAGGCGGCCACACCGCCGCGCTTCTGCACTTCTGCGATGGCATGCAGGGTGAGGGTCGTCTTACCGGAGCTCTCCGGTCCGTAGATCTCAACCACACGCCCCTTGGGATAGCCACCGCCGAGGGCCAGATCGAGGGTGAGGGCACCGGTGGAGATGGTTTCCACCCGCATCCGGGAGGCATCGCCAAGGCGCATGATTGACCCCTTGCCGAAGTTGCGCTCGATCTGGCCAAGCACCAGATTCAGCGCCTTGTCGCGCTCGCCGGAGGAACGGGGATCGGAACCGGAGGCGGCGGATTTCATCTCTGCAGGCATGGAAGCAACCTGAAACTAAGGAACGAGAGATCCAATGCCACAGAAGCGCCGAATCGTCTCAGGTAGTACAGACGTACGCTAACGGATCAGGGCCATTGCGCCAGGGGGGTCGCCAGTCGATCCTGGTCAATCAGCTGGATTCCTCGCGGGAGATCCTCGCGATCAGAAGGCTTGAGATACCCCCAGCTCGCCAGCCAGCACGGCAGCGACTGGAGACCATCCGTGTCTCGCACCGTCTCAAGGGTGGCACGGCGGTCCTCGACAAAACCTGCCAGCACCCGTTCACGCTGGAGTCTCAGCAGCACCTCCGGCTTGGGACCGGCCTCCCGTCCATCCAGCCGCCAGGGCCTGAGCCCAAGGCTCTCCAGCAACTCAGCGGTGAACGCTGCCGTCTTGGTGGTGAGCACGGCCCAATCCACGCCCTCCTCCTGGAACGCCTGCAATCGATCCACCAGACCGGGAAAGGGTTGATGCAAGCCAAGCCAGGCCGCACGATCCGAGCTGACCGCCTGCTGCCGCGTCTGGTCCAGGGCCTCCTGCAGTCGAGACGCGGACCAGCCGCGCCGCTGCAGGGCCATGGCCTGCTCAGCCGCGTAATCCACGACCCAACGCTCGGGATCGAGCTGAGGCATTTCAGCAGCCAGCAACACCATCTCCCAGCCGTGATGGACCCAGGGACGTAACCGCCGGAAACCCTGCGGCACCGCATCAGGACCAAGCCCCTGGGGCTCTGCATTGAGCCGCTGGGCTGCCATCCAGGCACTCCACCAGTACTCGGCCATGCCATCGACGATGACACCGTCAAAGTCGAAGACCAGGAGGGGCTGTGCCGTCATGACGGAAAAACTGGGCCGCTAGGATTCGAACCTAGGAATGGCGAGACCAAAACCCGCTGCCTTACCGCTTGGCGACGGCCCAATGATCCGGGCGGCTCCGTAATCGGACGCGCTCCGGTTAGAGAATAGTTACCCACATCAGGCTCACCTTCGTCAATCCACCGTTGCCTGGTCAGGGGGGGAACACACGCAATCGGCACTGTTCGGCCTGGCCGAAGACATCACTACGCAGCCGGTAACGCTCCACAAGATCGGCCTGCATCCGGCGCACCCGCTCGGATCGCGGCAATAGTTCCACGGGCCGACCCTGAGGCATCACCACCTGCTCCACGGCCAGCCGACACTCCTCGAGGCCCGCCAGTTCGTCGTCCTGGCCGTCCCCGGAAACGGGACCTGGCTCCTCCTGATCCATGCCCTCGCGCCGACTGAGCAACCGTTCCAGCGCACGCTCCACCTGGGGCAGTGTGTCGGCCTTGATCACCAGGATCGGCACCTTCAGCTCACGGGCCTGCCGCCGCAGCGACGGCTGACGCCCCAGTCCCTGACGGATGCTCAACACCACATCCGCATCGGAGAGATCCTCCACCACCTGCACGGGCCATCCATGGCGCCGAGTCGACTCCTCCACCAGATGCGGTGTGATTCCGCAACAGAGCACCTGGAGGTCGTCGCTGGCGGGATCGACCTCCTCCTCTGGGTCGGGTAACGGCGGTTCAGCGGGCGGTGGCATCGGCACAGCCGCCAAAGCCGGCCGGCTCTGCAGCCCAGGCTGTGCCAGCAGGCGAGGACGCCGCTCGTCCGGTGGATCCACCAACCGAACAGCGCCGTCGGCCGCCAGCTCCCGCTCCTGGATCCGGGGCGGCAGGCCGCGCAGCAACTGGTCCACCGTGGAGGCCACATCCGTATGCACCGCCCAGCGCTGACGACTGTGCATCTCCACCGCCACGGGGAACGTGGGCTCGGCAGCGCGCTCGAGCACCGTCTTCTGACTGCGCCGTCGCCGGGCTTCATCGTCCCCGAGGGTCACCGACTGAATGCCGCCCACCAGATCGCTGAGGGTGGGGTTCTTGATCAGATTGGCCAGGGCATTGCCATGGGCCGTGGCCACCAGCATCACGCCCCGTTCGGCAATCGTGCGGGCCGCCTGGGCCTCCAGCTCCGTCCCGATCTCGTCGATGACGATGACCTCGGGCATGTGGTTCTCCACCGCCTCGATCATCACCTGATGCTGGTGTTCAGGCCTGGCCACCTGCATCCGACGGGCCCGACCGATGGCGGGATGGGGGATGTCGCCGTCACCGGCGATCTCGTTGCTGGTGTCGATCACCACGACCCGGCGTTGCAGGTCATCCGCCAGCACGCGCGCAATCTCACGCAAGGCGGTGGTCTTTCCGACGCCTGGGCGCCCCATCAGCAGCAGGGACTGACCACCATCCAGCAAATCCCGAACCAGGGCCACGGTGCCGAAGACCGCACGACCGACCCTGCAGGTCAGGCCGACCACATCCCCCCGGCGATTGCGGATGGCGCTGATCCGATGCAGGGTCCGCTCGATTCCGGCGCGATTGTCTGCACCGAAGCAACCCAGCCGGGCCACCATGGCGTCCAGGTCGTCGCGGGTGAGGGCAACCTCACCAAGGGCCACCGCCTGGCCGGGGTAACGCGCCTCAGGGACACGTCCCAGATCCAGCACCACCTCCAGCAGCTGGTCCCGGCGCTCCGGCGGGCGAAGAGCGTCACGCACCGGATCGGGGAGCAGAGCCAACAACCGCTCGAGATCGTCTGTGATCCGTTGTGTGGTCATCACTGCATCCCCCGGACCCGCTTCTAGCAGGGGCGTTCCATCCCTGGCCGTCGCCGCCATGGCTCCACCAAAGAGCGGGCCAGGTTCAGCCCAGCCCGCCAGCCCTCGGGCCAGTGACGCAGAGACGTGCCCTGGGCCTGCGCCTCGTGAATCAAGGGCATCAGCAGACGACGAGCCATCCCCCCGAAGGCGACGCCTGCAGGGCGCTCCTCAGGCCGTAACAGCTGCACCGTGCTGGCATTGGTGCCGCCGGCCAGCTGCAGCGGTCCGGGCGGCGCCAGCGGCTGCATCCAGCGCCACAGCTGCACCGCGACCCGGGCCGTTCCGGCTCCCACATCACCACTCATCGGGCGTCCATCCAGCTGCCAGAGCGGGCTGAATCCCCAACGGCGCAGGCTGCTGTGTCGTTGCCACAGCTCCTGGCCAAGGGCAGCGGGAGTCAGCGCATGGCCCTCCAACCCGCAACTGACGGCCAAACGCTGCAGCGGCACTCCGGCGACGGCCAGCTGCGCCAACAGGGTGTCAAAGGCCTCACCCCGTCCCGGAGCGGTGTGCACTTCCACCGCATCGGGGCGCATCGACGCCAGCAGCTCAGCGATCGCGTCGGAGCTGAGGCGGTGGTCACGCTCTTCGATCAGACCGAGCGGACAGCTGGGTAGACAGCGACCACAGCCATAGCAACGGCGCTCATCCACCGCTCCCACCGCTGCGATCGCCTCCGCAGGGCAGACCCGCTGGCACGGTCGCGGACAGTCGGCCGGACAACGGGCGGGATCAAACCAGGCCTTGCGGAAATGGGCGTCACTGCCATCGCTGACGCTCACCATCAGCCATGGCCGTGCCATGCCGAGCTGGTCGAGCCACTGCAAGCCCTGACGAGCTGCTCTCACCACGGCCGGATCAGCGGCAACATCGACGCAATCAATGCCGGCTGCTCCGTACACAGCACAGAGATCCGCTATCGCAGGCAGGTCCTGGTTGCTGGCACCACAGATCAACTTGACCCAGTGGCCATGACGCAGAGCGTCGTGAGGACTCAGCTGGCCAGCAGGCCGCTCATCGGCTGCCATCGCAGGCTCCTGGCTCCACCCATCTCCACGATGATGCGCAGGCGCGGTTCGCGACTGCAGAGATCGCAGAGAGAGCGCAGTTCTGATTGCGAGAGCACTTGCCCCTCAAGAAGCCAAAGCGCCACCTGGGCGTCACCATCGAGCAGATCACCCAGCTGCGGCACCACCTCCTGGACCTCACCGACAGCAGCACCACGACCGACGCTTTGATGTCCCAGATGTGGGGGACGGATGCCGTGCTTCTGCGTCAGGAACACCTCCGGATCGCCCAGGCCACGGGCTGACCAGAGTCGAGTGCGATAGCCGGCACCGCGCAACCGTCGCAACAACCTGGTTTCGGCACCGCCTTCCAAAGGCGCATGAACGGCCAGACAACCATGGGCTTCGAGATCACGGCGGAATGTCCGGCCGGTGAGAAGCAGAGGCATGGCTGCAGGATGGCTGGTCGAGAGTCTGGCAGCCAAAGGCAAGAGCAGGGAAGGGAGGTCAGACGCTGCTGTATGTTCTTTGTTTGTTCTGCGTTTCTGTGCCCGTCCGCTAGCCGGGCCTCCAGTCGGCAGAACAGACCCCGCGATTGCGCAGGGTCCTCAGGCCAGTGCGGGTCCTCCGATCCGCCGGGAAACTTCCAGAGCACCTCGTGCACAGGCCAGTCCCAGCCTCGCTGAATCGACCGCTAGCCCCATTCGAGAGACGTTCCTTCCGGGATCTTTCGCTCGAACCACGTCTGCGTCCAACCGATCAGCACGCCATGCCCCATCCGGGTCACCGGGTGGTGCTAGTCCCGCTGGCGCTTCCTCCCCACTCATGTCAATCGGCATTCTCGGGAAGAAGCTGGGCATGTCCCAGTTCTTCGACGAGCAGGGCAGAGCCGTCCCCGTCACCTTGATCGAGGCCGGTCCCTGTCGCATCACCCAACTCAAAAGCAGCGACACCGATGGCTATGCCGCGGTGCAGATCGGCTTTGGCGACACCCGCGAAAAGCTGATCAACAAGCCTGCCAAGGGTCACCTCAACAAAACCGGTGAAACCCTCCTCCGCCACCTGCGTGAATACCGCGTTGATGGCCTGGACGGTTTCGAACTGGGCGGATCGATCACCGTCGGTGATTTCGAAGCCGGCCAGAAGGTTGATGTCAGCGGTGACACGATCGGCCGTGGTTTCTCCGGTTATCAGAAACGCCACGGTTTCAGCCGTGGACCGATGACCCACGGTTCCAAGAACCACCGCGAGCCCGGTTCGATCGGACCCGGCACCACGCCTGGTCGCATCTACCCCGGCAAGCGCATGGCCGGTCGCTACGGCGGCAAGAAGATCACCACCCGCGGCCTGACCATCCTCAAGGTGGACAGCGAGCGCAACCTGCTGGTGGTGAAAGGGTCGGTCCCCGGCAAGCCGGGCGCCCTGCTGAACATCCGACCCGCCCTGCGGGTGGGTGCCAAGCCCGCCAAAGGAGGACAGTGATGGCTGACTGCGTGATTCGCGACTGGCAGGGGAAGGAAGCCGGCAAGGCGACCCTCGATCTGAAAGTGGCCAAGGAGACCACGGCCAACGACCTGATGCACCGTGCGGTTCTGCGCCAGCAGGCCCACGCCCGTCAGGGAACCGCTTCCACCCTCACCCGATCCGAGGTGCGTGGTGGTGGCCGCAAGCCTTACAAGCAGAAGGGAACCGGCCGAGCCCGTCAGGGTTCGATCCGCACACCTCTGCGCCCCGGCGGCGGCATCGTCTTCGGGCCGAAGCCCCGCACCTACAACCTTGCGATGAACCGCAAGGAACGTCGTCTGGCCCTGCGCACCGCGCTGATGGCCCGCGTTGAAGACGTAACGGTGGTGAAGGACTTCGGCACGAGCCTCGAAGCCCCCAAGACCAAGGAGATCACGGACGCCCTCGGCCGGCTTGGCATCGCTGCCGACGCCAAGGTGCTGATCGTGCTCACCGAGCCTTCCGATGTGGTGCGCCGCTCCGTGCGCAACCTCGAAAAGGTGAAGCTGATCGCCGCCAATCAGCTCAACGTCTTCGATCTGCTCCACGCCAACGCCTTGGTGCTCGGCGAGGACGCCCTTGCAACCATCCAGGAGGTCTACGGCGATGACTGAGCGTTTCCAGGGCCGCCTGGCTGACGTGATCCGTCGGCCGCTGATCACCGAGAAGGCCACCCGGGCCCTCGAGTTCAACCAGTACACCTTCGAGGTGGACCACCGCGCCGCAAAACCCGACATCAAGGCCGCTATCGAGCAGCTCTTCGATGTGAAGGTGACCGGCATCAGCACCATGAATCCCCCCCGTCGCACGCGTCGGATGGGTCGCTTCGCCGGCAAACGAGCCCAGGTGAAGAAAGCCGTGGTGCGCCTGGCGGAGGGCAACTCGATCCAACTCTTCCCTGAGTCCTGAGGGGTCTGAATCGTCATGGCAATCCGTAACTTCCGCCCCTACACCCCCGGTACCAGAACCCGGGTGGTCACCGACTTCAGTGAGGTCACCGGCCGCAAGCCGGAACGGTCCCTGGTGGTGTCCAAACACCGCCGCAAGGGCCGCAACAACCGTGGTGTGATCACCTGCCGCCATCGCGGTGGCGGTCACAAGCGGCTGTACCGCGTGGTGGACTTCCGCCGTAACAAGCACGGCATCACCGCCAAGGTGGCTGCCATCCACTACGACCCCCATCGCAACGCCCGTCTGGCGCTGCTCTTCTACGCCGACGGCGAGAAGCGCTACATCCTTGCCCCGGCAGGGGTTCAGGTGGGGCAGACCGTGGTCTCCGGACCCGACGCCCCGATCGAGAACGGCAACGCCATGCCGCTGTCGGCCGTGCCCCTGGGTTCCAGCGTTCACTGCGTTGAGCTCTATGCCGGCCGCGGTGGCCAGATGGTCCGCACCGCCGGTGCCAGCGCTCAGGTGATGGCCAAAGAAGGCGACTATGTCGCTCTCAAGCTGCCTTCCACCGAGGTGCGCCTGGTCCGCCGTGAGTGCTACGCCACCCTCGGTGAAGTGGGCAACTCCGAAGTCCGCAACACCAGCCTTGGCAAGGCCGGTCGTCGCCGCTGGCTGGGGCGTCGTCCCCAGGTTCGAGGCAGTGTGATGAACCCCTGCGACCACCCCCACGGTGGTGGTGAGGGTCGGGCACCGATTGGCCGCTCCGGCCCGGTGACCCCTTGGGGCAAACCCGCCCTCGGTCTCAAGACCCGCAAGCGGAACAAGCCCAGCAACCGATACGTGCTCCGGAAACGTCGCAAGACGTCCAAGCGGAGCCGTGGCGGACGCGATTCCTGATGCCAACCATCGTTTTGCCGCTTGCTTAAACCGCTATGGGACGTTCACTCAAAAAAGGTCCGTTTATTGCCGACAGCCTGCTTCGCAAGGTTGAAAAGCAGAACGACACCGACGACAAGTCCGTGATCAAGACCTGGTCTCGGGCCTCCACGATCCTGCCGATGATGATCGGCCACACGATTGCCGTTCACAACGGCAAGTCCCATGTGCCGGTGTTCATCACCGAGCAGATGGTGGGTCACAAGCTGGGGGAGTTCGCTCCCACCCGCACCTTCAAGGGCCACATCAAAGACAAGAAAGGAGGCCGCTGACGCCATGACCACGTCATCCACCACGGCCCCGATCGCACAGGCCCACGGACGCTTCATCCGGGGCTCCGTGTCGAAGGTGCGCCGTGTTCTCGATCAGATCCGAGGTCGCACCTACCGCGACGCCCTGATCATGCTCGAGTTCATGCCGTATCGCTCCACCGGACCGATCACCAAGGTGCTCCGGTCCGCTGTGGCCAATGCCGAGCACAACCTGGGTCTTGATCCCGCCTCCCTGGTGATCTCCAGTGCCAGTGCCGACATGGGACCGTCCATGAAGCGCTACCGCCCCCGGGCTCAGGGTCGCGCTTTCCAGATCAAGAAGCAGACCTGCCACATCAGCATTGCTGTGGCGGCTCAGCCCGATTCCTGACCCCCGAGGACTCTGACCCAATGGGACACAAGATCAACCCAACCGGTCTGCGCCTGGGGATCACCCAGGAACACCGGTCACGCTGGTACGCCTCCAGCAAGAGTTATCCGGCCCTCCTTCAGGAGGACGATCGGATTCGCAAGTTCATTCACAAGAAATACGGTTCTGCCGGCATCAGCGATGTGCTGATCGCCCGCAAGGCCGATCAACTCGAAGTGGAGCTCAAAACCGCACGCCCCGGCGTGCTGGTGGGCCGCCAGGGCAGCGGAATCGAGGAACTCCGTTCCGGAATCCAGAAGACGGTCGGCGATCGGAACCGCCAGGTTCGGATCAATGTCGTCGAAGTGGAGCGCGTCGACGGTGACGCCTTCCTGCTGGCTGAGTACATCGCCCAGCAACTGGAAAAACGTGTGGCGTTCCGCCGCACCATCCGCATGGCCGTCCAGCGCGCCCAACGCGCTGGTGTTCTCGGCCTGAAGATCCAGGTGTCCGGCCGCCTCAACGGCGCCGAGATCGCCCGGACCGAGTGGACCCGAGAAGGTCGCGTTCCCCTGCACACCCTGCGGGCGGACATCGATTACGCCACCAAGGTGGCCAGCACGACCTACGGCGTGCTGGGCATCAAGGTGTGGGTCTTCAAGGGTGAAGTGCTGGGCGATGAAGCCCCGCAGATGCCGGTGGGGGCTTCCCCTCGCCGCCGGGCCAGCCGTCGGCCCCAACAGTTCGAAGACCGCTCCAACGAGGGTTGAACAGGAGGCCTGAACCATGCTGAGTCCAAAACGCGTCAAATTCCGGAAAATGCAGCGAGGCCGCATGCGCGGCGTCGCCACCCGGGGCAACACCATCGCCTTCGGTGAATTCGCACTGCAGGCCCAGGAATGCGGCTGGATCACCTCGCGCCAGATCGAGGCCAGCCGTCGCGCCATGACCCGCTACGTCAAGCGTGGCGGCAAGATCTGGATCCGGATCTTCCCGGACAAATCGATCACCATGCGCGCCGCCGAAACCCGGATGGGTTCCGGTAAGGGCAACCCGGAATTCTGGGTGGCGGTGATCAAGCCAGGTCGCATCCTCTTTGAGATGGGCGGTGCCGAAATCACCCCCGAAATCGCCAAGGAGGCCATGCGTCTGGCGCAGTACAAGCTGCCCGTGAAGACCAAGTTCATCGCTCTTGATGAACAGCAGAAGCAATCGGCTGCGGAAGCACCGGCTGCTGCTGAAGCCGTCAACGTGGAGTCCTGACCATGGCCCGTCCCAACGCCGCTGAGGTCCGCCAGCTGTCCGATGCGGACATCACTGAACAGATCGATGGTCTTCGCCGCGAACTGTTTCAGCTCCGCTTCCAGCAGGCCACCCGCCAGCTGGCCAACACGCACCGTTTCAAAGAGGTCCGCATCAAGCTGGCCCAGCTGATGACGGTGCAATCGGAGCGTCAGCGCTCCGCCGCGTCCTGATCCCCCTCTCTGTACCCATGGCAGTCAAGGAAAGGGTCGGCACCGTCGTCAGCGACAAGATGGAAAAAACGGTGGTGGTGGCGGTGGAAAGCCGCTTCCCCCATCCCATCTATCAAAAGACGGTCAGCCGCACCACCCGTTACAAAGCCCACGACGAAGACAACTCCTGTCGCGTCGGAGACCGTGTTCGCATCACGGAAACCCGTCCGATGAGCCGGCACAAGCGCTGGGCCATCGCCGAGGTCCTGAGCCACAGCCCGAAAGCTGACAAATCAGCCGAGAGCGCTGCTCCAGCACCTGAGGCTGCGGCCAAGGAGGTGAGCGAATGATCCAGCAGGAGAGCTATCTGAGCGTCGCCGACAACAGCGGCGCCAAGCGCATCCAGTGCATCCGTGTGCTGGGCACCAACCGTCGCTACGCCCACGTGGGAGATGTAATCGTCGCCGCCGTGAAGGACGCCATGCCCAACATGGGCGTGAAGAAGTCCGATGTGGTGAAAGCCGTGGTGGTTCGCACCAAGGCAACCCTTCGCCGCGACACCGGCAACTCCATCCGGTTCGACGACAACGCAGCGGTGATCATCAACGCTGACAACAACCCCAAAGGCACCCGCGTCTTCGGACCGGTGGCCCGTGAATTGCGCGAGCGCAACTTCACGAAAATCGTGTCCCTCGCTCCGGAGGTGATCTGACCATGGCCACCGCAACCAGCAAGGCCAAGCCCAGCGATCGCATCAAGATGCGCATCCGCAAAGGCGACACCGTTCAGGTGATCGCCGGCAAGGACAAGGGCAAAACCGGCGAGGTGCTCCGCACCCTGCCCAACGAGAACCGCGTGATCGTGGAGGGCGTCAACATGCGCACCCGCCACGAGAAGCCCACCCAGGAAGGTGAGACCGGACGCATCGTCAATGAGGAAGCATCCCTGCATGCCTCCAACGTGATGCTCTATTCCACCGCCAAGAAGGTGGCGAGCCGCGTCGAGATCGTCGTCGAAAAGGACGGCAGCAAGAAGCGCAAGCTCAAGAAAACCGGTGAAGTCCTCGACTGAACCCGACTTCTGACCAAGCCCAGAAGCACCCCACACCCCCCATGTCACTCAAGAAGCGCTACCGGGAGACCATTCAGCCCAAGCTGCAGAAGGATCTCTCACTCACCAACATCCACGAAGTCCCCAAGGTGGTGAAAGTCACCGTCAACCGGGGCCTCGGCGAAGCCGCAGCCAACGCCAAGTCCCTCGAGGCCTCGGTGAACGAGCTGGCACAGATCACCGGTCAGAAAGTGGTCGTCACCCGTGCCAAGAAGGCCATCGCCGCCTTCAAAATTCGCCAGGGCATGCCGATCGGTTGTGCCGTCACCCTGCGCGGTGACCGGATGTATGCGTTCCTGGAGCGCCTGATCAACCTGGCGCTGCCCCGCATCCGCGACTTCCGCGGGGTGAGCCCGAAGAGCTTTGACGGGCGCGGCAACTACACCCTGGGGGTGCGGGAGCAGATCATTTTTCCTGAGATCTCCTTCGACAAGATCGATGCCATCCGTGGCATGGACATCACCATCGTGACCACCGCCCGTTCAGACGAAGAGGGCCGGGCCCTCCTCCGCGAGATGGGAATGCCGTTCCAGAGCAACTGAGCCCTCCCCGTCGACACCTATGGCCAACCACGACCCCATTTCCGACATGCTCACCCGCATTCGCAATGCGAGTGAGAAGCGTCACGAGACCACCAAGATCCCCGCTTCGCGGATGACCCGCAGCATCGCCAAGGTGCTGCAGCAGGAGGGCTTCATCTCCGAGATCAGCGAACAGGGCGAAGGCGTGCGCACCGAACTGGTGCTCTCCCTCAAGTACAGCGGCAAGCACCGGCTGCCCACCATCCGCTCCATGCAGCGGGTGAGCAAGCCAGGTCTGCGCATCTACAAGAACACCCGTGGCCTGCCCAAGGTCCTCGGCGGTCTTGGCGTTGCGATCATCTCCACCTCCAAGGGTGTGATGAGTGATCGCGATGCCCGCCGCGAGGGCGTCGGGGGCGAGGTGCTCTGTTACGTCTACTGATCCGGAGCTCAACCATGTCACGCATCGGCAAAAATCCTGTTCCCGTACCCGACAAGGTGACCGTCTCCCTCGACGGCCTCACCGTGAAGGTCAAGGGACCGAAGGGCGAACTGGAACGCACCCTTCCTGACGGCGTCAGCGTCAGCCAAGACAACAACTGCATCGTGGTGGCTCCATCCACCAGCAAGCGCTTCTCCCGCGAACGCCACGGCCTGTGCCGCACCCTCGTCGCCAACATGATCGAGGGCGTCAACAACGGCTACAGCAAGAGCCTCGAAATCGTGGGCGTGGGTTCGAGGGCCCAGGTCAAAGGCAAGACCCTGGTGGTCAGCGCCGGCTACAGCCACCCCGTTGAAATGGAGCCGCCTGAGGGCATCACCTTCAAGGTGGAAAACAACACCAAGGTGATCGTCTCCGGAATCGACAAGGAACTGGTGGGCAACGAGGCCGCCAAAGTCCGCGCCATCCGCCCGCCCGAGCCCTACAAGGGCAAGGGCATCAAGTACGAGGGCGAGCGCATCATGCGCAAGGCGGGCAAGTCCGGCAAGAAATAAGCCTTGTCCTGACGTTCCTCTCCCTTACCCACCATGTCCAAACTGTCCCGCAAACAGCAGACGCAGAAACGCCACCGGCGACTGCGTCGCCACCTCACCGGCACCTCCGACCGTCCGCGGCTGGCGGTGTTCCGCTCCAACAATCACATCTACGCCCAGGTCATCGACGACGACGCTCAGAGCACCCTGTGTTCGGCCTCGACCGTTGACAAAGAGCTGCGTGCCGGCCTTGAAGCCAACGGCGGTAGCTGCGATGCGTCCGTCGCCGTTGGCGAACTGGTCGCCAAGCGCGCCATCGCCAAGGGCATTCAAAGCGTGGTCTTCGACCGTGGCGGCAACCTGTACCACGGCCGGATCAAGGCCTTAGCCGATGCCGCCCGGGAAGCGGGCCTTCAGTTCTGATTCCTGCTTACCCATGACAGATTCCTCTCCCCAGTCCAACCCCAACGCGGTGCCAGGCGCCGCCGATGTCCCCGCAGCCGCGGAGGGCCAGCAACAGGAACAGCGTCGCGGCGGTGGCCGTGGTGAACGTGGCGACCGCCGTGGCGGACGCCGCGGTGATCGACGCAATCAGGAGCGCGACTCCGAATGGCAGGAGCGCGTGGTGCAGATCCGCCGCGTCTCCAAGACCGTCAAAGGCGGCAAGAAGATGAGCTTCCGGGCCATCGTCGTTGTCGGCAACGAGAAAGGCCAAGTCGGCGTCGGTGTCGGCAAGGCCGGTGATGTGATCGGTGCTGTCCGCAAGGGCGTCGCCGATGGCAAGAAGCACCTGGTCAAGGTGCCGCTCACCCGTCACAACTCGATCCCGACCCTCTCCAATGGCCGTGACGGTGCCGCCAGCGTGCTGATCCGTCCCGCCGCCCCCGGTACCGGTGTGATTGCGGGCGGCTCGATCCGCACCGTGCTCGAGCTGGCCGGCATCAAGAATGTCCTGGCCAAGCGTCTGGGCAGCAAGACCCCCCTCAACAACGCCCGGGCTGCCATGGTGGCCCTGTCGCTTCTCCGCACCCACAAGGAGACGGCCAAGGAACGGGGAATCTCCCTCGAACAGATCTACTCCTGATTCGCGATGACGACTCTCCGACTCGAATCCCTCAAAGCCAACAAGGGCGCCCGTCGCCGCAAATTGCGCAAGGGCCGCGGCATCGCCGCCGGCCAGGGCGCCAGCTGCGGCTTCGGCATGCGTGGCCAGAAATCCCGCTCCGGCCGTCCCACCCGCCCAGGTTTTGAGGGTGGCCAGATGCCGCTCTACCGCCGGGTGCCGAAGCTCAAGCACTTCCCCCTGGTCAACCCCAAGCACTTCACGGTGCTCAACGTCTCGGCTCTCAACAGCCTCAAGGACGGCAGCACCGTGAACCTGGACTCCCTCGTCAAAGATGGGGTTGTCACCAGTCCGAAGCATCCCCTGAAGATTCTCGGTAACGGTGATCTGACGGCCAAGAAGCTGACGGTTCAGGCCGCTGCCTTCACCGCATCAGCCCGCACCAAAATCGAAGCCGCCGGCGGCAGCTGCGAAACCCTCGACTGATCCGGCCGGGTTCACCGTCCGTCAGCCCTAAGGTCTGAGCCGTCCGCTGGATGTCAATCCACGGGCGGCTTTGCTGCATTCAGCCCACCCCATTCCTCCTGTCCATGCTCGTCAGTCGGGGCCGCAATCCCAACGCCGCCGAAGTCATCAGCCAGCTGATCGGCAACTCGGGCCTGCGCAATCGAGTGCTCACCACCCTGAGCCTGTTGCTGCTGGTGCGTCTCGGCATCTACATCCCCATCCCAGGGATCGACCGCGAGGCCTTTGCCAGCTTCATCGAGCAGGGCGGCTCCCTGCTGGGTTTCCTCGACATCTTCACCGGCGGGGGCATCTCGACCCTCGGCGTGTTCGCGCTTGGAATCCTGCCGTTCATCAACGCCTCGATCATCCTGCAGCTCCTGACGGCATCCCTGCCACAGCTGGAGGATCTGCAGAAGAACGAGGGGGAAGCCGGTCGGCGCAAGATTGCCCAGATCACGCGCTACGTCGCCCTGGGCTGGGGCCTGATCCAAAGCGTCGTCTTCGCCATGATCCTGCGCCAGTACGCCCTGGAAGGGATCAGCGAGGTGGTGTTCGTGGTCCAGACCGCACTGTGTCTGGTCACCGGATCAATGGTGGTGATGTGGCTGAGCGAGGTGATCACCGAACGGGGCATCGGCCAGGGGGCATCGCTGGTGATCTTCCTGAACATTGTGGGAACGCTGCCCCGCACCCTTGGCGCCACGATCGAGGCGGCTCAGACCGGTGACCGCAACACCGTTCTGGGCATCGTCGTGCTGGTGCTGGTCTTCCTCGTCACCATCGTCGGCATCATCTTTGTGCAGGAGGGTGCACGGCGCATCCCCATCGTCAGTGCCAAACGTCAGGTCGGGGGTGCCGGTGTCGGGGTTCTGCCCACCCGTCAGAGCTATCTGCCGTTGAAGCTCAATGCCGGCGGCGTCATGCCGATCATTTTCGCTTCAGCGGTGATCTTCCTCCCGGTCACGGTTGCCAATTTCACCAAGAACGAGTGGTTGATCCGGGCGGCCAGCCTGCTGAACCCTGGCGCCGCCAACCCATGGCCCTATGCCCTGGCCTTCTTCGCCTTGATCCTCGGATTCGCTTATTTCTACGCATCACTGACGGTGAACCCGACCGATATCGCCTCCAATTTGAAAAAGGGCGGCGTTGCGATCCCGGGGGTGCGTCCTGGCAGTGCCACCGCCACCTATCTCTCCGGTGTTCAGAACCGGCTCACCCTCCTGGGCGGCCTGTTCTTGGGAAGCGTCGCGATCATCCCCGCAGCGGTGGAGCGCGCCACCAATGTGCAGACCTTCCAGGGCCTGGGTGCCACCTCACTGCTGATCCTCGTGGGTGTGGCCATCGACACCGCCAAACAGGTGCAGACCTACGTGATCTCCCAGCGCTACGAAGGCCTGGTGCGTCAGTGATCAACAGCGGCGGCAAGCCCCTGTTTCCTTTTTTGTTCTCCATCCGCACACACCAATGAAATCCCGTCTCCTCTTCCTTGGCCCCCCTGGAGCAGGAAAGGGCACCCAGGCAGCGCGCCTGTGCGACGCCAACGGCATGAGCCACCTCTCCACCGGTGATCTGTTGCGATCTGAGGTCGCAGCCGGCACAGCCCTGGGCCAAGAGGCCGAAGCGGTGATGAACCGTGGGGAACTGGTCAGCGATGCCCTGGTGCTGGCGATCGTGGAAAGCCAGTTGAAGGGATTGTCCAGCGGAGGCTGGCTCCTGGACGGGTTTCCCCGCACCGTCCCTCAGGCCGATGCCCTCGAACCGCTGCTCGACGAACTCAAGCAACCGATCGAAGCCGTGGTCCTGCTTGAGCTGGACGATGCCGTGCTGATCGAGCGTCTGCTCGCCCGTGGCCGCGACGACGACAATGAAGCGGTCATCCGCAATCGTCTGGAGGTCTACCGGGAGAAGACCTCACCCCTGATCAGCTTCTATCGGGACAAAGGCCTGCTGGTGTCGGTTGAAGCGAACGGCTCCGTGGAGGAGATCACCGAGCGGATTACCAAGGTCCTGAGTTGACCAGCGTGGTAGGGTTGCCGTTTGGAAATTTGGAGAGCCACGCCTCATGAAGGTGCGCGCTTCAGTCAAGAAAATGTGCGACAAGTGCCGGGTGATCCGTCGCCACGGCCGGGTCATGGTGATCTGCACCAACCCGAAGCACAAGCAGCGCCAGGGCTGACATCCAGCCCACGTCAGACCTGAACGGATCTTCGAATCCCTGCTTCCGGCCTGCACTGCATCAATCACCGCCTCCACAGCAATGGAGGCCTTTGTCCCTCTCATTTGAATCTTCGTGGCACGGATCGCCGGCGTTGACATTCCCCGCGACAAGCGGGTTGAAGTGTCCCTCACCTACATCTATGGAGTCGGCCCGACCCGGGCTCGCACCATCCTGGCTCAGACCGGTGTGAACCCCGACATCCGGGTCAAGGATCTGGAGGACGGTGACCTTCAGAAACTGCGCAACGCCGCCGACGAGTTCACCCTCGAGGGCGATCTGCGCCGGCAGGAGGGCATGGCCCTGAAGCGTCTGCAAGACATCGGCTGCGTGCGCGGACGTCGTCATCGCATGAGCTTGCCCGTCCGTGGCCAGCGCACACGGACCAATGCCCGCACCCGTCGGGGCGCGCGCAAAACCGTGGCCGGCAAGAAGAAGTAAGCCCCCCCTCGTCCTTTACACGACCGTTCCCGGCCCATGGCCAAACCCGCCAAGAAAACAGGCCCCAAGAAGGCCAAACGCAACGTCCCGAACGGCGTTGCCCACATCCAGAGCACCTTCAACAACACGATCGTGTCGATCACCGACACGTCCGGCGAAGTCATCTCCTGGTCATCCGCTGGTGCCAGCGGCTTCAAGGGTGCCCGCAAAGGCACACCCTTCGCTGCCCAGACGGCGGCAGAAGCAGCGGCACGTCGAGCACTTGACCAAGGCATGCGCCAGATCGAGGTGCTGGTGAAGGGTCCTGGATCCGGTCGTGAGACCGCAATTCGAGCCTTGCAGGTGGCTGGTCTTGAGATCACCCTGATCAGAGACGTCACTCCGCTGCCCCACAACGGTTGCCGGCGGCCTAAGCGCCGTCGCGTCTGAATCGCATCATTTCCCGGTTTACGCCCCCTACCCCGCATCAGACCGTGCTGCAATACCAGATTGACCGCATCGAGCATCAGGTGGAAGAGGATCGCTCCCAGAGTGGGGTGTTCCTCATCGGTCCCCTTGAGCGGGGTCAGGCGACCACCCTGGGCAACGCCCTGCGACGTGTCCTGATGGGCGGCCTCGAAGGCAGTGCCGTCACCGCCATTCGGATCGCTGGTGTCAACCACGAGTACGCCACCGTCCCCGGTGTGCGTGAGGACGTTCTCGACATCCTTCTGAACTGCAAGGAGCTCTCCGTCAACAGCCGCTCGCCTGAGCTGGAGATCGGTCGTCTTGTGGTGGCTGGTCCCGCTGAAGTGACCGCCAACGATCTGCAGTTCTCCTCCCAGGTGGATGTGGTGGACGGCAACCGCCCCATCGCCACCGTGGCCGATGGTTACAGCCTCGAGCTTGAGGTCCACGTGGAACGCGGCGTGGGCTACCGACCGGTGGATCGCCACAGCGAGGACACCAGCGCCATCGACCTGCTTCAGATCGATGCTGTGTTCATGCCGGTGATCCGGGTGAATTTCACCATCGATGAAACCGCTGTTGCCGAGGGTGGATCCGCCCGAGAGCGTCTGCGCATGGAGATCGTCACCGACGGCTCCATCACCCCCGATGACGCTCTGGCTCAATCAGCCAACCACCTGATCGAGTTGTTCCAACCTCTCGCCACGGTGACCCTCGTGGAGGAGCCGGGGATCGAACCCGAGCCTTCTGCAGAAGCACAGATCCCGCTGGAGGAACTCAACCTCTCCGTGCGGGCTTACAACTGCCTCAAGCGTGCCCAGGTCAACTCCGTGTCTGACCTCATGGGTTTCAGCTATGAGGACCTGCTGGAGATCAAGAACTTCGGCTCCAAATCAGCCGACGAGGTGATCGAAGCCCTCGAACGCATCGGCATCTCCATCCCCCAGAGCCGCACCTCTGCCTGAGATCGGCCTGCCTGACAACTTTCCCGACATCCGTCTCCGACAGAACCATGCGTCACCAATGCCGAGTACCCCAGCTGGGTCGCCCCGCTGACCAGCGCAAGGCGATGCTGCGCGCACTGACAACCCAGCTGATCCGCGAAGGTCGGGTGACCACCACCAAGGCCCGTGCCAAGGCCCTGCGTGACGAGGCCGAGCGGATGATCACCCTCGCCAAGGACGGCAGCCTCGCGTCCCGTCGTCGCGCCCTTGGCTACATCTACGACAAGCAGTTGGTGCACGCCCTGTTCGACAAGGCCCCCGACCGCTACAGCGACCGCAAGGGTGGTTACACCCGCATCACCCGCACCGTCCCCCGTCGTGGTGACAACGCCGAGATGGCGATCATCGAACTGGTCTGATTTCTGCCCCCTGCGTCAGTTCTGACGTTTGAGCTCCGAACCCTCGTCTGCAGCCCCTGAGTCCTCGGTCCCACGTCGGATCGCCCTCAGCCTGCAGTACGAGGGTTCCGCCTTTTGCGGCTGGCAGCGTCAACGCAACGGCCACAGTGTGCAGGCCCAGTTGGAGGCGGCGATCGAGCAGCTGGATCCATACCGCCCGATCCAGACCTTCGCCGCGGGACGAACCGATGCCGGCGTCCATGCTGCTGGCCAAGTGGTGCATTTCGATTGTGGAGACAGGATCCCACCCGCCAAGTGGGCACCGGCCCTGAACGGACGGCTGCCATCCACGATCCGGGTAAGGGAGTCAGTGCTGCGGCCCAAGGATTGGCATGCCTGCTACTCGGCCACCTACCGGCGCTATCGCTACACCATTCACAACGGGCGGCGACCCAACCTGTTCCTCGCCCCCTGGAGCTGGCACCGCTACCAACTTCGGCTGGATGAGTCCCGCATGCGGGATGCCCTCAACGGCATGCTCGGGCTTCACGACTTCAGTGCTTTCATGCGGGCCGGAAGCCGTCGGGCCCATGCCAGAACCACGGTTCAGGAGGTGGAGCTGGTGCGCCAGGGCGACATGGTGCGGGTTGAGATCCAGGCCAGTGGTTTCCTTTACGGAATGGTTCGCCTGCTGATGGCTCAGCTGGTGGCGGTGGGCGAACACCGTCTATCCGTCCGGGATTTCGAGCAGCGCTGGCGTCAACGACGACGCCACGAGGTCCGTGAAGCAGCTCCAGGCCATGGGCTATGCCTACTCAGGGCTGGCTATGAGCAGGAAATTTTCACAAGAGCCGGCTGGTACGATTGTCAACCGTGGTTTTTTCTGGCGGAGAGTGATCCCCCACCGGATCCTCCGCCTCTGCCGGAAGCAAGCGGATCTGAACTCTGAATGCAGCTCTTCTCATTGGGAGAAGGGTCCTGTCGAAGAGTAAGCTCGACCCTTGAGCTCCCGTCAGGTCCTCCTCTGGACCAGACCATCCCTGACCAGCTTCGCCATCTCGGCTGAGCAATTCCGAACCGGCATGCCGGCGCGATGAACAAGACCTCCCTTCCTCAGATTGATTCTCTCGAACGCCAGTGGTATCTGGTGGACGCTGAGAACAAGACCCTCGGGCGCCTGGCCACCGAGGTTGCCGCTGTTCTGCGCGGCAAGAACAACCCGAGCTTCACTCCCCACCTGGACACCGGCGATTTCGTCGTGGTGGTGAACGCTGAAAAGATCCGGGTGAGTGGCAGCAAGCCCACCCAGAAGCTGTATCGCCGTCACTCCGGTCGTCCCGGCGGCATGAAGACCGAAACCTTCGAGGCGCTGCAAGACCGCATCCCCGAACGGATCGTTGAAAAGGCGATCAAGGGCATGCTTCCCCACAACGCCCTGGGCCGTCAGATGTTCCGCAAGCTCAAGGTGTACAAGGGCAGCGAGCATCCCCATGCCGCCCAGAAGCCTCAGCCTCTTCAGCTCAACCCCTCTGCATCCGCCCAATGAGCAGCAATTCCGTCGTCTACTGGGGCACTGGTCGCCGCAAGACCTCCGTCGCCCGTGTGCGCCTCGTCCCCGGCAACGGCACGATCACCATCAACGGTCGTCCCGGTGACAATTATCTGAACTACAACCCCGCCTACATCGCAGCGGTGAAAGCTCCCCTCGAGACCCTTGGTCTCGGCACGGAGTACGACATCCTGGTGAATGTCCACGGCGGCGGACTCACCGGTCAGTCCGGAGCCATCAAGCAAGGCGCAGCTCGCGCTCTTTGTGAGTTGTCGGCTGACAACCGCAAACCCCTCAAGACCGAAGGCCATCTGAGCCGCGACCCGCGCGCCAAGGAACGCCGCAAGTACGGTCTCAAGAAAGCTCGTAAGGCTCCTCAGTTCTCCAAGCGCTGATTTTCATCCCATGCCCAAGCCCGATATTCACCCCACCTGGTATCCCGACGCCAAGGTGATCTGCAACGGCGAAGTCGTGATGACCACCGGCTCCACCCAGCCGGAGATCCACGTCGACGTCTGGAGTGGCAACCACCCCTTCTTCACCGGAACCCAGAAGATTCTCGACACCGAGGGTCGCGTCGATCGCTTCATGAAGAAGTACGGCATGGGCAAGAAGAAGTCCGGCGACAAAGCCAAGGCCGAGGCCGAGGCGGACGCCAAATCCTGACGTAGGCGCGGGGCATGGACGCCTCGACCCTTGTCGCGCGGCTTGAGGCCGCCACAGCCAGCTTCCGCAACCTCGAGCGGCAGCTGGCTGATCCTGATGTGGCTGCGAATCCCACGCGGCTAGAAAAAATCGCCCGCGAACGGGCACGGCTCGAGCCGTTGGTGCTCGACTTCGAAGAACTGCAGGCTCTGGAAGAGGAACAGAAGCAATCCCGCGAGCTGCTGAAGGAAAGCCGCGGCGATGCCGCGATGGAGGAGCTGGCCCAGGACGATTTAGCCAGCCTCAACCAACGCCACGCCGAGCTCACCGAAAAACTCACCGTGGCCCTGCTGCCCCGCGACCCCCGCGATGAACGCAGCGTCATGTTGGAGATCCGAGCCGGGGCCGGAGGCGATGAAGCCTGCATCTGGGCTGGCGATCTGGCGCGCATGTACGAGCGCTACAGCCAGAAGCTCGGCTGGAACGTGCAACCCATCAGCAGCAATGAAGCCGATCTGGGGGGGTTCCGGGAACTGATCCTGTCGGTGAAAGGCGACAGCGTGTTCAGTCAGCTCAAGTTCGAAGCCGGTGTGCATCGGGTGCAACGGGTCCCCGCCACCGAATCCCAGGGTCGTGTCCACACCTCCACAGCCACGGTGGCCGTGATGCCGGAAGCCGATGCGGTGGAGGTGCAGCTGGATCCCAAGGATCTGGAGATCAGCACCGCCCGTTCTGGTGGCGCCGGTGGTCAGAACGTCAACAAGGTGGAAACCGCCGTGGACCTGCTGCACAAACCCAGCGGCATCCGTGTGTTCTGCACCCAGGAGCGCTCTCAGCTGCAGAACCGGGAACGGGCTCTGGAAATCCTGCGAGCCAAACTGCTGGAACAGGAGCAACGGGAGGCGGCGGCCCGGGAAAGCAGCGACCGACGCGCCCAGGTGGGCAGCGGTGATCGCAGCGAAAAAATCCGCACCTACAACTACAAAGACAACCGCACCACCGATCACCGGCTGGGCAGAAACTTTTCACTCGATCCGGTGCTGGATGGCCAGCTTGAGGATCTGATCGGCGCCTGCATCGCAGAAGAGCAGCGGCAGAAACTGGAAGCCCTCAGCCAACAAAACGAGGACTGACGTTCAGCTCAGGCCCCGATCACGTATTTGGCCCACTCGCTGTGACGGCCGGAATGGATCTGGCGGGTGGCTTCAAAACTGAGGCTGCTCAGCGGACGGCGCGGCACCCGCATCAGCGGCATGTCCGCCTCCTTCGGGGTGCGATTGCCCTTGCGCACATTGCAGCTCAGACAGGCGGTGGTCACGTTTTCCCAGGTGTCAGCACCACCGCGGCTGCGAGGCACCACATGGTCGATTGACAGCGGTTCGTTGCGGCAGCCGCAGTACTGACAGCTGTGGTTATCGCGATGGAACAGGTTGCGTCGGGTCAGCGGCAGCTGACGAAAGGGCACCCGGACGTACTGGCGCAAACGAATGACGGTCGGGAGGTGAGTACCACGCCGGATCTCTCGGGTGGAATCCTGCTCGAGACTCTCAGCCTTGCCCTTGAGCATCATCACCATGGCGCGGCGCCAGGTGGTGATGTTCAGCGGCTCGTAGGACGCATTGAGAACGAGAACCTGGCCCATGCCAGCTCCCTGAATACAAGCCATGCTATCGATTCCACCAAGCCCCCCTTGGTAACGCTGAGCACCAAAGCCCCATGTCGGAGCTAAGTCCACGCCAGCGCGCCTGGGTGGAGGTCTCCCCCACGGCCATTGAGGCCAACTGTCGACTGCTGTGCCGTCAGCTTGCCCCCGGCTGCGAGCTGATGGCCGTGGTGAAAGCAGACGGCTACGGCCATGGCGCCGTGACCGTGGCGACGGCCGCCCTACGCAGCGGGGCATCCAGCCTTGGCGTGGCCACCCTTCAGGAAGGCCTTGAACTGCGGGATGCGGGCATTGAGGCGCCGGTGCTGATCCTCAGCGCCTTGCCCAACCCGGAGGATCTCCGCCATTGCCTGGAACGACGGCTGATGCCGACCCTGAGCAGCCTGGATGAAGCGCACACCGCCGCTGCGGTGGCTGCTGGGCGAGGAACCGAGCGCTTTCCTGTGCAGCTGAAACTCGATACGGGGATGGCCAGGCTCGGTGGCGAATGGCAGGAGGGCGCCCAGCTGGTGCAGTCCATCCGCGCCCTGCCGCAGCTGGACCTGGTGGGCCTCTACAGCCATCTCGCCTGCGCAGATGAGCCTGGGGATCAGTTCACCCACGTGCAGCTGCAGCGCTTTCGATCCGTCATTGAAGCCCTGCCGGATGGGGGCAGTGGCCTGTGCTGCCATCTGGCCAATTCCGCCGGCACCCTGCAGGATCCCCGCTTCCATCTGGACATGGTGCGGGTTGGTCTCGCCCTTTACGGACAATCCCCAGCAGACCACCTCGGCCAGGATCTGGCTCTGCAGCCTGCCTTGGCGGTGAAGGCACGCGTCAGCCTGATCCGGGAGGTGCCGAGCGGTAGCGGCGTCAGCTACGGCCATCGCTTTGTCACCAGCCGTCCGTCGCGCCTGGCGGTGATCGCCATTGGTTATGCCGACGGCGTGGTCCGCGCCCTCAGCGGCCGCATCGACGTCCTGCATCGTGGTCGCCGGCTGCCGCAGGTGGGCAACATCACCATGGACCAGATCATCGTCGACGCCACCGATGTCGAAGACCTGACGGTGGGTGACAGTGTCACGCTGCTGGGGCTGGACGGAGGTGACCGCATCAGTCCTCAGGACTGGAGCACTCGCTGCGGCTCCATCCCCTGGGAAATTCTCTGTGGTTTCAAGCACCGCCTGCCGCGGGTCGAGATCTGACCGACCGTCCAACGCTTGGTACGCTGGTGGGGCCACTGGAGAGGTGGCTGAGTGGTTGAAAGCGGCTCCCTGCTAAGGAGTTACAGGAGGCAACTTCTGTCGAGGGTTCGAATCCCTCCCTCTCCGTTCCGGTTCAGACGCGCGGTTTCAGCTCTCTTCTGGAGGGGTGAAATCGCACAACGCCCGTGCCAAATCCGGCAGGAGCTGGTCGTCCTGGGAGCGATCGCTGCCGCTGCCAAAGGCCACCACCATCGTTGGGGGAGCATCGGAGACCTGCCACCAAGCGGCGTCATGCCGGGCCTGACTCATCCAACCGGCCTTGCTCCAGAGCCGACTCGCGGCAGGTAGCCCTTCCCCAAGAAATCCATCCACCTGGTTCTCCGGATCGGCCCGACGTTGATCCGGGTCAAGAGAGCGACTGAGCAGGTCCCGTAACCGCCGGCAGGCGGGGGGTGAGACAACAGCGCCGGTCATCACCGCCTCCAACATCCGAGCCGTGGCGGCCGTGCTCAAGGCATTGCGGTTGCCATTGTCGGCGCCATAGAAATGCTTCTCCCTGCCATAGGGGCCGTCTCCCCAGGTTTTCTGGCAGCAGTTGACGCCATCGAGCTCCGGCCATTCCAAGCTGACCAACCAGTCATTCACCAATCGTCGCTGGCGCTGCCACTGCTCCCAACGTTCCCCATGCAGCTCCGAGCCGCTGGTGGTGCCGGTGAGCAGATCCACCACCAATCCCGTGGCGTCATTGCTCGAGTCCGCGATCATGTCCCGCATGGCGCGCTGGAGTTCGTCGCTGTCGGGGATCAGGTCCCGCTGCTGCCAGCGCTCGACCGCTACCGCATAAATCAGCTTCACCACGCTGGCGGGATAGACGCAGCGCTCCTGATTCCAGCCGGCACCAAGGCCCTGACCCGCCTCAGGGCTGACGTCGCTGTAGCGCACCCACGTGATGGACAGGCTGTTGCGCAACCCAGGTCGCCCCGCAGCATCCAGCTGGTCGAGCACCGACTCGAGATGGGACGCCATGGCGGGATCGGGGCGGTAGAACGCCATGGCGACAGCAACGGGTCATGGCGACGTTAAACACCCTGCTGGCTCCCGACCTGCTGCAGCCGGGAACCCAGTGGACCCTGCTGAGCGATGTCAATGGCTACGGGCGCCCCACGGGCGACAGCCTCACCACCCAGGGGCGCTGTGGTCGCAGCATCCGATTGCTGCAACGGAGCAGCGATCGACTGTTGGTGCAGCTGCTGGAGGACGGCTACCGCTGCTGGATGGATCTCGAAGCCCTCATCGGCCGCGCGAAGCAACTGCCTGACTGGAAACCAACCTTGCTGCCGGCAACGGAGATCCAGCGGCGACTGCCGGCGGTCCTGGCCTGGAGCGAGCACGCCGAACAGCAGCCCAACCACTACCTCTGGGGCGGCACCACCGAACCGAACATGGATTGCTCAGGCCTGATGCAGCTGGCCTTTGCCAGCCAGGGCATCTGGATCCCCCGGGACGCGTATCAGCAGGAGCGTTTCTGCCAACCCGTCGCCGTCGCGGTCGGCGCGCTGGATCTGTTGCGTCCGGGGGATCTGATCTTCTTCGGCTCTCCGCGGCGTTGCACCCATGTGGGGATCCACCTCGGCGGTGGGCGTTACCGCCACAGTTCAGGCCATCAGTACGGCCGCAATGGAATCGGTGTCGACAGCCTGCACCTTTCGGATCGTCATCCCGTTGCCAGTCACTATCGGAGCGAGCTGCGGGGAGCGGGGCGCGTGATCCGCTGCCATGACGGCACCACGCTCAGCTAAGCGTCGAGACCAGTCGGCTTAGGTTGCTCAAATCAGCAGACCTGCGGCATGACCACCCCCCTGGACCTGTCCGTGGTGGTGCCCCTCTACAACGAGGAGGAAAGCCTTCCCT
>ERZ802830.764-NODE-764-length-31617-cov-14.0905_pt1 | contig 31617 bp, 19 predicted proteins | sample MGYA00345654_ERZ802830 | MGnify/ENA primary metagenome ERZ802830 (study PRJEB30503, sample SAMEA104212375) | marine metagenome | biome: Westerlies Biome; feature: [SRF] surface water layer (ENVO:00010504) within the epipelagic zone...; material: water... | reverse complement strand
GATGTGACAGTAACCGTGTCACCGTCTGGTGGTGACGTCAGCATTCAGCTTTCAAGTGAATAGCACTGACGTAACCCCATACTCAAATCCAAAAAGACATGTCCCTCGCGTTCTGTTTGGGGCAGGTTTTTATCACTCATTTTTCAACAGGAACAACAAGCACGCTGGCAGATGCATGTGAGAGAACGGCCTCAGAAGTGCTTCCTAGCAACCAACGACTGAGTTTATCATTTGGTGTTCGGCCAATGGTAATTAGATCCGTGTGATCTTTTTTTGCCTGTTCAAGTATTCGGTGTCCAGGATTTCCTTCTACGATTATCGGGCTCGCGCTGTGAAAGCACGGCGGTAAATCTTTCTGAAAGGCCTCAAGCTTACTGCTCAAAGCGTGGACTTCGTCATCGTGTTCCTGTTGCCAAGCTTGTGCGATAGCAGCTGTGTCGGGGTCCCGGACACGTTTTTCAAGCCACTTTGGGAGTGGGCCAGCGAGCATTGATTCCGCTACGCCAATAACACACCCGTCGGTCTTTTTTGACCAATGCAATTCCTGGAGCGTTTTGCTTACCGCCGATGCACTCGCTGGGTGATGGCAGGCCATGGTACGGAAGCTTCCGTCTTCTGGTGGATGGCTACGCACGATAAGTACAGGCAGGTGGGCTCCGTGAAGGACTGCTCGAGAAACACTTCCGAGAAGAAATCGTTCTATTGAGCCATGGCTACGAGCACCAACGGCGACAAGGTCGGCATGCCAGCCATTCGCCGACTCAAGAATGCCAACAGCCGCTGACGCTGAACTGCTAATCATTTCAACCGGTTTTGCAAACTCTGTTGGAAGCAGTGCACGCGCTTCTGCAAACAGATCAGCTGCACTCCGACTTACAAGCGAAGATGATGACTCAGGAAGCCGCTGCTGAAGTTCTGTCGGTGAAAAGTAGATTGCCACTTCATCTTCGGTGGGGTCGATGATGTGTCCGACTACACGCACAGCGTCCAGTGATAGAGGTGACCCGTCGACGCCGATTAAAACCTTCATAACATTTCCTACGTACTCTGAAAAAAGTAATTCATCCACTTTTTAAATGTATTTACACTCGTTGGCCGAGGCCGGCTTCTTTAGTATGACATGTTTTTGGCCATTCTTTAGGCCAGCCATGTCTTGCTAGGACTTCCGGGGTGTTCGCGGGCAAGACGTGGCACTGCGTATCCGGGCAGTCGATTGCGTAATTCATCAATGAGGTGTACTCCGGTTTCTTCAGACACGTCAAAATCACTTGCCCCGCGAACGGGATCAAGGAGATGAAGATAGTACGGAACGACACCAAGATCGAGCAGCCTTTCCGAGAGCTGAATGAGGCTTTCAGCGGTATCGTTCACGCCACGTAGTAAGACCGCCTGATTCAACAGGATTGGAACTGCTTGGCTCATTCGCCGCATTGAATCTGCGACAACTGAATCAAGCTCAGCAGCATGATTCGCGTGAATAACGACACAAGCTGTCAGTCGTGTTTCGTGCAGTATGTGGAGAAGATGTTCTGTGATGCGGGAGGGCAACACGACAGGAATCCGTGTATGAATTCGAAGCCTCCTGACATGCGGAATTGAGGCTATATCGTGTATGAGTGTTTCAAGTAGCGTGTCATCGATGAGAAGAGGGTCGCCTCCAGAAAGAATTACTTCATGGATTGATGGGTCCTCTCGTATCTCGTTCACTGCACCTGCAAAACTGGCAGGCGATGCTCCGCTTTCGGCATAAGGAAATTCACGACGAAAACAGTACCGACAGTGCACGGCGCAACCACCAGTGACGAGAAGCAAACAGCGTCCATGATATTTTTGAATAAGTCCTGTTCCTCGTCGAGCTGGCTGTTCACCAACTGGATCGGATACAAAACCTGGTATGTCATCCAATTCTTCAGGCTGCGGTAATACCTGAAGGAGCAGTGGGTCATTCGGATCACCTTTTTGCATTCGAGAAATAAAACCTCGCGGCACAAGAAATGGAAAGTCCCGGCTCGCTTTTATCGATTTCTGCGCAACTGCTGAATCAAGATTCAATAAATCGCAAAGCTCTGCTGGGTCACGAACAGCATCAGCTAATTCCTGCTTCCAGACTTCCCGAACCATTGGTGGTTGAGGAGTTATTCTGTCGATTACTCGGGCTGTGGATATATCCATAAGAAAGATGTCGGGACGGTTGACTTGATTGTTCGAATGCTCAATGTGCAGTCTACAGCGGACGTTCTTGAGCATGGGGCCAGTTCCAGTTCAAAAATAGTTCGCTGGAACGGGTGGCTGTGGAATCAGCGTTGACAGGCTGTATGATGGTGACGAGGCTTGTGCTTGAGTGTCGCGGCATACTCACTAGATGCCTGTATTGTCCTGAATTGAAAGTGCGATTTCGATGGCTTCGTTTAACACAAGTGAATTCCGAAAGGGGCTAAAAGTCCAGATTGATGGTGATCCATACATCATGATCGAATGCAACTTTGTAAAGCCAGGTAAGGGGCAGGCTCTTTACAAATGCAAACTTCGCAATCTTCTCAGAAGTACTGTGCTCGATCGAACGTACAAGAGTGGTGATTCACTTGAGACTGCCGATATTACAACAATAGATGCTCAATTCCTGTACAAGCAGGGAGATCAGTTTGTTTTTATGGATAACGATAATTATGAACAGTACGAGTTGTCATCTGAACAAGTTGATGACGCGTGGAAGTGGCTGAAGGAAGGCACGATCTGTTCCATGATGCTTTACAATGAAAACCCGATCACTATGGAACCACCTCAGCACATGGTGTTGCAGGTTGAGTATGCCGAGCCTGCTGTGCGTGGAAATACTGCCACCAACCTGACAAAGCCGGTAAAACTTGAGACCGGAGCAGAAGTTATGGTACCTGCATTTATTGAGCAGGGGCAATTGGTAAAAATAGATACTCGTAATGCTGAATACTTAGAGCGAGTCAAAGAGTAGACAGGCATGTATTTTTACTTTTGTAAGAAATAAAAATCATGTCCAATTACCGATGCGTGCCGCGTGCAAGATTCTGGCAATACTCGAAGAGTGCATACCATTCAATCGCTGCCACCTCGCGAAGCACATGACAAGCAGCTTCATTCGAATCACAGCGTGCCGTTTCGCAGGCCTCAATAAATTGATCTGGGTTCCAGTCCGTGCATTGCGTAAGCCATTGAGTTTCATCTGGTAGTTCGATTTGTGTGGCGTGCTTGCGGACTCTGCTCCCAAGTGTGGAAAACAGTGGATGGTTTCCTACGCGGCGAAACCAGTAGGCCGCATTACCCGCATCAGGCTCTCGACGATGCATGATTCCGTGCCACCAGCTGCCCTCAGGTGTATCAATGCTCTGGCTGAGTTCATGAGACTGATCAAGGAATCCATTCCAGAGCCACATGCCAGCGAGACAGCACACACCTGCTTCTGAAGAAACCAAGGTGGCTCCGAGCAAGGATTCTGGCACGGTTTTTTTCAGCCGTTGCTCAAATTGGGTCTGTGGAACTCCCGGCCCAAGTGGTGGCAGGTTCGGGTCGAGTAATTCAGCGATTTCCGGGGGGAGGAAAAGCGAGGGTTTCAGCGTATGGAATGACATCGATGTAAATTCCTTCAAACAAGCAGTATCTTGACGAAATCAACCAAACGGATAGGCTGTATTGGATTCTCGAATACTTGCGGGTGACACTATTTGATTTTTAAATAGTACTGTCGTCAACCCAATGCATGTGTGGGGAATTGCCTGGGACTGCTTTTTGAGGCTTTGGCCTTACTCGGGTTTCGGTGCTGCTGGCTCGAAAAGGGGCTGGTGCCTACTAGTTGAAACGTGGCGAATATGAACCTGAAATCTCTCAAAATCTTCTGTGACATCGTTACTCGAAAGAGTTTTTCACGAGCGGCAGAAGACAATGGTCTTTCTCAATCTGGCGCGAGTCAGGTTGTGAGCCAATTGGAAAGTCGACTTGGTGTTCAGTTAATTGAGCGATCTAAGCGGCCACTCATGCCCACCCATGAAGGCCGTGTATTCTTCGAAGGGTGTCGAGATATTGTTGCGAGGTACGACGCGCTCGAGGATGAAGTTCACTCACTTCGAGAAGATGTTTCCGGTCGGGTTCGTGTCGCAGCAATTTATTCAGTAGGACTCCACCATATGAGTGAATATGTGCAGGAGTTTATGGCGAGATATCCAAAAGCAAACGTGCGGCTGGAGTATTTGCACCCGCAGAGAGTCTGTGAAGCAATCGAAAATGATCAGGCAGATGTTGGCATCGTAAGCTACCCACGGGGTTCCCGGGTTATCGAAGCTGAGGCGTGGCGAGAAGAGCCCGTCGTGTTGGTCTGCAGCCCAAATCATCCGTTTGCTGCTCGAGAAAGTGCGTCTCTTACAGACCTGCACGGGCAACGATTGGTGGGCTTTGATCATGATCTCGTTATCCGTCAAGAAATCGATAAGGCTATTGAGTTAGTAGGAGCAGAACCGAGTGTTGTTATGGAATTTGACAACATCGAAACAATCAAACGGGCAGTTGAAATTGATGCTGGTATGGCCTTGTTGCCTGAACCCACTGTTGTCCGAGAAACTAGTGTGGGCACTCTGGTCAGTTTGCCGCTTGAAGAAAATCCGCTCATTCGACCGCTTGGCATTATTCGTGGCCGAGGAAAGCCTCTTTCCCCAACGGCGAGAAGATTTCTTGATCTTTTACGCGGCCATGCACATGACACTGACGAAGGTATCCGGGAACTAAAACGTCCACCCGAAGTACCGAGTGACTTGGCGGTGGTCGGAACAGCCTGACCCTGCCAATGACTTGGTACTGGCAGGCATGATTCTGTGGTGCCGGTCTCGAAAGGCCGACTCCCACTGAAAAAATAACAGAACAGAAAATTTGAAACCCTCACAATGAGAAAACAATCAATGAAGCCCCCAGTACGACTTCCTGAAAGCCGTGGCCTCTACGACCCAGCAAACGAGCATGATTCATGCGGCGTGGGTTTTATTGCACACATTAAGGGGAAGAGGTCTCGTCAAATTGTTGATGATGCTGATCGGATGCTTCAGCACATGGAGCATCGTGGTGGTTGTGGCTGTGAAGACAACACCGGTGATGGTGCTGGCATGCTGACAGCCTTGCCGTATGAGTTAATTGAGAAAATAGCGAAGGAAGAGCTCGGGCAGGAACTGCCAGATCGTGGATTGTATGGCAGCGGTGTCTTTTTCATGCCAACAGATCCGACAGAGCGAGCGCACTGCCGTGAAATTGTTGACCGAATTATTAATGAACAAGGTCAGAAACTTATCGGTTGGCGGGAGTTGCCAGTTGATCCAGATGCAGCGGATGTTGGGCCAACTGCGCGTCGTGCAATGCCGCACTTTGATCAGGTGGTTATTGCCGCTGGAGATGGACTTGATCAGGAAGCATTTGAGCGACACCTGTTCGTTATTCGAAAATGGGCCAGCCACCAGATTCGAGTCGAGAGCAACTTGTCGCAAAAGTTAATGTTCTATATCTGTTCGTTGTCGACAAAAGTCATTATCTGGAAGGGGATGCTGCGTTCCATGCAGGTCATTCCTCTATTTAAAGATCTTCAAGACCCAGACTATAAGACGCACCTTGCGATGGTGCACTCACGCTTTTCGACCAATACATTCCCAAGTTGGGATCGAGCTCAGCCATGTCGTTTCATGGCGCACAATGGCGAGATCAATACGCTCAGAGGAAATGCGAACTGGATGTTTGCGCGTCAGGGTGTCATGAAAAGTGACCTGTGGGGTGAAGACATCCGGAAGCTCTGCCCAGTTATTGAGCCTGATTGTTCCGACTCCGGAAACTTTGATAACGCGCTTGAGATGCTCTATCACTCGGGCCGTACGCTTCAAGAAGCAGTCATGATGATGATCCCCGAAGCCTGGCAGAATCATCACAGCATGCCAGAAGACAAGCGCGCGTTTTATGAATACCATTCGGCTCTTCAGGAACCGTGGGACGGCCCAGCTTCAGTCTCGTTCACAGATGGCCACTACATTGGAGCAGTCCTCGACCGAAATGGCTTGCGGCCGAGTCGGTATTACGTCACTCACGACGATCGCGTCATTATGGCGAGTGAAGTAGGGGTTGTGCAGGTCGATCCTGAGCAGGTGAAGTCCAAAGGACGTCTTCAGCCAGGAAAGATGTTCCTTGTTGACTTCGAACAAGGCCGCATCATTGCAGACGATGAACTGAAAACGTCTGTTGCAACAAAGCGTCCTTATAAGACATGGATTCAAAACCAGGCAATTCATCTCAATGATCTGCCTGAGAAAGAGTCCCCCGCGCACTATGACAGCAACGAACTTCTCAAGCGGATGCAGGCGTTTGGGTACACGACTGAGACGCTTCAGTTCATGCTCATGCCGATGCTTCGTGAAAAACGAGATCCGATCGGATCAATGGGCAACGACGCTGCTCTTGCCTGTCTTTCTGATAAACCCAGACTGCCGTACGACTACTTCAAGCAACTTTTTGCCCAGGTGACAAACCCACCCGTCGATTCGATTCGGGAAGAGGTCATCATGTCGCTGGAATGCTTTATCGGCCCAGAAGGAAATCTTTTGGAAGCAACCGAGGAGCAATGTCATCGACTTTGTATTCCTCATCCAATCCTGACGAACGAAGAAGTTGCCGCTATCAAGGCAATCGATCATCGTGGCTGGAAGTCGAAAACCATTGACATTACGTATCCACGATCCGAAGGCGATGCAGGCCTTCAGCCAGCGATTGACCGAATCTGTGCTGAGGCTACTCAGGCAATCCATGATGGCTATTCATTGGTTGTCCTTTCAGATAGAGCCGTCAGCCGTGAACGTGTCCCGGTCAGTTCGCTCCTCGTTACTGGGGCAGTTCACCATGCACTTGTGAAGCAAGAATTGCGAACACGAATAGGTATTGTGCTTGAGTCTGGGGAAGCGCGTGAAGTCCATAACTTTTGTCTGCTGACGGGTTACGGTGCAGACGCAGTCAATCCGTATCTGGCATTTGAAGCACTTCGTCAGGCTCGTGTCGACGGCCTTCTCGAAGAGGAATTTAGCGATGAGAAAATTGTACCGGCCTTTCGGAAAGCGGTTGCCAAGGGTATTAAAAAAGTGATGGGCAAGATGGGTATTTCTACACTTGCCTCATACAAGGGAGCGCAGATTTTCGAAGCAGTCGGTTTAGCGCCAGAAATAATTGAAAAGTGCTTTGTTGGAACGGCGAGCCGGATTTCTGGTGTTGGTTTTGATGTCATTGCTGAAGAAGGAATTCGTCGCCATGAAATCGGCTACCCAACCCGTACTGATAACGCACTGTCGACATTGCCCAATGACGGCCAGTTTCATTGGCGAAAAGAAGGCGAAGCACATGCCTGGAATCCGCACACCATCGCTCAGGTGCAGGTCGCTGCCCGAACAGGGTCAAGGGATGCGTACCGGCAATTTGCTGAGACGGTAAACACTGATGCCCACCGACGGTGCTTCTTAAGAGGGCTTCTTCAATTTAAGACTGGTCGAACTCCAGTGCCAATCGAAGAAGTCGAACCAGCTCGTGACATTGTCAAACGGTTTTGTACCGGGGCAATGAGCTACGGATCAATTTCTGCAGAGGCTCATGAAACACTCGCCGTCGCAATGAACGTGTTGGAGGCAAAGAGCAATACTGGAGAGGGTGGTGAGGACCCAGAGAGATTCAAGTGGTACGGTCGCCCTGAAGGCGAGCACGAAGAAATGATTGATACGCTTGAAAAACTTGACCCAGAAAAAGCCAAGGCGCAGATAAATCAGTATTCGAAGAGGTCGTATATCAAGCAGGTCGCGTCAGGCCGTTTTGGTGTCACGAGTTGGTATCTAACCAATGCAGATGAATTGCAGATTAAGATTGCCCAGGGGGCAAAACCAGGCGAAGGAGGTGAACTCCCAGGCCATAAGGTGAATAAGATTATCGCTGCCACGCGTCACTCAACTCCTGGCGTGGGTCTGATCAGTCCGCCACCACATCACGATATTTACTCGATTGAAGATCTGTCCCAACTTATTTTCGATCTGAAAAACTCGAACCCTTCAGCGGCAGTGAGTGTGAAGCTAGTGTCAGAGGTTGGTGTGGGCACAATCGCGGCGGGTGTAGCCAAGGGGCACGCTGACAAAATTCTGATTTCTGGAACTGATGGTGGTACTGGTGCTTCACCACTGACGAGTATCAAGTTTGCCGGTCTTCCGTGGGAACTTGGTATTGCTGAGACGCATCAGACATTGGTCATGAATGATCTTCGTAGTCGCGTCAGGCTTGAGACCGATGGTCAGCTGAAAACCGGTAGAGATGTAGTCATCGCAGCACTTCTTGGCGCTGAAGAATATGGATTTGCAACAGCACCACTCATCACGATGGGTTGCATCATGATGAGGAAGTGTCATCTCAACACCTGTCCGGTTGGAATTGCCACGCAGGACCCCGAGCTTCGAAAGAAGTTTTCAGGAAAGCCAGAGCATGTTGTGAATTATCTCTTTCTCGTTGCCGAAGAGGCTCGAGAAATTATGGCCAGCCTTGGTTTTCGGTCCATTAATGAAATGGTTGGCCACGTAGAAGTTCTGGAGATTGATGAAGCGGTTCGGCATTGGAAGGCAAAGGGGCTCGATCTCACGCCGATCCTTACTCCGGCAGCTGGCCCCCATCCAGATACGGTGACGCATTGCACCATTTCGCAAAACCATGGTCTTGAAGAGGTCCTCGATAACGAACTGATCAAGAAGGCTCTTGCGGCTATTCACGAACAAACCCCCGTACGGTTCCCGATGGAAATTGAGAATATTGATCGAGCATTTGGAACGATGCTCAGCCATGAGGTTTCAAAGGCCAACGGTGAGAACGGGCTTCCTGATGACACCATTCACATTGACGTCATCGGTTCGGCGGGCCAGAGCTTGGGCGCATGGTTAGCACCAGGAGTTACAATCGAACTAGCCGGTGATGCGAATGACTATGTGGGGAAAGGTTTATCAGGTGGTCGAATTATTATTGCACCGCCAAAGGGATCAACATTTGTTCCGGAAGAGAACATTCTTATTGGAAACGTAGCCCTGTATGGAGCAACAGCCGGAGAGGCGTATTTCCGAGGCATGGCCGCTGAGCGATTCTGTGTACGAAATAGTGGAGCTCGCACAGTCGTGGAAGGGGTCGGAGATCACGGTTTGGAATATATGACGGGTGGACGAGTTGTCATTCTTGGGCCAACAGGTCGTAATCTGGCTGCAGGAATGTCGGGAGGAGTTGCGTTTGTTTACGCTCCTGATCGTGACGTGCTGCGACTCAATTGTAATTTAGAACTCGTTGAACTTGAGGCAGTAGAGTCTGCCGAAGACATTGCAGAACTCAAGGAACTTATACAGAAGCATGCCGACTACACCGGTTCGACGGTGGCGACAGGCCTGTTGGAATCATGGGAGCAGTCACTTAGTCAGTTTGTGAAAGTTATGCCTCGAGACTACAAGCGAGCACTCGCTGAGTTGGCAGCCGAGCCGGAAGTTGCTGTGGCAACGGACTGAAGATGAATCAAAATAAAACAACTTACCATTTGGCATAGCCGTGCTTCACTAGGAGCCGGTAGAAGACGAAAGGAAATCAACCGATGGGAAATCCACGGGGATTTATGACAGTAGATAGACAGACCTATTCCGAGCGCGATCCGGTTGAGCGGATTGGGGATTGGAATGAATTCCATCTGGATCTGCCTATTGTCGAACTACAAGATCAGGGGTCACGTTGCATGGACTGCGGCGTGCCCTTCTGCCATACGGCAGACCTTATGGCCAACATGGCTGCAGGCTGCCCTGTGCGAAATCTGATTCCTGAGTGGAATGACCTTGTCTATCGCGGGCATTGGCACGAAGCACTTGAGCGTCTGCATAAGACGAACAACTTCCCTGAATTTACTGGACGCGTGTGTCCCGCACCGTGTGAGGGTTCATGTGTACTTGGTATTCATGAACCGCCCGTCACGATTAAGCAGATCGAATGCTCAATTGTTGATCGCGGATGGGAAGAGGGGTGGATTACTGCATCTCCACCTTTAGAGCGCACGGGGAAAAAGGTAGCTGTGGTTGGTTCTGGGCCTGCCGGGCTTGCCTGTGCAGCTCAACTGAATAAGGCCGGCCATCTTGTCACGGTCTTCGAACGAGCTGATCGTATTGGAGGGCTGCTTATGTACGGTATTCCCAATATGAAGCTGGATAAAGAAGCAGTTGTTCAACGAAGAGTCAATCTGCTCGCAGAAGAGGGGATCACATTCAAAACTGGTGTTGAGATCGGAAAACATATTCCAGCAGCCACGCTCATGTCAGACTTCGATGCTGTCGTACTTTGTGTGGGATCGACACGTCCAAATGACTTTTTCGCTAAAACACCGGGTCGTGATCTGGACGGTATTCATTTCGCGATGGATTTCCTTACCGCGAATACTCGTAGCCTGCTTGACTCGAAGCTTCAGGATAAAAAGTACATCAGTGCAAAAGGCAAAGACGTTATTGTGATTGGTGGTGGTGATACGGGCACAGACTGCATTGGCACATCATTACGTCATGGCTGCCGTTCACTTGTCACCTTCGAGATTGTGCCACAGCCACCCGAAGAGCGAGCTGCCAATAATCCATGGCCGCAGTGGCCGAAGGTCTTGCGAACGGATTATGGTCATGCTGAGGCTGCAGCTCGTTTCGACTATTCAGATGTTCCTGGGAAAACATTGGCTGGTGATCCACGAGAGTTTTCTGTGCAGACAGTTGAATTTCTTGGTGACGAATCTGGCAAGCTTCGGGGTGTCAAAACAATTCGACTTGACTGGACGAAGCCTCAGAAGAACGGGCCACCATTTAGTGTTGTCGAAGGAAGTGAGCAGGAGTGGCCATGCCAGATGATACTTCTCGCACTTGGATTCGGTGGTCCTGAAAAGATTATTGCCGAGCAGTTGAGTCTTGATTGCGATGCACGTACGAATTTCTCAGCGGAATATGGCCAATACACGACAAACATAGACGGAGTTTTTGCAGCTGGCGATTGTCGCCGCGGACAGAGCCTCGTTGTCTGGGCCATCAATGAAGGACGCGAAGCTGCCCGAGAGTGCGATCGGTATCTTATGGGAACAACCAGCCTCCCAAGTGTGGAGGATGAAGAAGCAGTAGGTGTTGCCTCATAGCGTCTCTTCCATAGAAATAACAACCGGTATAGAAATAAAAAACCGGTCATCCTGCAGCCTGTAAGAGCGAGCAGAGATGACCGGCTTTATGACGACGGAAGTCGTTTTTCGAATTAGATGGCGTCAGCGCCAGTCTCACCTGTTCGAATTCGGACAACTTCGGCGAGGTCAGAGACGAAAATCTTGCCATCGCCAACCTGACCCGTTCTGGCAACGGTCATAATCTTGTCGATAACAGTCTGTACTTCGTCATCGTTGACAACAACTTCAAGTTTGACTTTTGGAAGAAAGTCTACGGAATACTCAGCACCCCGATAGGTCTCGGTGTGACCGCGCTGACGGCCAAATCCTCGAACTTCGGTGACAGTCATTCCTTTGATTCCTACTTCATTCAGTGAATCTTTTACTTCCTCGAGTTTAAAGTGTCGTAGGATTGCTTCGATTTTTTTCATGATCATCCCTTTCTCTATTCGTTTTCAAAGTGCTTCAATGTCGCATTCTGCCCGGTTCCGCCGCCGTGAGTGTGCGTGTGCCAAAATTGGCTTTCGGTTAATGTAGATGCAAGCAGCGTGCCATTCAGAAAAAAAAGAAAACGTCTTTTTTTTCGCGTTATTCGCGGCCATGGCAAAACTGAATTGTCGCGCGGATGTGACACATTGTTGGGCGCATTGCATTATGTAACGTGCTCTTCCTAAAGAAAGAAGCATAAAGACGCGAGAAAGTACGATTCGCGCAAACGAGGCGCCTGATTCATCAAACTGATGCGCGTGCCAGAGCCAGGATTATTCAGACTTGCTTTGGTCCGGATTGTCCCGAAAGCGTGAAGGATCTAATTCGTGAGATTTTAGAAGTCGGTACAGAGTGCCGCGAGGAACCTGTGCTTTTTTGGCAGCAGCCGAGACATCTCCTCGAACCTGTTTCATGAGTTCGTGAAGATACTGTTGCTCAAATTCAGCAACATGAGCGGACCTTTGTGAGAAAAACCCACTCGATTCTAGAGCTGCTTTTGCGGAATGAGCGAAGATGCCACCGGCCTTTTTGCCCGCCGCAGCCACAATATCATCAGGAAGATCGTCCACCCCAATGACATCCTCTGGCGTCAGTGCCATGGCTCGGCGAATGACATTTTGTAGTTCACGGACATTTCCTGGCCAGGAGTAGTGTTGTAATACCTGATAGGCATCACTTGAGAACCGGCCTGCGTCACGTCCCATTTCTCGTCCTGCTCGGCTGGCAAAAAACTCGGCCAGTAAGCCAATATCATCGCCACGCTGACGAAGAGGCGGAAGACTAATACGAACAACATTGATTCGATAAAAAAGGTCTCTTCGGAATGTGCCATTTTCTACCATCACATCAATATTACGAGAAGTTGCTGCAACAATACGAACGTCAACGGGTGTTTCTTTGCGGGCACCAACTCGCCGAAGACGCCGCTCTTGTAAAACTCGAAGAAGTTTTGCCTGAAGCGAGGGTGGCAGTTCAGCAACCTCATCAAGGAACAGGGTGCCGCCGTCTGCGACTTCTATCAGTCCAATACGTCGAGCGTCAGCGCCAGTAAAAGCACCACGTTCGTGTCCAAAAAGTTCACTCTCCAGTAAGGTCTCAGGAATAGCACCACAGTCAATCGGAACAAATGGTGCTTCCTTACGCCGACTTCTCTGATGTACTGCTTGAGCGACAAGTTCTTTTCCCGTACCTGTTTCCCCAGTAATAAGAATGTCGACAGAACTTGTCGCAACGCGTTCAATGAGGTTGTAGACCGCCTTCATTGGAGGACTTTCACCAAGGAAGTTCTCGAATGAATAGGGCCGTTCGATAGCCCGTCTCAATGTCTGTTCGGTAGCCCGCTGTCGTGATGTAGTGAGGGCTTCAACAAGAGCATCTTCAAGGTCTCGCTCGGCATTCTCAACTGGCAGGTAGGTGGCTGCACCATGCCGTAAATAGTCACTAACAACTTCTGGGCCTTCTTCTTCATTGCCAATGACAACAATTGGAAGATCAGGATCTGCTTCCACGAGCTGATCTAATGTGTTGATACTGCTGCTGCCACTTCGGATCACGAGGATGGCAAGATCGAACCCATCGTCTTGGGCAATATCCGTATCGTCGGCGACACTGGTCGTGTGCCGAACTTCGAGGGGTTGCAACCGGGCGACAAGCCTGCTGTAGGCAAGGCCATTTGGGCCGGCTGGATCGACGATCACGATGCGTGGCTGCCGCACGGCGTGCCGTTTGTTAGAGGAGAGTATGGGTAAGTGATTCAAGACATGCCATGACCGCCGACAGGCCTGTCCTTCTTCAATAAGTATCACATCGAAGCATAAAGTGTTCAACCGAGGTCGCTCTGGGTCGCTTCGACGGGCCTGAGCGGAGCTTGCGAGGGGCCAATTCCTGCATGGTGGATCGTCTGGTAAAGTGTTTTCGAGCCACTTTTATTCGAATCAGCTCAATGCCTTCACAGACTTATCAAGGAGACTTTTCATGCCGCTCGATCCGTATTCCCTGTGTCCCGGTGGAACTGGCAAGAAAATCAAGTTCTGTTGCCACGAACTGCTTGGTGATCTCGAACAGTTGGATCGCTTGGTTGAGGGTGAGCAGATTGAAGCAGCACTTGAGCAAGTGACGCGTCTCTCGGAGAAACATCCAGGGAAAGCCTGTCTTCTGGCAACGCAAACAAAACTTGAGTTGGCGGCAAAGAAGTTCAATGATGCAGCTGTAACGAGTCGGGCTTTTCTTGAAGCGTATCCTGACAATCCACTTGCCCTTGGTCATGCAGCAGTTGCAGCAGCTCTCATCGACAATATGCAAGAAGCAGCAAGCCTTTTTGATCGTTCTCGAGAAGCAGCAGGCGCTGAGGTGCCAGATGATCTTGTCCGTATCGCTATGACATTGGTTCAGGTCGCGGCGCAGGTGGGACAGTTCGGTCTTGCAGAATCGACGATCGAATGGCTCGTAGAAAAGTCACTCGGGTCAGAAGAAGAACGAAATGTCCTCATGGAGGCACTTCTTTCATCAGGTTTGCCTCCGGCTTTACGTATTAAGGTGCCATTCGCGGCGACCAAGGAGGATTCACCGTGGCGATTTGAGTTCGATGCGGCACTCAAGCATGCACAGGCGTGGCGTCTGTCGAAAGCAATTAAAACATTCAATAGTCTCAAAGGGGTTGCTGCAAACAGCCCTGAATTGTTCACGAATATCGCGTTGTTATGTGAGCGGGTTGCTCGCCCTCTGGAAGCAGCAGAGGCGTGGCTGAAAGTAGCAGAATTACGGGCAGCGACCCAAGATTCCACAGATTATGACGAAGCAGTCGAAGCAACGGGTCGGGCGATCGTTCTGGAGACACAGGCCAATCCAGAACGTTCACCGGTCATTCGCTACGACTTACTACGTGGCCCACTCGAGGGTGATATTGATCTGCTTGAGGATGCACTTCGGAAAGAGAGTCATTTTGAGTCGATGCCTGTTGATCGTTCTCGGTGGGTTTCACGAGGTGCTATACCTCCGCGTTCGACCTGGCGTGTCTACGAGTCTTCCTCTGGAGACAACGACGCACCGCGTTTGCTTGGCAGTATGCTCCTCCACGGAAAGCAGACTGATCGTGAGGCAGAGATTACGCTCCAGGGATTTGTACCTGATGTCAAGGAAGCGAAACCCTTGGTGGAGGCAGCGCTCAAGACAACGCTCGTTGAAGCAGAGCAGCCTGCCGGGATGCCATCAGCCACACCAATGAATTATCTCGCAAGTAGTCAGTTCCGGATGAATCCTCCGGCAGAACCGGGTGCTCCACCAGCAGCTGGTGAAGATGCTCCGATCGATAAATTGCTCGCGGAACAGCAGGCACGAGTCGCAGATCGATTCACTGCTCTTTGGGCAGAGACGCCGCTGCCAGAGCTGATGGGCAAAACACCAAAGCAAGCTGCTGCGGAAGGTAATGAGTCCTGCCGTCGTGTCGAGGCTCTGGTCAATGACGCTGAGGCTACTGACATTATCGCATCAGGCAGAGATATCTGGCCTGAGTTGAGGAAAGCCAGTGGGCTCCCAATACCTGCAATCATTGAATCAGCGGAGCCATTGGGGGACGTGCCACCTCAGCGTTGGCTGCGTCTGGACTTTCAAAAGATAACAAACGATCATGTACGGGGTTTACTTTTAACAGCCGCTGAAGTTGGTTACAGCAAAGTGGCAGAACTGGCAGCAGACGCACTGTTGAGTCGTGAAGATATCACTGATGCTGACCGTTGGCAGGCATATGGAGTACTCGAGGCACGTGCTCGGACCACGACACGGCGTCTGGAAATTCTTGAAAAAATCAGGCCACTTGCAGCGGCGTTGAAAGCCGATGAAGGCATGCTCGACGTAGGTGAATTACGGATTCATCTGCAGAGAGGAGATCAGCCGGCACTCCTTAAGGTGCTTGATCGAATACGTCGTGATCACAGTCAAAACCCACGGGTTTCAAATGCTGTCATGCAGGTGTTCGCTGAGGCTGGCATCGATCTTGGTGCAATGGCGGCATCTGGAGGCGGTGCTCCAGCTGGTCCTGGTGGAGCACCATCGCCCGCTGGTCCGGCCGTCGCTCCGGCTGCAGAATCTGGAAAACTCTGGACACCTGGCGGCGAGACTTCGGGTGGTGGAGATGAAAAACCTGCGATCTGGACTCCCTGACACAACGGTCCGGCTATGTTCTCCTCCACTGACACAATGCTGATGCATCGAGCATGCAAACTTGCTCGTCGTGGTGAAGGGTTTGTCGAGCCGAACCCTATGGTGGGGGCAGTTGTGGCAAACTCTGATGGCATGGTGCTCGGGGAGGGTTGGCACCAACGCTTTGGGAGTGCCCACGCAGAGGTTCATGCGTTGGCAATGGCGGGTGAGGCAGCCAGAGATGCCACACTTTTTGTCACACTTGAGCCGTGTTGTCACACCGGGAAAACGCCTCCATGTACGGATGCAATTGTGAGTGCAGGCATTCGCCGTGTTGTGGTCGCTGCGACAGATCCTTTTCCGGCAGTCTCAGGAAAAAGTATTTCGATTCTCCAGCAAGCTGGCCTCCAGGTTGACGTTGGTCTGTTGCAGCACGAGGCAATACGTCTTACGGCTCCATTTCGAATGTTGACTATGGCCAAGAGGCCATGGGTGATTGCCAAATGGGCAATGACGATCGACGGATATCTCGCTTTCCCACATGTGAGTACTGACGGTTCTGGAGAATCGCACCAGTACCAATGGATATCTTCAGAAGTCTCTCGTGCCATTGTTCATGACTTACGTCGACGCGTTGACGCTATTGTTGTTGGTGTACAGACTGCCCTCGCGGATGACCCATTGCTGACGGCACGACCGTCTGGGCCGCGGCCGCTCGTGCGAGTTGTGTTAGATCGTCAGGCTCGCCTGCCGGTAAGTTCACGTCTTGTTCAAACGGCTCACGAGCATCCGGTGCTTGTTGCAGTAGGGCCCCGGGCTGCGACGGATCAGGTCAAGCAATTACAGGACAATGGCTGTGAAATATGGCACAGTTCAACAGATCAATCGAGCCAGATGCTCATTGATTTAGCCCATGAGTTTGGTGCCCGCCAGATGACGAATGTCTTGGTGGAAGGGGGAGCTCATGTCCTTGAATCATGCTTCAAGGCCGACATCATTGATGAAGTCTGGGCATTTCTGGCTCCAAAACTTCTCGATACAAACAAACCATCCCTCCGCCTTCGAGAGATTCTTTCTAACACTCGTGTGGAGGCAATTGATCAAACTGGCGGAGACCTCTTTGTTCGAGGTCTTCTTCGGCATGACTTACTTGGCAGGTAGGTCTTCGATGCGATTCTGCCACCGGGTCACCGTGGCGTCTTCCTCAATACTGGTTTTGGCCACTGCTGATTTCAGGCATCGGAAAACGTCAAAAATTGTAGCGAGTTGTTCAAGTGCATCTGTGACCTCGTCAGTTTCAGAGTCTGGTCCAATGGTTGAGTCTGGATCAAGCTTGCCCTTCTCCTGCTGGACGCCACCACATCGGATGACGTACGTTGCCCAGGGCTCGATTGCATTTGCAAACGCGACCCAATCAAGAATGGCTGCAGCTGCCAGATTCTGGCTAAAATCGCCCTCAAGTTGAAGTGGTGAACTAGCGAGTATTCGCTTCGCTTGCTCCGGTAGGAAAGAAAAGACAGCGGCATTTTTCCCAATGCCGATGCTCAATTGGATCTGTTTATCGAGTCCACTTTCCGGAAGTGCGAAGGTCCAAAGGGTTCCTCCTTCAGCATCTTTTTCTTCCGGGTCTGGGATGCGGTATTCACTTGGGATACTGTCCTCATCAATTTCTCGAATAACATTCAGCAATTTATCGCTTAGTGCAAAAATGTCACTGAGGCCTTCGCGGAAAAGTTTTTCGTCATCGAGAGAAAGCACAATGGCCGGCTCGATAAGCGGAAGCGGCTTCGACGATGCCGGCAATGATGCCTGCAGTTTTGTGGTCGATGCCTTGCCGTCAATGACAAAACCGAATTGCCCATTCTTGAGTGCAGGTACAAATTTTTCTCGTACGGTCTTCGTCAAGTCTTCACCAAGAGGCACAATTTTCTCATCGAATGTTTTGAATCCTTCTTGCACATCGTCGTCGCCCGTTGAGGAGATTGCATTTGAAACAAATTGACGGAGCGAGTTCGCCCAGCTCACGAATGCTTCAAACTGCTCAGGATCTGTTTTCGTGCGAAGAGCAATCACTGCAAGGGGGTCTCCGCCAAAGTGATCAAATGAAAGCGGCATGCTTCCATTCCAGGGAAGGTTTTTAGCCCAGTTCCATTCTTCACCCGCATACCCGGTGTCGGTCAGATACGAGTATGCCAGCCAAGGACCAGCTTCTGGCATTCGGCTTGCATATCCTTCCAGCAGTTCTCCGACAAGTTTCTCTGCCTCGGCAGTTGCCTCTGGGGTCAGTTCGTTTGCCTCAGCAACCGCAGTAGCAAATTTCTTGGCTTGCTCGACATCCTCAGGAGATGTCTCCCAGGCTTTGGCAAGTTTCTGACTTCGGTACCAGATGCTGGTCAGAGGTTTCTCTGTTGCATCCCGCACAACCTTGAAAGGTTTTGTATCAAGCAGGCTGCCACCTGTTGAGCCCATTGCTTGAAGGTGCTCAGTCCCGCCACCAATTGAGAGAACGACATGTTCTTTGACAATGCCCAGAGCAACAACAATCTCGAGTTCACCGACACGCTTCAGGATTCTCTCAAGCTCTTCTTCCATGTCATCGAATTTCACAACGTTTGACATTGCCATTTTGATGAGATTTGGATCTGGCTTGATGGTCACTGTGATGAAATCACCAGCCCCAATTTTTTCACGAGCTACTGCATCGGCAAGCATTGGTTGTGCCTGAGCCATGCTTGTTGCGAAGCCTTCGATTCGGTCCAGCTGTTTTTTTGCAGCATCTGTTTGTGTTGTGTGAAACCCCCAGACGAGGTCAGGAATAACAATCTGATCAGTGTTTGCAGCGAGTGTTTCTGCGATTAACCGGTTCAGTGTTGCGCCAGTATCAAGCTCAAGATCAGTGCCCTTCGTAATAGTGGCGATGTTCGCAGCCTGTTGGGCAGACTGAAGTTTCTTCGCTAATTTTGAAAACGTAACCCAAGAAGATGTACCAAACACAAAGGTGTCCGTAGCCACCATGTCCTGAAGGAGGGCGATTGCTTCCTGGTTGTCGGGCATCTGCATCATCATCATTGCAAGTGCCATTGGGTTGCCTGGTTGCGTTTGCTGCTTGGCAAGTTCGTCAAGTGCTTTTTCAACAGACTTCAGTTCCTTGAGGCTGGCAAATGCGTTACTTGTAGCAATGCGATCATATTGTTCTCGGCCACGTAGTGTGCTTGCCAGAAACGCAGCATCATCTGGAATGAGGCCGATACCAAGGTCTGCAGCCTGTGCTGTGTGAGCATTCACAAACAGTGCAGCAAAGAGTGAGCATGCGAGAGTGAGTTTTGTAATCATCGTCTTCCTTGGCGAGAGTGAAAAGGAAACGAGACGTCCTTTTGTACGGTCTATACGACTGATTTGCTTAAGCATGTCCAAAAAAACCCTTGGGGGTAATACAACGGAGTGGCGTATCGGAACAGAATACCTCGGTTCAGTACATCGTTTTTTTCAACGAACATGAACGAGGCATTCATAATAGACTACTGAAACACGGTGTTTCTGAGAATACAGCATTTACATTTTGTGTATTCGAACTGTGAAAACCCCGGCTATGTTGAATAAGGTTCTGTGTATCAGATAGTTACAGAAATTTTGCAGATTTTATAACTGAGCCGTTTAAAGGATGTTCCCCGTGGCAAAGGCAGTGATTCACCTTGGTTCGACTGAAATTATCGATACCTTTGCCGAGGCGTTTCGGCTGAGATTTGCACGGCTTGTGGTTACGGCACACGACACGTCCTGGCTTAAGGCTGGTGTCCAGTCGTTTTGTGGGTACGCGACAAGTGTCATTGGCTGTGATGCCGAAGTTGGCGTTGAGCGATTCATATCACCTGATGAGAGTCCAGATGGCCGACCAGGAGCCTCAATTCTTGCATTTGCATTTACCACTGATTCTCTTGCTGAGGCAGTGGCCAATAGAACCGGTCAGTGTCTGCTGACCTGTCCAACAACAGCTGTTTTTGATGGATTATCACAATCGGAAGAACGAATTCCCTTGGGGCAACGTATTCGTTTTTTTGGTGACGGTTTTGAGAAAACAAAAGTATTTGATGGACGGCGGTACTGGCGGGTGCCGGTAATGGATGGAGAATTTCTGGTTGAAGAAAATTGCGGCGTTGCCAAGGGTGTTGGCGGAGGCAATGTGGTGATTCAAGGTATTTCTCTTGAGGCTGCATTGGCATCGGCCAAGCGAGCCGTGAGTGTGATTGCAGCAGTGCCGGGCGTCATCACACCGTTTCCTGGTGGCGTGGTGCGGTCTGGTAGTAAAGTTGGCTCTCGGTACGCGGCGTTAAAGGCCTCCACCAATGACGCTTTCTGTCCTAGCTTATTGGCAAGGGTGCCGACGCAGCTCCATCCTGGTGTTGTTGCCTGCCTCGAAATAGTCATTGACGGAGAGAATGAACGAGTTATCTGTGAAGCCATGGCAGCTGCGATACAGGCGGCAGCGGGCGAGGATATACCGGCTATATCCGCTGGTAATTATGGTGGCAAACTGGGTAAGTTTCACTTCTATCTGCATAAGATTCTTACGGATGCTGGTTTGGCGTAGTCTGTTTCCGGCAGTCATTTTTTGTGAAACGGCCTTCTACTGCTCGCCCATCTTTGGTACTTCCCCAGATGTTCCGGTCTGTCTAGTGACCGTCCCAATCAGGAGTGGAGTCATGGAAAAACGCCCGTCGCGTCAGGATTTTGTTGTGCCTCCAAAAGGCGTCTCAGCTACATCGATGCTTATAGGTGCGGTGTTGTGCGGGCTGGCTGGCTTTGCCGTGGTATGGCTTGCTGGGCTTGGTCGTACGGTGCATGTCACGCAGTCTCCAATGCCCTCGGCATCAGCAAACGCTACGGTGCCATCCCAGACAGAAGAATCATTGCCTGCGGTTGGTTTCCAGCCAGCAGCAGAGATTGAGCAGAGCCGGTTTTCCTCTGCGGGCTCAGAAACATACATCAATCCAGTTCGTGGCGATGACTACCCAACACAGCCGGCTTCTTTCGAAAAGCCGATTGAAGAAAAATCATCTTCAGAGCAAGTGAATGAAGATGAGCCGGCAAAAGATGATACCGAACCAAATCATCTGTCTCGGTTTTCCGCAAAGCAGATATCCCCGCCTGAAGGAGAAGTGGCGAAGGAACAGCTGGCTACTCTGAAGCAGGAAAAAAAGCTGGACGCAAAAAATGAGGTCTCACTTACTGAGGAGATTGCCGAACCAGCACGTGCGCCAGCATTGACCGGGCGTGGTAAAAAAATAAATGAAGGAAGCACCCCATCAGTTCTTCAACAGCCGTCGGAAGACAATGAATTGGTTGCAAAACAAATCAATGAAGATCTGGTTGGCATGAAGGAGACACCGGCTTCCAGCCCATCTGTTTCGGTGCCAGGAGACGAGCCAAGCATTGGCATTCAGGAAGATCCGGAAACTCCCGAACTAACCGTAAAAGACATGCCTGTTCCGGACCAATCAGCAGTCCTGGCAGCAGAGATTCCAGGAGCGACACAAGCCAGTGAAATGGCCGCAGATGGTGCAGCCGCGGTCACAGAGGAAACAGATGCAGCGACGTTGTTTTCAAAGCCAGCACCAGATTCAAAGCCAACACTCGAAATGGCTCGTTCAAAAATGCTGGGTAAGGAAGCTGAGAATCGTGCAGAAGCAGAACTGACTCAAACAGCTCCATCAGCGGCCGAGCCAAAAGCTCCCATGCCATCATTGCCAGCACTCGATGATGCAGAAGACACCAGCCCACCCCAACCACTTGCATCAACAGACGCAGAGGCGCCACTGTCAGCAAAGTCAAATCCGTTCGCTACTCCTAAACAAACGAGCGAGGGATCTGCCAACGATTTGAAGAAACAACCGCTTCAAAATACTGGTGTCACAATGCCCTTTGCTGCGGCTCCACCACTTGGGAAGCAGCAGCAAAATTCCTTGAACACAATTGATGCTGATAAGAAGGCGGAACCTCTGTCCAAAACAACGCCCGCTCAGCCGGGCACGTCTGGCCAAGGTCGACCGGGTCTGCCACAGATAGAAGGCCTTCAGACGCCGCAGCTTACACTTGAAAAAAGCGGTCCCCGAGATCTACAGGTTGGCAAACCAGCCCGATTTGAAGTCATCATTCGAAACGTTGGGGCTGCCACTGCGCATGACACTGTCCTGCGAGATGCCGTGCCGTATGGAACATCACTGATTACGACCATGCCACCGGCAAGTCCTGGAGATACAACGACGCCGTCGGGTGAACTTCTCTGGGCTATCGGTGAATTGAAGGCGGGACAAGAAGCACGTGTGGCTATGGAAGTTATGCCCGAGCTTGAGGGTGATGTTGGAAGTGTCGCAAGCGTTACCTTCCGTGCTGATGCAACCGTGCGATCACGAGTTACAAAGCCTGCCCTTGAGATCACAGCTGAACCACCTCAACCGACATTAATCGGTGAGATGATGGCTGTGGATATTTCACTCTCAAATCCTGGCACTGGCACGGCAACCGGTGTGATTTTAGAAGGAATTCTTCCAGACTCTGTATCACATCCTGCCGGCAGGGAGGTTGAGTTTGATGTTGGGCAGTTGGAGCCCGGTTCATCACGATCGATTTCATTGAAACTGGCAACCATTACGCCAGGCGTCCATGAGATACGAATAGGTGCACGAGCAGACGGTGGGATTGAGGTCAGTCGTCCACTGCGAGCAGAAATTACCGCACCAATGTTGGAACTCCATGCAGACATTCCCAAACGCCGATACCTGCAACGGCCCGCAACCTGTACCCTCAATATGCATAACACTGGCACAGCCCCAGCCTTAGCCGTGGAGTTAGCTGCACAGCTTCCTGCTGGCATGAAATTTGTGCGTGCAAATAACGCAGGGTACTACGACGAAAACACACACCGGGTGCTCTGGAGTCTTGAGGAGTTGCCTGCAGGAGAATTGGGTACGGTGGAGTTTGTTGCCATGCCAACCGTACTTGGCCCCCAGACCATCGTTGCGGCTGTTCGAAACCCTGCTGGCCTTGCAGATCAACTGTCACACTCTATCGAGGTTGAAGGTCTCGCATCACTGGCATTGGAAGTTGCTGACAGTGAAGACCCGATCGAAGTGAATGGCCTCACGGAATATGTTGTCAGGGTCGAAAATCAGGGGACGAAAGCAGCCACTAATGTTGCCCTGTCGGCAAAACTGCTTGGTGACCTCCAGCCAGTGGAGGCACGTGGTCCTGTTCCCTACGAGGTACAGAATCTGGTGATAACGTTCGAGCCACTTGCATCGCTCGCTCCGGCAGACGAGGCCGTATTTCATGTTCAGGTTCGTGGTCGTCGTCCTGGTAATCAGCGAGTCCAGTTCCAGCTTCAGAGTGATGATCTTCAGACGCCGCTTACTTCTGAAGAGATGACTCACGTCTACGCTGATCGGTAATGGCCTGAGAGCCCATGCATCAAAGCCGCCGGGCAACAACGGCCTGTGATTGCCCTGCAAGAAGGCAGAAGATTACGGTTGCTGGCTGGCCATCCCCGACAGGAAGCCGCCGTCGAACGGACTCAACATCAACTGAGAGACGTCGGCATTTGATTTCATAGTGGTGCCGAGGCTGCTTTATGAAATATCTTCGAACGTGCTTGAGTCCTGCAGGAAGAATGGCTTCAACGGCAAACGGAGTCACGAGGCTTGTCTGAGGTTTTTGAGAAGCTGTCAGGTATTCTTCTTCGTAGTCGATCCGAGAGAAGCTGAGATTTTCCGCCAACGTTTCAAGCAGCCCTGCCCGGATAACTGCGGGATCAGGCTCGCATATGAATGCATCAAGTGGTGCTATTTTCCTCGATGCAAGAGATGGATCGCCGGCGAGTGATTCCCCGGTCGTGAGGTTTGTTGCTCGTCGAGATAGTTGCCCTGCTAATTCACCGAACCAGATTGTTGCCTCGCGGCACTCCCCTGCGAGGCTTATCAATTCAATTTCACACGAACTGGTGGCAAAGTGCTGTGGCCAGTTGCTTGCCGGACCAACCTTTATGGCTCCACCTCTGGCGGTTTCAATAAGACGCTGCATCCATTGGATGTCTGGCAGATAGGCTTCAAGATGGCGGGTTGGTCGAGGTCGGTCACCACGACGGTCGGGGTCAGCGTGTACGAACCAGTCTGTCCATTCACGACAGGTAACATCATCGACTTCACCTGTAACCTGTGACGGGTTTCCGAGTATCTCGCTGTTCCACGTTGCACGGCGAACCATTGAAGAGCTCGAGTCAATTGCCAGGACAGACGTGTTTTTCGACAGTGCGGCGGTATCAATACCAATGCCGCAGCAGAGGTCAGCCATTGTGCTCTGATCTTTAAATCGTTTTGCCTTGTGGACCGCGACGTCCCAGGTTGTGGCCTGCTCCAACCCTGTGCGCGTGAGCCAGAGGTGGTCAGCATGCGGTAATCGTTCGCGTCCGCGCTGGCGAGTCTCGTAAAGGGAGACTGCTTCTCGCACAAGTTCAGGAGGAAATTCCTTGCGAAGTTTCTTTTGGTTGACTCTTTCCACGGGAGAGGAGTTCTCAACGGCTTTCAGTAAGTCCGGGTGGCAACGAAGCCGCTCAAGGAGTTCGAGTGCCGTCTTCTCTGAATCATCCGGTGGGCTCAATGCTGATTCCATGGTTTCTGTCTTCGCGAACTCTGTGAGATTCGTTTACGGAAATCAGGGTCTCGAATGAAGTGTCACACAGGGTTCACTGGAGCGAGTTCAGCAAGTGACTCAAGCCAGACAACAGCCTTTGCGGCGAGCTTTTCTCGGTCCAGAAATGTCTCGGCAAGTTTTCGAGACGCCTGGCGGAGCCGGGCTATCTGCTGCGGGTCAGTCGCCAGAGGGCCAATAGCAGCAGCAAGTTCCTCTGGCAGAGAGTCCGTAAGAATCCCTGCATGTGCTTTGAGAACCATATCTGCAAGCTCACCATCGTGCGTGAGAAACAGCGCAAGTCCAGCAGCAGCGTAATCACTGGTTTCCACTGGAAGGGGGAAGTGATTGAGTCGGCCAGGAAGCACAAGTGCAGCGTGGCATTCAGAAAGAATTCCGACATACCGACTACGATCGACCCTGCCGTGGCATTGCATGGAGCAGGAACCTGTCAAAAGAGGAGCAGCTGTTTCAAGGCGTGGCATCCATCGGCCACCACCGATGACGTGAAAAACGACATTGATATTCTTGTCACTCAGTACGCGAGCGAGGTCAGTCAGTAAAAAGATGTCTGACTTCTGATCGATGTCACCGGCCACGGCGATTGAGAGTTGATTCGGTCCCTTGTCTATTGATTGAGGCTGTTCGTGACGTGAGTGCGGAACATGGTCAATAAAGTGGGGAGGACGGGGGTAATCCTGAAGGTAGGCACCGGTTGGAATAACTTTGATAGGCGGCGGCGAAGCCGTAGCCTTGAGGACAGCATCCTTTGTGGTTTGTGATCCAGCGAGGATAACATCCACTGACTGCAGTGAGTCCCTTTGTTTTCGTGCAATGATTGGAAATGTTATGGATGCCAGCAAGTGAGCGAACCATTCTGGTCCGGGGATCATTGGCCGTAATGGTTCCGGCCACCATTCATCCACATCGATCAGGAGTTCGGCGTCTAATTTATTTGCGAGACGAACTGTTGCATCGACCGTACTGGAGGGAGGGAGCGTCGCGATAAGAAGATCCGGGCGTTCCAGATCTCCACTGGCGAGTCCCTTGATAGCTTGTGTCTCGAATCCACGGGCAAATTTACGATGGCTTGCAAAACGGCCAAGTGAAAAATACGAGTTGTAGCCGCCTGATGCGATGAGGCGGACACTGAACCCCTCCTCTTCAACAATTTTAAGGGGTGGCGTTCTCGCGATTCGTCGTGCGTGGCTAAAGCTACTTGTCCACCAAATTACATCGTGACCGGCAGCGACAAATGCTCTGGCCAGTGCCCATGTTCGGGATGGGAGGAGACCTTCACCTGGAATTGCAGAGAGCGGGTCAACGAGCCAGACGATTTTCCGGTTGCTGAGTTGCTGCTCTGGTAACCACGGCTCAATTTCGACGGAATGGTCGATGCGGCTGGAGTCATTGCTCCTATGGTTGCCGCGTCGAGAGTTTCTCCCCCGATAGTTGGTACGTCGATAATTGCGTCGATGGTAGTTACGATGAGGCATCGAGAAATCGTAACAGACTCGTGAAAAAGTCGATGCCGTTGCCTAAATGACGGGTTTTGAGTGCATTTTCAGAAAAAAATTTGAGCTGAGCCCGCACGCCGAGGAATTTTTCAATTGTTTTCGGCTTAAATTCGTGACTTTTTTGTGTCGATGAACCATAATACGTTGCGGTGCAGGAGGGCCTTCGAGCTTACTGTGCCTCATCGGGCCGCTGTCAGGGGCTGGCCCGATGTTTTTGAGGCGATCTATGTTCATGAGCCTATTCGTCGTGTCTGACCGAAAAGGTCTGCTGCGCTGGCGAAATTCTAAACGTTTTTGGCTTGTAGCTGGTGTGCAGAGACCGGTCATGCGGGATACACTCCCCTCTGTAAAAGCTGAATTTTGGTCAGGGTATGATTGTGTCAGGGGCCTGTCCCTCGATCTGCAATTCATGAAATTGGTGAGAAAAGTCTCACCGTTTGTGAATTGGTCACCAATCAGTCTCCTCGGCAGAACCACCGGGAACGGATAACACTATGAGCAAGACATCATCGTCTGAATTAGCACAGGTTGAGAAGCTATTAAAGATAGCGTTCGACAACCATGCCACGGAACTGCGGCTATCCGGCGGCGTGCCTCCGATGCTACGAATTGGTGAGCAACTCAGACAACTTAAGATACAACCAGTCTCTGCTGAAGCAGTCGCTGGTCTCATCCGAGCTATCATGCCCGATGGTGCGGATCCAAAAAACTTTTCATTCACCTGTTCTCACGGTCCTATCGATGCGTCGGTTGTTGATGTATCAGGAACTGAGGTACTCGTGCTGAAGAAAGGGTCTTCCTCAGCTGCATCTGAAGACGATGGCGGGGCGCTTGAGCTTGATCTACAAGATGATGGTGACGATTCTGGGTCAGGTGTGAAGCCAGGGGCGGCCGCGGAAGAGTTTGCCATGCCCGAAGAGGCAGGTGGCACGATCATGATCGACAAGCTCCTGACAGCCGCCGTAAAGGGAGGTGTCAGTGATATTCACATTACGAAAGGGCTGCCCCCAGTCTTTCGTCAAGACGGTGGCATGAAACCACAAAAGACAAAGGTGCTGACCGCAGATGATACGAACAGTTTGATGAAATCGATTACCCCAGAACGATGCCAGGCTGAACTGGCGGAAATGGGTGGTACTGACTTTGGTTTTGCGTTTGGCGACATGGCCCGTTTCCGTGTGAGTGTGTTCAAGCAGCGTGGGTCGATCGCCATGGTGTTGCGGCAGATTCCAAACAAGATGCTTACACCAGAGCAATTAGGGGTGCCGGATGTTTGCCAACGTTTGGTAACGCGACCTCGTGGCCTCTTTCTTGTGACGGGGCCTACCGGTTCTGGAAAATCCACGACACTTGCCAGCCTGATTGACATGCTCAATGAAAAGTTTGACCATCATATAATCACCATTGAGGACCCGATTGAGTTTTATCACTACTCAAAAATGAGCACGGTCAATCAGCGAGAGGTCGGTACGGATGTTACGAGTTTTGCAGAGGCGTTGAAGCGTGCCCTTCGTCAGGATCCTGACGTGATTCTGGTCGGTGAGCTTCGTGACCTTGAAACGATTGAAGCTGCGATTTCTGCAGCTGAAACCGGTCACGTGGTGTTTGGCACACTGCATACATCCTCCGCGCAGGGCACAGTCAATCGAATTATTGATGCATTCCCAACCAATCAGCAGGAACAGATTCGAACGCAGCTTTCCACGACTATTATCGGGGTTGTTTCGCAGGCTCTTCTGAAAAAGATTGGCGGCGGTCGTGTTGCAGCATATGAGATTCTTGTTGTGACACCTGCCATTGGCAACCTGATTCGAGAGAATAAGACATTCCGAATTAATTCAGCGATTCAGACCGGTACGAAACTTGGGATGCAGCTACTTGATGACCATCTCTTCCGCCTCTGGAAAGAAAAGAAGGTTGCCGAAGAAGAGGTCCTGTACAAGGCCCAGCAGCCGGATGATCTTATTAAACGGATTAACGATGCGAAAAAGGGTATCTTTGAGAACGAAGAAGAAATTGCAAGACGGGCTCAACGAGAAATGAATTCGAGGTAGCGGTAATGGCACTGAAGCGACTTGGACAAATTCTGGCAGACCTTGGGCTGATTGACGAAGAGCAATTGCAAGAGATGCTCACCGAACAAGAAGCCCGTGGAGGGGAACTGCTTGGTCGTGTGGGTGTGTCGCTCGGTTTCTTCTCTGACGAGCAGCTTGGCGAGGCACTTGCAGAGCAGTGGAATACAGTTTTTGTCACGCTGTATGACAAGCAGATTACCCATAGCCTGGTCGATATTATTAGTAAGACGATGGCGGAGATGTATCGGGTTGTCCCACTTGCGCTCGAAGACAACCAGTTGACCATTGCGACAGCTGACCCGCAGAAAATCCAGATTGCAGACGAACTGCGTGTGTTTCTGGGGTATGAAATTCATGTTGTCGTTGCGACTGATGCTGAGATCGACAAGGCGATTGAGACATTCTATTCCGGTGAAGTTGATACCGTGGAATCGATTGTTGAGGAGTTGGAAGAGGACAAGGATCTCGCCGAAGCATCAAAAGGCCTGTTGAATGACGGGCCAATCGATCTGACAAGTGCTGAGGCAATGGCAGACTCTGCTCCAGTCCGAAAGCTTCTTAATCTTGTTTTGTTGATGGCGATTAAAGAGAACGCCAGTGATATTCATCTTGAGCCATTCGAGTCGGAATTCAAAATTCGTATGAAGGCAGATGGTGTTCTTCAAGAAATGGTGCCGCCGCCAAAGCATCTTTCATTTGCGATTACGACTCGTATCAAGGTTATGGCTAACCTTGATATTGCTGAGCGGCGAATGCCACAAGACGGACGAATTGAACTGTCTGTCAGTGGTCACCCTGTTGACCTTCGTGTCAGTGTTCTTCCGACGTTGTTTGGTGAAAGCGTGGTCATGCGAGTGCTTGACCGTGGGGTTGTTTCACTTGACCTCGACAAGCTGGGTATGGATGACGACATTCTGCGGCCGTTCCGTGAAATCATTAAGCGTCCTAATGGAATTATTCTTGTGACCGGGCCAACGGGTTCAGGGAAAACGACAACGCTCTATTCGGCTTTGTCAGAATTAAATGAACCCGATGACAAGATCATTACGACAGAAGACCCGATAGAGTATGACATCGAAGGCATTGTGCAGGTGCCTATCGACTCTGATATTGGTGTGACCTTTGCATCCGCCTTACGGGCAATTCTTCGTCAGGACCCTGACCGAATTCTCGTTGGTGAAATTCGGGATGTTGAAACTGCTGAAATTGCAATTCAGGCGGCGCTAACTGGACACATGGTTTTCTCAACGCTCCATACCAACGATTCACCAGCCACAGTGACCAGACTGCGAGATATGGGCGTGCAGCCCTTTCTAATCACCGCTACGGTCGAAGCGATACTTGCTCAAAGGCTTGTGCGTAGAATTTGTAAGGACTGTAAGGAGGAATATATACCCGATGCGGAGTCGCTCGCTGATCTTGAATTAACATCAGACCAGATTGTCGGCAAGACCTTTTATCGTGGTAGTGGTTGTGATAAGTGCAGTGGGAGTGGCTACAAGGGTCGGCTGGGGCTGTATGAACTTTTGATTATGACAGATGAGCTTCGTGACCTGGTTGTTCGGAATGCATCGACAGAAGAGATTCGTGATCTTGCTCGAAAAGCTGGCATGGTCACGCTGCGTGATTCGGGAATGGTAAATATGTTTGAAGGACACACGACAGCAGACGAAGTCATTCGTGAGACAATCCTTGAGGCGTAAGCAAATAGTTTTAGTACGTTCACTTTCCTATTGATCGAGATACACCATGCCAACGTTCATGTTTGAAGCCATCGATGCGGCTACCGGAAAAGAAATCCGAGATACCGTCGATGCAACCAATGAGAACGAAGCCCAGGCCACCATCCGGTCGATGGGCTACATGGTTACAAAGATCAAGGCTCAGAAAGCGAGTGCCTCGGCTGCTGGGGGGAAGAAGCCTGGCCGAACGTTTGCGCTGGGGAAGGTCAAACAGAAGGAACTGACACTCTTCACGCGACAGCTTTCAATTCTTCAGGATGCAGGTCTTCCAATTCTTCGAAGTCTCAAAGTGCTTGCTGAAATGCAAAAGCCAGGCGGTCTGAAGAATGCGTTACTTGATACGTGTGATGAGATTGAGGGTGGTTCGACGCTGTCTGAGGCAATGTCGAAAAGTCCAAAGTGTTTTGACCGGCTGTACTGCAACATGATTCGTGCTGGTGAGGCAGGTGGTGCGCTTGAAGTCATTCTTCGACGTCTCAGTGAGTTCATGGAGCGTGCGAGTGCCTTGCGCAGGAAAGTCAAAGGCGCGCTTGTCTATCCGATTGTGGTTATTTCTGTGGCTGTCGGCATCTTGTCGTTCATCATGATTACGATTGTGCCGCAGTTTAAAACCATCTTTGATGACTTTGGTACAACGCTACCGCCAATGACGCAGGTGCTTATTGATATCTCGTCAATTCTTTCCACGGGGACCGTTGGTGGCAGTGGTGATGATCCTGGAAGGGCGGTTCTGCCGCTGCCTGGCTGGTGCTTTATTCCGCTGGTTCCGTTTTTGTTCATGTGGTTTATCAAAATCGTCCGGATGAATAATTACGGCGCGATGGGGTGGGACCTCTTTACGCTGAAGATGCCGGTTTTCGGCCAGCTTGTTGAAAAAAATCTTGTTGCCCGGTGCTGTCGAACGCTCGGCACACTGCTTGGTGCCGGTGTGCCAATTCTTGAAGGGCTGAACATTACCAAAGAGACCACAGGCAATAAGATGTTCGAGAAGATGTTCTCGCATGTCTCTGATCGTATTCGTGATGGTGAAGCAATTGCCCAGCCAATGAAAGACTCGGCTGTGCCGGGCTATAACCTCGTGGCTGCCATGTTCTGGACGATCTTTGTGCCGGGTCTTGGTGCGCTGTTGTATATGACAAAAGCCAAGAAGCCGATTCTTGATGACCTTGTGGTCAATATGGTGGACGTTGGTGAAGAGTCTGGTGAACTCGACACCATGCTTTACAAAGTTGCAGATACGTATGACGAAGAGGTTGCGGTACTGACAGAAAGCCTGACGAGCTTGATGGAACCGATTTTGATTATTTTCCTTGGTGGTGCAGTTGGCTTCATTGTTGTGGCCCTCTTCCTGCCGCTTATCAAACTTATTCAGGAACTGTCATGACGAGATCAACACGACAGACAACATGGTGTGTGGGCAGGCATCAGCAGAGGCTGCGTGTGATGGGCAGTCATACAACAACGTTGCCCCAACGCAGTGGTTTCACACTTGTTGAGCTTTTGGTTGTGATTACGATCATTGGCGTGCTGGCGGCTCTGATTACACCGGCAGTGTTTCAGGCAAGGCGGACAGGGCAAATTTCAGCAATCAAGGCTGAGATCGATTTGCTGCACATGGCGATGATGCACTACAAGAATGAGTATGGGAGTTTTCCGCCCTGTTCGAGTGGAACGTCCAGCAGTGATCCGGCTGCACGACACATTCGCCGCCTTTTTCCAAGGACGGCGGCTTCCTATGCCCCAAGCGCTGCCACGACTCC
>ERZ802830.763-NODE-763-length-31633-cov-9.74536_pt1 | contig 31633 bp, 27 predicted proteins | sample MGYA00345654_ERZ802830 | MGnify/ENA primary metagenome ERZ802830 (study PRJEB30503, sample SAMEA104212375) | marine metagenome | biome: Westerlies Biome; feature: [SRF] surface water layer (ENVO:00010504) within the epipelagic zone...; material: water... | reverse complement strand
GTTCGCCTTTAGATTTAACTAAAGCTTTTGAGAACAAAGATGTTTCAGCGTTTACCATAACGTATTCAGATGAAAGTGGACAAATTATTGATCCTACATCTTATACTAACGGAGCTGTTGATAAAATTATAAATGTACAATTACAAAGTAATGATGGATGTACATTAAATGAATCATTTAAATTGAATTCATCAACGTTAGATATTGTGTGTGTTTCAGACCAAACGGTGACTTCAAATAATAATGGCTGTTCCTACATAGTTAGTGGTGCAGAATTTGACGTACAAAATGTAACGTCTTGTGGTTCCAATTTTACTTATGAATATCTAATAAACAATCAATCATCTGTCCAGTCTAATACACTTGATGGGGTAGAACTTTTCGATGGCGATGTTATTGAATGGACCGTTAATGATGGTGTGAATCAAAATACATGTGTGTTTACAATTTCTGTTACCTCTGATGATTCAATTCTGCCAAGTTTTGATCCCTTACCTAATGTAATTAGAAACGTTAATGATTGTTCATATACCATTCAAGGCAATGAGTTTGATGTTTTAAACCTAACAGATAATTGTACAGATCCTAATGATATAACTTTGTTTTATTCCATTAATTCAGGTGCGAATACTATTGCATCAACTTTAGACGGCGTAGTTGTTTCTGATGGGGATATAATTACATGGAATGCAGCAGATGAAAAAGCAAATATTTACAGTGAAAGTTTCATAATAACACTTAATTCATCAGATTCAACAGTACCTAGTTTTGATTGTTTAGCAGATCTCTCACCCGAAAGAGATGCTAACTTTGGAGGTTGTAGTTATCTTGTGCAGGGAACAGAATTTGATATTTCCAATCTAGACGATAATTGTACCAATTCGAATGATCTATTGGTGTTCTATAAAATTAATGGTGGTTTAGAACAAGCTGCAACCACACTAGATAATGTAGAGTTAAAACATCAAGATGAAGTAACATGGATTGTAAGGGATACCTCTAACAATGAAGAGACTTGTTCGTTTACCCTAAATCTAAACAGTACAGATACCGAGTTGCCAACGTTTGATTGCCCTACTAACTTAACTTTTAATGCCAATGAGAATGGCGGTTGTAACTATAAAGTTTTAGGTACAGAGTTAGATTTATTAAATCTTAATGATAATTGTACAGCTGCGTCTAATTTAATAGTTACCTATAAAATTAATAATGGTACAGCTGAAATAAGTGATTCTTTAATCAATCAAATTTTAAATAACGGAGATGTTATTGAATGGCGTTTAGAAGATGCTATGGGTAATTTTGATACTTGTGAAATTTCAATAGTTGTAAATACAAACGATACTATTTCACCGCTAATTAATTCATGCATATCAGATCAGGTTTTAGAAATTAATAATTCAAATTGTAGCTATCTCATCAATGACTCATCTTTTGATTTATTAGATTACATAGATAATTGTACCTCTTTTTCTGATTTAGCTTTAGAATATCAGATTAATAGTAATCCAAGAGTGAATTCAAAAACACTGGAAGGTATTACTTTAACAGATGATACTAATGTTATTAAATGGTTTGTAAAAGATAATAATGGAAATGAAGCATCATGTACATTTAAAATAATTTTAGAAGACACTACAGCACCCAACTTAGTTCTAAATCAAGATGAAATTGTTTTAAATAATGGGACGTATACTGTTACTTATGATGAGATTATTGATGTTACTGCTTCATCAGATTTCTGTGACATAGATTGGTCCACCGTAGTGTTATCCAAAAATACTTTCAGTTGTGAAGATTCTGGTACAACTCAGGATATTGATATATCTGTTTCAGATTTTAAAGGTAATGAAATTCAAGAAGTGATTAGTGTATTGATAGTTGGTGACAGTACTTGTGAATTGTATCCTAAGTTTTTTACGCCTAACGGGAATGGTCAAAATGATACTTGGCAATTAAATGTACTAGCGGAATCTAATCAAACGGGTTCTTATGCCGTGGTATATGACAGGTATGGCAAAGAAATTATTACCTTAACGCCTTCAAATAATTCATGGGATGGCACTTATAAAGGTACTCCAATGCCATCAAACGATTATTGGTTTGTACTGTATTACACATATAAATCAGGAAATAAAGTTAGTAAAACAGGGCACTTTTCTTTAAAAAGATAACAGATTATGAAAAAGTTTATAATATTTCAATTAGCGTTTTTAGTAAATTTTTGGTCTTTTTCTCAAGAAGGTTTACCAGTCTATTCTGATTATTTAACAGATAACTATTACCTAGTACATCCTGCTATGGCAGGAATTGGTAATAGTGGTAAACTACGTTTAACAGGAAGACAACAATGGTTTGGAGTTGATAATGCGCCTAGTTTACAAACTTTAAGTATTAATTCTAGAATAGGAGAATCTTCAACAGGTTTAGGCTTTGCAGCATTTAATGATAAAAATGGATATACGTCACAATCTGGGGCTTTTGTAACTTACGCCTACCATTTATTATTTTCTAGAAATGAACTAGATATTGATATGCTTTCTTTTGGTTTGAGTGCAGGTTTTAATCAATACCGATTGGACCAAACAGATTTTGTTAATACCATTCTTGACGATGATATTTCGGGAGATCAATTAAGTGCTATAAACCCCAATTTTGATTTAGGTTTATCCTACCATTATCTTGATTTTTACACCCATTTAACAATTAAAAATATCTTAAATAATAATGGAATTAATGTCAATGATAACGGGAATATCTCTTATAATGTTAGAACATTATTGTTTAGTTTAGGACATTCATTTGGCCGTGTAGGCGGGGATTGGTTTTACGAGCCATCAGTGATGTTTATGTATAAAGATAAAACAGGTGAAAATGCTTTGGATTTGAATTTTAAGGTATTTCGTGAAATGAATTTTGGACAGTTTTGGGGCGGGCTTTCTTTGAGAAGAAGTTTAGACTCTGGGGACATTCCATCCGCTACAGGCGCATTACCTGAAAATGCCGCCTATATCTCTCCTTTCTTTGGGGTTGACTTAAATCGTTTTGTAGTAGCCTATACATACTCTCATCAAATGAATGATGTTAATCTTAATACGGCTTATCATCAAATCACATTGGGTTATAATTTCAATTTTAGTAAAGGCTATTACGTAGGTACTAAAAAATATAACAGAAGACGTTAATTTTAGAATTTTATTGTTACAAGTCAGCTTAAAATACTTACATTTAGTTTTGTTGAATATAACCTATATGTGTATTAAAAAGTCCCTTTTAATTCCCACTATTTTTTTCTTTTCTATCTCTATTTGGGCCCAGAGTGGAATGCCAATATACTTGGATTATTTAACAGATAATTATTATTTGATTCATCCATCAATGGCTGGGGTTGCTAATTGTTCTAAAGTTAGAATTACTGCAAGACAACAGTGGTTTGGTGTTGAAAATGCACCCAGTTTACAAACGATCAGTTTCAATACTCGTGTTGGAGAATCTAAATCAGGCTACGGTGCCATTATTTTCAATGATAAAAATGGTTATCAGTCGCAAACAGGAGCCTATTTTACCTACGCTCATCATTTAATGTTTTCTAGAAATGAGATTGATTTAAACATGCTTTCATTTGGTTTGAATGCAGGAATGATTCAGTACAGACTCGATCAATCTGATTTTATTGACTCAGGTTTTGATCCTGTTATTTCTGGTGTTAATGAAAGTGCTACAGATTTTAATGTTGATGTTGGATTATCATACCACTATCTCGATTTCTATGCACATATCACCGCTAAAAATTTATTAGAAAATAAGGGGATAAATTTTTCTGATCAAGGATTAAGTTATGTCAACTCTAGAACCTTTTTATTAACCTTAGGTCATACTTTTAACAAAATTGGTAGTGAATGGTCTTACGAACCATCTATTATGTTGCTTAACAGACCATCAACTAAAGAGTTTAATGCAGATATTAATTTAAAGGTGCAACGATCTATGGATTTTGGTTCTGTATATGCAGGTTTATCATATAGATCGAGTATCTCAACAGGAGAGTTTTCAGACACCAATAATGTAAATAATATTGTAAGTGGGGAAACATTAAAGTATATAACCCCTTTTGCAGGGCTTACTAAAGGTAATTTTATGTTGGCCTATACGTATTCTTACCAGTCTAATTCACTAGTCTTTGATAGTGGAGGTTATCATCAAATTACACTAGGTTATAATTTTAAATGCAGAAAACGTCATTACGAATGTCTATGCCCAGCAATAAATAATTAATTGATTATGCCTATTATTAAAAGTTTAGCTAACGGGAATCCAAAAATACCAAATGATTGTTTTATTGCAGAAAATGCCACCATTGTTGGTGATGTAGTTTTAGGTGAATATTGTAGTGTATGGTTTAATGCTGTTATTAGAGGCGATGTTCATTATATTAAAATAGGTAATAAAGTAAATATTCAGGATGGTGCTGTAATTCATGCCACCTATAAAAAGTCTCCCACCAATATTGGAAACAATGTTTCTATAGGCCATAATGCCATTGTACACGGTTGTACAATCCATGATAATGTTTTAGTAGGTATGGGTAGTATCATAATGGATGATTGTATAGTTGAAAGTAACTCTATAATTGCTGCTGGAGCGGTAGTTACAAAAAACACCCATGTTGAGTCTGGAAGTGTTTATGCAGGCACACCAGCAAAAAAAATTAAATCTATTACACCTGAATTGGTTAGAGAAGAAATTGAACGCATAGCAAAAAACTATATTAAATACGCATCTTGGTATAAAGATTAATTGTTTATCTCTGCTTTAATGAGTTGTATTAATTCTTCAACATTTGATAATTCATCTAATGTTTGTTTTGGGATAACTTCATTAATTCCATTAGGGCTTTCCCTTAGGATACAAGGATATTTATAGACAGATACATAAACAGCTTCAAATTCATCTTTGTGTAAAAAAACCATTTCGGTATTCGTTTTTTGTCTAAACGACTTCCAAGCCTTAGACTCAGAAAATGTATCATAGGTAAGGGCGCACAAACTACAAGGATAAGTTTTAGGTGAAACTATTTTATGAGTAAAGTCCTTTAACAAAGGTAGAAGCCCTGAATCAGCATTATAAATAAAAATTAATTTCAAAATTTGATGGTTTTTGTAAACTTAATTTACTAATTAAAATTCCAAAAAACTTACTTTAAATTTACAGTCAGTAATTTGATTTAAAATAGTAGGATTTAAATTAGTAAATAGGTTAATATCTGGATTACTGTTTAACTTATTATCAAGATTAAATTTATCAAGAATAGTTCTAGTTTGTTTTGCTACAGCTTCTCCGGAATCTATTATTTTTATATGATTTGGAATAATTTTTTTGATTTCTGGTATTAGATAAGGGTAATGTGAACACCCTAAAACCAGATAATCAATATTTTGAGCAATCATAGGATCCAGATATGAGGTTAGCAAATTTTTCATAGCTGTACTATCAATCTTATTCTCTTCAATTAATGGAACAAGACCCTCACCTATTTGCTCAATACATTTAATACCTTTAGTGTGTAGCTCTGCTGTTTTACTAAATAGACCACTACTTAATGTACCTTTTGTAGCCAGTATCCCTATTGTTTTAGTGTTTGAATTTAAAGCTGCAGGTTTAATAGCGGGCTCTATGCCTATAAAGGGCGTATTAAGATATTTTTGTCTTAAAGTTTTTATGGCATTGGTAGTAGCTGTATTACAAGCAACTACAATTATTTTACAATTTTTATCTAAAAGTAATTCGGTATTTTTAATTGAAAGCGCTAGAATTTCATCTCTAGATTTGTCCCCATAAGGCGCATTTTTACTGTCTGCCAGGTATATAATACTTTCATTTGGTAATAAACGATGAATCTCTTTGAAAATTGAGGTACCCCCAATACCCGAGTCGAAAATTCCTATAGGTGACGTGCTCATAATTACAAAAATAAAAAAAGCCACTATTAAAGTGGCTTATGTAATGATTTAGAATTTAAATTTAAAATCCTAGTTCTTTTTTCACATCTGCTTTCAGGTCTTTACCATCAGATACAATTAAACCGCTACCTTGAGATGCATCTAATACATAATCATATCCTTGCGCTCTTGATACTTTTTCGATTGCTGCTTTTGCTTTTTCTAAAATTGGTCTAAGTAAATCAGCTTCTTTTTTGGCAATGTCTTGTTGAGCTTGTTGTTGGTACTGACGAATACTTTGCTCCATACCTTGAATTTCAACAACTCTTTTCTCATTAGCTTCTTGAGTTTGTGTTGGTGCTTCTTCATCGTACTGTTTAGCCTTATCTTGAAGCTCTTTTGTCATGCCTTGAATTTCAGTCTCATAGGTTTTAGCTAATTTTTGAAGCTCTGTTTGAGCACTTTTCATCTCCGGCATTTCTTGAACAAGTTCGGTTGTGTTAATGTGAGCTACTTTAGATTGTGCTTGTGTAAAACTTGTTGCTCCTACAAATAGCGCTGACGCTATTAAAAGTGTCTTAATCTGTTTCATTTGCTAATTTTTAATTTCGTAAAGATTAATTTAAATTATTTATTGAGTCTTGTTTGCGCTTAGCTTCTGCGCGTTGTTTTAGGATTCTCTGTCTTTTCTCATCTAAAGCCTTTTTCCTTTTTTCTCTCTCAGTTAAAGGTTTTTCAGTCTCTGACTTTGAATCTTCGGGTGGAAATATACTGCTTTTATTTGTGGTTTTTTGAGTCTCAGTTGATTTTTTTTCAGTTTCTACAATTGCCTCTTTAGACTTAGACTCTATTGAAGGTTTTTCAGAAATTTCATCAGTGTTGTTAGTTATCTTAGTTTTATTTGATGCCTCAGATGTATTTTCTTTTTGCATTTTCAATTCCTCATAAGAAACACCTTTCCTTTTGGCTTCAGCTACTAAACGTAATGAATCTCGTCGTGCAATTTGCGCTTTTTTCCTATCTTCAATTAGTTTAGCTCTTTGTGCCTTTTTTTCTTCCAGTGCTTTTTGTCGTTCATCCAATTCATTGTCAACAACTGGAACTACTTCCTCATCCTCTAATACTTTCTTTTCAGATTTAGTGTTAGCTTGTTTTCTTTTAGAACTTCGAGTTATAGCTTTGATAACTTGGTCACTTATGTCGTATTTATTTGCTGAATAAAGCATTACAACATCAGAAGATTTGTCAAAAATAAAATCATATCTTTTAGTTTTAGCTATATCCTGGACAGCACTAAATATTTGATCTTGAACAGGTTGAATAAGTTGTTTTTTTTGAAGATATAAATCTCCTTCCGGGCCAAAACGTTTTCTTTGATAGTCCAGAATTTCACTTTCTTCAAATAAGATATCCTCCATGCGTTCATCAAACAATTCCTTTGTTAAAAGCACACTCTCATTATTGAGTTGTTTCTTCTTTTCTTCTATGGCGTTTAATTTTTTCTCTATATCCGATTTCCAAGTATTTACTTTAGAATCAAGTTCACTTACGGCAGTTTGATATTCTGGTACGCTCTCAAGGACATATTCAGTATCTATATAACCTATTCTTATGCTTCGCTGACCAAAAAGCACATTTGAAACCAAAAAGAATAAGCAAAATAAAGGGATAATAAAGTTTTTCATTTTAAGATTAGTCTGTCTGTTAACTATCATAGTGTCTCAAAATAACGAAAATTAATTGTAAATATTCTACCCCGCAGTAAATTAGCTAAAAGTTTACAGAAAAAATTATGCCAAATTAAAATTGTTGACCAATGATAAAATGCGTTTCCCATCCATTCTTTTCAAGGGTGCCAGGAATTGGATCGAATCCGTGTCCAAAGTCAATTCCAAGTAAACCAAAAGCAGGCATAAAAATTCTTAAACCAAATCCGGCAGAGCGTTGAAGGGTAAATGGCGTGTAATCTCTAAAATCATTAAATGATGCACCACCCTCAAGGAAACTTAGTCCATATATTTTAGCTTGTTCACCAAGCGTGATAGGGTATCTAAGCTCTAATGAGAATTTATTGTAAATACTACCACCGTCAACATCAGATAGTGATTGATTAGGATATCCTCTCAATTGGATTACTTCTCTACCATCTAAAGAAAAGTTTCCTAGACCGTCACCACCGAGGTAGAAACGCTCAAAAGGAATTACCCCTCTATCTTGATTGTAGGCTCCAAGGAATCCAAATTCAAATCCAGATCTAACAACTAATTTATCTACTATAGAAGTATACCAATCTCCCTTGAATTTAATTTTGTAAAACTCAAGCCATCTAAAACGTTCCTGATCAATCTCACTAATTCTTTGATAATCATCTGGGTTGGATGGATTTAATTCACTTCTTTCATCAGCTAGTGCTTTGTAGTCTACATTATTAAACAAAGAATATGGTAAACTAAATTTCGCTGATACAGAAAATGATGAACCCCCAATAGGATATATAGGATCATTAAAGGTATCACTTCGGCTCAATCCAATGGTATAGGATAGGTTGTTAGATTCGCCATTTCCAAATGTAAAGAGGCCAGTATTGTAATTTTTTAAATTGTAATGCTGGTAACTAATTGCTTGTGACAACATAAAATAATCGTCAGGAGCTCTTAATCGTTTTGAAATACCAACTGATATCCCTGTGATATCAAATCTTCTATTTTTATCAGCATCTCTAGTAATTGGGTTATATAGAAATTGCTGTGTATGAGAGAGAGAGGTTGAAAATTGCATTGGACGTTTACCATTTAACCAAGGCTCCATAAAAGAAAAACTATATGTTCTAAAGAATCTACTAGCCTGTAATCTCAATGCTAAACTTTGTCCATCTCCCATAGGGACAGGTTTGTAGGCTTCACCATTGAAAATGTTCTTAATTGAGAAGTTGTTAAAAGACAAACCAAGTGTACCAATAAATCCACCTCCTCCATAACCCCCTTGGAGTTCAATTTGGCTAGACCCTCTTTCAACAACAGAGTATTCAATATCAACAGTACCATCATTAGGATTCATATTTTTAAAATCAGGAGTGATTTGTTGTGCATCAAAGTATCCTAATTGACTCAATTCACGAATAGACCTAATTACATTTTGTTTACTGTATAATTGTCCAGGTTTGGTGTAGAGTTCTCGATAAATAACATGGTCGTTTGTTTTTTCATTACCAACAACACTAATTTTATTAAAATAAGCAGGTTTCCCTTCTAGAATCCTAATTTCAAGATCAATCACATTACCTTCAGCACTAACTTCTACAGGGTTTATTGTTGAGAATAGATAGCCATTGTTTTGATATAAATTTGTTAGATCGAGAGCATCAGGTTTAGTGTCGTCAGCAATACGCTTTTTTAATTCAACACCATTATAAACGGATCCTTTTCTGATTCGTAATACTCTGTTTAATTGGGTATCTGTATATGCTGTATTACCAATATATGTGATGTTTCCAAAGCGGTATTGTTCTCCCTCTTCAATATCTAAATGAAGTGTAATTGTTCCATCTTCATTACTAGAAATACTGTCGCCAAGGATTCTTGCATCCCTGTATCCATTTTCTTTATACTTGTCAACAATACTTATTAAATCTTCTTTATAACCTTCTTCGGTATATTTAGATCTTTTAAAAACACGTAATCTATTTTTCTCTTTGGTTTTTTTCATAGCAGCTCTTACTTTCTTATCTGCTAATTTTTCAACACCATTGAGATTTATATCACTAATCTTTACTTTATCACCTTTATCAATGTTTACAATAAGATTTACTTTAGACTTGGACAGAGAGTCAGCAAAAATTTCTGAGGTAATAATTTCAGTTTTAGCATTAAAAAATCCTTGTTTTTTGTATTTATTGGTAAGGTAATTTTTTGTTGTTGTAATTAAATTTTCAGTTACTTTAACACCCTTATTCAGTTTATTCTCCGTAATTATTTCCTGTTGTTTTTGTTTTTTTACACCATTAACAACCACTTCGTTTATTTCAGGCAGATCAACAAGTACAATTTCAATTGTTGCTTGATTTCCATTGCTTTCTGTCAAAAACACATCAATATCACTAAATAAATTCGAGTCCCAAAGTTTTTTAACAGCAGTACTTATTTTTTCACCAGGTATGGAAACAGTCGTACCTTCTTTTAATCCAGAATATGCAATAATTGTTTGAGGACTATAATTTTGAGTGCCTGATACTACAATTTTCTCCAATGTATAAGTTTTACCTTGATCAATGTTTTTAAATTGACCAAAAGTGCAAAAGGAGTTGAGAATTAAAATAGATGTAAATATTATATATCCAGTAGACTCAATAGATCTACGTAATTTGTTCACTAGTTTTTCCAAATCTTCTTTCTCTGTTTTGATAATTTATCAAAGCTTTATACAACTCTTCTTTGCTGAAATCAGGCCAGAGGACCTCTGTAAAATATAATTCAGCATAGGCGATTTGCCACAACAAAAAGTTGCTAATTCTTTTTTCTCCACTAGTTCTTATTAATAAATCAACATCTGGGAGAAAATGCGTGTAAAGATGCTTATTTAATATGGATTCATCAATTTTTTCTAAAGATATTTTTTTATCATTTAATTCATTTACAATTGATTTGAATGCAGTTAGAAGTTCTTCCCTCGAGCCATAGCTTAATGCCAAGGTTAGAGTCATTCTTGAATTACCCTTTGATTTATCAATAACTTCGGATAATTCATTGTAAACTTTATGAGGTAATGCTGATAGATTACCAATGGCACAAAGCTTAATATTGTTGTTCATCAAAGTTTTGATTTCTTTTTTCAAAGACTTTATCAATAGTTTCATAAGAGTTTGAACCTCTAATTTAGGGCGTCTCCAATTCTCTGTAGAAAACGCATATAATGTTAAGTTTGCGACACCTAATTCAGCACATGCCTCAACAGTGTTTCTTACAGCCTTAGTTCCATTTTCGTGCCCCACTGCTCTAATAAAACCTTTCTGTTTAGCCCAACGGCCATTACCATCCATTATTATGGCAATATGTTTTGGTAATCGTTGATTATCGATTTTTGATAGTAATTGTTCCATTAAAAATTACAATAACATGGTTTTCTTCCAAAAGTGTAAGTTAAGGTAAAACCAGTAAAGGTATACCAATCGTTACTGTTTGTATTTCCAAATTGATAAGCGATATCTACGTCATCATTATTAGAATTGCTTCCGTCCAGATCATCAGAAAAAGAATAACGAATACCTAAGTCAAAAGCCAATATTAATTGTCTGCTGATAGCAGCTTTATATCCAATGGTCATGGGTATTGCAAAATTCCATTGTTTTGCATTCAACGATGAAGTATTTGCATTATTTTGAAAGTAAAATTGCTCACTTCTTAAAAAAGAAATTCCTGTATGTAAGTAAGGTGTATGATGAAATCCACTTTCATGGAGATTAAATTCCCAAAAGGTATATTCCATACCAGCAGAAATCTCAGTGATATCATTACTAAAACTGTATGCTCTATTTATTCTTCTAGGGTCATCAGAAGTAGTGTCGTCACCAGTTAATTTGCCTTTTATTATGGATAATCTGAAAGAATGTCTTGGGCTTCGATTCCACTTTAAGATACCTCCAAAAACGATTTCTTTGGGTGCAATGTAGTTAGTAGAACCAACATCACCTATAAAGTTACTCGCCCCAGAATACAAACCAACTTCGTATATTTGAGACAGAACGCATTGCGAAAATAAAAGACTTAAAACTAACAGCTTAGTTTGTTTCATATTAAAATTAAGGTGCGCAAATATAATAAATATGTAATGCGTTTAACAATTTGTTTATTGTTAATACTTAACTAAATATTGTCGTGTTTATTGCTTAATTTCTTTTGTCTTTACCCCATAAAAGTTTTTTTCTTAAAGTGCTTATAAAACTCTTATTATGTAATTCAATCATTTTGATTTTGAATGGCGCTTTTTTGATGGTAATTTCAGAGCTGTTTTTGAGTGTAATAATTCTTGAATCTAAAGACATTAAGAATTCAGATTCTCTTCCATCTACCTTAAGTTTAATCTCCGTATCATCAGATATTATAATAGGTCTAGCGTTAAGATTATGAGGAGCTATAGGGGTTATTGCTAATGTTGGTGTATTCGATGAAATAACGGGCCCCCCACAGCTTAATGAATATCCAGTAGACCCAGTTGGAGTCGCAATAATAAGTCCGTCAGCCCAGTAAGAGTTTAAATATTCACCATTTAGTTTGGTGTTAATATTTATCATTGAAGTAGTGTTTTTTCTACTTACAGCTATTTCATTAAGTGCATAACTGTTATTTTCAATTTTATTGTGATTACACGACGTGGTCACTGTAATAATTGTGCGCTCAGAAATTTTAAAATCATTATCTAAAATTTCACTTAAGGCTTCTTTAATTTCATTGGGTTGAATATTGGCTAAAAAACCAAGTCTCCCAGTGTTAATTCCAACAATTGGAATATTTAAATCTTGAACAAGGGATACAGCTCTAAGTATGGTTCCGTCCCCGCCGAGACTAATTAACAGGTTAAATGTTTCATCTAGATGTCTAAAGGTGCTTATCTCTTCAAATGAATTGCCAGTATTGACAACAGATGCATTTTCAAGAAATTTTTTTTCTATGACAAGCGTATGTTTACTTTGAAGATTTTTAAGTAATATATCGAGACTATCAAGCGTTTGTTTGTCGGTAGATTTTGCAAAAAGTGCAATTTTCATAATTTAGATATTAAGATACTTATTCAAATAATTTGAACGGTCTTTCAGGCTCTCCAGATAATTATCTTCTTCGTGAGCTGAAATGATATTGTAGTTGTACCTTCTAAATGTTTGAATAATTTCATTAAATGAGGTATTGTTAATTTTTAATGTTATTTGAACAATATCATTCTCTATAGTTGAAATAAAAGCACCTAAAAGTTTAGCATCATTAGACTCAACAATTTGACTTATCTCACTGAAAGAATAATCTGATATTCCTTTGGCAACAATTATAATGCCTCCAGGTTCACCAACAAAGGGGGTTTCGTTAAATATAGATATGATATCAGTAAGTTCATAGTAGCCAAGATAATTATCTTGGTCATCAAGCACAGGAATAATATTAGACGCTTGTCTGCCACAGCTTTCAAGAACTTCAAGCCAGCCTGCTTTTGATTTTGAAAAAAATAATTCAATAGTATAGCTTATATCTTCTAGAGTTAAACTGCTATCAAAACAATGAATATCTGTTTCTGTAATACATCCTATAAGTTGATTGTCTTTACATACAGGAATATGAGAGTAAGTGAGTTCATTAAATATCTTTTGTGCTTCTCCAACACGAGATGATAAACTCAGTGGTTTTACATCATTGATTATGTATTCGTGTAAATTCATTCGAAACTATTGAATTGCAAATTAATCAAAATATATACAATATGATACTCTCAGTTTTTTATTTTTGCGATGAAAATCAATGAAAATGACAAAGTTAAGTGTAAACATAAATAAGATAGCTACTCTAAGAAATGCAAGGGGGGGGGATTATCCTAATGTTATTCAATTTGCTATTGATGCAGAGCGATATGGTGCCGAAGGAATTACGGTTCATCCAAGGCCTGATGAGCGACATATAAAATATGACGATACTAGAGCACTTAAAGAGGTAGTTTCTACCGAGTTTAATATTGAAGGTAATCCTATTCCCAAATTTATAGACTTAGTTCTAGAGGTTAAACCACATCAGGTCACCTTAGTGCCAGATGCCGAAAACGCCATAACATCTAATGCTGGTTGGGATACCATTAAAAACAAGTCATTTCTTTCAGAAGTTATTAACGAGTTTAAAGCGAATGGCATTAGAACTTCAATTTTTGTAGACCCAGTTCTAAATCAAATAGAAGGGGCTAAGTTAACAGGAACAAATCGCATAGAGCTTTACACGGAATCTTATGCAAGTTTATATAAAACTAATAGAGTTAATGCTATTTCTTCATTCACGGCTTCTGCTAAGTTAGCTAATGAGCTTGATTTAGGTATTAATGCGGGACATGATTTATCACTTGAAAATATTGCTTTTTTTAAAGCGAATGTACCAGGATTAAAAGAAGTTTCTATAGGTCATGCCTTGATAACTGAAAGTATTTACATGGGAGCAGAGCATGTGATTAAGCAATATTTAGAAAAATTGCGTTAATGATTTTACATTCAAACGTTATTGGTGAGGGAAAACCTTTTATAATTCTCCATGGGTTTTTAGGAATGAGTGATAATTGGAAATCATTTGGATTAAAAATGAGCCAAAATGGTTATCAAATGCATCTTGTAGACCAGAGAAATCATGGTAGAAGTTTTCACGATTTACAATTCAACTATGAGGTTATGGTTGACGATTTATTGGCTTATTGTAATGCAAAGGGATTAAATAAAATAATTCTTTTAGGTCATTCCATGGGAGGTAAAGCAGCCATGTTATTCGCATGTAAATTTCCTGAATTAGTAAGTAAACTTATAGTGGCTGATATTTCGCCAAGATTTTATCCCATTCACCATGACCAGATTTTAAATGGGTTAAGCACTCTTGATTTTTTAGAAATTAAATCCAGATCTCAAGCTGATGAAGTTTTAAGTTCTTTCATTTCTGAGGTTGGGGTAAGGCAATTTTTACTTAAAAATTTGTATTGGATTTCTCCGGGTCAGTTAGCATTGAGAATCAATTTAGAAGTTTTAAAAAATGAAGTTTCTGAGGTGGGTGAAGCTCTAGATCAAAGTGCACATTCTAAAGTTTTAGCACTCTTTTTAAAAGGGGATCGTTCTGAGTATGTTACTACCTCAGATTTCGAAATTATTAAGGGACATTTTCCAAATTCAAAGATTGAGACTGTATCTAATGCAGGTCATTGGTTGCATGCTGAAAACCCAGATATGTTTTATGATAAAGTATTAAAATTTATTTACTAGTTAATGAAATTTATTTATAAAATTATTTTATCAGCAATTACTGCATTAGTATTAGCTAATTTTTTACCAGGCATTCAAGTTTATTCCTTTGAATCGGCTCTGGTACTAGCAATAGTATTAGGATTTTTAAATACATTTCTCAAACCTATACTCGTATTATTTACACTCCCTATAACAGTTTTAAGTTTGGGGCTTTTTTTATTAATTTTAAATGCAATAATTGTTTTTACAACGGCATATTTTGTTAGTGGTTTTATCGTCTCTAGCTGGCTTGGAGCAATTTTATTTGGGGTGTTAATGACTTTAGCAGATTCACTTATTCGAGGTCTTGTTGATGATGATTAAAAAGTGGTTGTAATTCAGGATATTAAAAAATTTGATGGGTTGTAAAAAATATGTATTTTTGCAGCCCAATTTTTATTTGAGACTAATGAATATTACAAGAAAAGACATTGATGCTTTAAATGCAGTAGTTACTGTAAACATTGAAAAAGATGATTACTCTGCCAAGGTAGAAAAAATCCTTTCAGATTATCGTAAAACTGCAAACATACCAGGTTTTAGGAAAGGTCATATACCAATGGGTATGATCAAGAAACAGTATGGAAAAGCCGTTTTAATAGATGAGGTAAATAAATTGCTTCAGGAGGCATTAAGTAAGTATATCAATGACGAAAAATTAGATGTTTTGGGTAATCCATTACCTAAGCCTCAAGATGATTTAAATTGGGATGCTGATAATTTTGTTTTCGAATTTGAATTAGGGATGGCTCCTCAGTTCGATGTAAAGCTAAAAGGAAGAAAAGCAATTACAAAATACAATATCATTGCGAATGATAAGATGATAAATAACCAAGTTGACAACATCCGTAAACAGTATGGTAAGTTAGTTTCTAAAGACGTAGTTGAGGCTGGTTATGAAATTACAGGAACTTTCATTAACGAAGAAGAAGAAATTAATGCCAATTCAACATTTTCTTTAGATGTTATCAAAGGCAAAGCTAATGAGAAGAAATTTTTAGGGGCTAAGACGGGAGATACTTTCACTTTAAAAACAAAATCCTTATTCAAGGAGTCTAATGATTTAATGACTTATTTAAAAGTATCAAAAGAAAAAGCTGAAGGACTTGAAGTGGAGGTAAGTTTTACAATTTCTGAAATAAATAAAAGAGAACTTGCTGACTTAGATCAAGAGCTTTTTGACAAGTTATTTGGTGAGGGTAAAATAGCATCTGTAACTGAGCTTAAAGAGCGTATTAAAACAGATTCAGAAAAGCAGTTTTTGCAACAGGCAGACCAAAAACTTTTAAATGACGTTACAGAGTATCTTGTTGAAACTACTAAGTTTGATTTACCTAGTGAATTTCTTCAAAAATGGATGCAAACCTCAGGTGAAACAGAAATCACCTTAGAGCAAGCTAAAGAAGAATACGAAAAGTCAGAAAAAAGTATTAGATATCAGTTGATTGAGGGTAAATTAATTCAGGAGAATGATTTGCAAATTCAATTCGATGACCTTAAAGCTTTTGCAAACGATATGATTAAAGCGCAAATGGCTCAATTTGGACAATTAAATCCATCTGAAAAGGAATTGGATGATATTGCAGCAAGAATTTTATCTAATAAAGATGAAGTAAAGCGTTTATCAGACCAGTTAATGAGTCAGAAACTTCTTGAGTTATTTAAGACAGAAGCAAACTTAAAAGATAAAGAAATTTCTTACGATGATTTCGTAAAAGAAGTTTACGGATAGTTGTTCGGAATAATGTTTATATTTAAAGCGTAAAACAAAAGGTTTTACGCTTTTTTATTAAAAAAATAACTTATTTAACTCATATGGATTTCGCAAAAGAATTTGAAAAATTTGCTACTAAAGATCAAGGAATCAATAGCATGTACTACAATAAAATCATAAGTAGTATGTACCCTAAAAATCTAACACCAAATATTATAGAAGAACGTCAAATGAATATTGCTATTTTTGATGTTTTTTCAAGATTAATGATGGATAGAATTATTTTTTTAGGCACAGCTATCAACGATCAAGTGGCTAATATAATTCAAGCTCAATTACTTTTTTTGGAAAGTACAGATGCGAGTAAGGATATTCAAATTTACATTAACTCACCTGGAGGTAGCGTTTACGCTGGATTAGGAATATATGATACCATGCAATTTATTAAGCCGGATGTAGCAACTATATGTACTGGAATGGCTGCTTCAATGGGGGCGGTACTTCTTTGTGCAGGAGAAAAAGGTAAGCGCAGCGGTTTAACTCACTCAAGAGTCATGATTCATCAACCTTTAGGTGGTGCTCAAGGTCAGGCAAGTGATATTGAAATTACAGCGCGTGAAATTTTAATTTTAAAAGAAGAGTTATATCAAATAATCAGTAAACACTCAGGACAAACTTATGATAAGGTTTATGCAGATAGTGATAGAGATTATTGGATGAAAGCAGATAAAGCTCTTGAATATGGAATGATAGACGAAATTTTGTCTAGAAAATAAAAAAATTAATGTCGAAAGAAGAATTAGAATGCTCCTTTTGTGGTAGGAAAAAACCAGAGACAAGTATATTAATAGCTGGTTTAGATGCTCATATCTGTGATCGTTGTATAGAACAGGCTCACGGGATTGTATTAGAAGAGTCTAAGCAAAATACTAGTGCAGATTTGTCATCAGATTTAATGTTAAAAAAGCCAAAACAAATTAAACTGTTTTTGGATGATTATGTTATTGGTCAAGATGACACTAAGCGTGTTATGTCTGTAGCTGTTTACAACCATTATAAGCGCTTACTACAACCATCTTCTGAAAATAGTGTTGAGATACAAAAAAGTAATATGATAATGGTAGGGCAAACCGGAACTGGTAAAACCCTAATTGCTAAATCTATTGCAAAAATGTTAAATGTTCCATTGGCAATTGTTGATGCAACTGTGTTAACAGAGGCTGGTTATGTTGGTGAAGATGTAGAAAGTATTTTAACACGTTCACTCCAAGCGGCCGACTACAATTTAGAAAAAGCAGAACGTGGTATCGTATTTATAGACGAAATTGATAAAATTGCTAGGAAAAGTGATAACCCTTCAATAACTAGAGATGTTTCTGGTGAAGGCGTGCAACAGGCGCTATTAAAACTCTTGGAAGGGACTACTGTTAATGTTCCACCAAAAGGAGGGAGAAAGCACCCTGATCAAAAATTTATTGAGGTAAATACAGAGAATATTTTATTCATAGCTGGAGGGGCTTTTGATGGTATTGAGCGTGTAATTTCAAAGCGTTTAAACATGCAAGCAGTTGGTTATAGTGCCTCTATATCTGATGATATTATAGATCATGATAATTTACTACAATATGTAACTCCCAAAGACTTAAAGGATTTTGGTTTAATTCCAGAGATTATAGGTCGTCTTCCTGTGCTTACTTATATGAATCCACTTGATTCCAAAGCATTACGTTCTATTTTAACTGAACCAAAAAATGCTATAGTTAAACAATATAAAAAATTATTTGAAATGGATGACATTGAATTGCAATTCACTGATGGTGCTTTAGAATTTGTTGTTGAAAAAGCCTTAGAATACAAATTAGGAGCCAGAGGTTTACGGTCTTTGTGTGAAGCTATATTAACAGAACCTATGTTTGAGCTGCCAGGAACTGACACCAAAGTCTTTAAAGTTGATAAATCATATGCAATGTCAAGACTCAATAAAGTTGCAGTTAAGAAACTCAAGGCAGTATCTTAAATTAAGATTTTATAAATTATTCAATAAAAACCCTCTTTTAAAGAGGGTTTTTTCATTATTTATTAAAAATGTTGTACTAATTACAATTCGATATCAATATTATCTAATTTTGTTTTATAAAATGTTCAATTTGTATCCACTACATATTTAATCTTTAGTGATATTTACAACGCAACTAATAATTAAGGTATGGCATCAATTCAACCATATGTTGGCAAACTTGGAAAGCGTTTAGCAAAACATTTGTTAAGAAGAGCTACTTTTGGTATAAATAAATCTCTCATAAACGAATTTAGTGATTACACTGTTGATCAGGCATTAACCAAATTGCTTGAGATTCCAAATAAGAAACTTATTCAGCCAATTCATTATGTTAAAGGAGGCTTAACTTCGCCTTCACCTTGGATTAATGATGACCCCGTTTACGGACCGGTAAATGATAATAACGACTCAGGTCAGGTTAAGCGAAACAATTATTTAGCGGGTTGGTGGCTTGATGAAGCTAAAGACGATTCGTCATTAAGACATAAAATGACGTATTTTCTATTTACAGACTTTACTACCTCAATCAGGACTCTTAATAATGAATTTCATTACGATTACTTAATGCTATTAGAGTTTTTCTGTCTAGGCGATTGGAAGGAATTCTGTTTTCAAATGACTAAAAATAATGTCATGCTGAGTTATTTGAATAATGATGAAAATACAAAAGCTAACCCGAACGAGAATTTTGCAAGAGAAGTACTTGAACTTTTTACAATTGGAAAAGGGGCACAAGCAGGTGCTGGGGATTATACTAATTACACTGAAACTGATGTTGAAGAAGCTGCTAGAGTACTTACAGGATGGACTTTTGACAAAAGAAATCGTGGATTATACATCAATGGACAAGCTTATGGAAATATTCCTTGTGGATATGCTATAAGTTCAAGACATGATTTTGGTGAAAAACAATTTAGTCATCGGTTTAATAATTTTAAAATTGATGCTTGGAATACTTCTGGTAAATCTGAAGCACAAAAGCAAGCACAAATTGAAGCAGAACTAAGGCTGTTTTTTGACATGGTTTTAAGTCAAGAGGAAACTGCAAAATTCATATGTAGAAAATTATATCGTTTTTTTGTTTCTAGAACCATTGATAGTGAAATTGAAAATGATATTATTGAGCCACTTTCGGATACTTTTAGGTCTAATTATAATTTAGCTGATGCCATCTCTCAATTACTCAAGAGTAAGCATTTTTACGACGCTGATGATGGAGACTCTACTAACGAAATCATAGGTGGAATGATTAAAACACCTATGGATCTAGTTTTACAAACTTTAAGTATAACCAATTACCCAGTTCCTGACGCCATTGAGCGAGGAGAAGCTCACTATAAGAATTTTTATTACTTCCAAATCATGAATAAAATCCTTGTAGCTTCGGGTCAAGATATTTTTAGGCCCCCTTCAGTTGCTGGATTCCCTCCTTTTTACGAAGCTCCTGATTGCGATAAATTTTGGTTTAATTCGTCAACAATAATAGCCCGTTACAATATGGCTAGTGTTTTATTGAATTCAGGCCAAACAAAAACTAATTTTTACGTATCAGATTTTGTGAAAGAACAAATAAGCAATCCATTTGATGCTTTTGAAATGGTAAGAGAACTCACAGATATTATGTTTCCAGAATCAGTTTCAGAGGATCGTCTCAGTTATTTTGTAAATGATATTTTATTAGATGATGGTACTTTAACTCCCGAAATGTGGTTTGAAGAATGGAGTGATTTCCATAATTCGGGCTCTAGAAATGGCGTGGAGTCAGCTCTTGTTCCATTATTTGATGCTTTGACTTGGTCTCAAGAATATCAAACCAATTAATTCAACCTGCCTTATGAAAAGAAGAAATTTTATTAGATTATCAGCTTCTGGTTCAGCTGGAGCATTTATGTTAAATGGGCATGTTGTTAGTGCTTTTTCAGAAACGAGTTTATTAAGCCAAATTCCTGAAGATGTTTTAAATGATAGATGCCTTGTGATGGTCCAATTAAGAGGTGGAAACGATGGCTTAAATACAATAATTCCTTTAGATCAATATGACACTTATGCTAATTTAAGACCAACTATAAAATTAAAAAATTCTGGTTCTAATGCAGCAATCCAACTTGATTCTACTCTTTCGAATGAAAATCAGATGTTAATACATCCTTCTCTTTCTGCTTTCAAAGAGTTGTATGATTCTGGTAAGCTTAATATTGTTCATAGTGTGGGGTATCCCATAGTAAACAAATCTCACTTTGCTGGTCGTGCTATGATGTTTAAAGGTGGCGATGGAACTCCTGAAAATAGTCAAAAAACATCTGGATGGATGGCCCGTTTTCTGCATTCTAGATATAATTATGAAGATTTTCAAGATCCTTTAGGGATTCAATTAGGGAGTAAAAAACCATCATTAGGGTTTCATTCTGAACATGAACATAAGGTTGATGTTAATCTTTCAGGACAAGATATTTCGGGATATTACAACGTAATATCTAACATAGGAAATCCTAAACCTGAGTCATTAACTGATTCAGATTACTCAGATAATATTGATTTTATTTCCAGTATTGAACAATCAACAACAGCTTATTCTCAAAGAATTAGTCAGGTTTTTAATGCAGGAAGTAATGTTGGATCCTATCCAGATTACGATTTAGCCAATCAGTTAAAAACCGTGGCTAGAATGATTAAAGGCGGTTCAAGAACAAAGATGTTTCTTGTGGTAATAAATGGTTTCGATAATCATGCAAAACAAGTTTCTAGTAGTTCTGATTCTCATAAAGGGGATCATGCAGATTTATTAAAAGCAGTAGGAGACTCTATTAAAGCTTTTCATAACGATCTGGATGCTATGGGTATTGAAGATAAAGTTGTAACAGCAACTTTCACGGAATTTGGTCGAAAGCCTAAGGAAAACGGTAATTTAGGAACCGATCATGGAAATCTTGGTCCAATGTTTATAATAGGAAAACATGTGAAAGGTGGTGTAACAGGAACTAATATGGATTTATCATCAGTAGTAAAACATTATGATGAATCTCAAATGCAGCATGACTACAGACAGGTATTTTCAACCTTATTAAGTGATTTTCTAGGAACTCATCCTGGTATAATAGAAAATACAGAATTCACCCCTTTTGATGGTACTAATAAATTAGATTTAATTCAAGATAATCAGAAGTCTAATACACTAGGGGCAGAAGATTTAAAAATTAAAACTCAGGAATTAAAAATTGCTCCTAACCCTGTAAGAGATGAATGTTTAGTAACTTTTTTAAGTGGTTATTGGTTTAGGGGTATAATAGAAATATATAATTTACAAGGACGATTGGTGAATAAATTACCTGTAGATGTAGCTTCTGGTCTTAACAATATGTCTTTAAATTTATCTCATATGAAATCTGGAGTTTATCTATTAGCAATTAAAAATAACCACAATAAACCAGTAGGAACAACTAGATTAATCAAAAGATAACATCATAACTCAAAAAAAAGCAGCGATTTACTCGCTGCTTTTTTTTTGCTATTACTATTCTTTATCTGGAGAATACTTTTTAAAGAAATCTGTTTCTCCAATATCCTCGGATTTACTAGATTTTTTATTTAGATTTTTGTCTTCTTTTATACTAGAGTTAGGTAATTGCTTTTTAAAGAAATCTGAATCTCCATTTTCAGGACTAATATTTGTTTTAGGTAATTTATTTTCTTGATCAATGACTTGTTTTTCAATTTCAAGATTCACCAAATACGTATTATTGTTTGTTTTGTGTGCGCTAAATTTGGATTTTAAAGTAGTGTAATCTTTTTTGATAACTTCAATAGTATAGTTATCAAGAGGAATAACATTAAAATAATAGAACCCTCTTGATGATGTGTTTTGAGAATTTAGAAGCGTCCCATACTCATCATATAGATTAATTGTTGCGTCACTAATGATTTTTTTAGAGCTGGAATCAAAAACTTTACCTTTCATAAATTGCACAACAGAAGTCATTTCTATTTTAGAAATGTTAAGTGTGTTATTGGAATTACCATTAGAAGCTACAAAACCAAGATTTCGATCAAGTAAATAAAATCCTAATTCATCTTTTTCTGTATTCACAGTTGCTCCAATATTTTTAGGAGCTTTAAAAGTACTCTCATACATTCTGCTTCTAAACACATCAAATCCTCCATAACCATAATGACCATTTGAAGAGAAATAAAAATAATTTTTATCAGCACTTATGAATGGATGCTTATCATCTTTAGAAGTATTTATGGCTTCACCAAGATTCTCAGGGACACTTAGATTACCATTAGGATGTATTTGAGAAACATAAAGATCAAATCCTCCAAAATTATTTTCTGGCATATTTGATGAGAAGTAGAGTTTATCCCCTTTAATGAAAGGATTTTCAATGGAATAATCTGGGTTGTTAAAAATGACTTTTATGGGTTTGCCCCATCTTCCTCTTTTCTTAGCATCTAATTTTGAAATAAATAATTGATAGTTCTTTGTTTTCTCATCAACCCTTGTAAAATACATATGTAATTCATCTTGAGAAAATGCCACCTGACCTTCATCCAAAGTAGAATTTAATGTTCTTGAGAATAATAGAGGTCTAGAAAGTTCACCTTTTTCATTTATATCTAAACAATACACGTTACTATTAGGTGATTCATTTTCTCCTTTTTTTGAGATTGCACCTAATTTTTTTGACGAAACCATGATGAATTTCCCACGGTACATACCAGATGGAATTTCAGAGAATTCAGAATTTATTTGGGTGTCTTGCTGATTAAAATGAAAACCGTTTTCATCCAATAATGAGTTCATTTCTGAGATTTCATAACGGTCTTCAAAATTATCATCATAATTTGAAGTTAATAACTCATTGTCTGAAAGAAAATTACCTCCTGCTGTAGTCACTTGCAAAGGCTGTGCTATACAAACAGATGTTAATACTATGTAAATAAATATAAAGGGGGAACTTTTCATTATTAATGATATTGCCGCAAATATAGATAAACATAAGACTTACAGCAAATTATATTCGACTATTAACCAATTTTATTCGATTATTAGATTTAAGGAAGATTCTATAGATTACAGTTGTTTTTTGTAGGAATTTTTACCTCATTGTAATCACAGAAAAATACTAGCTGCATTTAATTTATTTAATTCTTCAACTAGTTTTCGTGAGTTTGATAATCTTGGAATCTTGTGTTGACCACCAAGTTTATTATTAATTTTCAACCAGTCATGAAAAAGTTGGGGTCTTGCTATTTTGACAGTGGGTAGTGTTAAAGTTATGTCATTTAACCTCTTGGCTTCGTAATCTGAATTAAGTCTTTTTAACTCATCATCAAGAAGTTTTATAAATACATCAATATTTTCTGGAACTTTTTTAAATTCAATAAGCCATTCGTGACTGCCTTTGTTATTTCCTTCCATGTAAATAGGTGCAGCAGTATATTCTATAATTTCACTATTGGTTTTAGTACATGCCTTTAAAAGTGCAGTATCAGAATTTTCAATAACTAATTCTTCTCCAAAAGCATTAATAAAATGCTTTGTTCTTCCGGTTACTTTAATCTTATACGGATTTAGTGATGTAAATTTTATGGTGTCACCAATCTTATAGCGCCACAAACCTGCGTTGGTAGTAATTATTATGGCATAGTTAACTCCAATTTTAACGTCACTTAGGGGTATTATTTTTTCATGTCTCGAACCATAATCAGACATTGGAATAAATTCATAAAAAATACCATAATCGAGCATCAACAATAATTCCTTAGAATTATTTCGATCTTGAATTGCAAAAAAACCTTCCGAAGCGTTATAAATTTCATAGTATTTAAAATTATGGTTTGGAAGTATTTTTTTGTATTGGTTGATGTATGGCTCAAAACTAATGCCACCATGAAAGTAAACTTCTAAATTTGGCCAAATATCAAGAATTGTTTTTGAGTTTGTGGTTTCAAGAACAGCATTTAATAAAACCATCATCCATGAAGGTACTCCAGCAAGGCTTGTAACATTTTCTTGAATAGTTTCTTGAACAATAGCTTCTAATTTTTCTTCCCAGTCACTCATTAGAGAAACTTTATTGCCAGGGGTGCTACTAAATTCAGCCCAGAAAGGCATATTGTCTATTAGTATGGCAGATAAATCACCAAAAGCTGTTCCGTTTTCTTTATAAAGTTCTTTGCTGCCTCCAAGACGTAAACTCTTTCCAGTGAATAGTTGAGATTCTTCATTGTTATTTAAGTACATGCACAAAAGATCTTTTCCAGCTGCGTAATGGCAATCTTCTAGAGATTCCATACTCACAGGGATAAACTTGCTTTTTGCGTTTGTAGTACCACTTGATTTAGCAAACCATTTAATTGGACTTGGCCAAAAAATATTGGTTTCTCCTTTTCTTGAGCGTTCAATTTCCAAATGAATATCTTCATAAGATTTTACAGGAACTCTCTCTGAGAAAGTTTTGTAATCTTTTATTTCTTTGTAAGCAAAACTTTTCCCAATTTCGGTATCTGCGGCAAAAGAGATTAAATCTTGAAGTAATTCATTTTGTACTTCATTAGGATATTTTAAAAACAATTCAATTTGATGAATTCGTTTTTTTAAAAACCAAGAAGCAATTGAATTAACTAAGGGAATGGGCATATAAGTATTATATTTATAACTGAAATAAAAGTAATTTTTTCTTTATGATTTTCCAAGGTGTACTATTAAAAATGGATTCAGAGCTTAATAATGAGATCAATTATTTTTTAAGATTTGACAATGACTTTCTCAATGTCAACCAATTAATAGGAAAAACAATAAAATTATCTTTTATCAAAAATCAATGTTTAAATTGTTCTGAAGATCTTGAAATTTTTAGTCAAGGGTATTGTAGGTCTTGTTTTTTTGAAATTCCTCAATCTGGAGAGTGGATTATGAAGCCAGAGCTTAGCAAAGCCCACTTAGATATTGAAGATAGAGATCTGGAATATGAAAAGCAAGTTCAGCTTCAACCTCATGTGGTATATTTGGCCAATTCAAGTCATTTAAAAGTTGGGGTAACTAGAAAATCCCAAATTCCAACCCGGTGGATTGATCAAGGGGCACATCAAGCCATGTCCATCATAGAAACACCAAACAGATATCTTGCAGGAATCTCAGAGGTTGCTTTAAAAAATCACGTTTCTGATAAAACGAATTGGCGGCAAATGTTAAAAAATGAAGTTGTTTCAGAATCTTTAGAGCTATCTAAAGACCAATTAGTTGACTTTCTTCCCGATGAAGTTCAGCAGTTCGTCTTATCAGAAAATCAATTAGTGAATTTAAACTTTCCAGTCAATAAATATCCTGAGAAACCAAAAAGTTTAAACATCTATAAATCTTCACAATTTGAAGGCGTTGTTTGTGGGATTAAAGGGCAGTATTTAATCTTTGATGATGATACGGTTTTTAATGTAAGGAATAACCAAGGCTATGTGGTCAAAATTGAAATCTTAAATTAAAAACCACTCAAGGAATACACAATAAATTAATTGATTTTAAGCGTATCATTTAATTTAAGATTAAATCGCTTGCGCATTAAATAAACGCCAAGATATAATAAAGGAGTATCTGCAATGGCTATTAAAATTTTAAATGACACCCCTGCAATAAGCAATCCATAAAATTTACTCCACTCAATTTCATTAAATAAACATAATAGTATGAGTACCGTAAATGTGTCAATGAATTGGGAGAAAAATGTAGAGAAGTTATTCCTTAGCCATAGGTGCTTTCCTTTAGTAAGTTTTTTCCAGAAATGATAGATTTGTATATCAATGAACTGTGCAAATAAATAGGCGAGCATGCTTGAGATTACTGCAATTTGTGCACTACCAAAAACATCATTAAAAATTTGATCTGAAACAGGAGACCATGATGTAGCCGTTACATTATTAGATACAAAAAGAATAAGTAAAGAAAAAAGAGAGGCAAAAATCCCTGTTATGACAACTTGATTAGCCTTTCGTTTACCATATATTTCACTTATCAAATCTGTAATTAAAAAGGTTATGGGGTAAGGAAGAATGCCAACCGAAATCTCAAAAAGTTTGGAACCAAAAATTTCTACATCAAAGGGATACCAATAAAAGAATTTTTTAAATATGAGATTAGAGACTACTAAAGAGGTTATGAATAACGCACTAAAAATGAGAAATATATTTTGGGCAGTTAGTTTGTCTTTGATACTCATAATGTTAATAATACTTCTAACAAATATAGCTTATATGTGATTTTCTTTTTATTATTTTGACTTCAAATTATGATAAGACCTCATCGCTTATATTTATCCTTAGGAAGCAACCAAGATAACAGATTTGAAACGCTTCAAAAAGCCTCCCAACTTGTTTTTAAAGAAATTGGAACAGTTAACGCTATTTCTAATATTTATGAAACACCTGCCTTAGGTTTTGTTGGTGCTGATTTTTTAAATCTTTGCATGGAAGTTCTTACATTTTACGAAGCTAATGAAGTTTTATTACGTTTATTACAAATTGAAAAAAAATTAGGTAGAGAAAGTAACGATAAAAAAGGATACAGCTCCAGGTCTATAGACATAGATATTTTGTTTTATGATGAATTAGTTATTGAGTCCAAAAATCTTAGTTTACCCCATCCAAGATTACAAGACCGTCTTTTTGTTTTAAAACCTTTGTCAGAACTAAATTCTGATTTAAATCATCCAGTGCATCAAAAATCAATTAAAGAATTACAAATTGTATGTGATGATAGTTCTAATTTGAAAACTTATCCTCAAAAATTAACGTTGCCATCTTATAACATTGATCTATCATCAAACAATTATATTGCCATTGAAGGTAATATTGGTGCTGGTAAAACTACTCTAGCATTGATGATGTCTGCAGATTTTAATGCCCGCCTAATTTTAGAACGTTTTGCAGACAATCCGTTTTTGCCAAAATTTTATGAAGATCCTAAGCGGTTTGCTTTTACATTAGAAATGTCATTTCTCGCAGACCGTTACCAGCGTATTAGTGACGATTTATCTCAACTCGATTTATTTAGTGATTTTATTGTTAGTGATTACGATATCTATAAATCATTAATATTTTCAAAAATCACCCTTGAACCTGATGAGTTTAAATTATACCGGACCCTTTTTAAACTCATGTACAAGGATATTGCAGTGCCAGACCTTTATGTTTATTTATACCAGAGTTCAGAGCAGTTAAAATCAAATATTAAAAAAAGGGGACGTGATTACGAACAGCAAATCGAATTAGAATATCTTGAAAAAATAAATTCAGGTTATTTAGAATTTTTAAAAAGTCAGAAAGAGATGCGTGTTAAAATTATAGATATTACTTCTCGTGATTTTGTATCCAATAGATCAGATTATTTTTGGCTTTTAAATCAGATTGCCTCTAAGGACTAGTTTTAAGAATTGATTTTATTGTAAAGATCCCAAATAGTTAACCCTGCACTTACAGCAATATTTAAAGAGTGTTTAGTACCAAATTGGGGGATTTCAATGACAGTATCACTTGCATTTACAACCTCTTGCGAAACCCCTTTAACTTCGTTTCCAAAAACAAGGGCTAATTTTTTTCCTATAACAGGTTTAAAATCATTAAGCATTATAGCTTGTTCTGCTTGTTCAATAGCGGCAATATAAACGTCTTCTTTCTTGAGAGTTTCAACAAGAACTAGCGTGTCTTTTTCATATTCCCAATTCACAGAGTCTGTGCTTCCTAAAGCAGTTTTATGAATGTCTTTGTGAGGGGGTTTTGCTGTAATACCACACAGATAAATTTTTTCGATTAAAAAAGCGTCACTAGTTCTAAAAACAGATCCTATATTATTTAGACTTCTAATATTATCTAAAATAATAATCAACGGTGTTTTTTTAACAGTCTTATAGGTTTCAAGATCCAATCTGTTAAGTTCACTGTTTTTTAGCTTTCTCATTTTTTAATAAACTGTAAATAACTTCTGATATTTTTTAGACCAATACCCTTAAATATTAATTAATTTAGCGAGGCTAGTCTATTGGCAAAAATAAGATTAAAACCCTTCAAGTTTGGCAAAAAAAGTAAAAAAAGAAACGCCTTTAATGAAACAGTACAATGCTATTAAGGCAAAGTACCCCGATGCATTATTGTTGTTTAGAGTGGGCGATTTTTATGAAACCTTTGGGGCTGACGCAGTCAAAGCGGCCAAAATTTTAGATATTATTTTAACTAAGCGTGGTGCAGGCAGTGAGAGCGAAACAGAGTTGGCTGGATTTCCCCACCATTCACTTAATACGTATTTACCTAAATTGGTAAAGGCTGGAGAGCGGGTAGCAATTTGTGATCAATTAGAGGATCCCAAGCAAGCTAAAACAATTGTAAAAAGGGGGGTTACAGAATTAATTACGCCAGGAGTAGCATTAAACGATGATATTTTAAGTGCTAAATCTAATAACTTTTTAGCCGCTGTTCATTTTGGACGAACAATCACTGGCGTGGCGTTTTTAGACGTCTCTACAGGTGAGTTTATTTTAGCTCAAGGTCAAGAGGATTATATTGATAAATTACTGCAAAATTTTAAACCAAGCGAAGTCTTGTCTGCTAAGCCCAAACGTAAAGAGTTTTCAGAGGCCTTTGGGGATGAATTTCATAACTTTTACCTGGAAGATTGGATTTTTCAAGATGATTATGCCAATGAGTGTTTACTCAAACAATTTCAGACCAATTCATTAAAAGGATATGGTATTGAGGTGATGTATGAAGGTATCGTTGCTGCAGGAGCAATTCTTCATTATTTGGCAGATGCCCAACATCAAAATCTTAAACATATAAGCAGTATTAAGCGGCTTCACGAAGGTGCTTTTGTCTGGATGGATAAGTTTACAATAAAAAATCTAGAACTTTACCAATCTCCTCATTACAATGCCGTTACTCTAATAGATATTATAGATTATACCAAATCTGCAATGGGAAGCCGTTTGTTAAAACGATGGTTGGCATTACCGCTAGTAGATCAAAAAGAAATAGAAAAGCGCCACGATATGGTCTCCTACTTTTATGAGTCACAAGAGGTGCTTTCTAAAGTACAATCCTACATAAATAGTATCTGTGATATAGAGCGCTTAATTTCTAAAGTAGCGACTTACAAAATATCACCCAAAGAGATTATCCTGCTTAAAAATGCCCTCGAGGTTATAGCGCCAGTAAAGCAATTATTGAGTCAGTCTGGAAATAAAGCGCTTAAGCAACTTGGAGAGGCTTTAGACAATTGCGAGGCTTTAAGAGCTAGAATTAAAGCCACTTTAAACGAAGATGCCCCAGTTAATATTTTAAAGGGTAATGCTATAGCATCTAGTTTTTCGAAAGAGTTAGAAGAGTTAAGAGGATTGGCTTTTTCGGGTAAGGATTACCTTGATAAAATGTTGGAGCGCGAGTCTGAGATTACAGGAATCCCTTCTTTAAAAATAGCATCAAATAATGTGTTTGGGTATTATATAGAAGTGCGTAATACGCATAAAGATAAAGTACCCGAAGATTGGATTCGTAAGCAAACTTTGGTTAGTGCCGAACGATACATAACAGAGGAACTAAAAACTTATGAGGCTAAAATTTTAGGGGCCGAAGAGCGCATACTGGCTATAGAACAGCAGTTGTTTCAGGAGTTGGTGAGTTGGATGATTCCTTTTATCAATCAAGTACAGCAGAATGCCAAATTAATTGCAAAACTGGATTGCCTGTCGGGATTTGCAAAATTAGCGCTTGATCAAAATTATATAAGACCAGAACTAACAGACGGTTTTGAGATGGATATAAAAGAGGGTCGCCACCCTGTTATAGAAAAACAATTACCGCTAGATCAACCTTACATTGCCAATGATGTCTATCTGGATAGAAAAACGCAACAGTTTATCATGATAACTGGGCCTAACATGTCTGGTAAATCAGCAATTTTAAGACAAACTGCCATTATTGTTTTATTAGCACAAATGGGAAGTTTTATACCAGCTTCAAGAGTAAAGATGGGTATTGTAGATAAAATATTTACTAGAGTAGGAGCTAGTGATAACATATCTATGGGTGAGTCTACGTTTATGGTAGAGATGAACGAAACCGCTTCTATATTAAATAACATTTCAGACCGTAGTTTGGTATTATTAGATGAAATTGGAAGAGGTACTAGTACCTACGATGGTATTTCTATAGCTTGGGCTATTAGTGAGTATTTACACGAACACCCTAGTAAAGCCAAAACGTTATTTGCCACCCATTATCATGAGCTTAATGCTATGACTGATACCTTTGAGCGCATAAAAAACTACAACGTTTCTGTTAAAGAACTTAAAGATACGGTGTTATTTTTAAGAAAATTAGTGCCAGGTGGTAGTGAGCATAGCTTTGGGATACACGTGGCTAAAATGGCAGGGATGCCTCAACAAGTAATTCAACGCGCACATAAAGTTTTAAAACATTTAGAAGAAGCACACGGGCATGCTGAGTCCTCGACAAAGGTGTCTCAAATGCAAGATGAATTACAGTTGAGTATTTTTCAATTGGATGATCCACTTTTAGAACAGATTAAAGATGAAATTATTCATACCGATATCGATACCTTAACTCCCGTTGAGGCACTAATGAAATTGAACGAAATTAAACGCATGTTATTGAAAAAGAAGCAAGCGTAAAAAAAGCGGTTTTTTTTTATGAAATGCTTTGCTAATACATAAAATGTGTTAAATTTGCACTCGCAATATTTATAAAGCACACGTTCTAAAACATAATTGCGAAAGTAGCTCAGGGGTAGAGCATCACCTTGCCAAGGTGAGGGTCGCGGGTTCAAATCCCGTCTTTCGCTCTAGACCTAAACAATACCATGCTGAAGTGGTGGAATTGGTAGACACGTTGGACTTAAAATCCAATGGCCATTA
>ERZ802830.762-NODE-762-length-31651-cov-7.86913_pt1 | contig 31651 bp, 26 predicted proteins | sample MGYA00345654_ERZ802830 | MGnify/ENA primary metagenome ERZ802830 (study PRJEB30503, sample SAMEA104212375) | marine metagenome | biome: Westerlies Biome; feature: [SRF] surface water layer (ENVO:00010504) within the epipelagic zone...; material: water... | reverse complement strand
AAGAATTTGAGAATGATGAAGAGGCTGAGAAATTAAATATTTGGATAAAATAGGATTGGTCTCTATAATTATTTCATTAGGAAGTTCATTAAAAACGGTGATCCCAATGGAATGTTTGAAAAAATTATCAGCAGAAAAGTTAGTGTCTACTCTGAATGTTTGTTCTAACAAGATCGGATCAAAAATTCTATCTAATCCAAAGGTTATTACTTTTTCTTTAAGTTCACTTTTGCCTATTAAATACCATCTATTTCTGTACTCCTTGAGAAGATATGGATGCATTCTGCGAACAGACTTTATATTTTTAGAGAAGTTGAAATAATCAAATTGTACTACTTTTTTATTTTTAATAGCACTTAAAAAAATTTCAAGATTTTCATTCCCTCTAATAGTTGGTAAAGTTTCAAATTGAATTATCTGTTCTTCATTGTGGCTACTAGATTTTTCAGAGCTTATGGCTCTATCTAAAATTTTCTGAATGGCAAATTCATACTGCCCAAACAAACTAGTATTTTTAAACTGATGAAGAATAGTAGAAGCAGCTTTTATAGCATTAATATCTTTTTCAGTTAATGGAACATCATCCATGGAGAAATTACTTTCTAAATAATAATAGCCTCTTTCCTTTTTGCTATAAGCAATGGGTGCATCATGCTCAATCCGCATGGCAAATAAATCTTTTTCAATTGTAGAATCACAAATATGAGAACCATCAGAACTTCCAAAAATCTCTTCTTCGCAAAGTTGTCGCAAATCTCTCTTGCTTGGATATGGAGAATACTCGTTTCTAATTGATCTATCTATAATTCTATACCTTAATAATGCATTTTTTATAGCTGGCATAATTTATTAAAATTGAAAGTATATAAAAGGTTGTAAACTTGTTGATGCAATTTGATACATTATAAATATAGCGGAAAAACAAATCATTAATTGAATAAATATAGGAGATTTTGAAAACTTTTCTCTATACCAAAACTTCCATTTTTCTGGAATAAAATGAATTAAAAAGCCAATAATAATAACTACGAAAACATGGCTATAAACTGAAATAACATCTCCAATTAAATTCCATTGGAAGTTAAAAAACAATTGATTTAATATTTCATTAGCTGTAAACCATTCTGATAATATATTATGTGATTCATCCATTTGGTCCCAGGAATTTATAGACCCACTTCGAAACCAAATTCTGGTAAATGTTACAAAATTAAAAGTGATAATTATTCCCAAAATTTTATACATCCATTTGGATTTGTTTTTCCAAGGGCTAATATTTTTCCAGAGTTTATAAATAACAATTCCTAATCCATTTAGTCCTCCCCAAAGAACAAAATTCCAACTAGCTCCATGCCAAAGCCCACCAATTAACATAGTTAACATGATATTAATATTTGTCAAATACCATTTATTAAATCTAGGAAATATTTCACCTAATAAAAGTGTTAAAAAAATAACAGAAAGTATCCCAAATAAAAGAGCTAACGAGCCACTAAGTAAGTATATAAATACTATTATTAACGCAAGAGAAACATAGCTGAAAAGTGATCCACCTCGATTTCCCCCCATAGGAATATATAGATAATCCTTAAGCCATGAAGAAAGAGAAATATGCCATCTTTTCCAAAAATCTCCACAGTTATCTGCCTTATATGGAGAATTGAAATTTTTAGGTAATCTAAAGCCTAAAATCAAGGCTATGCCAATAGCAATATCTGTATACCCAGAAAAATCTGCATAAACTTGGAGAGAATAACCATAGAGAGCCATTAAATTTTCAAAACCAGAAAACATTCCTGGATTATCGAAAACTCTATCGACAAAATTAACAGCAATATAATCTGCTAAAAGAAATTTCTTTAATAAACCATTTAATATCCAAAATAAAGCCATTCCAAATTCTTGCCTATTTAAGGTATATGGTTGATGAATTTGAGGTATAAAATCTGCTGCTCTAACAATTGGACCTGCTACTAGCTGTGGAAAAAATGAAACATAAAATCCAAAATCAAAAATATTTTTAACTGGAGATAATTTTTTTCTGAAAATATCTATTGAGTAGGACATGGTCTGAAAAGTATAAAAAGAAATGCCAACTGGAAGTAAAATTTGATCTACTCTAAAGCTTGATCCCGTAAATTGATTAGTTAATGAAGCAAAATGATTAATAGGATGCCAGTTAGATCCAATTATGGTATTAAATGAATCTGTAAAAAAATAGGCGTACTTAAAATAAATCAATATAAGAAGGTTAATAGCTACACTTAAGCCTAAAAATATTTTCGCATGTAGCTCCTTCTTGGAAACGAAAATAGCTTTTCCAAGAAAAAAGTCTACGATCGTTGAAAAAAGTAAAATGGAAAAAAAGAATCCACTTGTTTTGTAATAGAAATATATACTTACAAGAAAAAGAAAAATACTTCTTAAACTAAGTTTCTTATAGACCAATCCATATCCAATTATAACCAATAGAAAAAATATCCAAAAAGGATATTCAGTAAATATCATCGGATGTTCAGATGAATTTAAAAATGGAGAAAAAAGCCATTCATAAAATTTATATATAGAAAAATCACCCACTATCTTCAATATAATTTATATAAGACTTCATAAATGCCTCAAATAATAAATCTCCAATAAGATTATATCCATCATAAGTCAAGTGAATAAGATCTTTTTTAGCTAATTTATTTTTTTGCCAATCTTTTATGGAATTTAACCCTCCCATGACTTGAAACATATCCCAAAGAGCAAGATCTTTATTTTTTGCCAATTCAAACATTTTTTCTCTCACTTCTAGAGCTCTTGTATTTGGATATTTTTTCTTGTAGTAACTGTCATTATTGGTTGTAAGTAAAATGGCGGTATTTGGATTAATCAATTTAATTTTCTGTATCAATGTATCATAGTTTTTATAAAATGATTCTTTGGAAAAATCTTCTTCATAAGCATCATTTATGCCAATAGAAAATATGACTAAATCAGGCTGGATTAAAGCTAGCTGCTGCTCAAAATCAACACATCTTAAATAGCTTTTAACACTTGCCCCATTTACTCCAATAGAATGATAAGAGATTCCATTGTTGTTATTGTCTAAAAGAAGACCAAAAAAAGAAAAATTAGAGGGTATGTCTTTTTTCCTAAGGATTTGGATAGTCAAGGAATCGACCAATCTTGATAATTGAAATTTAATATGCCCTTTATCTCTTTTACAGTCTATTTTAATACTAGAATCAACTATTATCTTAATTTCATAGTTATTGCTAGAATCTTTAAAGAACACATCTATAGAATTAAAAGAATCATACTTACTTAAGGGCTTTTTGTTCCAAATATTAATATTAGAGACAGAGTCTATTAAATCTGCTCTAGCCCCCATCAACCCAAATGGACCATGATGATGATTAACTGAATTACGGTACCCTTTCCATCTGCCATTGTGGCTAGACATTATAACTGGAGATCCATTTGATTTTATCAATCTAAAAGGAAAAATAAATCCTCGACCGGAACTACAATAAGGGCTAGAATGCTGAAAATTAGTTCTCATTCTGTTGGACCATATATCAGCCTGAATATGAGAGCCTCCAAAATGAAGGATGTTGATTTTATCATTTCCTTTAGAATATTGGTTATCCAGTTTTTTAAAAAACTTGTTCCAATCTTTAGTACCATATATATTTAAACCATTTTTTTTTGTTTCTATAAATGGATATTTTGATGTATTTGGTGAAGTAAATTGACACCATGAATTAAATCCATTAAAAACCAATAAAAAAAATATAATTATACTTTTATTAATCATTTTTTTTGATTTAAATAATTTTTGTAATCTCGCATAAAATCTTCAATAAAAAAATCAGCAATTTTTTTAGCTCCTCTATTAGTAAAGTGAATATAGTCTCTTGCAGCTAGTGAAGGTTGTTCCAAGACCCATTTCTGAATAGAGTTTTCTCCTCCCATATTTATATACATATCCCAGAAACAAGAATTGGTTTCAAAAGCTGCCTTTTTTAAAGCTGATATTACATCCTCTAATATTGGATAAGTAATAAATTCCGTTTTTTGTTTTTTTGCCATATCAGCAGGTCCAATAATTATAAACATGGCCTTGGGATTAATTTTCTTTAATTTAAGAATTTGTTTTTTAAAATAATTCCCATATTTAAAGGCTCTTTCCCTTGATTTAATATAGGGGATGGTATTTCCACCAAATTCCAATATAAATAAATCTGTTGAAAGCAGCTTTTGCATCTGACTTAATGAATTAAAATCTACTTTAGAAAATTCTGTGCCTGATGCCCCTCTTAAAGGAATATTATCAACAACAACCCCTTTATTCCCTTCCAAAGAAATGCCATATATTGTTGGGCTTGAGTTGGAACTGAATTGTAATGTAAATTCTTTTGGGCCCTTGCTAAACTCTAATTGCTTTAACTTGATTTCTTCTGTATTTAAAAGAGTATCAGTATGAAAAACAGAATCATTAATAAGCAATCTCAGTATGGTGTTTTCTGGATTAGAATAAAAGATTTTTAACAGATTAAAGTTTCTACAAAGTTTATAAGATTTAGTAGGTCGTTTAATATTAATTTCCCCATTATAGATAAAGTTTGAATCAATAGATAATGAATCAGGATTCATGGTGCAAAAAGAAAATAAAGCTCCATATTTCTTATGGTTAATTTTTTTATCGATATAGGGGCCAAACCCTGTTTTTCTAACCCAATTTTTAGATGGAGTATTATTAAGGCTTATTTTTCTAGTAGCTGGTATAACAGCAAAAAGTCCAGCCCCGTTTCCGCCAAATTCATTTTGTAATCTCTCTCTTAGTCTTCCAGAAATTCTGTCTCCTTCAATTTGAGAATCCCCATAATGCATTATTCTTACCTTTTTAAACTTTGCCTTTTCTAATTTCTTAAAAAAAGAAATTAATATAGAAGGGTCATTGTTAGGGTATTGTATGTTTTTTTCAGATATAATTATTGCCTCTTTTAATCGTTTTTTTTCAAGTTTTAATTCATTTTCTAAACTGTCTTGAATCTGTTTTTTTACCTTATTTATTGAATCATAATTAATAATAATTGGAGGTGGAATCTCAGCCGGAATTTCTTTAATTAACTTTTGTTTTTGAAAATCTTCCTTAGATATAAAGTTTAATTCCATATTGGCTATTTGAACCCCATTGCTAGGGAAAATCCAGAATAGAATTAATAGCATTATAGTTAATAATACTAAAAAAATGAGAGGATAAAAGGGCGTTATTTCTTTGTTATTCTTAATTGCTGATTAGGTTTTAGTTCACGGTAATAATTATACTTACATATTTTTTTAATGGTGACCTGAGGATTGGCTACTGCTATTTCCCAAAAATATTTTTCTTTAGAAATTATTTTAAGATCCAATTTGTTGTTATTAAATTCATGTTTTGACATTAAAATCAACTTTTGGTCTTGATAAATAATTGTGTTTTTTAAATTATTCCAACTCATTATTTCTTTAACAGAAACATTATTATCAATCGCTATTTGACCTAGAACATCCCCTTGTTTGACTAAATGTATTTTTTTACTTTTTTGGATAGTATCCAAATATAAATTTCGCCTCATTGAATCTTGAAAAGATAATATTTTTTGAATATTTTGTTTTAAGAAATTTCCCACTTCATCTTCTAACTTTAAGCCATAGTCTCTGGGGAGAATTTGCCCTAATAAAACAGAGTTGTCTCTTTTAATTTTCTGAAAGTCTATAATTTTAAATTGAGCAATTGCATCAAAAAAAATGTTTTCCTCAAATATAAATTCACTCATATTTGAAGGGTTAGGATGAGTAAAGTTTGGGGAATATTTGATGTTATCAAGCCAGTTTATTAACTCTACATTAAATAAATATTTTTTATCTATAAATTTAATAGCTTCTTCCCATTTATTGGAATTGGCTTCTTTCATGATATTAGAAACATAATTAGGAGAAGTAATATATGACAATAAAGTCCAATTATCTGATTTATAGATCTTAGACAGCTCTTTTATATGTCTAATTGCAGCTAAGGTAGAAGCTTTTTCATCAAGTCTTTGATCCATATAGCTATTAACATTAAGGTTCATTTTTAAAGCTGTTATATAACTTAAAGACCATATTCCTCTTCCTGATAAATTACTTGTATAGTGATCTTGATAAGCAGATAATATTAATGGAAGAAATCCAAATTTTGATGGTAATTTATGCCGATTAAGTGCCGAGTCAATAAAAGAGTATTCATTCAATTTTTTTTGAAATAAAAAGTTGAGCATCTTACTATCTTCTTTAGCTATATTAAGTTCCATTGGGGGCCACAAAATATTATTTTCCATTAATAAAGAAGTTTTAATATCTGAAGGATTGAAGAGAAAAAGATTATCATTTTTTTGAGCATTAAAGCTGAATAATCTTAAAACAAAAAACATTATAATTAAACCATGAAATTTGATCTGAAAATGGAAGGAAAAAAATTTAGAATGTTTAAACATATTATTTAATGATCTCATTTTTGAATACTCATTAAATGTAGCTATTGTATAAATACAATAAAAAAAATATACTAATTATACCAAGATTGTACTTCTTCGAGTAGTATTGCGGGGATATCTAGCTTATTTTTTTTACGATATCCATTTAGTTTTTGGTGAACGGCAGTAGGTTTTGACTGTAAAAGGAGTGATTTCGACGTGTAACCACTTTCATATAGTGGTTGGATCCAATTATCTGGGATATTTAGTGATAAATATTCCTCTTTATTTGGGCCAGTATCCCACTTTTCTGGTTTCATTTGTGGGAAAAATAAAACTTCTTGAATGGATGGTTGATTACATAAAAACATTACCAATCTATCTATCCCTATTCCCATCCCAGAAGTAGGAGGCATTCCATACTCTAAAGCCCTTATAAAATCAAGATCAATGAACATGGCCTCATCATCACCTTTCTCAGCTAATTTGACCTGTTCTTCAAATCTTTCTTTTTGATCGATAGGATCATTTAATTCAGAATATGCATTGGCTAATTCTTTCCCATTTACCATTAACTCAAACCTTTCTGTAAGCTCTGAATTATCTCTGTGTTTTTTACATAATGGAGACATTTCGACAGGATAATCTGTAATAAATGTTGGCTGAACATAGTTACTTTCACATTTTTCTCCAAAAATTTCATCAATTAACCTGCCTTTTCCCATAGATTCATCTGTATCTATAGATAGTTTTTTACATGTTTGTCTAAGTTCATCCTCTGACATATTAGAAATATCTAATCCAGTATGTTCTTTAATAGAATCTAGCATAGATATTCTTTTAAAAGGCTTTTTAAAACTCACTTTATTGTCTCCAATTTGAACTTCTGTAGTACCAAGAACCTCTAAGCAAATGTATTCCAGCATTTCTTCTGTAAAATTCATCATCCAATGATAATCTTTGTATGCAACATAAATTTCCATTTGAGTAAATTCAGGATTATGAGTTCTGTCCATTCCTTCATTTCTAAAGTCTTTGGCAAATTCATAAACTCCTTCAAATCCTCCAACAATTAATCTTTTTAAATAAAGTTCATTAGCAATCCTTAAATATAAAGGCATATCTAAGGCATTGTGATGAGTTATAAATGGTCTAGCTGCAGCACCGCCTGGAATACTTTGTAAAATAGGTGTTTCCACCTCAATATATTCTCTGAGTGTTAAAAATTTTCTCATTGCACTTATGATACTAGACCTTTTTAGAAAAGTTTCTTTTACTCTCTCATTAACAACGAGATCTACATACCTCCTTCTAAATCTTAGTTCAGGGTCTTCAAAAGCATCATGAGTTACTCCCTCAGAATCTATTTTAGGTTGTGGTAATGGTTTAAGAGATTTACTTAAAAGGTGTAATTTTTCGACGTTAATAGAGATTTCTCCGACCATTGTTTTAAATACTTTGCCCTCAATTCCAAGAATATCTCCTAAGTCCAGCCACTTCTTGAAAAAGTCATTGTAAAGAGATTTATCTTCATTTGGACAAATTATATCACGATTTAAATAAATTTGGATTTTACCCTTAGAATCTTGAAGGGTGCCAAAACTGGCTTTTCCTTGAACCTTTCTTCGCATCAACCTTCCAGCAATTATAACGCTTTCTCCCTCAGTATAATTTTCAAGTATATTTTTGGAATAATGTGAAAATTTAAACTCTTTTGCAGGGTATGGATTAATTCCATAATTAATGATTTTTTTTAGACTCTCTCTTCGAATCTGCTCTTGTTCTGAAAGCATATATGATAGATGATCTAACTAAAAAATAAAGACTTTGATGTTTTGATTGGGTGAACACTCAAAACAGGAACTTTTAAATCATTAGCTACAATCTCTTCTTGAAAAGAATTCTCTAAAATTCCTAAAAGGGTATCATCTTGCAGATTCATTATGGCAATTAAATCAGCATCTACTTCTTTTGAAAGTTTAAAAATTCCTTCTGTTAAGGTCGCTCCTTTTTCAACTAAGTGAGAAGAATGCTTTACATTTTTTTCTTTTAAATAGTTAACTGCCCAAAGCTGGTTGGCTTTCAACTTATTTTTAATAAACTCATCATCCTCGTCTTTTGTAATTAGATGAACCTGAGAATCAAAATAATGAGAAATTTTAGCAACTAGTTCTAGTTTTTGTTTGGTCTCAAAATTTAAGTCCAAGGGAACAACGATATTGTCATAACCATTATCGTTCATTAATTTTTCTTGTACTAAAATAAATGGAACTGGAGAACTGGTGATAACTTTTAATGCTCTACTTCCAATAATTTGTTGCCATCTGCTAGCTCCATGAGTGCCCATAAAAATTAATGATATTCCTAATTCTGCAGCAACATCGCCAATATCATCAAAAATATTACCAACTCTAACCGTGGTACTTATATTACATGAAGGTGAAAATGCCTCTCCTAAGCCAACTTCCACTTCAAGTTTATCTTTAGCTGAATTTATATCATCTCTCGAACTTACAATATGTAGTAAAATCACTTCAGCATCAATAATAGAGGCAAATTTGACAGAATGCTGTATTGCTGAGTGAGCAACTTCTGAAAAGTCAGTTGGAACAAGTATTTTTGTTGTCATTTATTTAATTTAAGCAGTTTTTTCCTTTATTATTTCATTACTATTATTAATATTTTCTTCTGAAGAAGGGAGATCTTTAAGAACAGCGCCCATTTTACAATTTCCTGAAAATATAGCACCTGGTTCTATTGATAGTTTATTAGTAGATATTTCACCCTGTAATTTTGCAGTACTTTTTAGGGATAGGAGTTCATCTACTTCAATAGTTCCATTTAATTTACCTTCTAAATCAGCATTTTTACAACTGATATTTCCATCTATTTTTCCTGTTGGTCCTAAAACTAATCTTCCTTTAACGGTAATAGTTCCTTTTAGGTAGCCATCAATTCTAATATTAGAATCAGATTTTATATCTCCCTCAATATGAGTTCCTTCAACTATTCTATTAAGTCTATCAGGTGACTGGTTATTATAATTTGCCATGTTCTTTTCGGTTTTAAATACCATGAATTCTTTCTGCAAATATATAAAAAAGATGAAATTTTAATTATTGATAGAATTCTTCAAAAAACTTAACGTAGTTATCAGGGTTCTTTTCAAGGTACAATTCCCTTAAGTTATCAGGGGATATGACAAAGAAATTCTCTTCTTTATAATTTTTAACAATCCCCTTATTTACTTTAAATGATAGATAATAGTCTAAAGCTTTTTTACTGTCATTAAAAAATTTTACCATTATCATTTGATCGGATGTGTTAAGAAAACTATTAGAAACTTTTAATCTTAAATCCGAGAAATTAGACATATTAAAATCAGCAATACTATTTTTAGCTTTATTAATTGAAAATTTTCCTTTTGGGGCAATCATTATAAAATAGTGAATCGTATCAGGGCTATATGAGAATTTCCAATTTTCCTTATTTATTAAATTATTTGCACTATTTATTTTAAGAGCATTTAAAGCAGCAATTGCTTGGTCAGAATAGTTCGTGCCTAAACATCTCTTTACAACGATTTTCAAAGTATTTATAAGAACCTCATTATTTGATGAAGTATCATTCATTTTTTTAAGTGAATACGCTTTCAATAAACCATATTGACAAATCAAAAGATTTGATGTATCTATAAGTTTTTCATTACAGGATTCTAAAACTTCTTCATATTTCCCAGATTTATACTTTAAATATAGATTTCTATAATTTTCTTCTTCTAAATTCATTTTTTCTTGCAAATCAGAAGTGTTTTTAACTCCGGAAATTAATTGAGCATACTTACTTTGAGGGTATTTATCTAGAAGAAGATTTTTCATTTTAGTACTTAAGCCGTACTCTTTTTGAAAGCTAAAAATATTATAAAGCTCATAAATTGAAGCAATGGCCTCTTTTTGTGGTTGGAAGTTTTCAATAATTCTTGTAAAATATTTGATTGATTGTGTTAAGTCTTCTGTTTCATAGTGGTGAATAAGACCTAGGTTAAAAAGTGATAATAGGATTGAATCATTCATAGATTCTAATAAATCTTTTTTGTCACAAGGCAAGTTTTTAACCAACTCATCAAATAAGTCGTTTTGAGATGTATTAATTAATGCTTCTTCATTATCTTCAATAAATAAAGAAGACTTTGAAGACCTTCTCCAATTATCTTCGAGCGGCATTTTCCCCCATTTTTTATCAAATTCTGATTTCCCTCTTTGCAACATAGACTGATCCCAAATAAAAAAAGACTGATTAATAACGCTATTACTGCTGGGGCCAGAAAGTCTATTTTGGGAGGATGCAGTAAGTGGAGATTTAGTTTGATTGTTTTTCTTAGCTTCTTGAAGGTCAACTACTTCGTAAATTTTTTCCATTCTTTCTTTTGGTGATAGTGAGCATACCATAAATAGACTGTCATTTCTAGTTACTGTTGAATTATTTAAAAAAATATTTTTGAGGATTTTATACTTTTTTTCAACTATTTCTTTCTCTCTGTAATCCTTGAGGGGAATTTTTTTCACGGAATCGTAATAATAATAAGACTTGATATATTTTGATTTTTCAAAAAATAAATCTCCCATTCTAACCATTGATTTTATTTTTTGTTGATTATCATTCAAACTAAGATTGATAGACTTTTGAAGCTGTTCAATTCCTAAAGGTTCATTTTGGTCGGTAAATGAAATTTCTGCTAATGCATAATAAATTTGATCGAAATACTCTATATTTTTATCATCCTTAAGCATCTTTAAAAGTTGCGCTTTGATAGCTTTTGAATCTCCACCGCTGAACGATAAAGCTCTATTAATTTTAGCTTGAAATGCCATTTCATATTCTGGATTTCTTTCTACAACTTCTTGGTAGTATACTGAAGCTTTGTAATTTCCTTGGAGGTGGTGTAGCTGAGCCAAAATAAATATTAATCTTGTTTTAAAAGACTTCTTGTATTTATTTTCTGTAGCTAATTCCAAAAACTCAATTGCCTTTATATTGTTTTTACTTTTTATATATAAATCAGCTAATGTTGGATAAATGGAATTGATAATTTTGTCAGGTATTAAAGCGTCCCTCGACTCTAAATAGTCTATTCTAGCATTGTAATCTACTGCAAGTTTTAATTTATCTTTTAAGGAAATTTTCTTAGTTGGCTGCTGTTTCTTGATCTGTTCTTCGAAGTCAAGAAGAATGGTTAATAATATTTCTTCCGCTTCATCAAACGCTCCCATTTCAATTAGGACTTTGGATTGCCAAAAAATACTTTGATAATAGTTATTTTCAATAGGATATTTATTTTCAATGTGCTGAAAAATCTTAAGTGCATTTGGAAAATCTTTCTTGTAAAATTTTGTTTTGCCCATAGTCAGCCAATTGTCATCAATATATTTGCCCCACTCTTTATTTCGGTATTTACCCTTCTTTTTGTGAGGCATTCTATGTCTAAATATGACTAATTCACACTTTCGATATGCAGTATCCATTGGGGCATACCAGCCTTTTGATTCTTCTTCATTAGGCAATGGGAAAACAGGTAAAATGGAATTATAATCTTCCTTTCTAGATTTTAAAAAGTCATTATAAGTCAGTTTAATAATTTCATTAGCATTAAAAAACCCATTATATTTTGCATGTAGGTTGTGAAAACCTCTATGAACTATAGAGTTTTTTTCTGTTGAACATTGTAATTGCCCTATTAAAATAAAAATTATTACAAAAAATTTTATTGTTTTCATCATAAATTAAAGTATGCAATATTAACCACAATCGGAATAACTTATTGTATGGTCGTTATTGATTATTAAAATTTTTAATTAATGAGTAAATATATTTTGAGATATTTGTGATAATAAGTTATTTAATGGCAAATTCTAGTAAAGCAGAATCTAAATTTAAAAATTGGATAAATAATCTTCAAGAAAGAAGAAGAGTTGTTGTATTAGATGAAGAAAGTTTTGAAGAAAAAAGAAATTTTACGACTTCTAAATTCTCGATTTTTATTCTGTTCATATTTGGAATTATTGTTTTTTCAACAATAATTTTCTTACTTATTTCATATACATCATTAAAAACATTTATTTCTGGTTATCCAAATCCAACTACTCAAAAAGAACTTATTGATAAAAATATAAAACTAGACCAAAAGCTCAATGAATTAGTGATTAAAACTGCCAAAGAAGAGCAGTACTTAAATAATATTCAAAAAATTCTCAATGGTGGAGTACCAAATAATAGAGACACACTCATAAAAGTTTTTAAGTCTCAAAATATAAATAATGACCAGGTAATTTCTAAATCTGAAAAAACAATAAGAGAAAAGGTTAATAATCGAGAGAAATATGATATTGATGTTATAAGTGGGGGTGCTTTGACAAAAGATGTTTTACCTGAACTATTGTTATTCCCTCCAATTACTGGTGAAATAACCAATAAAATGAATATCTCTTCAGGTCATTTTGGGGTTGATGTGATTGCCCCAAAAAATGAAGCTGTTGTAGCAATACTAAGGGGAACCATAGTTTATCAAAACTGGTCTCCTAACGATGGGCATGTTGTACATATTCAACATAAAAACAATCTACTTTCTATCTATAAACACAATTCAGAAGTATTAAAAAAAATTGGTGATTATGTAGATGCTGGAGAACCTATCTCAATTGTTGGTAATAGTGGTGAACACTCTACAGGGCCTCATTTACATTTTGAACTTTGGCACAATGGGTATCCGATTGATCCAGAAAAATTCATCAATTTCCAATAAAGTTTTTTTCTTAAGTCCATAATACTTAAATTTGCGTGCTATTTCAAGGAATGAAAAAATTAGATGAATTTTGTATTCCATTTTCGAATTTAAAATTTGGATCTAATTTATTTAACTTTGAAATAAATAACTCGTTCTTTGAAGCTTTTGATTATTCTATTTATGAAGGCTGTGAATTGATTTTACAGCTTGATTTTAGAAAAGAAAATAACTTAATGGATTTACAGTTTAATTATCAAGGAATCACATTTACATCATGTGATAGATGTCTAGATACCGTTTCAGTTGATATAAAAAGCAACTTTAAAAGTATTTTGAAATTTGGCCATGATTTTGAACAGATTATAAATGATGATGTAGTTTATTTACCTTATGAGAGTTATGAATATAATATTGCTCAACAATTTTATGAGCACTTCTTATTAAACTTCCCTAAAAAAGTAATTCACGATAATGATCTATGTAATTCTAAGCAAATAGCTCTTATGAATAAGTATTCGAATAGACCTGAGAACGTTGAATTTGATCATAGGTGGAGTAAATTAAAAGATTTTAAAACGAGAAATAAAAATATTAAAAAATAAAGTTATGGCACATCCTAAACGAAAACAGTCCAAAACACGAAGAGATAAAAGGAGAACTCATTATAAGGCTTCTTCCCAACAACTAGCTACCTGCCCAACAACTGGAGAAACTCATTTATATCACAGAGCTCATTGGTCTGAAGGTAAACTATATTACAAAGGTAAAGTGGTTATGGAAAAAGAAGCTGTAGCTTAAATCTCCTCTCTTGAGAATTGGTTTAGATATAATGGGTGGCGATAATGCACCTGGAGCAAACTTATTGGGAGCTTATCTAGCCTCTAAAAAACTCGATAATAACGAAAAAGTAGTTTTAGTTGGAGACACTGAATTAGCCAATCATTGGTTTTCATCCAACAATATTGATTCTTCTTTATTTGACTTCATTCACGCCAGTGAAGTTATCCATATGAATGAGCATGCAACTAAAGCTTTAAGAAAGAAACCCAATAATAGTATTTCAGTCGGCTTTAAAGCTTTAAAAAATAAGGAAATTGATGTCTTTTCAAGTTCTGGTAATTCAGGTGCAATGCTTGTGGGTAGTATGTTTTCAATTGGCCCTGTAAAAGGCGTTATAAGACCAGGAATTACTTCGGTATTACCTAAAGAAAATGGTGGTGTAGGTTTAATTTTAGATGTTGGGGTTAATGCAGACTGCAAGCCTGATGTACTATTCCAATTTGCTATTTTAGGAAGTTTATTTGCTGAAAATGTATACAATATTAAAAATCCAAAAGTGGGCCTTCTAAATATTGGTGAAGAAAAAGGAAAAGGAAATTTATTAACTCAAGCTACTTATCAGCTATTGGAAGATAATGATGATATTAATTTTATAGGAAATGTTGAGGGAAGAGATCTTTTTAATGATAAAGCAGATGTTGTTGTCTGTGATGGATTTACTGGAAATGTAGTTTTAAAATTAGCTGAATCCTTTTATTCCATTATAAGTAAGAAAAATTTATCTGACTCTTACTTTAATCGATTTAATTATGAAATTTATGGTGGGACTCCTGTTCTTGGTGTAGATGGAAATGTTTTAATAGGTCATGGCATAAGTAACGAACATGCAATTAAAAATATGATCTTGCTTGGTAAAGATTTGATCAACTCAAAACTAAATTCAAAAATTAAAATTGCTTTTAAATGAAAAAACTAAATGCTGCAATTACTGCTGTTCATGGTGTTGTCCCAGAAAAAGTATTATCAAATAAAGACTTGGAGCAAATGGTTGACACAAATGATGAGTGGATTGTTTCTAGAACTGGAATAAAAGAAAGAAGAATAGTTAATGGAGGAGAAACTCTTTCAGACATGGGAAGTGAAGTAGTTAAAGAAATATGTAAAAAAAGGGGAATATCTCCTTTAGAAATTGACATGATTATTGTTGGAACTGTAACAGGTGATCACCGTTTCCCAAGCACTTCCAATATAATTTGTGATAAAAGTGGCGCTACCAATGCTTGGGGGTTTGACCTCAGTGCTGCTTGTTCGGGTTTTATCTATACTCTTGTTACCGGACAACAATTTATTGAAGCTGGAAAATATAAAAAAGTTATTGTTATTGGTGGCGATATAATGTCTTCTATAGTAAGTTATAAAGATCGTAATACCTGTATTATTTTTGGAGATGGGTGTGCAGGTGTTTTATTAGAGCCTAATAATGAAGGTCTGGGAGTTATAGATTCTATTTTAAAAGCTGATGGATCAGGGAGAGACTTATTAATTCAAAAAAATGGAGGTTCTGCATTCCCCATTAACAAAAATAATGTAGAACATCCTGATACATTTGTATATCAAGAGGGAAGATCCGTTTTTAAATTTGCTGTAACAAATATGGCTGATGTATCAGCCGAAATCATGCAAAAAAATAGCCTGAGCGGAGATGATGTTGATTGGTTAGTTCCTCATCAAGCAAATTTAAGAATAATAGATGCTACAGCAAATAGAATGGATCTTACCAGCGACAAAGTGATGATAAATATTGAAAAGTATGGCAATACAACATCTGGAACTATCCCCCTATGCCTATGGGAATGGGAAAGCAAGTTGAAAAAGGGTGATAATCTTATTTTAGCTGCTTTTGGAGGTGGATTTACATGGGGAAGTGTTTATTTAAAATGGGCATATTGAAGTCTTTATAGTTAATTAAATCATTTTTATTTTAGATTTACATAATATTTAATTCCTATATATGAACGTTAATGAAATTCAAGATTTAATAAAATTCGTTGCAAAAGCTGGTGTAAACGAAGTAGAAATTGAAAAAAAAGATTTTAAAATTGTCATCAAGTCAGATTACATGGCTAAAAAGAAAACTAATTTTAAAGAGGAAACAAAAATTGTTCAGCAAATCAGTCCCGTAGGAGCAATACCTCCACCAATTGCACAGCCACAAATAATAGCAGAACCAACTGCTCCGATAGAGAAGAAAACTGAAGAAGTTGATAAAAAAGAAAACGATAACCTTGTTACGATAAAGGCACAAATGATAGGTACTTTTTACAGATCCCCATCTCCAGAAAAACCACCTTTTGTTGAAGTTGGCTCGGTTATTAAGTCAGGTGATAAACTTTGTATTATTGAAGCTATGAAATTATTTAATGAAATAGAATCTGAAATTTCTGGGAAAATAATTAAGGTACTAGCGGATGACATCTCTCCCATTGAGTTTGATCAGCCTCTTTTTCTTGTAGACCCTTCATAAACAAAGAAAATTCTAAGTATGTTTAAAAAAATTCTAGTTGCTAACAGAGGCGAAATTGCATTACGTGTAATTAGGACTTGTAAAGAAATGGGGATTAAAACTGTTGCTGTTTATTCAACTGCGGATAAGGATAGTTTACATGTTAAATTTGCTGACGAAGCAGTTTGTGTTGGTCCTCCTTCTAGTTCAGAATCCTATTTAAAAATTCCTAATATTATTGCAGCAGCTGAAATTACCAATGCAGATGCTATCCATCCTGGTTATGGATTCCTTTCAGAAAATTCTAACTTTTCTAGAATTTGTCAAGAACATGAAATAAAATTCATTGGTGCCCTCCCCGAACAAATTGATTCTATGGGGGATAAGGCTTCAGCTAAAGAAACCATGAAAAAAGCAAAAGTTCCTACCATACCTGGATCTGTAGGTCTAATTGAAAATTTCAATGAAGCTAAAAGTATTGCCAAAAAAATAAAATTTCCTGTAATGCTGAAAGCAACTGCTGGTGGTGGAGGAAAAGGAATGAGATTATGCTGGGATGATGAGCAGCTTGAAGAAGGGTGGGAGTCTGCAAGAACTGAAGCAGCAGCAGCCTTTGGTAATAATGGGATGTACATGGAGAAATTTATTGAAGAACCTAGACATATAGAAATTCAGATTGCTGCTGATCAATTCGGTAAAGTATGTCATTTATCTGAAAGAGATTGTTCCATTCAAAGGAGACATCAAAAATTAGTTGAGGAAACTCCATCACCATTTATGACTAAAGCTTTAAGAAAAAAAATGGGTGAAGCCGCGAAAAAAGCTGCAAAAGCAGTAAAATATGAAGGAGTTGGTACAGTTGAATTTTTAGTTGATAAATATCGTAATTTTTACTTCATGGAAATGAATACTAGGATTCAAGTAGAGCATACAATAACTGAAGAAGTTATTAATCATGACTTAATTAAGGAGCAAATTAAAATTGCATCAGGCCATAAAATTTCTGGGAAAGATTATTTCCCTGAAATGCATTCTATTCAGTGCCGAATTAATGCTGAAGACCCTCACAAAGACTTTATTCCATCACCTGGTAAAATCACTAACTATCATTCCCCAGGTGGACATGGTATTAGAATAGATACACACGTATATGCGAATTATATGATCCCCCCCTACTATGATTCTATGATATCAAAATTAATTACAGTTGCACAGACTAGGGAAGAAGCTATTCAAAAAATGAAACGTGCTTTAGATGAATATATTATTGAGGGTATTAAAACTACTATTCCTTTTCACCAAAAGCTTCTAGAGAATAAAAAGTTTTTAAGTGGTGATTTCACTACAAAGTTTATGGATGACTTTGAGATTGAGTCTTAGTCTAATATTTCAGATACTTTAACATTGGCATCGTTAATACTTTTTATATTTTCAAAAGTCATCATCAGTTTTTGATTTTTTTCTTTTAAAGAAACTCCTCTTTTATTTTTCTGAACATAGCTAAGTACCTGAGTAAAAGTATCAGACTCAAAATAACTTGGGTGGGAAGATGTGAATTTTCCCACCATTTTCCCTCGTTTGATAATTAATTTTTCCAATCCTATTTTTTTACCTAGCTCTCTCAATTTTAAGGTTTTAATAAGTTCGACTGTCTCCAAAGGTATTTCGCCAAATCTATCCTTAAGTTCTTCAACAAAAGTATCTTGTGCTTCTTTAAAAGTTAGTTGGTCTAACCTCTTATATAAATTTAACCTCTCGTTAATTTCATTAACATAATCATCAGGGATAACAAGAGATAAGTCAGTTTCTAAAATACATTCATTAACAAAACTTCTATTTTCTAGCTCTTTGGAGAAAGTAGCTTTAAAGTCATTTTCTTTCAGCTCTAGAATGGCTTCATCGAGAATTTTTTGATAAGTGTCAAAACCTATGTCATTTATAAATCCACTTTGGTTAGCACCTAATAAATCTCCTGCCCCACGTATATCCAAATCTCTCATTGCAATATTGAATCCACTTCCTAAATCTGAAAACTGTTCGATAGCATGTAGTCTTTTTCTTGCTTCAGTAGATAAATGTTGTGGAGGTGGAGTAAATAAGTATGCAAAAGCCTTTTTGTTCGATCTCCCTACCCTTCCTCTTAATTGATGCAAATCAGAAAGGCCAAAATGATTAGCATTATTAATAATTATAGTATTAGCATTGGGTATGTCTATTCCTGATTCAATGATGGTTGTAGCCACTAAAATATCATATAGACCATCCATAAAATCTAATATAATTGCTTCTAATTTTTTGCCTTCCATTTGCCCATGGCCAACAGCAATTCTAGCATTAGGACATACTCTAGAAATCATTCCTGCAATTTCATTAATGTTTTGAACTCTATTATGAACAAAAAAAACTTGCCCTTCTCTTTGAAGCTCATAATTTATTGCTTGACTTATTGTTTCTTCGGAAAAGCTTTGAACAATAGTTTCAACAGGAAATCTATTTTGAGGTGGGGTATTAATAATTGATAAATCTCTAGCATTCATTAAACTAAATTGTAATGTTCTTGGAATTGGAGTGGCTGTTAGCGTTAATGTGTCAACATTAACCTTCATATTTTTTAATTGCTCTTTTACTCCAACACCAAATTTTTGTTCCTCATCTATTATTAGTAATCCTAAATCTTTAAACTTTACATCTTTACTAATTAACCTGTGAGTTCCTATTAAAACATCAATTTTACCAGATTTAACTTTTTCTAAAGTTGCTTTTATACTTTTTGATGTCTTAAATCTGTTAATATAATCTACTGAACAAGGAAATTCTTTTAATCTTTCTGAAAAGGTTTTATAATGTTGAAAAGCTAAGACTGTTGTTGGAACAAGAATTGCTACTTGTTTACTATCTGCAACTGCTTTAAAAGCGGCTCTGATAGCAACCTCAGTTTTCCCAAAACCAACATCACCACATACGAGTCTATCCATTGGCGTTGGCTGTTCCATATCTAACTTAACTGACTCTGTAGAAGATAATTGATCTGGCGTATCTTCATATATAAAAGAAGCTTCCAATTCATTTTGAAGATAAGTGTCTGGCTGAAATTCAAATCCCTTCTGAACTTTTCTTTTAGCATAAAGTTGAATTAAATCAAAAGCTACTTCTTTGATTCTTTTCTTTGCTTTTTGTTTTGCTAAAGACCATGCTGGAGATCCTAATTTATTTAAGTTAGGTTTGGTGCCATCTTTGCCAGAAAATTTACTAATTCTGTGAAGGGAATGAATACTTACATAAAGAATATCACCGCCCTTATATATTAGTCTTATAGCTTCTTGTTCTCTACCCTGAGCATCTATTTTTTCTAATCCAGAAAACTCCCCTATCCCATAATCAATGTGTACTACAAAATCTCCTTTTTGTAGGTCATATATTTCTTTAAGCGTAAAAGTTTCTTTAGATTTTGCAATACTCTTTCTTGAATTAAATCTATGATATCTTTCAAATATTTGATGATCTGTAAATACTACTAACTTTTCGTTGTGATCAACAAATCCTTGGTGTATCCCAATTGGTACAAAACTACATATAGCATCTTTTTCGAGTTCTATAAATATAGTCCTTAATCTATTTAGCTGAGAATCTTGATCAGAACATATAAATATTGAATAACCATTGTTTTTCCATTCTTCTAACTTAGTTACTAATAAATCAAAGTTTTTATTGAATTTTGGCTGATCTAGTGTATTAGCATCTATTTTAATTTTTTCTTTTGAGTCTATAATTCTGTTCCATTCTATAGTAGGATACTTTTTTATTTTAGAGATAAATTCTTGTGGAGATAAATACATTTCAACAGGGTGAGAAACGGTACTTTTATCACTTATTTTATCAAACACTTTATTGGAAATTTCAAACCCTTGTTCCATTCTTTTTTGGGCAATCTCCAAATCCTTGCCCCAAATAATGGTGTTTTTTGGAAAATGGTCAAAAAAAGATACTTTATTTAAGGTCAATTTAGAATTATTAATATTGGGAACAATTTTTATTTTATTTAAGGTAGTTTTAGAAAGTTGATTGATAGGGTCAAACTCTCTTATTGATTCTATTTCATCTCCAAAAAGCTCGATTCTATATGGAAATTCGTTATTATAAGAAAAAACATCTACAATTCCTCCTCTTACAGCAAACTGACCAGGCTGATAAACATAGTCTACTTTTTCAAAATCTAATTCTATAAGTAACTCATTAATTAAATCTAATTCTAAGTCCTCTCCTACTGCAATAGAAATTATATTTTTCTGGAGATTACTTTTGGTTATTACTTTTTCAATTATTGCTTCAGGATAAGTAATAACCATAAGTGTTTTTCTATGCTTGTCTAAGGAATCAATGACTTCAGTTCTTTGTAAAATACTGGTAGGGTCAGAGTCCATAATCTGATATGGTCGTCTGTAAGAAGCAGGATAAAAAAGTAAAGTTACTCCTCTCTCATTTTCAAATAAATTTTCTAAATCATTAAAAAAATAAAGCGCTTGCTCTTTATTAGATAAAATAAATAAATGATTTCCATTTTTTTCTTGAATGATACTGTAGCTTAAAAAAGAGATGTAAGACCCTGAAATATTTTTTAATGATATTCCTTTTTCATCAGACCAAGATTTGATGATTTTTGAAAAAGTGTTGGATGAGGATAACCTTGTTTTTATTTCAATCTTACTCACTTATTAAAATTTCTTCTAATTGATTAATCATTTTTTTAGATCCAACGAAAAAAAGGGACTCTTTGATGAAGTTCATTTGGGGAATTATCCATTAATCTCTGTTGTTCTGAAATTGCTCTACCACCACCCTATTCTATCAAAAAAGCTAAAAGTGCACATTCACAAGTTAGTCTCAATTTTCCATTTGGATTGTTCATAGTTGAAGGATACATGTAAATTCCACCTTTAATTAAATTTCTTTTGCTCTTCTCCTTAACTATTTTCTCTTCCATATGTACCTAAAATTTCTTTGGCTAGACCAGCTTTATTAATTTGATGACTGAGTATTTTAGAAAGTTCTCCTCTAGATCCAGGAAAGTTATTCTGAGACTCAACTATAAATTCTCCAACGTTAATTTTTTTCATTATAAAGTTTCAAAAATACTAATAACATTTACTATTCAACAAAGGATGTCATATCCAAATTATAAATTTTAAAAAAAATATAAAACATTTGTCTTCGTGTGGTAAATACACTATCTTTTTTTTTAATTTATAAACTATCTATATATGATTCCTCCTAAAAAAAGAACTCTTAATGAGATAAGACAAACAAAAGATACTTTTTATGTTGTTCCTGAATTAAAGAAAAAAGACAGTTCTCAAGAACTTTTCAATGAGTTTTTTAATTCTTCCAATGACAAAATTAATTCTTCCAATTATCTTGATTTCATATCATTCATTAACGAAAAAGGTTACCACATAGTTAAAAAATAAGATTTGAAAAATTTTGGAAGTAAACTAAATTTTATCTTTCTATTTGTAGTCGTTCTTATTCTACTTTTTGGAAATGATTCCTATTCAATAGATCAAGGCAAAGAAGTTTCCATAGATAGTGGAGATACTGCATGGATGATAGTTTCATGTGCCTTTGTTTTACTCATGACTCCAGGACTTGCTTTTTTTTATGGAGGAATGGTAAATATTAAAAATATTATTTCTACCATGCTTCAAAGTTTTGTAGCCCTTGGAGTTATAAGTATAGTTTGGGTACTTATTGGTTTCAGTTTAGCTTTCGGAGATAGTTTCTATGGCATAATAGGAAGCCCGCTTACCTATTTTAATTTTCAAAATGTCACTCTAGCTCCTCATCCTGATTTTGGGTCAACTATACCATTTCTATTATTTGCTTTTTTTCAGTTGAAATTTGCAATAATTACTCCCGCTATTATTTCTGGAAGCTTTGCCGAAAGAATTCGTTTTAGAAGCTATATTTTATTTATGTTGTTGTTCACTATTTTTATATATTCTCCACTTGCTCATATGACATGGCATCCAGATGGAATTTTTAGAAAATGGGGAGTATTAGATTTTGCAGGTGGAACTGTGGTTCATATGTCTGCTGGATTGGCAGCTTTGTCAGGAGCAATATTTTTAGGTAAAAGAAAAAAAATAGAAGAAAAGCCAGCAAATATCCCATTTGTAATCCTAGGTACTGGTCTCTTGTGGTTTGGTTGGTTTGGATTCAATTCCGGTTCGGCCCTTGGTGCGAACTTGGATGCTGCAATAGCATTTGCTAATACTAATTTGGCATCTGCCACTAGTATGATTACGTGGATATTTTATGACCGATTCACCAATAAAAAAATGACTGCTCTTGGTGCATGTATTGGGGCTATAGTCGGCTTGGTTGCAATTACTCCAGCAGCAGGATTTGTTACTCTTGGCCAAAGTGCTTTCATAGGTTTTATAGCTTCAATAATTAGTAATATTGCGATTGGAATAACAAAAAAATCAAACATTGATGATACGTTAGATGTTTTTCCTTCACACGGAGTTGGAGGTATTGTAGGAATGATTTTAACTGCTGTATTTGCTAGTAATGTAGGTCTAATTTATGGAGATTCAAGTGTGTTTTTATACCACTTGATAACCATCTTAATTACTATTGTATTTACTCTTTTCATGAGTTATTTATTATTAAAAATTGTTGACTCAGTTCTACCCCTCAGAGTGCGTGAAGATCAAGAAGAAAGAGGTCTTGATGCTTCACAACATGGCGAATTATATAACTAAAAACTATGTGTGGAATTGTAGCGGCTTTTGAATTTAAAGATTCTGAAAAAATCAGAATTCAGGTTTTAGAAATGTCTAGAAAAATAAGACATAGAGGTCCTGACTGGACAGGAATATATTCTTCTAAAAAAGCAATTTTATCTCACGAAAGACTTTCAATTGTTGATCCTGAATCTGGTAAACAACCTCTTTATTCTATAAATAAAGACCTCATTCTTGCTGCTAACGGAGAAATTTATAATCATAAGGAAATTAAGTCAAGTCTAAAAAATGATTATCACTTTTCTACGCGATCAGATTGTGAGGTTATTTTAGCATTATACCAAGAAAAAGGATGTGATTTTCTAGATGATTTAAATGGAATATTCTCTTTTGTGCTCTATGATGAAAAAAAAGATTTTTACTTAATAGCTAGAGATCATCTTGGGATTATTCCTCTTTATATGGGTTGGGATAGGAATAAAAACTTTTTTATCGCTTCTGAACTTAAAGCACTTGAGGGATTCTGCAGTAAAATTGAATTATTTCCCCCCGGGCATTATTTAACAAACGAAAATAATTCTCTAAAAAAATGGTATAAAAGAAGTTGGGAAAAATTTGAAAATATAAAAGATAATACTACTAATTTAACTTTATTAAAAGAAAGTTTATTCAAAGCAGTTAAAAGACAACTAATGTCTGATGTCCCTTATGGAGTATTACTTTCTGGTGGCCTAGATTCCTCCATAACTTCTGCAATTGCTAAAGTTTATTGTCAAAAACGTGTTGAAAGTAACGATGAAAAAAATGCATGGTGGCCAACACTTCATTCATTTGCTGTTGGTCTTGAAAATTCTCCTGATTTAAAAGCTGCTAAAAAAGCAGCTGATTTTATTGGTACTGTTCACCACGAAATTATTTTCACTGTCCAAGAAGGATTAGATGCAATTAAGGATGTTATCTATCATTTAGAAACTTATGATGTCACCACTATAAGAGCCTCAACTCCTATGTACTTAATGGCAAGAGTCATTAAGTCTATGGGAATTAAAATGGTGATTTCTGGCGAAGGAGCTGATGAAATATTCGGTGGTTATTTATATTTTCATAAGGCTCCTAACCCTGAAGAATTTCATAAAGAAACAGTAAGAAAATTAAAAAAACTTCATCAATACGATTGTTTAAGAGCTAATAAATCTCTTGCCGCTTGGGGAATTGAAGGAAGAGTTCCTTTTTTGGATAAAGATTTTGTCGATATTGCCATGTCCATAAATCCAATTGATAAAATGTCATCAAGTGACAAAATGGAAAAATGGATTTTAAGAAAGGCATTCGAAGACATTCTTCCTGAAGAAATTGCATGGAGACAAAAAGAACAGTTCTCTGATGGTGTTGGTTATAGTTGGATTGATAAACTTAAAGAGGTTGTAAATAAGGAAGTAAGTGATAATTTATATAATGAATCAAAATATAAATTTCCTATAAATCCTCCACTTTCAAAAGAAGAATACTATTACAGAAATATATTTCATTCTTTTTTTCATTCTGATGCTGCTGCTTATTCTGTCCCATCAGAACCTTCAGTTGCGTGTAGTAGCGAAGAAGCATTAAAATGGGATGTATCATTTCTTGGAAAAAATGACCCATCTGGTAGAGCAATTATGAGTCATGAAAATAATTATCAGATTTCATGAAAAAATACAGTCACATTGTCTCTAGTAACCCTTCTCAGCCTGCGGCCAAAGCCATGTTACACGCAATTGGTTTAAATGATAAAGAGTTGGATCAACCTTTTATTGGAATAGGAAGTACAGGTTATGAAGGGAATCCATGTAATATGCATCTTAATAAACTTTCTCAAGAAATAAAAGAATCCATAAATAAAAATAGTCTCACTGGGCTAATTTTCAATACTATTGGAGTGAGTGATGGCATCTCAATGGGAACAAAAGGAATGAGATATTCATTACCTTCCAGAGAGATTATTGCAGATTCCATGGAAACAGTAGTGGGGGGCATGAGCTATGATGGTCTAGTAACAGTTGTAGGATGTGATAAGAACATGCCAGGAGCATTGATGGCCATGTTAAGGTTAAATCGCCCTAGCATTCTCTGTTATGGAGGGACCATTGCGTCAGGAATTCATAAAAATAGAAAATTAGATGTCGTTTCTGCATTCGAAGCATGGGGAGAAAAAGTTTCAGGGAAGATAGATGAGGAAGAATTTCAGTGTATTATTAAAAAAGCTTGCCCTGGTGCAGGTGCCTGCGGGGGAATGTATACAGCAAACACGATGGCTTCTGCAATTGAAGCAATGGGATTCTGTTTGCCCAATAATTCTTCCATTCCTGCAGTTTCAAAACAAAAAAATAATGATGTTATCAGAATTGGGTTAGCCATCAAAAACCTAATTAGTAATGATTTAAAACCACTAGATATTATATCAAAAAAATCTTTTGAAAATGCTATGGTTCTCATAACTGCTTTAGGTGGTTCTACAAATGCTGTTTTACACCTTTTAGCCATTGCTCACACTGCTAAAATAAATTTTAATCTCGATGATTTTCAAAGAATTAGTGATAACACCCCATATCTTGCAGATCTTAAGCCTAGCGGCAAATACTTGATGGAGGACTTACATAAAATTGGCGGGACAAGTGCTGTTATTAAGTATTTAATTAATGAAAAACTAATGGATGGTAATTGTCTTACTATAACTGGTAAAACTTTAAGCGAAAATTTAGAAGAAATGGAAATGATTGATGAAAATCAGCAAATTATAAAGCCTACTAGTCAGCCTATTAAAAAAAGTGGACATATAAGAATTTTAAAAGGCAACCTTGCACCTGAGGGATCAGTAGCAAAAATAACAGGGAAAGAAGGGTTAGCATTCAAAGGAAGAGCAAAAGTATTTGACAGTGAGCAAGAAGCAAATTTAGGAATTCAAAATGGAGAAGTTAAAAAAGGAGAAGTCGTTGTAATAAGATATGAAGGGCCAAAAGGGGGGCCTGGAATGCCAGAAATGCTAAAGCCCACTGCTGCAATAATTGGAGCAGGATTAGGGAAAGATATTGCTTTAATAACTGATGGAAGATTCTCAGGTGGAACCCACGGATTTGTAGTAGGTCATATCTCACCAGAGGCTCAGTTAGGAGGATTAATTGCTCTGATTAAAAACGGAGACTACATTTCAATAGATGCAGCAAAAAATTCTATCAATTTAGATATTAGTAAGCAAGAAATAAATAAAAGAAAATTAAATTGGAAAGCACCTAATTTAAAAGTAAAAAGTGGCAGCTTATTCAAATATGCCAACTGTGTTACTTCAGCATCTTTAGGTTGTATTACAGATAAATTTTAAATAATGAAAGTTCAAGGATCTGAAGCAATAATAAAGTGTTTAATTCAAGAAGGAGTTGACACTATTTATGGGTACCCTGGAGGAGCTATAATGCCAGTTTATGATTCATTATATAATTATCAAGACCAAATAAATCATGTTTTAGTTAGGCATGAACAGGGTGCTACGCACGCAGCACAAGGATATGCAAGATCTTCAGGTAAAGTGGGTATAGCTATTGCAACCTCTGGACCAGGAGCAACTAATCTAGTTACAGGAATAGCAGATGCTCAAATCGACTCTACGCCTCTTGTATGTTTAACAGGGCAAGTTGCTTCACATTTACTTGGTTCTGATGCTTTTCAAGAAACAGATATCATTGGTATTTCAACTCCTATAACTAAATGGAATTATCAAATAACTAAAGCCTCAGAAATTCCTGAAATATTAGCCAAGGCTTTTTACATTGCAAAATCTGGTCGGCCAGGGCCTGTCCTTATTGATATAACTAAAGATGCTCAATTTGAATTAATGAATTTTAAATATGTAAAACATCAAAAATTAAGAAGCTATATCCCTGAGCCTGTTCCAGAAAAAAATCTAATCTCTAAGGCTGCTGCACTCATTAATTCTTCGAAAAAACCTTTTATAGTCTTTGGTCAAGGGGTAATTTTAGCTCATGCCGAAGATGACTTTAAAAAATTCATTGAGAAATCTGGAATACCTAGCGCATGGACCATTCTTGGGCTTTCAGCTTTAGAAACTGATCATCCTTTAAATGTTGGGATGGTTGGGATGCATGGTAATTATGGTCCCAATGTACTTACCAATGAATGTGATTTATTAATTGCGATAGGGATGAGATTTGATGATCGTGTTACAGGAAATCTCAATCATTATGCTAAGCAAGCTAAAGTCATTCATTTAGAAATAGATCGTTCGGAGATAAATAAAAACGTAATTGCTGATATCCCTATTTTAGGGAATATTAAAGCAACTCTCCCTCTTTTAAGTGAGAAAATAGTGAAAAAAACACATCACAATTGGATCGAAAAATTCAAAGAGTTAAATGCTATTGAATATGAAAAAGTAATCCAAAAAGATTTATTCCCTAAAAAAGAAAAAATCACCATGGGAGAAGTCATTAACGAAATTAATAATGCAACAAAAGGGGATGCGATTATTGTAACAGATGTTGGGCAACATCAAATGGTAGCTTGTAGATATTCAAAATTTAATACCTCGAAATCTAATATAACTTCTGGAGGACTTGGAACTATGGGTTTTGCGTTACCGGCAGCCATCGGGGCAAAGATGGGCGCACCTGAAAGAGAGGTAATAGCAATTATTGGTGATGGTGGGTTTCAAATGACAATTCAAGAGTTAGGAACAATTTTTCAAACTGGGGTTGCAGTGAAAATTGTAGTATTAAATAATGAATTTTTAGGAATGGTCAGGCAATGGCAACAATTATTTTTTGATAAAAGATACGCATCAACTGAAATGGTTAATCCAGATTTTGTGACCATTGCTAAAGGATATTCTATAGATGCTGATAGAGTTTCAGAAAGAAAAGATTTAAAGCATAGCATTCAAAAGATGAAAGACTCTACCAAGCCTTATTTTTTAGAAGTTATGGTAGAAAAAGAAGAAAATGTATTCCCGATGATCCCAACTGGAGAATCAGTTTCTAATATAAGACTTAACTAGATGGAAAAGAAAAATAAATATACTGTTTCAATTTATGCTGAAAACAACATTGGATTATTAAATAGAATTTCATCAATCTTTTTAAAAAGACATATTAGCATTGACAGTGTAAACAGTTCTCCATCTGAAATTAATGATATATACAGGTTTGTTATTGTAGTAACTGTACATGAGTTGCTCATAAAAAAAGTAATTACTCAAATAGAAAAACAGATTGAAGTGATTGCAGCTTTTTATCATACAGATCAAGAAACAATTTTTCAGGAATCTGCTCTTTATAAGGTTAAATCTAAATCGCTTTTTGAAGAGAGGCACATACAAAATATAATTAAAAATAGTCATGCCAAAATCGTTACAGTTTCTCCTGAGTTTTTTGTTATTGAAAAGACTGGTTTTAGAGAAGAAACCGAAGAACTTTATAATGAACTAGCTCCTTATGGTCTGCTACAATTTGTAAGATCTGGTAGAATATCGGTAACAAAGGAACCTTTAAAAATTTCTGAAATACTTAAAAAAAATTAAATGAAAAATTACTTTAATTCATTATCCATTAGAGAACAACAAGTAGAATTAGGTAAGTGTAGGTTTATGGACAGGTCAGAATTTATTAATGGCACCAAAATCTTATTGGATAAAAAAATTGTCATTGTTGGCTGTGGTGCACAAGGGCTTAATCAGGGTCTTAATATGAGAGATTCAGGACTTAACATTTCATATGCATTAAGAACATCTGCAATTCAAGAAGAAAGAACATCTTACCAGAACGCAACTAAAAATAATTTTTTAGTTGGTGATTATAACGAAATGATTCCTAATGCAGATTTAGTAATCAATCTTACACCAGATAAAAACCATTCCTCTGTGGTTAAGAGTGTTATCCCTTTGATGAAAAAAAATGCTGTTTTCTCTTATTCACACGGATTTAATATTGTTGAGGAAGGGATGGAAATAAGAAAGGATATAACTGTTATTATGGTGGCTCCTAAGTGTCCTGGTACCGAAGTTAGAGAAGAGTTTAAAAGGGGTTTTGGTGTTCCTACTTTAATTGCTGTACATTCCAAAAATGACCCATTTTCAAAAGGTTTAGATTATGCAAAAGCTTATGCTGTTGCTACTGGAGGAGATAAAGCTGGAGTATTAGAATCTTCTTTCATTGCAGAAGTTAAGTCAGATTTAATGGGAGAACAAACGATTCTTTGTGGAGTTTTACAAACTGGGTCTATTTTATGCTTTGATAAAATGATTGAGCTAGGTATTGGTAATTCTTATGCATCTAAACTTATTCAATATGGCTGGGAAACTATTACTGAAGCCCTTAAACATGGTGGCATAACTAATATGATGGATAGGCTTTCAAATCCTGCAAAAATAGAAGCGCATCACCTTGCTCAAGAGCTTAAAAACATTATGAGGCCTTTATTTCATAAGCATATGGACGAAATCCTATCTGGGGATTTTTCTAAAACCATGATGATAGACTGGGAAAATGAAGATGAAAACTTATTGAAGTGGAGAGCAGAAACTTCTGAAACTGCATTTGAAAAATCAACTGCAACTTCAAAAGAAATAAGTGAACAAGAATACTTTGATCATGGGCTATTATTGGTTTCTTTTGTGAAAGCAGGAGTTGAACTAGCATTTGAAACTATGACAGATGCAGGGATTAAAGATGCTTCTGCTTATTACGAATCACTGCACGAAACTCCACTTATTGCAAATACTATAGCAAGAAAAAAGCTATTTGAAATGAACAGAATTATTTCAGATACAGCTGAATATGGGTGTTATCTATTTGATCACGCCTGTAAACCATTACTAACGAAATTTTTTAAGAAAATAACTTCTAGACATATTGGAAATTCTTACAATTTTTCTTCTGTAATAAACAATCAAGAACTTATTAAAATTAATGAATCCATTAGAACACATCCTGTAGAAATCATCGGAAAAGAATTGAGAAATTCTATGACTAATATGAAAAGAATTATTTAGTGGAAAATCAATTAATTGATATTAATAATATCAAAATTGCAAGTAATCTACTAAATACTATTGTAAAAAAAACACCTCTCCAATTTAATGGCAGACTAAGTGATTCTAATAACTGTTCTGTATGGTTAAAAAGAGAGGATTTACAAGAAGTTAGATCGTTTAAAATCAGAGGCGCTTTTAATAAAATATATTCTTTAAAAAATACTGAAAGAAAAAAGGGCGTTGTATGCTCAAGTGCTGGAAATCATGCACAAGGTTTTGCCAAGTCTTGCATGGAACTGAAGATAAAAGGTACCGTATTTATGCCCACAATTACCCCTAAGCAAAAAATTGAACAGGTCAAAATGTTTGGTGGAGATTACATAAAGATTGTTCTAGAAGGGGATACCTATGACGATACTTATATTTCAGCCAAAAAATTCTGTGATTTTAATAAAATGGAATTCATTCATCCATTCGACGATGTCTCTGTTATTGAAGGTCAGGCAACTCTAGCATTAGAAATATTATCACAAAAAAAACATCCAATTGACTATATAATAGTTCCCATTGGGGGGGGCGGATTAATTTCAGGAGTTTTAAGTGTTTTTAAGGAACTTTCACCCAAAACTAAAATAATAGGAGTTGAACCAAAAGGTGCTCCCTCGATGAAAGAATCACTAGAAAGAGGTAAGATTGAAGTTCTAAAAAAAATAGACCCATTTGTAGATGGTGCGGCCGTTAAAAAAGTAGGGGAAATTGCCTTCAAAATTTGTCAAAAATATCTTGATGAGATTTTATTAGTTCCAGAAGGCAAAATTTGTCAAACTATTCTCGAAATGTATAATAAAGATGCCATTGTAGTAGAGCCTGCCGGAGCCCTTAGTATCTCGGGCTTAGAACTCTATAAAGAAAAGTTCAAAAATAAAAATATTGTATGCTTATTGTGTGGAAGCAATAATGATATATCTAGGATGTCTGAGATCAAAGAAAAAGCATTGCTTTACAGTAATTTAAAACATTATTTTTTGATTAAACTTCCTCAAAGGGCTGGAGCTTTGAAAGAGTTTGTTTCAGAAATATTAGGCCCAAATGACGATATTACTCATTTCGAATACACTAAAAAAAATTTCAAAGAGAAAGGAGTTGCTGTAGTTGGGATTGAATGTGTTGATGAAAAGGATTTGGAGAATTTACTAAAAAAGATGAAAATTCATGGTTTTTATAGTAGCTATTTAAATGATAAAGATGATATCAGACAAATGATCATTTAACTGCCAACTAAGTTCTTCAACATTTTGTTTTTCTTAAAACGAATATTACGAGATGAAACAT
>ERZ802830.761-NODE-761-length-31663-cov-32.7036_pt1 | contig 31663 bp, 27 predicted proteins | sample MGYA00345654_ERZ802830 | MGnify/ENA primary metagenome ERZ802830 (study PRJEB30503, sample SAMEA104212375) | marine metagenome | biome: Westerlies Biome; feature: [SRF] surface water layer (ENVO:00010504) within the epipelagic zone...; material: water... | reverse complement strand
CCGCCTTGCAGCAACTTCAGTCGTGGAGCAAGGCCTTGGCCATGCGATAGCGCTCGAATTCCACACCGCCAATCGCAATGGTTTCTGGTGCAACCAATCGCCAGCCGAAATGTTCAAGCAAAGGACGGCTGAACTGACTCGCCTCGGTCGTGAGCTGATTCAAACCACAGCTCATGGCGTCTAGCTCAATCTGGACCAGGAGCTGCGAGGCATGGCCTTGGCGTGCTGCTGATCCTCGGCAGTACAAAAGCGCCAACCGGGTTGCGGGATAACGGATTGCAAAAGCAGCACCCTCACCACTGATCCAACCCGATCCCTCCTGAAAGGTGCGATCAAGCACTCCCGGCAACCAGGCCAAAGCCGACCAGGCCTGAACCTGCTGCTGCGAATAGAGCATCCCAGCCTGCGATTCGATCGCATCGGCATAGATGTCGCGCAAGAGAGATTGGTCGTTGGGTGTGATCCGGCGCAGGGCCATGGACACGGCCTGTGGGAATGTGAGTCTCCTCCGGCCACCGGTCGATTTGCAGCGTCCCCGCATACCAACACTGCTGAGCGCATTTTTAACGCTGCTCAACGATCGACTAAGCGAAAGCATCGTCTTTCCCCTGCTGCCCTTTCTATTGGCACAGTTCGCGCCGAATGGACGAACGCTCGGGCTCTTAGCCGGTAGCTATGCGTTGTCTCAATTCCTGGTCACTCCACTCATCGGAGCCCTTAGCGACCGCTATGGGCGAAGGCCCGTCATAGCCATTTGCGTAGCGGGATCTGTGGTTGGACTGGGTCTGTTTGCAATCACCCTCAGCGTGCCTTGGCCAGAAGCGAGTTTGTGGCCCTTAATCTTGTTATTCAGCGCGCGAGTTATCGACGGCATCAGCGGAGGAACAGCAGCGACCGCCTCAGCGGTTCTGGCCGATATCAGCTCCCCGGAACAACGGGCCCGCACCTTTGGCCTCATCGGGGTGGCCTTCGGGCTGGGCTTCATTCTCGGACCCTTCCTCGGAGGTCAGCTCGCACAGATCGCCGTTCCACTACCCATTTGGGTCGCGACAGGTTTCGCTTGCCTGAACTTGCTGGTGGTTCTCACCTTGCTGCCAGAAACCCACCCAGCCGAAGAGCGCCAAGATTTGCCACAACGTCGAGACCTCAATCCATTTCGGCGCATTGGTCAGGTGCTGATCAACCCAAGCGTCGGCCGGCTGTGCGGCGCATTTTTTCTGTTCTTTCTTGCCTTCAACGGTTTCACGGCAATTCTGGTGCTGTATTTCAAGCAACGGTTCGGATGGGGACCCGAACTTTCCACCACAGCCTTCCTCGTTGTTGGTGTTGTCGCGACCGTCGTCCAGGGAGGCTTGATCGGTCCATTGGTCCAACGCTTTGGTGAATGGAAACTCACCCTGTTTGGACTAGGCCTCGTCATTGCGGGTTGTCTGTTAATTCCAGCCGTCGGGGCAGCCGATCGAGCGCCCGCCATTTTCTGCTCGGTCGGGATCTTGGCCCTTGGAACCGGCCTCGTCACACCAAGTTTACGAAGCCTGGTTTCACGAAGACTGAGTAATGAAGGACAAGGAACTGCACTCGGCAGCTTGCAAGCACTGCAAAGTTTGGGAAGTTTTCTGGGCCCACCAATTGCAGGAATCAGCTACGACCTTCTTGGCCCGACCAGCCCCTTCGTGCTCGCCGCAACACTCCTCGTCATCGTCATCGCATTAGTTTCCAGAAGTCCACTCACCAAAAACCTTCAACTGAGCACTTGATTGCTACCTTTCAACACTCAGCGTTGGATCCTTAACCATCCCCATGTGTGCAGCTGCCCTCAGCCCAGATCAATACATCAATAGGGAGCTGAGTTGGATTGCCTTTAATCAGCGCGTCTTAGCCCAAGCACTCGATCAGCGCACTCCATTACTAGACCAAGCCAAATTCAGTGCAATTTTTAGCAATAATCTCGATGAATTCTTCATGGTGCGTGTTGCATCTCTGAAGTCACAAGTAGAAGCTGGGATCAGCACACCTAGCGAGGATGGTCAAACACCTTTTGAACAACTTCAAACGATTCGCGAGCATTTATTGCCACTTTTAAAGCAACAGCAAGAACATTACCGATACCAACTGAAGCAGAAATTAAGAGATCAGAACGTTCAACTACTTGATTACGCGCAACTTAATCAACCCCAATGCGCCTGGGTTGATGACTATTTCCAAACCTCTATCTTTCCGGTTCTCACCCCCCTAGCTGTCGATCCTGCCCATCCGTTTCCCTTCGTGAGCAACCTCAGTCTTAACGTGGCAGCGGTCGTGAGAGACCCCGAAACTGACCAACGGCAACTGGCAAGGATCAAAGTTCCGAAAAAAAATCTCCCACGCTTTGTTGCCATTCCATCGCAACTCAGCAATGACAATCCGCAACCGATCCACACGGCAATTCCTGTCGAACAGGCGATCGCCTTCAATCTCGAAATGCTCTTTCCTGGCATGACCATTGAAGGACATTATTTTTATCGAGTCACCCGTGATGCCGACCTGGAACTCAGAGATTTAGAAGCAGACGATTTAATGCTTGCCCTTGAACAAGGTCTTCGAAAACGTCGTATGGGTGGCGAGGTTGTGCGCTTAGAAGTTGCCAATGAAATGCCAAGTGATGTGATCGATATGCTGATGACGGGACTCAATGTTGAAGAGGCCGATCTCTACAAAATTGATGGTCCTTTAGGACTTGATGATCTCTTTGGCCTAACAGGTCTGCCAATTTCAAAACTAAAAAGCAAGTCTCACACTGGACAAACACCAAGCACCCTTGCAAGAACTCAGCAGAACCTGATTGATGAAGGCGCAATTAAACCCGAAGAATTTGAAACTATTTTTTCTGTGATGCGTCAACAGGACATCCTGTTACATCACCCCTACGACCTCTTCTCAACAACAGTTGAGGAGTTCATCAACCAAGCGGCCGACGACCCAAAGGTGATGGGAATCAAAATGACCCTCTACCGAACTTCGACCGACTCACCAATCATCGCGGCCCTCATTCGCGCCGCCGAGAATGGAAAACAAGTCATGGCACTGGTGGAGCTCAAAGCCAGATTCGATGAAGACAACAATATCCAATGGGCAAGGCATTTAGAACGCTCTGGAGTTCACGTTGTCTATGGAGTTTTAGGGCTAAAGACACACACCAAGATCGTACTCGTTGTGCGCAAAGAAAAGGAAAAGCTCCAGAGCTACGTCCACATTGGAACGGGTAACTACAACTCAAAAACATCAAAGCTTTACACAGATTTAGGGCTGTTATCAACACGTCCAGAGCTGGGCAAAGATCTAGTAGAACTGTTCAACTACCTCACAGGCTTCTCCAAGCAACAGAGTTTCCGAAGGCTTCTTGTTGCCCCAGTCACCCTCCGGAAGGGTATGGAGTCTCTGATCCGTCGTGAAATTGATCACGCCAAAGCAGGTCGACAAGGAGTGATTCGAGCAAAAATGAATTCACTTGTCGATCCAGACATTATCGCCCTGCTCTACGAAGCATCGCAGGTTGGCGTTCAAATTGAACTCATTATCCGCGGAATGTGCAGTCTTATTCCTGGGCGCGAAGGTCTCAGCAACAACATCAAAGTGATCAGCATTGTGGGCCAGTTCTTGGAACATTCACGCATCTTCTGGTTTGCCAATGGTGATGAGCCTGAGGCTTATATCGGAAGCGCCGACTGGATGACTCGCAATTTGGATCGGCGCGTTGAAGCCATTACACCGATTGAAGAACCTGCTTTACGTCGCAAGCTTGAACGCTTGCTCGACCTCTATATGCAAGACAATCGAGGTGCTTGGGATATGCACGCTGATGGAAGCTTCACGCAACGCATGCCAGGAGATGATCAGCCCGAATGCAATTCCCAACTTCAACTCACAAGCCTGTGGAGCCGAGGACTTCACCCAGGGCAGTAAAACGCAAGGAAACAATAAGTAATCTGTGATTTTAGCTACAGACTACTTTTTGCTCTAGTGGATTTTGCTTTTTAAGGCACTGAATAAGGACAAACCGTGGAATATTGTTTCCGGAAATTCTTCCGATTCCCTTCAGTTACCGTCTAAACCTAGTGCTAAATTCTGGACAAATTTAATAGGAGACCAGGGTGATGGGGATCCCTCTGGAGACTTCCAAGTCGACAACTCAGTCGACCCGGAAGCAACCTGCTTTGCCGTCCACCGGACGCCGCTCAGCCTCACGTCAAAGTGGACGCTTGGCAACAGACTCCATTGGCTTTTATCTAAGCAGTATTGGACGCGTTCCACTGCTCACCGCGGCCGAAGAAATCGAGCTCGCCCATCATGTCCAAGACATGAAACAGCTCAAAGAGTTGCCCCAAGAGGAACTCACTTCGCGACAAAAGCACAAGATCCGGATGGGAAAACGCGCCCGTGATCGAATGATGGCAGCCAACCTGCGACTGGTTGTGAGCGTGGCCAAGAAGTATCAAAACCAAGGTTTGGAATTGCTCGACCTCGTTCAAGAGGGAGCAATTGGCCTCGAGCGTGCCGTCGATAAATTTGATCCGGCCATGGGATACAAGTTTTCAACGTATGCCTACTGGTGGATACGCCAAGGCATGACGCGCGCCATCGATAACAGCGCAAGAACGATTCGACTACCGATTCATATCAGCGAGAAATTATCAAAAATGCGCCGGATCTCTCGGGAGCTTTCGCATCGCTTTGGCCGTCAGCCCAACCGGCTTGAGCTGGCCAGCGCCATGGGTATCGAACCTCGTGAACTGGAAGATCTGATCACCCAAAGTGCACCATGCGCATCCCTCGATGCCCATGCCCGAGGCGAAGAAGACCGCAGCACCCTTGGTGAACTCATTCCCGATCCCAACGGGGAAGAGCCGATGGAAGGCATGGATCGCAGCATCCAGAAAGAACATCTTGGTGGCTGGCTCTCTCAACTCAATGAGCGCGAACAAAAAATTCTTCGACTGCGTTTTGGTCTCGGAGGAGAAGAGCCGTTAACCCTTGCGGAAATCGGTCGGCAGATCAACGTGTCCCGCGAACGCGTGCGTCAGCTGGAAGCGAAAGCAATTTTGAAACTCCGCACAATGACAAACCATCAGCAAGCCGCCTGATTGCTTTGTCAGCATTCGGCGGGCCTCTCATCATTGCGATCTGGTTGGTCTTTGTGGTGGGATTAGCGCTGATATCGCGTCAGATCTGGCCCCAGCAAAAAGAACTCAATCGCAAGGTCATCCACATCGGCACGGGGGCAGTTGTCCCCCTCGCTTGGCTTTTTGAGATTCCTTCAGTCATTGCAATTCCTTGTGCGGCAGTCATCACCTTGATCACTGCCATCAATCATCAATGGCGATTCATCGCTGCCATTGAAGAGGTTGATCGGAACAGTTACGGCACGATTGCCTACGGGTTAGCAATCACAATTCTGCTGGCGCTGTTTTGGCCAGATCGCCCCGATGCCGTCACCGCCGGAGTGTTGGTGATGGCCCTGGGGGACGGACTCGCAGGACTCATCGGACGGCAACTCAAGACACCTCAATGGATCATCTTTAAGCAAACGAAATCGTTTGGTGGCACCGCAACCATGGCCATCGTTTCAATACTGGTGCTCATGATCCTGTCTAATGTCACGAACCACATAATCTCGCTGCCGATTGCGATTGCCATTGGATTAGGAGCAACAGGCCTCGAGCAAATCAGCATGCGAGGACTGGACAATCTCACCGTCCCCTTAGGGGTCGGCCTTGCATGGTCAGCGTTAATTCCATAGCTCAATAACACACTAAAAATATCCGCCTTCAAATCACTAAATCTGTTTCATTCAAAGAATTGACGCTATTTCTGGCAAGCCCCAACAGCGTCTGCCAAATCATTCAAAATCTGTTCTGTTGTTTCAAGGCTGATGCAAGCATCCGTAATGCTTTGCCCATAGGTGAGTTGCGACAAATCTGCCGGTATTTTTTGATTTCCCTCCACCAAGTGACTCTCAATCATCACTCCCATCAAATGCTTTGAGCCGGAGCGCAACTGATCAGCAATCGAGGCCAGTACATCCGACTGACGACGGAAATCCTTATTGGAATTAGCATGGCTGCAGTCAACCATTAAGCGGTCTTCTAGACCATATTTCTTGAGTTCAGCCGCGGCCTCTGTAACAGCATCAACATGATAATTACTTCCTCGGTTACCACCACGCAGCACAAGATGTCCATCAGGGTTACCCGTTGTACTCACAATTGAAGCCTGTCCATCTCGATTAATACCAAGAAAGTGATGGGGCTTAGACGCCGATTGCATCGCGTTAATGGCAATCGTGGCACTGCCATCTGTGCTGTTTTTGTATCCAATCGGCATCGACAATCCAGAGGCCATCTCCCGATGGGTTTGGCTTTCAGTGGTCCGAGCGCCAATGGCGGTCCAACTGATCAAGTCAGCGATGTATTGCGGGACAACAGGATCTAGCAACTCTGTTGCGGCAGGCATGCCCTCATGGGCCAAATCCAACAAGAGTGCACGAGCGCGACGAAGACCTGTATTGATGTCGTAGGAGCTATCAAGGTGAGGATCGTTAATCAGACCTTTCCAACCAACTGTTGTTCTCGGCTTCTCGAAGTACACCCGCATGACAACTTCCAATCGATCCTTGAGTCGCTCTCGGATCGGAGCCAGGCGTTCCGCATACTCCCGCGCCGCTGCAACATCGTGAACGGAACACGGACCCACCACCGCCAGCAAACGTTGATCATCCCCACGAAGGATGGCTTGAATGCGCTTCCGTGCTGATGTCACGGTGTTCAAAGCGCTCGCATCGGGCGCTAAGTCTTGATGCAGTAGAGCGGGTGCGACCAAAGGACGGGTCTCCACCACATGCAGATCTGAAGTGGTGGCCATAACCAAAAAGCCAGATGAAACCAAGGTTACGCATCGGCATTCGATCAACCGACCCGTGTCCATGAAGAATGGACATCAGCCACGCACTTTGATCACCATGCTGAACGCCTACAGCAAGCTGGCCGCAGAACGAGAAGCCCAGGGCGTTCCGGCGTTACCGCTCACTGCTGAACAGACGAAAGACCTAACCCAACTGCTCGAGAATCCTCCGACAGATGGGCGGCAGTTTCTGCTGCACCTGCTTATCGATCGCATTCCACCTGGGGTGGATGAAGCCGCGTATGTGAAAGCCACATGGCTTAGCGCTGTAGCCCAGGGCAACGCGACCAGTCCTTTCGTTGCGCCCCTTGAAGCAGCACGGCTCCTGGGAACGATGGTTGGCGGCTACAACGTGGCTGCGCTGATCGAACTGCTGAACAACAGTGATGAGCAACTAGCCAAATGTGCAGCCCAAGGCCTGAGCCGCACGCTGCTGGTCTACGACGCCTTCAATGAAGTGATGGACTTGGCCACCAGCAATCGCTTCGCCAAGCAGGTGGTCGATAGTTGGGCAGCTGCGGAATGGTTCACAACAAGGGCCGAGCTAGCCGAATCGATCACCGTGACCGTGTTCAAGGTGGACGGAGAAACCAACACCGACGACCTCTCCCCAGCCACCCATGCCACCACACGGCCTGATATCCCCCTGCATGCTCTAGCGATGCTGGAAACGCGGGACCCCAACGGGCTAAACACCATTGCCAAGCTGAAAGAGAACGGCCATCCCGTGGCCTACGTCGGCGATGTGGTGGGCACAGGCAGCTCACGAAAAAGTGCGATCAACTCCGTTCTTTGGCATACGGGTAATGACATTCCCCACGTGCCAAACAAACGCGCTGGAGGCGTAATTCTCGGCGGCAAAATCGCCCCAATCTTTTTCAACACCGCGGAAGATTCCGGCGCGCTTCCAATCGAGTGTGATGTCAGCCAACTGAACACAGGTGATGTGATCACGATCCGTCCCCATGCCGGCACGGTCGAACGCGATGGAACGGTGATCAGCCACTTCGATTTGAAACCCAGCACGATCAGCGATGAGGTGCGGGCTGGCGGCCGAATTCCTCTCATGATCGGCAGGGCCCTCACCGACAAAGTTCGCAACCAGCTGGGACTTCCTCCCTCAGAGGTATTTATTCGCCCGAGCACCCCTCAGGACAACGGCAAAGGATTCACCTTGGCCCAAAAAATGGTTGGCAAAGCCTGTGGACTCCCCGGTGTGAAGCCCGGAACGAGCTGCGAACCGCTCATGGCCACGGTCGGCTCTCAAGACACCACAGGTCCGATGACCCGTGACGAGATGAAGGAACTGGCTTGTCTGGGTTTCTCCTCCGACTTAGTGATGCAGAGCTTCTGCCATACAGCGGCCTATCCGAAGCCTGTCGACCTCCAAACCCAACAAGACCTTCCCGATTTCTTTGCTCAGCGCGGCGGAGTCGCCCTGCGACCCGGAGACGGGATTATCCACAGCTGGCTGAATCGCATGCTTCTGCCAGACACCGTGGGTACAGGGGGGGACAGTCACACCCGATTCCCCCTCGGTATTTCGTTCCCAGCAGGTTCAGGCTTGGTGGCGTTTGCCGCGGCCATCGGCGCCATGCCTTTGGATATGCCGGAATCTGTTTTAGTGCGATTCAGCGGCGCACTGCAGCCGGGCGTGACCTTACGAGATGTGGTGAATGCCATCCCGTGGGTGGCCATTCAACGGGGCCTGCTCACGGTGGAAAAAGCCAACAAAAAAAATATTTTCAATGGCCGAATCATGGAAATCGAAGGTCTTCCTGATCTGAAACTCGAACAGGCCTTTGAACTCACCGACGCCACAGCAGAGCGATCGTGCGCGGGCTGCACCATCAAACTCTCCGAAGCAACGGTGAGTGAATACTTACGCAGCAATGTGGCCTTGCTGAAGAACATGATCGCGCGGGGCTACAGCGATGCGCGAACCCTCGCGCGACGGGTGAAAGCGATGGAGGACTGGCTTGCGAATCCCCAGCTTCTTCAGGCGGATCCCGATGCGGAATACGCCGAGATCCTTGAGATCAATTTAGATGAGCTCACCGAACCGGTTCTGGCCTGTCCCAACGATCCCGACAATGTGAAGCTGCTGAGCGAAGTGGCTGGCAATGCAGTTCAGGAGGTCTTCATTGGTTCATGCATGACCAACATTGGCCATTACCGCGCCGCCGCAAAAGTGCTGGAAGGTTCCGGTAGCAACAAAGCCCGGCTCTGGGTTTGTCCACCCACAAGAATGGACGAAGAAATGCTGAAGCAAGAGGGGTACTACGCCACCTTCGAAGCAGCTGGTAGTCGCATGGAAATGCCTGGATGCTCCCTCTGCATGGGCAATCAAGCCCGTGTCGACGACGACACCACCGTGTTCTCCACCAGCACACGCAACTTCAACAATCGTTTGGGAAAAGGCGCCCAGGTGTATCTCGGAAGTGCAGAGCTGGCAGCCGTTTGTGCACTTTTAGGTCGCATTCCCAACCCCGAGGAGTACCAACGCATCGCCGCAGAAAAGATCAATCCTCTGTCGGATGAGCTTTACCGATATCTGAACTTCGACCAAATTGCTGGATTCGAAGATCAAGGGCGTGTGATGAGCGCCGACGACGAAGCGGCAGTTCTGGCGCAAGCCTGAAACCAACCTTGCAAGACAACAACGACCAAAACCAAAAAAGCGATCCTCTGATCTCAAGCCGCAGTATTCGACGCCTGCTCGAACGCCGCTGGTTTGTTGTGGTTCTGGCCCTGTCTTTAACAGGCCTTGGAGCCACGATCACCGGTCTGTTATTTCAAAGCGGTATTCATGTTTTAAGTGATTGGCGGCGTGATCTTCTTCACGAGGTTCCTGCCTGGATTGTTTTACCCGTTTTAGGCACATTCGGAGGCTTCGTGTCCGGGTGGCTGATTAGCAACTTTGCGCCAGCTGCCGCAGGCGCAGGGGTCACCCACATCATGGGTTTTCTCCATCACAAGTCGGTTCCCATGGGCTTGCGCGTGGGTCTTGTGAAGTTGGTGGCAGGAATCATCGCCATCGGCTGCGGCTTCCCCCTTGGCCCAGAGGGTCCAGCCGTGCAAATGGGTGGATCCGTCGCCTGGCAAATGTCGCGATGGCTGAAAGCACCCATCGCATTTCGGCGCGTCATCGTTGCGGCCGGCGGCGGTGCTGGCATCGCTGCCGTGTTCAGCGCACCGCTCGGTGGCTTCATCTATGCGATCGAAGAATTACTGCACTCGGCAAGACCGGTAGTGCTGTTACTGGTTTTAATCACCACTTTTTCTGCAGACACATGGGCGGATGTGTTGGGTGTATTCGGACTGGGGTCTGGTGCGAAGGGATTCCAACCCAATCTGGGATTTTTACTCGAACGCAAATTTCCAATTGATGTGGAATTTTTTCCCATCGATGTGATTTATCTAATCAGCCTTGGCGCCTTAATTGGTGTCTTAGCGGAGCTTTACACCCGCTATGTGCTGATGATGCAACGCCAAGGACAGCATTGGTTTGGCAACAGACTGATTTTGCGCATGAGTCTGAGCGGACTCGTTTTAGGCAGCGTCTATGCCGCCTTGCCATCGAGCTTCCACAACCTCGATGAACTGTTCCACATGATTGGCTCAAGCGAAACGGGGGTGTCGCAAGCGTTAGCAGGATTCGTGGTGCTGTTTTTCAGCACTGGTCTGGCAGCGGCTTCCGGCGCACCGGGCGGTCTGTTCATGCCCATGCTCACCCTTGGGGGAGCCATGGGCTTGGCCTGTGGCGATTGGGTTCAATCCCTCACCGGCCATCTTCCCAATACCTACGTTTTCGCAGGTATGGGCGCTTTCGTAGCGGGCTGTTCACGCACACCCATCACTGCAATGTTCCTGGCCTTTGCATTGGTGAAAGACCTACTGATCCTGAAACCAATCCTGGTGGCCTGCCTCACCAGTTTTCTGATCGCCCGACTCTTCAATCCTCATTCCATATATGAACGCCAAATGAGCATGGAGAGTGCAGACGAAAAGCGAACAAAGAGCAGCAAACAATTAAACCAAAAAGTATCAAACTAAAGCTCATTGGCACCACTAAAATTACCTAACAGCATAAATATATAAGCCAGATATTCCAAAATTCCCGCAATTAATTGGCTTTGATTAATTGGCTTTGATTAATTTGTTGACTTCAAACCAACAAAACCATGCATCGTCAACGTCACGCTGACCAGCAAAGCTGCAGGATGAGAAGACAGCCAATCTTGATCTCCTGAATCAGGAAACCCTCCTATTTGATCCAGCCCCGCCGGATCCTGATGCACTGCGGGCCGTACTGGCCTTCCCAAGCACATACTCCGTGGGCATCACAAGCCTGGGGTACCAAATCGTCTGGGCCACCCTCGCCCAACGGCATGACGTCGACGTTCGCCGCCTATTTACCGACCAAGGCGATCCACTACCGCGACGCTGCGACCTCTTCGGTCTGTCCCTGAGTTGGGAATTGGATGGACCGGTGCTTCCTGAGCTCTTACGCAACCAACGCATTCCGATCTGGGCCACCGAGCGCAGTGACGATGACCCCATCGTGTTCGGCGGGGGCCCAGTGCTGACCGCCAACCCAGAACCGCTCGCTCCCTTTTTCGATGCCGTGCTCCTTGGAGACGGCGAATTACTGCTGCCCGCCTTCATCGATGCACTGCAGCAGTGCCGCCACAGTCCACGAAACGAACGCTTGCGGCACCTAGCCCAAGTGCCCGGGGTGTATGTGCCTTCGCTCTATGCGCCTCGCTACGAAACGGACGGGACCTTGCTGGCTGTGGAACCGATTGATTCAGCGATCCCAGCGCTGGTTGAAAAACAAACCTGGCGTGGAAACACGCTCAGCCACTCCACAGTCGTAACACCAGAAGCAGCTTGGCCCGACATCCACATGGTGGAGGTTGTGCGCAGTTGTCCGGAGCTCTGCAGATTTTGCTTAGCCAGTTATCTGACCCTGCCCTTCCGCACTCCATCCCTTGACGACGGCCTCATTCCCGCCGTTGAAAAAGGGCTAACAGCCACCAAGCGCCTAGGGCTTCTGGGGGCATCCGTCACCCAACATCCCCAGTTCTCAGACCTTCTGCAGTGGCTGGATCAGGATCGCTTTGATGGAACCCGCATCAGTGTGAGCTCCGTACGGGCCGCCACCGTGACCCCCGAACTCACAAGAATCTTGTCGAAACGCGGCAGCCGCTCGCTCACGATTGCGATCGAAAGTGGTAGCGAACGCATGCGAGAGGTCGTCAACAAAAAACTCACCACCGAAGCCATCCATGCAGCTGCCCGCCACGCCAAAGAGGGCGGTCTGACCGGGCTCAAGTTGTACGGAATGGCCGGGCTACCCACCGAAACCGATGACGACATCGAAGCCACTGCAGAACTGCTTTTGGCACTGAAACGTGACACCAAAGGGCTGCGGTTCACCCTCGGAGTGAGCACGTTCGTTCCAAAAGCCCAAACACCGTTCCAATGGCAAGGCGTCCGACCAGAAGCGGAGAAACGTCTGAAACGGCTGGCGAAACAGCTGAAACCAAAAGGGATTGAATTCCGTCCGGAAAGTTATGGCTGGAGCGTGATTCAGGCCTTGCTCTCCAGAAGTGATCGCCGCTTAGCCCCCGTGATCGCTGCCGTGGGCGACGGTCGGGAAAGCATGGGCGGATGGAAAAAGACGTACCGCGCTGCGTTGAACGGTGAACTGGAACCAATGCCCGGACCAACACAGCCGCTCCCACCTCCATGGGCAGACGTGGTGCATGACCCATGGGACACCCAGCGCACCTTGCCTTGGACGCATCTCAGAGGTCCGCTGACTCCCCAGAAACTGAAAGAGCATCACGATCAAGCTTTGACAGCTGGCTGACGTTCGCCAATCCAGCGAGCAACACCCAGCCAAGAATGTTCATCCTGCTGTCGAACAGTGGCAGATCGGTGGCATGCATCATCAGCATCACGAGCGCGGCCGCCCACCAAGCCCGCTCGAGGGGGTCTCGCTGCAACATTCCACGTTTCAGCGCAACGACCAACAGGAGAAACACCGTGCCAACAATCAGAACAGTGACCGGCAACCCATAACTGATCGCCAGCTCCAGCGGCAAATTATGGGAATGGCCATGCCACCGCTTCGCCGCATAGATGGGGTACAGCACGCTGAACGCAGCCGCACCCCATCCGAACCAAGGGCGGGCCGCCACCAGTTCGATGCCATAAACCCACTGGCCTAGGCGGGTGTGCTTCCAAGCCGTCGGCGTTTCTTGATCCAACAGGCGCTCTGCAATTCGATCAGGCAAGAGGGCGACGGACCAACTTTTTAAACCGATCGGAATGCCCGGCAACACCGCCAAAACCAAGGGCACGGTTAACACCGCCAAAAGCGGCAGCAGCCAAGTCCACTGCAATGGCCCGACCACCAATGGCAACGCAAGGGCAAGGGCGCCCATGGCATTTCTGGACTGAGTCAACAACACCGCAACAGCCGTCGACAGGGCTAAGGCCAATGCACCACTACGCCGCCACCAACCATCTGGTCGGAGCACACACGCCAACATCAGAGGCCACACCGCGCCTAACCAAGCCCCAGCAATGTTGGCGTAATCAAACAAGCCAGAAAGACGGCCGCTGGGTTCTCCTCCGGGGGCAACAAACCAAACAATCGCCCCACCCCCGAGTTGCCAAGGACCAGACCAGCCCAACAGCATCTGCCCAAACCCCGTGACCAATACGGGCACCGTGCCAGCCACGAGCATCCAAGCCGCCTGGCGACGTTGTTTCGCCGTCTCGAGGTGAGGTCGACAAGCCCAGAACGCCCAAAAGAAGGGCAGCCAATTGGCCAGGCCCGCCCAGGCCAAAGCTCCTGAGTGGGCAAAACAAGCCCCCCCCAACATCAGCAAACCAGCCAACAACAACGGCTGCATCCACGGATCGCGCCAGATCGGCTGCTCACGGCCTTGGCTGCCGCTGATGCAAGCCACCAGAAAGCAGAGCCCCCCCAACAGGGCACTGGAGGGAAGCAAAAGCATGCCCAGTCGAAATGTCTGGCCTCCAGAGAGCTTTCTCACACCACCAACCCCATCACGCGAACACTGCTGTACGGCCGCGATACACCATCACCTGGCGTCGCAAATGCAAGCGAAGGGCCCTTGCAAGGGCCAGCCGTTCGGTGTCGCGACCCTTCCGAATCAGGTCACTCACTTCATCCCGATGACTGACGTGAACAGTCGTCTGCTCAATGATCGGTCCGTCATCAAGATCTTCGGTGACGTAATGCGCGGTGGCACCAATTAATTTGACGCCTCGTTCCCAAGCACGGTGATAGGGCTGAGCACCCTTAAAAGCCGGGAGGAACGAGTGATGGATGTTGATCACATTGGGAAAGCGCTCGAGGAATCCAGAGCTGAGCACCTGCATGTACTTGGCAAGAACAACAAGTTCAATCCCGTGTTCTTCCAGCAAACGAAGAATCGTGAGCTCTGCCTCGGACTTTGATGCCGGGGTCACCGGAACACAAAAGAAGGGGACGCCAAAACCCTTGCATAGCTCTTCTAAATCAGGGTGATTGGCAATCACCAAAGGCACTTGCATCGCCAATTCACCGCTCTGCACGCGCCAGAGCAGGTCAAACAAACAGTGGCTCTGCTTACTGGCCAAGATTGCCACTTTTGGCAGATCATCAGAAAAATGAAGCTGGACCTGACCCTTGAGCCGATCTGCAAGCGCACAGGCCGCTTCCGGCAGAGCCTGTCGAGGAATCCCAAACCCGTCGAGCGTCCATTCAATCCGACTCAGGAACAAGCCAGCGCCCACGTCGGTGTGATGGTCGGCATGACGGATGTTTCCACCATTCGCAGCCACCCACCCTGCAAGCTCACTGACAAGACCAGAACGATCGGGACAGATCATCTGAAGGATGACCGTGGCCTCACTCACCACAACACTTTTAAAAACAAATTCTCCCGCAACAAAGCCTCTGGTTAAAGTCGCAGAAATTATTTTCTAATCATGCTGAAGGCCATACGCCGCCTCGCCGCGTTCTGCCTCTGCATCGGCCTTTGTTGGGGTTTGATGATTCCGGCCAGCAGTGAAGCCGCATCCAGCAAACCCGACGATCTGAGCGTTCTGAAGCGTCAAGCCGAAGCATTCACGGACACGAAAGCACGTTTGCCGGAACTCGCTCGTCTTGTCAGTGATCAGGACTGGACCTTCACCCGCAACTTGATTCACGGCCCCATGCAGGAAGTGGGTCGCGAAATGTTGTTCATCAACAAAAGCCTGGATCGCGCTGAGCGCAAAAACGCCGACAAGCTGGCGCGCTCTTTGAAAGACGCCTTGGCAGGCCTTGATGAAGCAGCACGCCTGCAGGATGCCGGTCAGATGCAGAAGGCTTACAGCAGTCTGGCTGCAAGTTTTGATGCCTATTCCGATGTCATTCCAGCTGAGGCTTTGAGCTGAGCCATTCCGTCGCTGTTGTTGGTGCTGGAGCCATTGGGCTCAGCACTGCTTGGCAGCTGTCTCAATGGGGACATCAGGTCGCCCTCTTCGATCCGAGGCTGAATCAGCCCAGCGAAACGGGGATTCCTAGCAGCAGAGGTAACGGCACCAGCGCCTCCCTGGGTGTGCTGATGGGGCATGTGTTCCGTCGCTCCAGTGGTCGCGGATGGAGACTGCGCCAGCGCAGCATGGCGCTCTGGCCCAAGTGGATTGCGGAACTGCAACGGTTCGAACCAGCGCTCAGCCTGAATCGATCCCTGATTCAAATCGCAGAGGACGCCTCCGCCTTTGAGCGCATGCGGAAGCTCGCATCCGACAGAAGTCATCTGGGCATACAGGCCATCCCGCCTGGCGACATTGAGACGATTTGGCCAACCGCTCAGTTCGGAGCACTGCGATCCAAGAACGATGGCCGAATCAACCCAGTGCTGTTGCAAAAAGCTCTTCGCTTAGCCCTTGCATCAAGTTCCGTCGAGCTTGTCCCAGAGCCCGTCGATGCCCTAACGCGCAAGAATCCTGGCTGGCAGCTCAACGGCAGCGGAGGTCACAGAAGCGTTCACGATGCTGTCGTGATCTGCGCGGCACTGGCAAGCCCAGCTCTCATCGAACCGCTGGGTCACAGTCGTCCGATCAGCCCAGTCTTAGGACAAGCCCTTGCCCTCCAATGCGCCGATGGACCCTCCAATTGGCAAGGATGGCCCAGTGTGCTGGTGGATCAGGGATTTAATTTGATCCCGAACGGCCCAAAACGGTTGCTTCTGGGAGCAACCGTCGAGCCAGGAGATTCAGCGGCGCACAGCCCCTTAGAACTAATGCGATCTCTGAACGACAGAGCACCAACCTGGTTAAAAGACGCCGAACCGATTGAGCAATGGAGCGGTTTACGCGCACGTCCGGTGGACCGCCCGGCTCCACTGCTCGAAGCACTCGAACCAGGACTCATTTTGGCCTCGGGCCATTACCGAAACGGCGTTTTACTCGCTCCCGCAACGGCTGAATGGATCGCCAATGGCTTCGCTAATGATGCCAACGGTTTTTGAACAATCCCAATAAAAAAGGGCCCTAAATGGGCCCTCAACTCAAGAAGTGAGATCGGGAAATTATTTGGTTTCGGTGAATTCCGCATCGATCACGTCGTCGGCGGCGTTTCCGCCACCAGCAGCACCATTGGCACCACCTGCGGCGTCGCCTTCAGGGGCTGCACCGCCGGCTTGAGCACCGTCTTGTTGGTAAACCGACGCACCCACGGTGTAGAGCTCCTGCTGCAATTCCTCCAGCAGGGTCTTCATCGCGTCGTAGTCCTCAGCGTTGATGGCCTCCTGAAGCTTCGTGCGCTTCTCTTCGACCTTGGCCTTGGCATCGGCCTCGACCTTGTCACCCAGTTCGCCCATCTGCTTTTCAGCCTGATAAACGAGGGTCTCGGCCTGGTTCTTCAGGTCGATCTTTTCGCGCTTCTCCTTGTCGGCGCTGGCGTTGGCCTCAGCGTCCTTCACCATCTTGTCCACCTCGGAATCCGAGAGGGTCGACGCACCGGTGATCGAGATGGACTGCTCCTTGCCGCTGCCCTTGTCTTTGGCAGTGACGCTCAGGATTCCATTGGCGTCGATATCGAACGTCACCTCAATTTGAGGAACACCCCGAGGAGCAGGGGGGATGCCATCGAGCCGGAAGGTTCCAAGAGACTTGTTATCCGATGCCATTTCGCGCTCACCCTGGAGCACGTGAATTTCCACGTTCGTCTGACCGTCAACAGCCGTGGAATAGGTCTCCGACTTCTTGGTGGGAACAGTGGTGTTGCGGGTGATCATTTTGGTCATCACACCACCCAGGGTCTCCACACCCAAGGACAACGGCGTGACATCCAGAAGAAGAATGTCCTTCACCTCTCCGGCAAGAACGCCCCCCTGAATCGCAGCACCAACAGCCACCACCTCGTCAGGGTTGACCGTTTGGTTCGGATCTTTATTCGTGGTGCGCTTGACCAGTTCAAGAACGGCTGGGATACGGGTGGAACCACCCACCATCACGATCTCGTCGAGTTCGCCTGAAGACAGCTTGGCGTCCTTCAAAGCCTGCTCCACGGGTACCCGGCAGCGGTCGATCAGGTTGGAGGCCAATTCCTCGAATTTGGCCCGCGTCAAAGTGAGATCGAGGTGCTTTGGCCCCTCAGGGGTCGCCGTAATAAACGGCAAATTGATCTCGCTTTGGGTGGCGTTGGAGAGCTCGATCTTGGCTTTTTCAGCGGCTTCAGTAAGTCGCTGCAGAGCTTGCTTGTCCTGGCGCAGATCAATACCTTCGTTCGATTTGAACGTTGCAGCCAAGTGATCAACGATCACTTTGTCGAAATCATCACCACCGAGGTGGGTGTCACCGGAGGTGGACAGAACTTCGAAAACTCCATCGCCAACCTCCAAAACAGAAACATCGAATGTGCCGCCGCCGAGGTCAAAAACCAGAATTCGTTCGTTGCTCTTTTTATCGAGGCCGTAGGCCAACGCCGCCGCTGTGGGCTCGTTGATGATGCGAAGCACCTCAAGGCCAGCGATCTTTCCAGCATCCTTCGTCGCCTGGCGCTGTGAGTCGTTGAAGTACGCAGGAACTGTGATGACCGCTTGGGTGACGCTCTCTCCCAAATACTTGCCTGCATCTTCCGCCAACTTGCGCAACACCTGAGCAGACACCTCTTCCGGGGCAAACTGCTTGTCCAACACAGGACATTTCACTTTCACGTTCGAGCCGGATTTTTCGACTCCGTAACTCACTTCCTTCTGTTCCTCGCTCACCTCATCAACCCGACGGCCGATGAAGCGCTTGACCGAATAAAACGTGTTAGCCGGATTCATCACCGCCTGGCGTTTGGCGATTTGGCCAACCAGTTGGTCTTGGTTCTTTGTGTAGGCAACAACGGAGGGCGTTGTGCGGAAGCCCTCGGCGTTAGCGATAACGGTGGGCTTGCCACCCTCCATCACGGAAACGCAGCTGTTCGTGGTGCCAAGGTCAATGCCGACAACTTTGCCCATCGGTGCCCTTCCCTAAAAAGTGATCTGTATGGCGTCATCCTCATCAGGAGACCCCATGAGAGGCGAGGTGGGGTTCCCGAACAGGCAGGCTGGAGAAGCGATCCGGCGACCCGATGATCAACGGCGATACAGGCCTAGTAGGACTGCTCGGCAACCCTGTGCGGCACTCCCTATCGCCAGCGATGCACAACGCCGCACTCCAGGCCTTGCAACTGAATTGGAGCTACCTCGCCCTCCCCTGCGCAAGCAAAAATCTCAAGGAAGTCCTTCAAGGTCTGCGAGCCGTGAATTGCCGCGGCCTCAACGTGACCATTCCGCACAAACAAGATGTGGCCGAGCTGTGCCAAGAGCTCAGCCCCCTCGCAAAACGGCTTGGCGCCGTGAATACCCTGATCCCACTCGACTCCGGCGGCTGGCACGGCACTAACACCGATGTGGAAGGTTTCCTAACCCCGTTGGGCGAACAATCCAGTTGGCAGAATTGCCATGGGGTGATCATCGGCTGCGGTGGCTCCGCCCGTGCGATTGCAGCAGGACTGCAGAGCCTGAGACTGGCCTCCATCACTGTGATTGGTCGCCGCCAAGAAGCCCTCGATGCATTCATTGCAGATCTTCAAAGCAACGACGCACCACTCACCGCGTGTCTTCAGTCCTCCCCAAACCTTGCTTCGCTCATGAAGCGGGCAGATTTAGTGGTGAACACCACCCCCGTCGGCATGGCACAACATGGGGATGCCCAAGCCTTCCCCCTTGGTGAAGCGGTCTGGAGCCAGTTGCAAGGATCCGCAATGCTCTACGACCTGGTTTACACACCACGCCCCACCGCTTGGCTCCGTTGGGGACAATCCCGAGGCCACAGATGCATCGACGGGCTGGAAATGCTGGTGCAACAAGGTGCTGCATCACTTCGCCTGTGGAGTGATCGCAACGATGTTCCAGTCGAGACCATGCGACGTGCTGCCGAAGCTGCCCTAAACCCCTAGCTAGCGTCAGTTGAATTCATTGATCGACCTTGGAGATACCCCTCTGGCAGCGATGCGTCGCCCCATTGATCTACCTGCTGCCGTGGGGTGATGCAGTGCCATTCGGCCTTGGCATGGATGGGCTCTTCAACCAAATTCCGCTCTTGCGATTGCTGATCGTTCCAGCGATTCCGTTTATTCAGTTGCAACGGGTTGTGCCATTTGGCGGTCTGTTGCTCTTTTTCGTCTTGTTTCTGGGCGTTGTTCGCAATCCCAACGTGCCTTACTTCCTGCGTTTCAACGCTCTCCAAGCTCTACTCACCGACATCGTGGTGATAGTTCTGAGCTTCGCCTTCAGCATTTTGTTAAGACCCATTGGCGGAGACACTTTGCTTGTGGGAACCCTCTCCAGCACAGTTGTCATTGCAGTCCTGGCCATCTTGGTGTTCGCGATCGTCGAATGCCTTCGGGGGCGTGAGCCCGATTTGCCAGGGCTCAGCCAAGCCGTGCGCATGCAGCTCTATTGAGGAGGGTCCTTGCGCACGCGAGGAGATAAGGTATTGGATTCGTCGCTCACTTCGGTGAGCCTGAAGTCCCCAGTCGGCACAGCCCATGACGCTCGATCCGTATTACGAGACCATGTACATCCTTCGTCCGGACATCCCGGAGGAAGAAGTTGAAAGCCACGTCACCAAATACCGCGACATGATCGTGGAAGCGGGTGCCGAGGTTCTCGACAACCAGATGCGAGGCAAGCGACGACTCGCTTATCCGATCGCCAAGCACAAAGAAGGCATCTACGTGCAACTCAGCCATAACGGCGATGGCCAGCAGGTTGAGGTGCTGGAAAAAGCAATGCGGATTAGCGAAGACGTGATTCGCTACCTCACCGTGAAGCAAGAGGGTCCTTTACCTGCTCCTCGAGTCGTTCCCGGCACAGAAGCTCCTGCACCAGCCCAGGCAGCAGAAACCCCAGAACCAGAAGCCTCCTGAGCGCAGTTGTTGAGTCCATGGACGGGCGATAACGTCCGTTCATGGATCCGACCCACTCCGAACCACAGGTACCAGAACAACAGTGGTTGGAGCCTCCCATTCCAACCAAAAACGACAAGTTTCTGGAGCAACGCATCGAAGAGCTCGAGCAGCAAGTTGCTGCTTACGACGCCTTGCTCAATGAATTACCCGATTTGTTTGAACGCAAGTTCCAAGAACGCCTGGCACCCATTTTGGAGCGATACCAGCTGCTCTTGGAACAACAAAAGACGAGCACACCAGAGGCTGATACTCCCTTACTGCAATCCACCAAATCCCCAGGCAACGTGGTGCGTTTCCCAGGGATCAACCTGATGTCTTTTCTGAAATCCCGTCAGCGCTCAGCGTGACGAACGTTTCGAGGCCGCCCAAAGACGAATCGGCAATCCCCAGACATAAATGAATCCCTCTGCAGCCCGATGATCAAATTGATCCTCACTGCCGTAGGAGGCCATTTCAGGCACGTACAAGCTGCTATCGCTGGAACCTCGACCAATCACGGTTGCGTTGCCCTTATGCAGCCTTAAACGCACCACGCCATTGACATGCTCTTGCGTGCGATCCATGAAGCCATCCAAGGCCTCTTTCAGAGGGCCAAACCAAAGACCCTGATACACCAAATCAGACCACTGCATCTCCAGTTGGCGTTTGCTGCGAAGAACATCCGCCGCGAGGGTGAGACTCTCGAGTTCTTGGTGCGCCTGGATTAACAACAACAGACCTGGGGTTTCGTAGATCTCCCTTGATTTAATTCCCACCACACGGTTCTCAATCATGTCGAGACGACCAATTCCGTGGGTCCCGGCCAAACGATTGGCCTCACGAATCATGGCGACAGGATCCAAGCTCTGACCATTGATGGCGACGGGATTACCACTCTCAAACCTGATCTCGATCTCCTCAAATGCATCAGGTGCATCCGTAATCGAGCGCGTCATCGCGAACACCTCTTCCGGAGGCGCCACCATCGGATCTTCAAGAGGACCCGCCTCAATACTGCGCCCCAACAAATTCAAATCAATCGAGTACGGCGATTTTTTACTCACCGGCGATGGCATGCCAAAACGCTCGCCATAGGCGATCGTTTCTTCTCGGCTCATTCCCCATTCCCTCGCGGGCGTTAGCACCTTGAGGTCTGGAGCTAGGGAAGCGATCGCCACATCGAAACGCACCTGGTCGTTGCCTTTTCCTGTACAGCCATGGGCTACGGCGTCAGCACCCACCTCGCGGGCAACCTCCACAAGTCGTTTGGCAATCAAAGGGCGAGCCAAAGCAGTGGATAAGGGATAACGACCTTCGTAAAGGGCATTCGCTCGAATCGCTGGGAACGCGAAGTCTTGGATGAAGGGCTGAATCAGATCTCCGACAAGAGACTGACTAGCCCCAGCGTCAAGAGCCTTCTGACGAATGGGCTCTAATTCATCCCCTTGGCCCAGATCCGCCGCAAAGGTAATGACCTCTTCCACTCCCCATTCCTGCTTGAGGTAAGGAATGCAGACGCTGGTATCAACCCCACCGGAGTAGGCGAGCACAACCTTTTTCGCGCGGCCCATCAACGGCTCTCCTAATCAAACGTCTTTGATTCTCGCGTCCCGTCGTCCACCCCAGATGCAGTCGCCACCACAAGCCATACCCCTAGAAGAATTGATGGCAAAAAAACGATCAACAGAACCAACGCTGACGGCGCCTGCAGGGGGAGGGGCCGAAGCTCTCCCCATAAACGAAGACCCCCACTGATCAACAACGCGATGCCCCAGACCAACCCGATCAGCATTGGTTTCGGCATTGGGGAATCAGAATTGAAGATGTTCTATGATGATTGATTGGTTCCGAGTTCAGGTCGCGCATGGGTGCTCTGGTTGATACAAACGCGTTAGACAACGTCAACCCATCCCTCACCCGTTACGGACGGAAGGACCCAGCCCCGGTCTTGCCCTTGCGTGAAGAACCGGATTTGTTGTCTTGGTTGGAAACCAGTGGACGTCTCGTCGCAGACGAGGAATCTGGCTCGCCTGAAGTAAGCACCGTGGAGGAAGAAGAACTCTCGGCATTGATGGGAGAAAAAGAGGATTACAACAATGCCGACGAACAAAACGAAGAGCAGTGGGAGTCCTGACGCACTACCGAAGCTGCAATTAAATCAGTCAAGGCAACTGCTTTAGGGTCCAAGAACCAAGCGATAAACCCGTGACATCCACGGAGACGACTGCTCAACCCTGGTGGGGGAAAGGTGCTTTCAGTGCAACCCTGCTCATCCTGTTTGTCTTCGCTGCAAGTCTTGCTGCGGATAAGTGGGTCAGCAATTCTCAACTCACACTGCCCCTACTGCTAGCAGCGGTGGTTTCGATGGCCGTAGCTGGGTTGGGGATTCCCCGTCTCAAAGCTCTGAAAATGGGGCAGGTGATTCGAGAAGAGGGACCCAGCGGGCATCAAAGTAAATCGGGTACGCCAACAATGGGCGGCCTCTTGGTGGTTCCCGTTGGGGTGATTCTCGGCAGCTGGATCACGCGCGAACCGGAGGCCTCACAACAGCTCCTGGCAGTTTCGGGCGTAACCCTGGCTTACATGCTGATCGGTGGATTTGACGATTGGCGCAGCCTCACACGACGAACCAATACCGGTCTCACACCACGGGGCAAGTTATTACTGCAAACAACAGCAGCCATCGTTTTTTTAGCGATCGCCGCCTGGCAGGGATGGATTAGCAGCACTGTGGCGTTGCCATTCGGACAAAGCCTGCCCCTGGGCTTGTTGATCTGGCCCCTGGGCTTATTTGTCTTTCTCGCGGAAAGCAACGCCACCAATCTCACCGATGGCCTGGATGGCTTGGCATCCGGCTGCGGGGCACTCGTCTTCACCGGGTTAGCGCTTCAACTGATGTTGCGCGGCAACCATGGCGACCCTGCCCTCGCTGGATATTGCATGACGATGGCCGGCACCTGGCTGGGGTTTTTGGTGTTTAACCGCCATCCAGCGCGTGTGTTTATGGGCGACACAGGTTCCCTCGCGATGGGTGCTGCCCTAACCGCAATCGCCCTACTGTCCAACAGCCTTTGGCCACTGCTTGTCATGGGAGGCGTTTTCCTAGCGGAATCGTTGTCCGTCATCATTCAGGTGTGGGTATTCAAAGCCACCAAAGGAGCGGATGGACAAGGACGCCGGGTCTTCCGTATGGCCCCGCTACATCACCACTTCGAACTTGGCGGCACAAGCGAACGAACTCTGGTGCCATGCTTCTGGACGGCCACTGCCGCTCTCGTAGTGCTAGGGCTGTTATTGCGACCCTTTGGCTGAACTGGATGACCTATTTCACCTGGCGGGAATCCGGTCTCACCGCCGAATGCTCCAGCCTTGAGGCCATGGCGTCACGTTTCGAAGAATCAGCCAGCCTGATGCGCAGGATGGCCAATGAAGGGTTTCAAGTGGAACGCCACGGCACACAACAACGGATCACTCATCCTGACCCCTCCGTTTTTGAAGCATGGGGATTTATCAGTGAAGAATCTCCTGTTCGACAACTCACTCTGATTCCGGATCTCAAAAACTAATGGAGAGCTTGCTCACGAAAACGGCCGAGCTGCTCTCCAGTGCAGCGTCAGACCCTGATCGCGTTTTGAAATGGGTGCTGATCTACTTCGGGATCTCATCCTTAGGGTTCGTTGCTGTTTGGCTAATCGGATCAATCCGTGATGCTCAACGATCAGGATCCAACTGATTCCCTCCATCAACAACGGAGGAGCTGTATTGATGAATGATGGGGATGTGTGTTGCTCCAACCCCCGATGACTGCGTTTCCTCGGACCGTGATGCTCCTCGGCAGCGGCGAACTGGGCAAAGAGGTCGCGATCGCTGCCCAAAGACTTGGCTGCAGAGTTATCGCCTGTGATCGGTACGCCAATGCACCGGCAATGCAGGTTGCCGACACGGCAGAAGTGTTCCCAATGACCGATGCCACGGCTCTTAAGGAGGTGGTTCAACGCCATCGGCCCGATGTGGTGATTCCGGAAATCGAGGCCCTCGCTGTTGAAGCACTCGCGGAACTGGAGCAAGACGGCATCACGGTGATTCCCACAGCGCGTGCCACCGCATTCACGATGAACCGTGATCAAATCCGCGATCTGGCTTCTGGAGAATTGGGCCTACACACAGCTCGCTTTGCCTATGCCTCAAACGCCGCAGAACTGAAAAAGGTTGCAGCACCCTTGGGCTGGCCTGTTGTAGTTAAGCCTGTGATGAGCTCCTCTGGCAAAGGCCAGAGCGTTGTTCAAACCCCAGAACAACTGGATCAAGCCTGGGATGCAGCCATGGCCAATGCCCGTGGCACATCCAAGCAAGTGATCGTGGAGGAATTTCTTGAGTTCGATCTTGAAATCACCCTGCTCACCATTCGGCAACGCAATGGCGAAACGCTCTTTTGTCCCCCGATAGGCCATGAACAAGAACGGGGCGATTACCAGTGCAGCTGGCAACCAGCACAGATGACGGATGCACAGCTTCAACAAGCTCAAACCATGGCCCGCACGGTGACCGACAACCTGGGGGGAGCAGGATTATTTGGCGTTGAGTTCTTCCTCTGCGGCAACGAGGTGATCTTTTCAGAATTGTCACCACGACCCCACGACACAGGGTTGGTGACCTTGATCAGCCAAAACCTCAGCGAATTTGAACTGCACCTCCGAGCGGTGCTGAATTTACCGATTCCTCAGCTAGAAACAGCACCCGCGGCAGCAAGCCGCGTGATCTTGGCCGACCGCGACCTCAAAACAGTGGCCTACGAAGGCCTGGAACAAGCTTTGCGTGAAGCGGGAACACAAGTGCTGCTCTTTGGCAAACCAGATGCCCGCCCAAACCGTCGAATGGGTGTAGCGCTCGCTCGTGGGGAAGATCTCAGCGAAGTCCGAGCAAAAGCCGATCGGGCGGCAGCGTGCGTTCAAGTTTTGGACGGCTCAGCGCGTCGGTAAAAAGTGGTAATGACTGAGGCCATCCAGCACGGCAGACACACTGGAACGCTTCGAAACGTACACCCTGGGTTGATGGTGAGGCACCTGGAGTGAGCGGTCATGATCCGCTGGAACCACGGTGGCCGGCAACCCGTCCATCAACTCAGCATCCCCTTGCTGGCTGGCCACCACCATCACTTGTTCAAACGACAATCCCCAACTCATGGCCAAAAACCGTATGGCTTCGCTGCGGGATGCCCGTTGGGGCAAAACATCGAGAAACCAGTGACAACGCAAATGCGGTTGAGCCTGTAAACCATCCCGACGCAAACGCTGTCTCGCCAAGCTCAGCAGGCCTGGATCAGCGTCCTTCAGCAAGTAGCTGACCTTGTAAGCACCTTGGTGGTCTGAATCCTGAAGGGTGATGTGGTCCTGAAGATCCTCCATCGCCTTCAGCACAGCTTGTCGGCTCCAGCACTGGTTAATGCGCTGCGTCCAGCCCTGGTCGAGGTCTAAGCCGGGGCCGTGATGCAGTTCCGTACCAGCACTGCTGATCCAAACATCCGGGTCAGGCAAATGCAATTCGGCATAACGCTGTCGTGCCAGTGTCAAGGAACGTCCGCTCAGGATGACAAGACCACTGGATTGAGCAAAGGCATCCTCTTGCAGTCGCTCTCGCAAATCGTTTAGGGGGCCAACGGCCGGCAAATCAAGGCTGCTGTCCAAGTCGAGCACCAACATCCTTGAACGAGCCGATGTCGGTCGATGGGCTGTGGTCGACCGCGCAGAAACCAAAGAACGATCAATCCGCTGCTGCATTAAGGCCAAATAGCGGCACACATGCGCATCCCAACTGAAATGTCGACTGACGGCCTCCACACCGTTGTCGCTCCAACGGCGCCAACGAAGAGGATCACTTCCAGCCATCTCCAAGGCTTCCTGAAGCGCACCAGGATCGGTCACATCCACCAACAAACCGTTCTCACAACGCGCCTGAATATCCCGAGGCCCACCATCGTCCGTGGCCACCATTGGCAAACCACAGGCCGCGGCCTCCAGCAGCGTGAGACCAAAGGGTTCAGTTAAAGCAGGGTTGACAAACAAACCGCCTCGACTCGTCGCCCACCGATACAAGGCAGGAATCTGAGCACGACTGTGCTGTTTCGGATAAGCCACCTTTCCGTAGAGATCAAACCGATCGACGAGGTCGAACACCTGCTGGAAGACATCACGCTGTTGCTTCTCGAGCTGACGCGAATCTTCCCGACATCCCAACACGAGCACCAAATTGTGCCGATTCCGCAGCACTGGTGAACGGCCATACGCCTCCACAAGGGCCGGGATGTTTTTGCGCCGCACCGCACGGGAAATCGCTAATAAAGGGGGACGCTCCGGCTCCCGTAAAAAAGGCTGAACCAACGGCTGAATCTCAGCCAGCTCCTGATTCGAGGCACTGGGATAAAAACGAGTGGCATCCACACCAGGTGGAACCACCGCAGACTGATCGACTTGAAAATGGCCGTAGCGGGCGTATTGATGATCTGCTTCCTGTCGGGTACTGGTTACAACAAGATCAGCCTGAGCAAGGGCCCGTTCCTCAGCATCAATGCGTCGACTGATCGCATAGGTCTGCTCGATCTGCGACCAATCCAAGCCACTTTCGAGCAAACGACGCTGTTTCTCACGGCCCAAGGAATGGCCGGTGAATACCAAAGGAATCCCCGTCCTCTGACTCACTAAGGCACCAACAAGACCTGCATCGGCGTAATGAGCATGGATCCAATCCACAGCCTCCCCTGGTTGACTCAGACGGGAGACAAGTTGATCGGCCAGTTGCTCAAGATGCGGCCAGAGCAATTCTTTGCGGACATAACGCTTTGGTCCAAATGGAAAGCGGAGAATCCGCGCCCCTGGGCAGATTTGTTCCTCAGAACGCGCGTAATCGGGCGATACACGCCGATCAACAATCTGCCGTGTCACCACATCAACGCGGTCGACTTCCGGGCGCATAGCCAAACTTCGCGCCAGTTCGAGCACATACAGGCTTTGACCTCCGGTGTCGGAATCACGGCCAAGCTCTAAATCCTCAGAACGAAATAGGCCATGCAAGTGCAGATGCAACAAACGAAGACCCATTTCCTCCAGTCCCAATTAACAAACGAGCGTTAAGCAACGCCGTTTGATTTCTCTAAGAGAAGAAAAAGGATTGAAAAATGAAATAATCGTTAGAAGGTTGAAAACAACAACCGGCAAAGCCCCCTAATCGCTTGTCAATACTGGGAACAAGACGGATGCGTCGAATCGAACCACACAATGGTTTGTAAAGCTCCCGTCCTTTCAGAGACTGCTACTCACATCCACCAAACGTCCCTGGCTGTCACCCCATCCACCACCGGAAAACGTGACGGAACTGTCCACTCCAAGCTGTTCGTTCAGCCAGGCCAAAATCACAGGCCCAATCAGGGCTGGACGCTCTTCTCCACGAAAACTCCGCAAGTTGAAATGGTCAGCTCCTTTCACCAGCACAAGACGATGTCCCATTTGAGCGGCACCGGTTTCGCGCATTGGTGTGATCGCTTCAGGACCCGAGGGAACGACCCAATCCCTTGTTCCACTTACGAGCAAAACTTTGGAAACCAATAATTTTTTGGAACTGGTGGGATCAAACAGCAACCGCAATGGCGGACTGACAGCCACGACAGCTTGGATCCGAGGGTCAAGAGCGGCTGCTTGTTCAACACCAGAGAGCCAACTGCATTGCAAGACCCAGCTGATGTTGCGTTCAGCGTGGTTCAGATCAACACAACGCGTCCGTAATTTGTTCTCTGTGGGCTGGAAACCGGCGATCTGAAGCGATGTCGTCGCGCCCCAGGAATGGCCAATCATGGCCACAGAATTGATGTCGAGCGACTGTCCTGAAAGGAGACGGCCATCACGCACAGCATCCAAAAGAGCGGAAACATCCAAGGGACGCATGCGCAATTCTTCTGGGCCTGGGGGCGGGCTATCGCCCGCCAACATCGATTGCTGTTGGCTGAAATTACTGCCGGGATGATCGGGCAAAAGAACGGTGTAGCCGTTGGCAGCCAGCAGTTCTCCCCAACCCTCAAACGATTCCGGGTCGTCCCACAAACCATGGGAAATCACTGCCAATCGACCGAGGTCGTTGCCAGTGGGTCTCAACACAAGCAGGCGTAGCGGTTGTGGTCGGTGGTCCACCGAAAGGCGCCGTTCCTCACGACTCCAACCCCCTCGCAACGGTTCCCTTAAAGCTGAAGTGACGGATGCAGCTTCAGTGGCCTGCACCAAAGCAACTCCCTGCTCCAAGTTGGTTTTTAAGCGATTTGCGGCATCGGCAACCTTAGAAAGATCAATCGAAGCTTGCTCCCCAGGCATCGACCTCAGGAAGCCAAGAACATTGGGCTGACCAATGCTTTCAGCCGAAACCAGAGCATCCGTCAACATGCGACCACTGGAATCTGGAGCAATCCCCTCCAGCTCCACAAGTGCAGTTGCCGCCAGTAGAGCTTGTTCCAGCAAAGGCTGGCCGGTGGATCCTTTCAAAAATGCCTTGGTTTCCACAGGCAGCGGAGCAAGAAACACCTTTTCAATCAGCTCAAACACACGGCTTCCACCAGCCATCTGAAGATCTGCCAAATCAGGGCTTTGACGAATCAGTTCCGATGTCGACTGAACATCGCCCAGGTTGATCGTGACGCTGGTCTCCAGAAAAGGAAGACGCAACACAAGCCGCTCAAGAGCTCGAGACGGACTGGGAATAAAAGACAAAGCCGCTCCAGTCAAAGCAGCGATAAGAAATTGACGCATGGGTGATATCAAGCGGCTTCGGCCGGAACTTGAGGAGGGTGCTGCTCGAGCACATGGCTGAGATAGCGACCAGTGTGACTGCTCTCGTGTTGAGCCACCTGCTCTGGCGTTCCAGTCACAAGAAGTTCGCCTCCACGATCACCCCCTTCAGGTCCAAGGTCAATGACCCAATCGCTACATCGAATCACATCAAGATTGTGCTCAATACAAATAATTGAATTGCCTTTATCAACAAGGCGTTGCATAACATCCATCAATTTATGGACGTCATAAAAGCTCAATCCCGTGGTTGGTTCGTCGATTAAATAAAGCGTTTTTCCTGTCGCCCGACGCGATAACTCTGTCGCCAACTTCACCCTCTGAGCCTCACCTCCAGACAACGTTGGAGCAGGTTGGCCGAGCTTGACGTATCCAAGACCAACATCCACCAATGTGCGCAAGCGATCCGCAGCTTGAGGTATGGCAGAAAACACTTCAGCAGCTTGCTCAACTGTCATCTGAAGCACATCAGCAATCGTGTGGCCTTTGTATTTCACTTGAAGAGTTTCGCGATTAAAACGAGCACCTTTACAGACATCACATTGAACATAAACGTCGGGAAGAAAATTCATTTCAATCACATTTACACCCTGTCCTCGACAGGATTCACAACGACCACCCTTAACATTGAAGCTAAATTGACCAACCTGATATCCACGGGCTTTCGCTTCAACTGTGGCAGCAAAAATTTGTCGGATTGGGTCAAAGGCTCCGGTATAAGTGGCGGGATTTGATCTGGGAGTCCGACCAATTGGACTTTGATCAATAATAATTACTTTATCGATCGATTTAATACCACGTAATTCACCTAAACCTGTAGGGAAGGGAACTTTCAAACCAAGTCCATTTTCGAGGGCAGGATGCAACAACTCGTTCACGAGTGTGCTTTTTCCACTACCACTTACGCCAGTCACAGAAACCAGACGACCAAGCGGAAAATCAACGTTGACATTTTTAAGATTATTGCGATTGCAATTCATCAACTGCAGCCGTCTTGTTCCCTCCTCACGTCGTTCTGCTGGAGTGGGAATTGATCGACGACCACTGAGGTAAGCCCCTGTCAGAGAGTCTTCGCTATTGAGCAAATCATCGAAAGAACCCTCAGCAACAATGTGACCCCCATGAATTCCCGCCCCGGGGCCAATATCAACTAAGTGATCTGCAGCACGGATGGTGTCTTCATCGTGTTCCACAACAACCAATGTGTTTCCAAGGTCTCGTAGACGCCTAAGGGTGTTCAGCAAACGGTCGTTATCGCGCTGATGAAGGCCAATGCTCGGCTCATCGAGCACATAAAGAACCCCTGTAAGGCCAGCCCCAATCTGGGTGGCCAAACGGATCCTTTGGGCTTCACCACCGGACAACGTCATTGCCGGCCTGTCGAGGCTTAGATAATCCAAACCCACATCGAGAAGAAAACGAAGTCGAAGCCGAATTTCTCGAAGCACCAGATCACCAATTTGGATCTGACGAGAATTGAGTAAGGGTTCTGAACCCTCATGGGCGCCTACACCCATCATCTGTTCAATTCTCTCAAGGGTTTGATCAACACTTACTGATGTGAGATCCGTGATTCGGAAAGGACCGACTTTGACGGCGAGAGCCTCCGGACGCAGACGCTTACCTCCGCATGCCAGGCAGGGAACGAGTTCAAGATATTTTTCTAGTTTTTGGCGCTGAGCTTCACCACTAACGTCGCGAAGTTGACGCTCCAAAATCGGCAAAATTCCTTCAAAAGGTCTTGTATAACCGGGCTTTCCTTTCTGATATCGGCTATCAGCCTGAATAAGAATCGGTTCACTACTACCATTGAGAAGTATATCTCTCTGCTCATCGGTTAAATCTTTCCAGGGAGTTTTAATTTCAAAGCCAAAAGCTTCACCAACGGAATAAAGAAGCGAGAAGTAATAGCTATTGTCTTTTTCAGCCCAAGGTGCAACGGCCGCATACACCGGCTGGGTTGGATCTGGAACTACACGGTCGGAGGTGAACTTTCGCAGATGGCCAATCCCGTGACAGACCTCACAAGCGCCGTAAGGACTGTTGAAAGAAAACAACCGCGGAGACAATTCCTCCATCACAGCGCCGTGAACAGGACAGGCATAGTTTTCGGAATAAAGGCGTTCCCGATCAACGCCATCCGGAAGCCCCTCACCTTTCTTCGGAACGACCTCCACCAAGGCCAGGCCATCACCGCGCTTCAAGGCAGTGCGTAAGGAATCGGTGAGCCGTTCCTGGATGCCTTCACGAGCCACCAGGCGATCCACCACCACCTCAATGTTGTGGCTGTGGTTCTTGTCCAACTCAATGTTGTCAGCAAGTTCCCGCACTTCACCGTTGATGCGAACGCGGGCAAATCCTTCAGCGGCAAGCCCGCTGATCAATTTGGTGTGGGTGCCCTTTT
>ERZ802830.760-NODE-760-length-31764-cov-5.78757_pt1 | contig 31764 bp, 27 predicted proteins | sample MGYA00345654_ERZ802830 | MGnify/ENA primary metagenome ERZ802830 (study PRJEB30503, sample SAMEA104212375) | marine metagenome | biome: Westerlies Biome; feature: [SRF] surface water layer (ENVO:00010504) within the epipelagic zone...; material: water... | reverse complement strand
TTTCCGACCTACCAAAAGTAGTACTCTTGGATGATAGTATGGGTATTATAGGACCTAAGAACCTGTCTTCAGTAGAATTTTTGGAAATTATAGCAAGGATCTCTGCTTCAGGATCTGTAACTCCACTCCCAGGAGATTACCAAGGGTCGACAGGAAAATTTAATGCAAAAGAGCAAAAAAAAGCAAAGATAAATATCAATATTGAGCTGTAGTAAAACTTACTGCTTGTAGCAGTAGATAAGCTAGTTTAGCATGTAATTGAATTATTATAAGAAGAGATATATGCGTTTAAAATGTATCAAAATGGTTGGTTTTAAATCATTTGTGGATATTACAACAGTTGTCCTGCCAAGTAATTTATGTGCAGTGGTTGGACCTAATGGTTGTGGTAAGTCTAACATTATAGATGCTGTTCGATGGGTAATGGGAGAAAGCTCCGCAAAACAATTGCGGGGTGAATCATTAACAGATGTTATTTTTAATGGATCTAGTAGCCGAAAAGCAGTTGGCCAGGCTTCTGTAGAGCTAATCTTTGATAACTCACAAGGTAGATTAGGTGGCGAATATGCCAGTTGGGGTGAAATTTCAATTAAACGTAAGGTAACTCGAGACGGCCAGTCAAATTACTATTTGAATGGAGATAAGTGCCGCAGGAGGGATATTACTGATATTTTTTTAGGGACTGGTTTGGGTCCTCGAAGTTATGCAATTATTGAACAGGGTATGATATCTTCTCTGATTGACGCGAAACCAGAGGAGCTTAGAGTTTATATTGAAGAAGCGGCCGGTATTTCTAAATATAAAGAGCGCCGAAGAGATACTGAAAATCGTATAAAAAGAACTAAAGAAAACTTAGATAGACTCAATGATATTCGACAGGAGCTTAGTAATCAAATCAGCAGACTTGAAAGACAAGCGAAAGCTGCAGAAAAATTTACTGAACTAAAAAAAGACGAAAGAAAAAATAAAGCTAAACATTTAGCTTTCAGGTGGCGAAACATAGACTCTGATGCATTGGAACTATCAAAAACTATTGCAAATTACGAGATAAAAATTGAAAAAATTTCTGCAAATAGAAGTGAGTGTAGCAGTGCCCTAGAGAAACATCGTATTAACTATGCGGAACTAGTCGATGAGTTGAATACAATTCAAGGTCAGTATTATTCTGTAGGATCTGATGTAACTAGAATTGAACAGTCAATACAATATGCTCGTGATAAGGCAAGTGAAATCAAGAAAGATTTAGAAGAAATTGAGCAAAATCTTACTGAGAACGAAGAGCATTTATCCCTCGATAAAAAAACTAAAAATACCTTAGAGATTGAGTTAAAGAAAATTCAACCAATGCTTGAAGAAGCTAGGTCAAAAGAGATTTCATCTGAGTTATTTCTTCAGGAAGCAGAAATACAAATGAAAAACTGCCAACTTCATTGGGATGACTTTATAAAAAATTCATCAGGCCCTGCTCAACAAGCAGAAATTCAACAATCGAGAATAGATTACCTAGAGCAGCTGATAAATCGACAAGATGAAAAGATAGTTAATTTATCCAACGAGAGTGAAGGTTTAGTTAAAGAACCATTTGAGAACGATCTAGTAGATCTAAAATTAAGAATATCAAAAATAGACTTACTTATAACCGAAAAAGAAACTAGCTTAAAAAATTTTACATATCAGATTGATAAATTGCGCCAAGATTCAAATTTACTAGATTCGAGTCTCAACGAGAAGCGCACCTGTTTGCAGTCTTTATTAGGGCAACAATCATCATTTGAATCACTTGAGCGCTCAATTCTTAATATCGATGATAAAAAGGAGATATGGTTTAAAGCTAACAAGATCGAAAAGGGACATAGGTTATCTGAAAAAATTAAGGTTTCCTCTGGTTGGGAAACCGCTATAGAGGTAGTTTTAGGTGATTCTTTACAGGCAGTTTATGTCGAAAGTATAAATAGTCTTAAGCGTAGCTTAGAGACTTCAATAGAAGATGAGTTATTTTTGATAGAGAAGAATGATGGTGAGGTTTCTAATATAGTTGAAAATCAAACTTCATCTCTTTTAGCAAAAGTAGACGGAAAGAATTTTAGTAGCTACCTTAAATCTATACTTGAGGATGTATTGGTTGAGAACGACTTGAACTCTGCATTCAGGACTAGGAAACAACTAAAAAATGGCCAGTCAATAATTACAAAAGATGGGGTCTGGCTTGGAAAAGACTGGATTCGTATCACAAGTACAAAAGATGTAACCAAGGGCATATTAAAAAGAAAACAAGAATTAGAATCATTACAAATAGAATTAAAGAGCTCGCGTACGGATGTAGAAAAACTTGAAGAAGAAAAAAGAATTAACGAAAAATCTCTTCGAGAGCTGGAGGAGCAAAGAGAGAAAGATATTAGATTATTAGCTATAAAGCAAAATGAACATGCAGAGCTAAATGCAAGAATGAGTAATATTGAAATACAGATAGATAATATCACAGCTCATCGAGAGAGAATGATTTCTGATTTAAGAGAAACAAAAGATCAAAAAAAATTGGAGCAAAAAAGATTATCTGACAGCCATAAAGAATTAAAATTATCTTTAGTTGCTATAGAAAATAACTCAAAAAAGAGGGATGAGCTATCATCTGATCGAGAAAACAAAACAATCAAACTAGATGCCGCTAGGGAAACATATAGAAAATATAAGGATCATGCACACGAGATAGCAATAAAAGAAAGAGCAGCGAGCACAAGACTACAATCAGTAATAGAGGGTATTCAGAGATTAGAAAATCAAAAGAATCGCTTGAGTGATAAAAAACAGCAGCTATTCGAATCAAAAAATCGAGATGATAACCCAGAAAAAACTTTACAAAAAGATCTTTCTGATCAGTTAGATCTGCGGCTTAAAGTTGAAAAAGAACTATCAGGCACTAGAAATCAAGTTGAAAATCTGGAAAACCTGATGCGTGATATTGAGCAGAAAAAGAACCTTTTGGAGACAGAGATTCAGCATGAAAGAAGTGCGCTCGAGCAAAAGAAGATATCAGCCCAAGATTTTGAAACACGCAGCCAGACTATATCTGAACAAATTACTGAATATGGATTTAATTTGACAGATTTACTGCTGTTGCTTCCAGATACTTTAACTTTAGATGACTTAGATCACGCTTTAGAAAAAATATCCAATCGCATACAACGATTAGGGCCAATAAATCTTGCAGCAATTGATGAGTTTAATACTGAAACTAAAAGGAAGCAGTATCTAGACAAACAAAATGATGATCTTGAAGAGGCACTTTCTACCCTAGAAAGTGCTATACGTAAAATTGATAAAGAGACACGCTCGAGATTTAAAGAAACATATGATCTGGTTAATGTAACTTTCCAGGAATTATTTCCTAAGTTATTTGGTGGAGGTAAATCTTATCTAGAGCTAACAAGCGATGATCTGCTTGAAGCTGGAGTATCAATAATGGCCAGGCCTCCAGGAAAAAAAAATACAACAGTTAACTTGCTCTCAGGTGGAGAAAAAGCAATGACATCAATTGCCCTTGTATTTTCAATTTTCAAGCTTAATCCTGCACCGTTTTGTATGCTGGATGAAGTAGATGCACCGTTAGATGACTCAAATGTACTTCGTTATGCAAAGATAGTTGAGGAAATATCATCTAATGTTCAGGTTATATATATCTCACACAATAAAAATGCGATGGAAATGGCAAATCAGCTAGTAGGTGTGACTATGCATGAGGCAGGTGTATCTAGACTTGTAAGTGTTGATATTGATCAAGCAGTTGAGCTTGCTAAGGTTAAGTAGGCATAAAAAAATAATGAAGTATTTTTTAATTAAAAATATATAATTTTAATTTTAGGTAAGTTGTATTAAAGTAACTTTTAATTTTAATAAGTCATAGGCGCTAAATGATTGAAGTAGGCCCGCGAGAAATGATAATAGCATTAGGTGCTGTGGTTGCCTTAGCAACTACGTTACAAATTATGCGTCGTATACGAAGCTCTCGCTATGAAAACATACAAATGCCAAATAAAAAAAATGATTCTATTTCCAATAAAGATCAAGAAGTAATTGAATGGTCTGATGAGGATCATTCTGAATTCCCGAGTGGACGAGCTCGTATTGTTACTAGAGATGATAATAACTTAGAGGCTAAAAGTAATCCTGATAATTTAATTAATATTAGTGGCTCAACTTTGAATATAGACTCCACATATCATGTAGGTTTAGAGCAAGAGGAGCTAAAAGTTCATCGAAAAAAATCAATAAAAGATGCAAGCTCTAGCCATAAGTATTCAGCAGATAGTATCGTGGTGCTTCATCTTGAAGCGAGAGAAAATACAGTATTTCATGGAGAAAAATTATTGAATATTTTTCTTACAAATGGATTGCGTTATGGTACCAAGAAAATCTTCCATTATCATGAAAGTGATGGTGGTTCAGATGCGATTATTTTTAGCCTAGCAAACTCTATGCAACCCGGAATTTTCGATTTAGATCAAATGTCAACTCTAACTACACCTAGTATAAGTCTATTCTTGGCCATAGAGGACCAAGAAGATCCGATAGCTGCATTAAATACTTTGCTTGATTCAGCTAAAAAAATTGCTAAAGAGCTAGATGGCGACTTAAAAGATGACAGTCGTAGTGCTTTCACAAAGCAAACAGAGGATCATTATCGTCAGCGGATAATCGACTTCAATAGAACACAAATCCCTGGAATATAATATGACTGATGACGATAAGGTTGCAGCAGAAGCTGCACTTTTAAGGGCCCAGTTAAATAAGCATAATTACGCATACTATGTTCAAGATAATCCTTCTATTCCCGACATAGAATACGACCGACTGATTAAAAGACTTAATATTATTGAGTCTGATAATCCAAAACTGAAACAAGCAGACTCTCCTACTCAGAGAGTTGGGGGAAGGGCTTTAAAAGAGTTCAAAACTATATCCCATCATACACCTATGCTTTCATTGGATAACGCTTTTAGCAATGAAGAGCTTATAGATTTTAATAATCGTATACTTGACCGCATAAAGATCAAAGACGAGATATCATATGTATGTGAGCCAAAGCTCGATGGGGTTGCAGTCAGTTTGTTATATGAAGATGGGATTTTAGTAAGAGGTGGAACTCGTGGTGACGGTAAAGATGGAGAAGACATAACAGAAAATGTAAGAACTATTTACTCCGTTCCCTTAAAATTAAAAGTAAAAAAACCCCCAATTTTGCTTGAAGTTAGAGGTGAAATCTATCTGCCCAAGAAAGGTTTTGAAAAAATCAATGACCAAGCCAAATTGAATGATGGTAAGGTTTTTGTTAATCCGCGTAATGCTGCAGCAGGAAGTCTAAGGCAGCTAGATTCAAAAATTACTGCATCTAGACCTCTCGAGATGTCAATTTATAGCCTTGCTAGAATTGAAGGATATCCCACCCCAGATACACATATGGAAACTCTCGAGCTATTAAAAGAATGGGGATTTCTTGTTAATTCAAATTCAATTTTAGTGGAAGGCATTAAGTCATGCGCAAACTATTATCAGAAGATCCTTAATTTACGAAATAGCCTGCCTTATGAAATTGATGGTATTGTATACAAGGTTAATGATCTCAATTATCAAGAACGTCTTGGCTCAATTGCAAAATCACCTCGATGGGCAATTGCAAGAAAGTTTCCAGCTGAAGAAGAAATCACCCAACTAGAGGCAGTTGAGTTTCAAGTAGGTGGGACCGGGTCCATAACCCCTGTGGCAAAACTTAAAGCTATTTTTGTTGGGGGTGTGACCGTTAGTAATGCATCGCTTCATAATCAAGATGAAGTGAAAAGGCTAAGTATTAGAATTGGTGATTATCTAATAGTTCGTCGAGCTGGAGATGTAATCCCTCAAATCGTAAAAATTATTCCTGAAAGACGGCCGAAAATAACAAAAGAAATAATCTTTCCTAAAAGGTGTCCAGAATGCGACTCTTCTCTAGTCCAAATAGAGGGTGAAGCAGCCATAAGATGCCCTAGCGGCTTATTTTGTTCTGCACAAATGAAGCAAGCAATAAAACATTTTGCATCAAGAAAGGCTATGGACATAGATGGATTGGGAGAAAAATTGGTTGATCAGCTCGTTAGTGAAGGCTTAATAGCTTCTATAGTTGATCTTTATCGTCTGAATATTGACCAGATAAGTAATTTAGAAAGAATGGGTAAGAAATCAGCTAATAATTTATTAGATGCGCTAGAAAAATCTAAAAAAACTACTCTGCCGCGTTTTCTTTATTCGCTAGGTATTAGAGAAGTTGGCGATGCAACTTCACTCTCATTAGCGAGCTACTTTAAAAGTCTCGATGCAATACAAGTTGCAAAATTAGAAGATCTTGAAGCGGTTCCAGATATAGGGCCTATAGTAGCAGGATTTATCAATAGCTTTTTTTCCCAAGAGGAAAACTTAAAAATCATAAAAGAACTAATTCACTTCGGTGTTAATTGGCCTGATCTCTTAGCAGATAAGAATAGAGATCTACCTTTATCAAACCAAATATGGGTTCTTACTGGTGGAATGGAGGTGATGGGCCGTGCCGAGGCAAAGGAAAAACTACAGCTATTAGGCGCAAGAGTTTCAGGTAGCGTCTCATCAAAAACTAATTTTATTGTTGCTGGCGCTGGCGCTGGCTCTAAGCTAAAAAGAGCAAAGGAACTGTCAGTTGAAATTATAGACGAGAGTTCGTTGCTGAGCCTTCTTGAAGAATACGACTTATTTTAAATTATATTGATGGTTGATTTATCCTAATCTAGAAGCAGGTATTAAAAGCTAATAGGGCTGCTACTACCGATACATTCAGTGACTCTACTCCGCTACTCATTGGTATTTTAATCTGATGTGTACAAAGATTTCTTACGCTTTTAGACACTCCTGTAGTCTCATTTCCCAAAACATACACGACAGGAGATTCGATTTTAAATTCATTAATTGATGTTTCTCCTGCTCCTGACAAGGCGCAAGTTATAATTCCCTTATCCCTTAATCTCGGGATAGCTTCTTCTAAGCTATTACATTTTATCAAAGTACTTTTGAACAATGTCCCCGCACTGGCTTTAATAACAAGTGGCGATAGCGCTGCATTACCTTTATTAGGCAGCAGAATACCATAGCAGGGACTGGCCGTTACGGACCTGATAATCATGCCTAAGTTTTGCGGGTTAGTAATTCCATCTAGCGCAATAAGGGTAAAATTATTTTTTGGCATAGACTTTATAAAATCGGGAAACAGATGATGGTTATCGAAATACAGGTCTGCTGCAATACCTTGGTCTTGATTAATATTTTTGGATATTCTTGATAATGATTTTCGAGTATGAGTGATTACATCGATGCCACGCTCTTCTGCAACCTTTATGATTGTTTTATTGAAATCTGTTATTTTTTTCGTCTGAGCTATATGTATCTTATGAAAAATTATATCAGGATTTTTCAGGGCCTCTAGTACTGGATTTTTTCCATAAACTGTGAGAAATTTTTCATAAAAATTTTTACGGTTTAGGTACTCTTTGGTATCGGCCACAATTACTCCGTAAACTCGTAAGGATTCAAGATAGTTATGAACTTTTAATTATCTTTATATATGACCCAATCGCTTTATCTAGACCCATTGAGATAGCATCAACTATTAATGCATGGCCAATAGAAAATTCCTTTAGGCCTGGAATGCTACAGAACTTTGTAAGATTTAGTAAATTTAGATCGTGTCCAGCATTAACACCCATGCCTAATTCGTTGGCAATACTCGCTGAAATACGATATTTTTCAAATATATTACTAATATCTCCTTTACCCCATGCAGCTGCATATGGCCCTGTAAATAGCTCAACTCTATCTACTCCTAATTCTCCCGCGAGTCTAACTTGCCCTTCCTCCGGATCCATGAAGAGGCACACACGAATACCATTAGATTTTAAGTTTTGTATAATTGGATATAATTTGTCGGAACTCACTTTTAAATCAAAACCATGATCTGACGTTAATTGACTTGTACTATCAGGAACTAGTGTACATTGATGCGGCATTACAGAATTTACAATCTCAATAAATCCAGGATAATTATTGTTTTTTGAAGCAAATGGGTTGCCCTCCACATTAAATTCAATTGATTTATTTGTTACTTTCTTTATGTTTGAAATTAGATTGCTGAGATCACAGACATCCTTGGGTGTTATGTGTCTGAGATCAGGTCTTGGGTGAACGGTTATACCATCCACTCCATTTTTGATACATACGTCTGCATGGGCTAGCAAGTCTGGATAGTTACCTGCTCGCGAATTACGAATAAGAGCAATTTTATTCAAATTAATACTTAGTGATCTTTTCAAAATTATTTATCTTCTATGATTAAAGCTTTAATAATTTTTATTGTTGCAGTTGGTACATCCCTCATTCCAGCTGCTCTTTGAGTTGGAAGCCGTGATATTTTTTCAGCCACATTCATGCCACGGATAACTCTGCCAAATACAGCATAGCCAGCTTTTCCTGAAGTCGCATCCAAACTACTATTATCCACAACATTAATAAAAAACTGTGCTTTAGCGCTATCTGGATCTGAAGTACGTGCCATCGCAATCGTATACTTTTTATTTTTCAGACCATTATGTGATTCATTAGGTACATTTCCGCCAAAAGGGGTCATACGACTAATATCTTCATTAAAACCACCAGCTTGAATCATAAAACCAGGGATAACTCTATGAAAAATTAATCCATCGTAATATTTTTTTTCAACGTAGGCTAAAAAGTTATCAACTGTTAGAGGTGCCTTATTTGGGTAGAGCTCTAAAAGTATTTCCCCCATATTTGTCGTTAAAAGTACTTTTGAATTTTTAGTAATTTTTTTGATTGACTCATTAGCACTGATATGATTTTGCTCATAACTGAAGGATAGTTGAGCATAAACCATAAAAAAAAGAGAGAATAGTAGCTTTTTGTACATAAAATATTACCTTTCATCGTTAAGTTTAAGAATTAGATACTTTCGATCATCTCCAATCATCATATTTGTTTTTTCGGTTAAAAGATGACAGAAATGATGTCAACAGTGAGCCTGCTAAAACCGCGAACGCCCCATATAAAAACCATGTATTCCTTTGGCTTTTAGAGAGCCGATCATTTTGACCCTTTAAGATATCATTTTCACTTTCGAGAATAGAGTTCTTTTGAGTTAAAATTTTTTTTTGTTCTTCAATTGAAATCTCACTTCTCGGTAGGGATTCTTCTGGTATTACGTAAGGAACAAAAGTAATCACTATGATTAAAGTGGCTGAACTTAGAAATCTTAGTAGATATTTGTTGTAATGTAGATTTTTTTTCACGGTAACACCCTCTTGAATGGCTTGACAGTGACCTTAGAATATACACCTTCTTTAACATATGGATCATCTGCTGCCCACATATTTGCGGAATTCAAAGAATCAAATTCTGCAATTATTAGGCTACCAGTAAAACCACAATCACCTGGGTTTTCATTATCAATAGCTGGATGAGGCCCGGCAACTAAGAGCCGTCCATGATTTTTTAATTCTTCTAGTCTGGCTAGGTGAGAAGGCCTAGCCGCTAACCTTTTTTTTAAACTGAGAGGTTTATCTTCACTACTTATAGTATACCACATCTGTTTATCCTTCCTGGTGTGAATCTTTATTTTTAATTATCTCTTCGAGCTTAAGACCAGTTAGTTTTTTTATACCTCTAAACAAATAAATCAAAGCTCCCATTAGTACCAACATTGCTGGAACTGCAATGACAGGGAAACTTAAAGCAGTCATTTTGCCCAACTGTTCATTAAACTCTATAGTACCTGGCTGACTGGTTATTATTGTTACAGCTAAAACATAATTAAGTAATGATGAAACAAAAAAAGATAAAGCCACTATCCATGAAGAATTTGATAAATAGGCTTCGAGCTTTGCTTTACTGCCATTAATTTCAACTATATTGGATATCTTCGATACTTGCATAATTTTTTCATTGAATAAAAATGTTTTGACTAAAGGAAATTTTGTTTTTAATGAAAGCAAAGTTGCTAATCCAAGAACTGCTGGTATTGCAGCCTCTTTTATTGCTATATAAATTGGGTTAAGTTCGAGCAAACTGATGCCCCCCGTTAATATAATACTAGCTACTCCTATTGTAGAAAAAATGTTTACTTTCTTTATTTTTATAAAATCTTTCAGACCATAAAAGACTGGAAAAGCCAAAGCTGTTACTATAGCGAACCTTATTCCAAGATAATTATCATCGCTCAGATTAATTAGAATGAGAGTAGGTATTATTATATTGCAAGCAATATTCAGTAAGAGGTTATCGTTTGTACCCTGATTTTTTGGCATTTTCTTATTTTGTAGTTAAAATTTGTAAGTTAGTAACATACTCAAAGCTTCTAGTTATTGTAAGTCATCATCACTGACTTATCGAGCATGAAGTGGCAATCTATTTGAATGGAAGCTGTATAAATGCAGATTTTATTTATGTATAGAAAAAATAAATTATCTCTGTGAGATGCATGATGAGCCAATTTTTTTCAATTCATCCTAAAAACCCTCAATCTAGATTAATAGACCAGTCTATTAAAATTATTAAAAAAAGCGGGTTATTTATTTTCCCTACAGATTCATCGTATGCTATCGGTTGTAAGCTTGGCGAAAAAAAAACATTAGATAGAATTCGAACTATAAGAGAGCTAGATAAGGAGCATAATTTCACATTAATGTGTCAAGATCTCTCAGAACTTTCAGTATATGCTAAAGTTAATAATCAATCATATCGCTTAATTAAAGCTAATACTCCAGGGCCTTTCACGTTTATACTTAATGCAACAGCAGAAGTTCCCAGAAGGTTGTTACATCAAAAACGAAAAACAATTGGCCTTAGAGTGCCTGAGAATCCGATTATATCAGCTATACTTAAGACACTGGGTGAGCCAATTATGAGTGTAAGTTTGCTTATGCCAAGAGACAGTTATCCTCTAGCCGACCCTCATGAGATACGTATTAAATTAGAGCATGCTGTTGATCTTATTATAGATGGTGGGCACTGCGGTGAAGGCTTAACAACTATTGTAGATTTAAGTAGCTCTTATCCTGAAATAATTAGACAAGGTATTGGTGATTTAAGAGCTTGATAGTTTAAATTTTGTTAATAAGTGTTTTAGAAACCTATGTATTTAATCAGTTGCTAGCTGAATAAATTAATGACAGTATAATGTGTTAATCTATGTTTTTAAAAAAAATTATGTCAAAAGAAGAAGAGTCTAGATATCTCCATAGTAATGCCTCGAAAGAATTAGAGGGTAACAAAAGATCTTCTAAAGTTCTTTTAGGATCGTCAATTAACGAAGCACCAAAAGACTTATATATACCACCAAATGCATTAGAGATTTTTCTAGAGGCTTTTGAGGGGCCTCTTGATCTTCTTCTCTATATGATAAAGCGTCAAAATCTTAATATATTAGAAATAAATGTAGCTGAAATTACTCATCAATATATGAGCTATATAAATTTAATGGAAGCAAAGCAGCTTGAGTTAGTTTCAGAATATCTATTGATGGCAGCAATGCTCGCTGAAATTAAATCAAGAACGCTTCTACCAAAAGAAAAAGAAATTGAAGAAGATGATCCTCGGGCTTCATTAATACTCCGCTTACAAGAATACGAGCGTTTTAAGAAGGCAGCAGAAGATATAGATAGCCTACCAAGACTTGATAGAGACAATTTTGTAGCTACAGCTGAGGATCCAGATGTGAAAATAATTAAAAAATATCCTGAGGTAGCTATCCAAGAAATTCTATTTGCTATGTCGAGCGTTTTGCAAAGAATTGACATGCATCAGCATCATAAAATTAAGCTTGATATGATTTCTACTCGAGAGAGGATGTCTAAGATCCTCAGTTCCTTAAATAGCGAAAACTTCATACCCTTTAACAGCTTATTCGATTTAACTGAGGGGAGAGCAGGGGTGATAGGTACTTTCTTAGCTCTTATGGAACTTATAAGAGAGTCAATGGTAGAAATAGTGCAAAGCGATTCATATGCACCAATACATATTAAGTGCCACTCTTAAAATTTTTTATTAGGAATTAAAATGGATCACACAGAACTTACAAAAATCATCGAGGGCATGCTGCTTGCTGCACAACGATCTTTGGATATAAATCAAATAGAAAGTATTTTTGATAATGAAAATGTTCCACTTGAGGAGCTAAATACTGCATCAGCAAATCTATCCCCACAAGTACACAAACCGTCTAGGAAGGATATCTATTCTGCTATTCAAAGTATCAAACTTAACTGCGAAAACCATAGTTTTGAACTAAAAGAAACTGCAAGCGGCTATCGTTTGCAGATTAGAGATGAGCTCTCTTTTTGGATAAGTCGCTTATGGGAAGAAAAACCCAAAAAGTACTCTAGGGCTTTTTTGGAAACACTATCACTAATTGCCTATAAACAACCAGTTACAAGAGGGGAAATAGAAGAAATTAGAGGTGTATCGGTTAGCTCTGATACTATTAGAGGCTTAATAGAGCGTAATTGGATAAAAATAGTTGGAAATAAAGATGTTCCGGGTCGACCAGCTTTATACTCTACGACAAAAAATTTCCTTAGCTACTTTAACCTTAAAGACCTCAAGGAGCTTCCTATTCTTGAAGATATAAAGAATATTACTCAAATTAAACCAGAATTAGTTCTAGACAATATAGCTGAAACTAATGAGATCAAGCCTAACGAACCTAGTCTGAATAACTAGGTAGATGGCCCTAAGAGTGACAAGTAATGGTTTCTGAAAAACTTCAAAAAATATTAGCAAGGGCTGGTTGTGGTTCGCGTCGAGAGATCGAGCGCTGGATTAAAGAGGAGCGCATAACAGTTAATGGAAAAACAGCTATTATTGGTGATCGTGCTTCAGTGGAAGATGCTATTCGAATCGATAGTAAAAATATTAATGTGTCAGAAAATCAGAGAGTTCGAGTGCTTGTCTATAACAAGCCGGAAGGAGAAGTTTGCACAAAATCTGACCCTGAAAAGCGTAAGACTGTGTTTGATTCTTTGCCAGTCATTAAAGGGGAAAGATGGATAGCTGTAGGGCGTTTGGATATAGGTACTACAGGACTACTATTGTTTACCAATAATGGAGATTTAGCAAATAAGCTTATGCATCCTTCTTCAAAAGTTGACCGAGAGTATTTAGCAAGAGTCCATGGAGTAGTTGATGAAGAAATGCTACAACGACTCCAAGAAGGGGTACTATTGGATGATGGTATAGCAAAATTTAGCGATATAGTTATTGGAGAGAGAATCGGTACAAATGGTTGGTATACCGTTGCTCTTACTGAAGGGCGTAATAGAGAAGTAAGAAGATTATGGGAGTCACAAGGTTTGCAGGTAAATAGACTTAAGCGCGTCCGTTTCGGACCTATTTTTTTGCCATCTTATGTACGTAAAGGTCAATGGATAGAGCTTGATGAAACTCCATTGAATGACCTATTAGCCACGGTAAGGATGATCATACCAAGAAAAAATAAGAGCATGTCTTTAGAAGATAAAAAGAAAAGAGAGAGACAAATAAAGCGACTCCGCTCTGGGGGGTAACCCAGAACATTACTGTGCATCAATCGATTGCCCAGAAATAGATATACTCTCATCACCTATCAAATATAAATACGAGGACATAATTTCCTCAGGCTTTTTTATCGTATTTGGGTTTTCTGCAGGGTATGCACTAGCGCGCATACGTGTTCTTGAAGCACCAGGATTAATGCAGTTCACTCTAATATTGCAGGTTCCTTCCAGTTCATTTGAAAGCACTTGTGATAGCCCTTCAGTTGCAAACTTAGACACAGCATATGCACCCCAGTAGGCTCTACCAAGGCGACCAACACTTGATGAGGTAAATATTATAGACGCATTTTCTGAATTTTCTAGAAGAGGTAACAACGCTTTTGTAAGCATAAATTGCGAGGAAACATTTACTCGCATAACAGCCTCCCATGATTTAGCAGCATAGTTTGCTATTGGGGTTCTCTCACCAAGTAACGCTGCACTATGTAAAAGACCATCAATGCTACCGAACACTTCAGCAATTCCATCATGTAGCTCAGAATAGTTTTTTTCAGATGCTTTTTCGAAACAAATGGGATATATACCGGGAGTAGGCCCACCATCTGCCTCAATTTCATCGTACACTTTTTCAAGTTTTGGCACTGAGCGTCCAATTAATATTATCGTTGCACCGTATGATGCAAAAGTCTTTGCCGCAACGGCGCCGATTCCGTCACTAGCACCTGTGACGGCTATAACTTTTCCTCGTAAATAGCCTTTAGGGGCTTTGAATATTCTTTGCTTCATTAATAATCAACTTAATTGTTCAGCATAACTTAAGTGCTAGCTTCATTAACTCATCTTAGGGGAATATTAATTTTAGTAAATCCCCTGGCTGGTTGGCTATAAAATTTGCATGCCATTTAGAAATATCATCATATTTTTCAATATATCCGTAGGCAGCAGCAATTGTAACCGCTCCTGCATTCGCTCCAGCTTGGATATCTCGGATATGATCTCCGATAAATACAGTATTTTCTGGTTTGATGCCAAGCTTATTGCAAGCTAAAATAATTGGTTCTGGATTTGGCTTTGTGAGCCTTACATGATCTGGACATACAACTACCTTAGGGTATGAGGCTAAATCTATTTTTTTAAGTATAGAGTTTGTATAAATTTCTGGTTTATTGGTAACTATACCCCATGGAATATTATGAGCATCTAATTTCTTTAGAAGCTCAACTAACCCTTTGAAAGGAAGCGTTTGGTCTGCTAGGTGACGGCTATAAAGATTCAGAAGTTCATGCCTTGTTTTTTCATATTGAGGATTGCTTGAGTTTATAGCGAATAATTTAGAGATTATTCCTGCTGACCCATCTGAGATTAATGTTCGTATATCTTGCTCTTTTATTTGAGGAAGTTTTTTTTGTCTTAAAAGTATATTTGTAGCCGCAGCAAAATCAGGAGCTGTATCTAATAAAGTACCATCTAGGTCAAATAATACTGCTTCAAATCTTGCTTTCATCATCTCTGTATTTTGATCTCAGTATTTGCTTAAATAATTTAAAGTTGCTTTACAGTATGGATCATGTAATTAACATCAACATCATTGTTATTTAATCGGTAACTTTTCATGAAAGGATTATATGTAAGCCCCGTGATTTCTCTTTGCTCTAGACCGCTATCTCTTATCCATTTATTTATCTCGCTAGGTCGAATAAATTTAGTATAATCGTGAGTTCCTTTGTCTAAAAGATTTAGTATATATTCGGCACCAATAATTGCGAACAGATAAGCCTTAATATTTCTATTTATAGTCGAGAAATAAATATGCCCACTTGGTTTTACTAGTTTCGCGCAAGCCTCAACAACTGACTTTGGGTTAGGTACATGCTCCAGCATTTCTAAACACGTAATTATATCGTATTGCTCTGCTTCCTCTTCCGCAAGACTCTCCACAGTGCATTTCTGATAATTAATTTTTATGCCTGTCTCTAGACTATGAAGTTTTGCTACTGCAAGAGGGGCGTCCCCCATATCTATTCCGGTAACATTAGCACCTCTTTGCGCCATAGATTCTGAAAGTATCCCTCCACCGCAACCAACATCTAAAATTTTATTATTTGCAACAGGCGACCGGCTATCGATCCAGTTTACTCGTAATGGATTAATGTCATGAAGGGGTTTAAACTTACTTTCTTTATCCCACCAGCGACTCGCAAGTGCCTCAAATTTTCGTATCTCACCCTTATCTATATTTGGGTTGCTCATTGATGAATTTCCATGGTAGCTTGTTAGTAGTAATTTAGTTGATATTATACGCTTTCAGAATAGATCATTAAACAAGGATTTTCCTCAGCAAAAAATAAATATTTTATGTTATAATTGTATGATTGTTTTTGTAGTTTTTTATTCACTGCCAGATAAGGAAAACTTGTATCATGAGCGAAACAATAAAAGAGTCTTTATCTGTAAATATTGTAGATGAGCTTCAAAAATCTTATCTTGATTACGCTATGAGTGTAATTGTTGGAAGAGCCCTCCCAGATGTTCGTGACGGACTAAAACCAGTACACAGAAGAGTTCTATTCGCGATGAGTGTGCTGAACAATGATTGGAATAAGTCATATAAGAAATCAGCAAGAGTTGTTGGCGACGTGATTGGTAAATACCACCCACATGGTGATTCTGCTGTCTACGATACAATTGTTCGTATGGCTCAAGATTTCTCTCTTCGATATATGCTTGTCGATGGACAGGGAAACTTTGGCTCTGTAGACGGAGATTCAGCAGCTGCAATGCGTTATACAGAGATTAGAATGGCAAAAATATCCCATTCTTTACTTGCAGATCTTGATAAAGAGACAGTAGATTATGTAGAGAATTATGACGGAAATGAGCTCATACCAATTGTCCTACCTACCCGTATACCAAATCTACTAATAAACGGTTCATCTGGAATTGCAGTTGGTATGGCTACAAATATCCCCCCGCATAATCTAAAAGAAGTAATAGGCGGTTGTCTTGCATATATAGACAATACAGATATAACGGTAGATGAGCTTATAGAGCACATACCAGGACCAGATTTTCCAACTGCCGCTATAATTAATGGTAAGGCCGGAATAATCGAAGCCTACCGTACTGGACGTGGTCGTATTGTGATCCGGGCTAAAGCTTTTGTTGAAACCAACGAAAAGACAGGTCGAGAGACTATAATTATTACAGAGCTTCCTTATCAGCTGAATAAAGCTCGACTTATAGAGCGTATAGCTGAATTAGTAAAAGAAAAGAAAGTTGAAGGTATCTCAGAGCTTCGCGATGAATCAGACAAAGATGGTTTAAGAGTTGTCATTGAGGTTAAGCGCGGTGAGGTTGGAGAGGTTGTTTTAAATAACCTATATGCACAAACACAACTTCAAAACGGATTTAGCTTTAATGTTGTTGCTTTAGTAGATGGCCAGCCTCAAACATTAAATCTTAAAGAAATGATTCATCATTTTGTTCGACATCGGCGTGAGGTAGTTACCCGACGAACTATTTATCTTTTAAGAAAGGCACGTGATCGAGTTCATATTCTTGAGGGGTTGGCAGTTGCAATAGCCAATATAGACGAGATCATTGAATTAGTTAAATCATCATCCACACCTGTAATAGCTAAGGATAGACTAATTGCAACAGGTTGGGATGCGTCTGTTTCTTCTGATCTTATGGAAAAAGCAGGAGCAGCCAGTCGGCCTGAAGACCTAGATCCAAGCTGCGGTATAAAACAAGGTAAATATTATTTATCCCCATCTCAAGCTAAAGCAATTCTTGAACTCAAACTTCATCGCTTAACAGGAATGGAGCATGATAAGTTGCTTTCTGAATATAGAGAAAAGTTAGATGAAATCATTAAATATTTAGAAATTTTAGATAATTCAAAATTCCTCATGCAGCTTATAAAAGAAGAACTACAAATCGTGAGCGATGAATTTGGTGATGACAGACGAACTGTTATTACAGAGTCACAGCATGACTTAACAGTAGAAGATCTAATTTCAGAAGAAGATAGAGTAGTAACAATATCCCACAGTGGCTATGCAAAAACACAGCCACTAAGCGATTATCAGTCACAGCACCGTGGAGGCACTGGTAAATCGGCAACGGCTGTAAAGGACGATGATTTTGTAGAACATCTTTTGATTGCTAGCACTCATAGTACAATCTTATGCTTCACGAATGTAGGCAAAGTCTACTGGTTAAAGGTATACCAAATACCTGTAGCAGGAAGAAATTCTAAAGGTAGACCCATGATAAATCTGTTACCTCTTGACGAGAACGAGCGCATAAACAGTATTTTAACGGTTTCAGAGTATGACAAAAATAAGTACATAATCATGGCTACCGCTAATGGAACAGTAAAAAAGACATCTCTAGATCAATATTCTAGACCGCGTAGTGTTGGCTTAAGAGCTGTTGACTTGGTTGAAGGCGACCACCTCGTTGGTAGTGCAATAACTGATGGAAATAGTGATGTGATGCTTTTCAGTAGCGAAGGAAAAGCTGTAAGATTCTCTGAATCAGATGTTAGATCTGTAGGAAGAGTTTCTAAAGGAGTGCGCGGTATGCGTTTGCCCGCTGAACATAAAGTATTATCCATGATTATTCCTGCAGATAATGGTTACGCATTAACTGTTTCAGCTAGCGGGTATGGCAAAAGAACCAAATTGACTGAATTTCCTACAAAAGGTCGAGGTGGCAAAGGAATGATTGCGATGCAAGCAAGTAAAAGGAATGGTCCTTTAGTCGGGGTAGTGCAATTGTTTGATAGAGATGAAATTATGTTGATTTCAGATCAGGGAACGATGGTGCGTACTAGGTGCGATGAAATCTCTGTATTAGGACGAAATACTCAAGGAGTTAGGGTTATAAGGCTTAGAGATCAAGAGATAATGGTTGGTTTGGCTCGAGTAGAAGAGCAGAATTATGTTGATGATTTTGAGTCTGAAGACTAGAAGAATAAAACTTACTATCTAAGTATGAAGGCAGCAAATATGTCAGATGAAGATAAGCTTCTTAAGCTAAGAGACTCAATAGATGCATTGGATAACCAGCTATTAGATCTTATTAATAAACGTGCAAGTTATGCTCAAAAGGTTGCAATTGTCAAAGAAGAGCTTGGAGACGACATATACTTCAAGCCTGAGCGTGAGGCAAAAGTTTTACGAAGCGTCATGGACAGAAATAACGGTCCTTTGGAAAATGAAGAAATAGCAAGATTATTTCGTGAAATCATGTCTGCATGCTTGGCTCTAGAGCAACCCATAAAAGTTGTTTTCTTGGGACCAGAGGGTACTTTTACACAACAAGCCGCAATTAAGCATTTTGGACATTCTGCGATTACTAAATCAATGAACGCAATAGATGAGATTTTCAGAGAAGTTGATGCTGGATCAGCAAATTATGGAGTAGTTCCCGTTGAAAACTCTACTGAGGGAGTTATCAACCATACTTTAGATGCGTTTTTAGCATCTTCTTTGAAAATTTGTGGTGAGGTCGAGCTACGTATTCATCATAATTTACTTGTTGGTCACAACACACATAAAGATAAAATCACAAGAGTTTACTCGCATGCGCAGTCTCTTGCGCAGTGTCGACAGTGGCTTGATGCTAACTATCCTAATGCAGAAAGGGTTGCAGTTAGTAGTAATGCAGATGCAGCAAAAAGAATAAATGGTGAGTGGAGTTCTGCCGCTATTGCTGGAGATATCGCAGCTGACCTTTATGACCTAGAGAAAGTCTCAGAAAAGATTGAAGATCGACCAGATAATTCAACCCGTTTCTTGATTGTTGGAAGAGAAGATGTTTTATCAAGCGGGGATGATAAGACGTCTATAATTGTTGCCTCTAAAAATCAGCCTGGAGCTTTATATAAACTCTTAGCACCGTTTTATAAAGAAGGAATAGATCTTACTCGTGTTGAAACTCGGCCTTCACGAGAAGGAAAGTGGACATATGTTTTTTTTATTGACTTTAAGGGCCACAAAGATGATCCAGGTATAGTAAAAGTTCTATCTGAGTTAAGCCAGAATACGACTGATTTACGGGTGCTCGGATCTTATCCGAAAGCAGTTCTATAGCGAGCAGATATATTTAACTTATGATGATCAATTTTAAAGACTTAGCTTTACCAGGAATACGTGATCTCCTGCCATATAAAGGTGGAAAACCTATCGAGGAAGTTGAGCGCGAGTTCGGTATTTCAAAAGCAATTAAACTTTGTAGCAATGAAAATCCAGTTGGCCTTAGTCCCTTAGCAAAGTCAGCAATCATTAATGTCTTAGATTCTAGCAATCGCTACCCTGACGGCAATGGGTACTATTTGAAGAAAAAACTGGCAAAAAAATTATCGGTAAATATAAATCAAATTACACTTGGTAATGGATCAAATGATTTGCTTGAACTGATTGCAAAATCTTTTTTAGGGCCATGCCACAGCGCAATATACTCTCAACATGCATTCTTAGTTTATAAAATTGTTGTAACTGCACAGGCAGCAAAATCAATCGTTGTAGATGCAAAGAACTGGAGTCATAACCTACCTAAGATGTTTGACTCAATTCAGGATAATACCCGATTAGTATTTATAGCAAATCCTAATAACCCAACAGGTACCTTTACTAAGCTCAATGAAATATATAATTTCATGGAAAGTATTCCAAAAAATATCTTAGTCGTAATAGACGAAGCATATTTCGAGTACGTTAACTCTGATGGCTATGGATCAGCATTAAGCTTAATTGCTCAATTTCCTAATATCATTGTTACAAGATCTTTCTCAAAGGCATATGGTTTGGCTGCCCTTAGAATTGGATATTCTATTTCGCACCCCGATATTGCAGAATTATTAAACCGCGTTCGACAGCCATTTAATGTTAATAGCCTAGCTTTAGTGTCAGCTACGGCAATCCTCGATGATGAAAAATTTTTGAAAAAAACTGTTGAAATTAATAATAGCGGTTATAAACAATTAACAGATGGTTTCAAACAATTAAAATTAGCATTCATTCCTTCTGTGGGTAATTTTATAACACTAGAAATCCCCGGAAGTGTTGCATCTATTCATAAAAGACTTCTTCAAAAAGGGATAATAACTCGTATGATTGATGTTTATGGTATGCCTAATCACTTACGAATTTCGATTGGTTCGCATAATGATAATATTACTCTTCTTGATAACCTAAGAGAACTGCTTGTATCTGGGGAGAAAAAACAATGACAAAAAAATTAGATCGTTTATTCGTGATTGGCTTAGGTTTGATTGGTGGAAGTTTAGCAAAAGCTGTAAAAGAGCGTAAACTTTGTAATCGCGTTGTAGGCTGTTCTAGAAGTGATGAGACACTAATCGAAGCACTTAAATTAGGTGTTGTGGACGAAACTATTAGAGATATAAATGAGCTCCCAGCTGATTTAGGTGCGAATGATTTGGTTGTCATAGCAGTGCCAACACTTTCGGTTAAAGGCGTAATTATCAAGCTCCATAAACTACTTGATCATTCAGTAACAATTACAGATGTATCAAGTGTAAAGGGATCAATAGTTAAATGCGTACTTGATATATATGGATTTAATCCACCACAATTTGTTCCTGGCCATCCCATAGCTGGCTCAGAAAAAAGCGGCATTAAGTCAATTAATTCTCTTTTATTTGAAGATCATCAGGTAATTTTAACTCCACTAAACGAGACAAATATGAGTCATATTAAAAAAGTTTCGTCAATTTGGGCAGGTGTTGGAGCTACAGTTAGTGAAATGTCGACCACTGATCACGATGAAATTTTAGCTGCTACTAGTCATTTACCGCACATGCTTGCATATAGTTTAGTTGAAATGCTTTCAGGTATAAGAAAAAACCAGGAAGCATTTCGATATGCTGCAGGAGGATTCTCGGATTTTACAAGAATAGCAGCCAGTGATCCTGTTATGTGGCACGATATTGTCTTAGCAAACGATAAAGCTGTTCTATCAGCTTTGGATAATTTTAGTGGCCATATCGATCAAATAAAACAAGCAATAGCAAATAAGGATAGTAAATGCTTAATAGGTATTTTTACACGTGCAAAAGAAGCGAGAAATCATTTTAAGAAAATAAGAGAAGATAAAGCATATATAGAGCCTACTGAAAAGATTATTGATTATAGAGCTTCTTCAGGTGGTTGTATTAAGGGAATTATAAAAGTACCTGGGGATAAGTCTATTTCCCATCGTGCAATTATTCTTGGGTCAATTGCCAAGGGAACCACATATATCACTGGCTTTTTAGAGGGTGAGGATAGTCTAGCAACACTTCAGGCATTCAGAGATATGGGCGTTGTTATTGAAGGCCCAAATGATGGGAACATAAAAATATATGGTGTCGGGCTAAATGGCTTGAAACAACCTCCCGGACCGCTTTACTTGGGAAATTCCGGTACATCAATGAGACTACTGTCTGGATTACTGTCAGCCCAGCTATTTGATGTTGTTTTAACGGGAGATGAGTCCTTATCAAAAAGACCTATGGGTCGTGTGGTAACACCCCTAAAAATGATGGGTGCTTTTATAGAGGCAGATGAGTCAGGACTTCCGCCTCTCAAGATTAAAGGAAACGAAGTCCTTAACTCTATTTATTACGAATTGCCAATGGCAAGCGCGCAGGTTAAATCATGCATTTTGCTAGCAGGTTTGTATGTTAAAAGTAATACTATTGTAAAAGAGAGTGCTACTACAAGAGATCATACAGAACGGATGCTTAGTGTCTTTGGCTGTAAAATTAGCAAAGATAATTCAACTATAACTATTAAAGGCGGCAATGAACTGATATCTACAAAAATTGATGTTCCTGCAGATATTTCTTCAGCAGCATTTTACATAGTCGCCGCATCTATCGCACCTGGCTCAGATATTATTTTACCTTTTGTTGGGGTTAACCCAACAAGAATCGGTGTCATAAATATTTTAAAAATGATGGGTGCTGATATAGAGCTATCTAAACAAACAGAAGTAGGAGGGGAGCCAGTTGCAGACATTCGCGTTCGCTATGCCCCTTTACGTGGAATTGTGATTCCTTTGGAACAGGTTGCTTTGGCAATAGATGAATTTCCTGCTTTATTTATTGCCGCAGCCTGTGCAGATGGAAAAACTACACTCAACGGGGCCTCAGAACTTAGATTCAAGGAAAGCGATAGAATTCAAGCAATGGCAGATGGCCTGTTATCACTTGGTGTAAACGTAGCAACTAAGCCTGATGGCATAGAGATTCATGGAGGTATACTATCTGGTGGAGAGGTCGATAGCAACGACGACCACCGAATATCCATGGCATTTAGTATTGCTGCATTGATATCTAAAGATAGTATTTTAATTAAAAATTGTAAGAATGTTGCCACTTCTTTTCCAAACTTTATTGAATTAGCAAATAAGTCAGGATTAACTATATCTGAGGTACTCAGATAATGAATAGGTATCCACCAATAATTACAGTAGATGGGCCAAGTGGGTCTGGAAAGGGAACCGTTTGTCAATTATTAGCCATAAACTTAGGATTTCACTATCTTGATAGTGGTGCTTTGTACAGATTGCTTGCCTTGGCCACTAAAAGACACAAAGTAGACCTTCATACCGTAGATTCAGTTGCCCTATTAGCGAGGCATATGGATGTAACATTTAATGCCAGTGATAAATCTCAGATAAAAATAATTCTTGAGGGCGAGGATGTTTCTTCGGCTATTAGGTCTGAGAAAATTGGAACTGATGCATCGATCATTGCAGCTTATCCGAAGGTAAGAACTGCTTTATTAGATCGACAACGTGCTTTTGTAAAATCCCCTGGTTTAATAGCGGACGGTCGTGATATGGGTACAGTTGTATTTCCCGATGCAACAGCAAAAATTTTTCTCACTGCAAGCTCTGAAATCAGAGCAGAGAGACGCTATAACCAGTTGAAGGATACAAATAAAGATGTTAGCCTTGCTACCTTCATAAAGCAGGTTAAAGAACGCGACATGAGAGATATAAATCGTAAGTTCTCACCGATGGTTGCTGCAGAGAATGCTTTCGTTATTGATAGCTCAAAAATGACTATTGATAAAGTGTTGCAAATAGTATTAAAAATTGCCAAAAATAATGGCATCTAAACATTATATAAACGCAGTATATGTAAATCTTTAACCAGAGAAAATTTACTTATACTTTTTATTAATAGCCCACATAACTGGTAATGTGGTTAAAAAGAGCTTACCAAGCAATAAGCTCTTCATTCCCTCAAGGTACCCCTATGAGTTCAAGTTTCGCAGAATTATTTGAAGAAAGTTTAAAAACCATTGAGATGAATTCCGGCTCCATAATCACCGGAGTCATTACAGATATTGATAAAGATTGGGTTACAGTTCATACAGGCTTGAAGTCTGAAGGCATTATCTCAAAAGATGAATTTCTTGATGATAATGGTGAAACTTCAATAAGTATAGGTGACGAAGTAAAAGTATCTCTTGAGGCTGTTGAAGACGGTTTTGGTGCAACAAAGTTATCAAGAGAAAAAGCTCGTGCGGCGGAATCATGGATAATATTAGATGCTGCTTTGAAAGCAGAGGAAGCGGTCATCGGAATTATAAGTGGCAAAGTTAAAGGTGGATTCACTGTCGAGGTACAGGGATTAAGAGCCTTTTTGCCAGGCTCTTTGATAGATGTTCGACCCGTTCGAGATACTTCTCATCTTGAAAATAAACCATTGGAGTTTAAAGTAATTAAGCTTGATCAGAAGCGTAACAACGTTGTTGTATCAAGACGCGCTGTTATGGAGCAAGTCAATACAGATGAGCGCGATGAGATGCTCGCAAACCTCGAAGAAGGGATGACAGTAAAAGGTTTGATCAAAAACCTTACAGATTATGGCGCCTTTGTCGATCTTGGAGGCATTGATGGTCTTTTGCATATTACAGATATGTCTTGGAAGCGAATCAAACATCCTTCTGAGATAGTGAATGTAGGCGATGATGTCGATGTCAAAATACTTAAATTTGATCGAGAACGCAACCGAGTATCTTTAGGCATGAAACAAATGGGAGAGGATCCTTGGGCTGATATCACAGGCCGTTACCCACAGGGAGCTCGTACAAAAGCAACGGTCACTAATCTAACTGATTATGGTTGCTTTGCGGAATTAGAAGATGGTGTTGAAGGATTAGTTCACGTTTCGGAAATGGATTGGACTAATAAAAATATTCATCCATCTAAAGTCGTTCAGCTGGGTGACAAAGTGGAAGTAATGATTCTAGAAATAGATCAAGAGCGCAGAAGGATTTCTTTAGGTGTTAAACAGTGCTTTATGAACCCCTGGGATGAATTTGGTACAACAAATAAAAAAGGGGATAAAATTACCGGTAATATCAAATCAATTACTGATTTTGGGATCTTCATCGGCTTAAATGGAGGAATAGATGGACTAGTTCATTTATCTGATATCTCATGGGATAAGGCAGGCGAGGAGGCTGTTCGTTGTTATACGAAAGGTGATGAAGTTGAGACCGTTATCTTATCAATAGATTCAGAAAGAGAGCGAATCTCTTTGGGTATAAAACAGCTTGGAGATGATCCATTTCTTCGTTTTGTAACAGAATTTGGCAAAGGTTCAATTGTTATCGGTTCAGTTGCAAAAGTGAATGCCAAAGAAGCGACTATCTCCCTAAGTGAGGGCATAGATGCAATATTGAAGGTGACAGAGCTATCTCAAGAAAAAGTAGATGATGCAACTAAGATTCTCAAAGAAGGTGATGAAGTAGAAACGAAAATAATTAATGTAGATAGTAAAAATCGTACGATATCCTTATCAATCAAAGCTAAGGATGTAGATGAAGAAAAAACTGCAGTTAAAGAGCATAAGAAGTCTGAAGCAGAAAATATATCACCTACAACCATAGGTGATTTAATAAAAGCTCAAATGGATAATAAAGAGGATTAATTTTTTAGGTTTGCTTGTTTGAATATAACTAAGCTATAAAGTTAATCAAATGTGATAATCGATTATGCGATAAATTTATTTATGACGAAATCAGAATTAATAGAATCTATTGTAGATAACCAAGATCAGTTAACATCTGGCGATGTTGAACTTGCTGTGAAAATGGTGTTGGACAAAATGGCTAGCACGCTCTGCAAAAATGAGAGAATAGAGATAAGGGGTTTTGGAAGTTTCTGCTTACACCACCGTGAAGCTCGATTGGGTAGAAACCCTAAAACAGGAGCCTCTGTTGATCTACCAAGTAGGTCCGTACCTTATTTTAAGCCAGGTAAAGAACTAAGAATGAGAGTCAATAATTCTAAATAACGTTGATTATTTCACTTATTCCATGCTTGTCTCGCTAAAACAAGAGGAATTTTATTATAATTAACGCCATAATACCCTTGTGCGTTTTTTTGGAGTTCCTGTGTCAGCGCTAAGAAATATTATATGGTTAACTCTAACCTCGATTTCCGTCATCCTCGGGGCATGTCTTGTAATGGATAATCAGGATCTAATTTTCTATAAAATTTTTGATTTTGAATCTAAACTACTTCCCAAAGGTCTCTGGTTTCTTATAAGTTTTTGCCTAGGCTGTCTAGTTACCATGGCATTGACCTCTACAGTCATGATTGCTCAAAAATTTAAGTTGAATAGGGTAAAAAAACAGCTTACTAAATTTGAATCCGCTGCAAAAAACAAGGAATTAAAGTTATGAAAATCAATAATCCAAGGATTATTGTTGCCCTTGATTATGATAATTCGACACATGCAATGGAATTTGTTGAAACAATTGATCCAACATTATGTAAGCTGAAAGTTGGAAAAGAACTCTTCACAAGTTGCGGCCCAAGTTTTGTATCACTGCTAGTAAAAAAAGGTTTCGATGTCTTCTTAGATCTAAAATTTCATGATATACCCAGTACTGTCTCTAAAGCCGTTAAAGCTGCTTCAGATCTGGGGGTATGGATGTCAAATTTACATGCATCTGGCGGAACAGAAATGATGGAGGGCGCGAAAAACATACTTGATAAAAGTGGAAGTGAAATGTTACTTGTAGCAGTAACAGTCTTGACTAGTTTTAACAACAAAGATCTTGATGAAATCGGAGTTACGCATGATGTAAATAAGCAAGTTAACGAGCTTGCTTGGCTGTCAAAAAAATCGGGTATGGATGGCGTTGTAGCCTCAGGGATAGAGGCTGAGATGCTAAGAAAAATACATGGAGACGATTTTATAATAGTGACACCCGGGATACGCCTTAATTCAATTAAGATTGACGATCAAAGTCGAATCTTATCACCATCTCAAGCTATAATTAATGGCAGCAGTTATTTGGTTATTGGTCGACCGGTTACCCAAGCGTCGAACCCGATTGATACGTTAAGACGCATAAGTCACGAGATATCAAAAAAAACTTTTAAGTAAAAAATTACTTGTCAAAGCTTTTAGAAAATTAAGTTGATTTGAAGGGAGCTTAGCGAATATAAAATTTATGTCTACTAATAATGGCTCCGCCTGCTGGGCTCGAACCAGCGACCCAATGATTAACAGTCATTTGCTCTACCAACTGAGCTAAGGCGGATCATAAAGAGGCAGGTATATTATATACCGAAAATGAGTGAGTCAACCTTAATTCTGAATCCGATTATTCGCATTGATAATCTTTTATGGGTTTAAATTATTTACATCTCGATATAGGCAACAATAAGTGTCAAAATCCTTTAAATTAACTAGTTCATATGATCCTGCTGGAGATCAGCCAAAAGCTATTGCTGAACTCATAAATGGGCTTAATCATGGACTTGCAGCACAAACATTACTTGGAGTAACTGGGTCTGGAAAAACCTTTACAATCGCTAATGTGATCAATGAAATTCAACGACCAGCAATTGTTCTTGCTCACAATAAAACACTTGCAGCTCAATTATATGGAGAGCTTAGAGATTTTTTTCCAGATAATGCTGTCGAGTATTTTGTGTCTTATTATGACTACTACCAACCGGAAGCATATGTTCCATCATCTGGTACCTTTATTGAAAAAGATGCTTCTATTAATCAGCATATTGAGCAGATGAGGCTTTCAGCTACCAAGGCTTTACTGGAGAGAAAAGATGTGATTGTTGTAGCAACAGTTTCATCTATATATGGATTGGGAGATCCAAAATCTTATCTTAAGATGTTATTGCATTTGGTTCGAGGGGACGAGGTAGACCAAAGATCAATTTTGCGTCGCCTAGCAGAATTACAATACACAAGAAATGATGCTGTTTTTCAACGCTCTACTTATCGAGTAAGAGGAGACGTCATTGATATATATCCTGCTGATTCTGCACAAGATGCAGTCCGGATAGAAACTTTTGACGATATCATTGAAACTATATCTTTGTTTGATCCATTAACTGGAGAAATATCAAGACGTGTTCCAAGGATTACAATCTATCCAAAATCACATTATGTTACCCCTAGAGATGTTATCTTGGACGCTATAGATAAGATTAAAGCTGAGCTAGCTGAGCGTTTAGAGCAGCTAAGATCAATGCATAAGTTAGTTGAAGAGCAGAGACTGAGAGAGCGCTGTTCTTATGATCTAGAAATGATGGGCGAGCTGGGCTACTGTAACGGAATTGAAAATTATTCTCGATATCTTTCGGGACGAAAAAAAGGAGAGGCGCCCCCAACACTATTCGATTATCTACCAGATGACTCATTACTGATCGTCGACGAGTCACATGTAACAATCCCTCAGCTCGGCGCAATGTATAAAGGCGATCGTTCACGAAAAGAAACATTAGTTGAATATGGTTTTCGTTTACCCTCAGCGCTTGATAATCGTCCCTTAAGATTTGATGAATGGGAAAATTTGGCACCGCAAATGATTTTTGTCTCTGCTACCCCAAGCAAATATGAGGCTGCTAATGAAGGGCAAGTGGTTCGCCAAGTGGTAAGACCTACTGGGCTTCTTGATCCAGAAATTTTTGTAAGACCAGCTGTTTCTCAAGTTGATGATGTTCTTACAGAGATAAACTTATGTGTTAGAAAAGAGCAAAGGGTCCTCATAACTGTGCTTACAAAGCGAATGGCTGAAGACTTTACAGACTATCTTACTGATCATGATATTAGAGTCCGTTATTTGCATTCAGATATAGATACAGTAGAGCGAATAGAAATTATAAGAGATTTACGTCTAGGTAAGTTTGATGTGCTAATTGGCATAAATCTATTGAGAGAAGGGTTGGATATTCCTGAGGTAGCATTAGTAGCGATATTTGATGCAGACAAAGAAGGATTTCTACGTTCTGAGCAGTCTATGATTCAGACAATCGGTAGAGCTGCGAGAAACATTGACGGAAAAGCTATCCTTTATGCAGATAAGATAACTGGATCAATGGAAAGAGCTATAAATGAGACAGAGAATCGCCGAAGCGCTCAAATAAAGCACAATATCAATAATAATATTACTCCTTGTGGAATCGTTAAATCTGTAGCTGATATCATGGAAGGAGCTGCTGTTACTCCTGGCAAAAAACCACGAAAAATTACAGATCATATTGAATTAGATTTGCTTGACAGGTCTAATCTACATACAGATCAGGATATATGGAAAAAAATAAAAATCTTAGAAGAAAAAATGTTTTTGAGTGCAAAAAATCTTGAGTTTGAGTCAGCTGCAAATATAAGAGATGAAATTACTTCTTTGAAAAAGATGGTAGATGGAATTGTTTGATTGAAGATCCATTTCGAATGTAAAAAGCTTTGTATTCTGGTAGGCACGAGTGGATTCGAACCACCGACCCCCACCATGTCAAGGTGGTGCTCTAACCAACTGAGCTACGTGCCTAAAATGCCTTAGATAAAAATTTCCAAGATAAAATATAAGAGCGCGTAATTTAACAGTGCGCTCTTAGCGTGACAAGTAAATTCCGTATATTTATTGGATATCATTAAATAACCTTATGCTTTCTTGATTCTTCGCATTAAGCAAGTAGAATACTCGTTCCTAAATATTTTGATATACTTTGATTATGTAGTATTTACCACGTGACCTTTAGTAGCGGTCACCACTGGAAAGGATATATATGCTCACTATTACCCTCCCTGACGGTTCTCAACGTAGCTTCGAAAAGCCAGTCTCTGTTTATGAAGTTGCAGAAAGTATAGGCCCTGGTTTGGCTAAGGCCACTATAGGTGGACATATCAATGAACGGCGTATCGATGCCCATGATTTGATTACTGAGGACACTAAACTTACTATTTTTACTTCTAAAGATGCAGATGGCTTAGAAATTTTGCGTCATTCGTGCGCCCATTTAATTGGCCACGCTGTAAAACAGTTGTGGCCTAGAGCTAAAATGGCTATAGGCCCAACAATTGAGAATGGTTTTTACTATGATATTGATCTCGATCATATGCTAAGTGATCAGGATATAGAAAAGATTGAAGAGCGAATGCACCTGCTAGTAAAAACGCAATATGATGTTGTGAAAAAAGTTGGTTCTTGGCAGAATGCTTATGATTTATTTAAAAAAAATGGTGAAGATTACAAACTAGAGATTCTTGAAAAAGATATCCCTAAAGATGCAACACCCGCCTTATATTATCATCAAGAATATATAGACATGTGTCGTGGCCCTCATGTTCCAAATATGAGATTTTGTGAGCACTTTAAGTTAATGCGAACATCAGGCGCTTATTGGCGTGGTGACTCAAAAAATCAGATGCTTCAGCGAATTTATGGTACAGCATGGGCCACTAAAAAAGAGCTAAAGACCTATCTATTTCAGTTGCAAGAAGCGGAAAAACGCGACCACAGAAAGCTGGCTAAGAAATTTAATTTATTTCACTTACAGGAAGAAGCACCCGGCATGGTCTTCTGGCATGCTAAAGGTTGGAGTATTTATACCGCTATTGAGAACTATATGCGAGATGCGCAGGTTTTAAATGGATATCAAGAAATAAAAACCCCATCAATAGTATCAAAGTCGCTTTGGGAAAAATCTGGTCATTGGGATAAATTTCGTGAAAATATGTTCACAGTTGAGTCTGAATCCCATGATTTTGCTGTTAAGCCCATGAACTGCCCATGTCATATACAAGTCTTCAATCAAGGCTTAAAAAGCTACCGAGATTTACCTCTTAGGCTCGCTGAGTTTGGTTCCTGTCATCGTAATGAAGCGTCGGGAACCCTCCAAGGTTTAATGCGAGTGAGGGGTTTTGTTCAGGATGATGCCCATATATTTTGTACAGAGTCACAAATATTAAATGAAGTATCTATATTTACAGACCTGCTTTTTTCTATTTATAAAGACTTTGGTTTTGACGATATTATCATTAGATTATCAACCCGCCCTGAAAATAGAGTTGGTAACGACGAAGTCTGGGATAAATCTGAACAATCTCTTATTGATGCCCTTGTATCTAAAAATTTAGATTATAGTTTATTACCTGGTGAAGGTGCCTTTTATGGTCCAAAAATAGAATTTTCTCTCAAGGATTGCTTAGGGAGAATATGGCAGTGCGGAACAATACAGGTTGATTTTTCTATGCCTGAGAGACTTAATGCGCAGTATGTTGCTGAAGACGGATCAAGAAAAATTCCTGTGATGCTTCATAGAGCAATTTTGGGTTCTTTCGAGAGATTCATAGGAATTTTAATAGAGCATTATGAGGGGAAATTTCCCACATGGCTGGCTCCATGTCAGGTAATGATTATAAATATTACCGACAGTCAGTCAAAATATGTTGAAGATTTGACCAATTCAATGAAAAACAAAGGATTTAGAGTTGAAAATGACTTGAGAAACGAGAAGATCGGCTTTAAAATTCGCGAACATACAATTCAGAAGATTCCATACTTGCTTGTAATTGGTGATAGAGAAGTTGAGAACAATACTTTAGCAGTTCGCTCATCAGACGGTAAAGATTTAGGTAGTATGACTTTAACTGGGTTCGTGAGTATATTAGAACAGGATATTTCCTCTCGCGGTCGTGTATAATAGATCAGATAAATATTTGGAGAATGAATCATTAAGAAAGCTTATGGCAAGGGATCAATAAAGAGATCCCTCACGAATGAAGAAATAGAAGCTAAAAACGTTAGGCTGATAGATGCAAATGGTGAGCAAGCAGGTTTAGTCTCTATAGAGGATGCCCTCGAGCAGTCTCAGATTG